>BNJT01000314.1_pt1 | contig 81852 bp, 89 predicted proteins | sample 8540491 | NCBI WGS metagenome assembly BNJT01 (sample SAMD00202455, study PRJDB9452) | human saliva metagenome | host: Homo sapiens | reverse complement strand
CCATTTATTGGGGTGCTTTTTCTTTGTAGAGAATTGAGGTCAATTTCCGTAGCCGTAGGAACGAAGTGACGTACGGATAAGGATGCGAAGGGCGGAGCCCTAGCTAGGAGCCGTTGGAGCATAGCGACTTACGGATGTGGCTGCAAAGATCGAAGACCTAGCCTCAAAACGTTAATTCGTTGTTGGAATTTGTTACAAGATCTCAGCACTCTGTTTTTACAGAGTGCTTTTTTTGTTGAGAATTGGCGGTCTCAATTTTACATAGCCTTAGGAACGAAGTGACGTACGGATATGGATGCGACGGACGGAGTCCTAGCCAGGGGATGTTGGATCAAAGCGACTTACGAATGTGGATGCGTACGACGAAGGAGTAGTCAATAAACGTTAATATCGTTCTATTGCGAAGACTTATTCAAAGCATCCCATTTATTGGGGAGCTTTTTCTTTGTAGAGAATTGAGGTCAATTTCCGTAGCCGTAGGAACGAAGTGACGTACGGATAAGGATGCGACGGCGAAAGCCTAGCCAGTGGGTGTTGTTGCTTTAGCAACTTACAGCTCTCTATCTTTTGAATTAATTGATTTCATCAGAGAAAGACGGTAAAATTTTTATATAATGTCAAGGATGAATTGATAGATATTTCAAAGACAATGTTCAAAAGAATTACAAATGGGAATAAAAATATGTCAAATTGGACATAAGTCTCTCTACCATCATTCATGCAGAAACAAAATTATATGAAATAAAAGGAGTAAACAATGACTGGGAACTATTCAATACGTGAATACCGAGAGAAATTATATGATGATCTTCATGTTCGATTAAGAGATACAATGATTTTGATGTGTGCGATTTTTATTGCTTCTATAGGCCTAAATATGAATTCAACAGCTGTCGTTATTGGAGCCATGCTGATTTCCCCTATTATGACACCGATTGTTGGACTGGGTGTTGGTTTAGCTATTTTTGATACCCGTTTAATCAAACAATCTTTAGTGGTTTTATTTACTCAAGTATTGGTCAGTTTGCTTGTCTCGACTTTGTATTTCTGGATGTCTCCCTTATCTTATGCAAGTAGCGAGTTGATTGCACGAACCTCTCCAACCATTTGGGATGTTCTCATTGCTATTGCTGGTGGGATAGCGGGTTTCATTGGTTCAAGGAAAAAAGAAGCAAACAATATCGTACCAGGAGTAGCCATCGCAACAGCCCTGATGCCACCTATCTGCACTGCAGGCTATGGTTTAGCTAATGGAAATGTACGATTTTTATTTGGGGCTCTTTATCTTTTCTTGATCAACTGTGTCTTTATCATGCTAATCAACATTGTTGGAACAAGAATTATGATGAGAAAATCTCCCTTAAGTTCATTTAATGAGCTAAGCATTAAAATGAGAATTGGGTTGATATCCTTGATTGTATTATTGGTCCTTCCAGCCAGCTATTCAGCAGTCACTCTGACGATGGATCAAGCGCGAAAAGAAGGGATCAAACAGTTTGTAGGAAATGAGTTCGCCAATCATACGGTCATTAATCAAGTCTACAAGTCAAGTAATAATGAATTGGTCTTGACGGTTGTTGGAAATCCGATTTCAGAAGAAGAATTAGAAACCATTCGCCAAAAACAAGCCTCTTACGGTATTCAATCTGTTCAATTGAAAGTCAAGCAATTCAACAATTCGGCAAAATTAGATAGTGAGACGATTAAGGAATTTTACGAAAACATTGACAAGTATATCGAACAAAAACTCTCTGAAAAAGATTTACAAAACGATCGCGCAAAAGAAAATGAAGCAGACAAGGATTGAGGACGATGAACTGAATAGGTTTTTCTTTCTGGTTGTTTTCTGATAACGGTTCATAAATGAACAAAGCAAGCCTCTAAACGTTAATACGTTACAAGAATTACTTACAAGATCTCAGCACTCTGTATTTACAGGGTGCTTTTTTGTTGAGAAAAAATGAACGGATGTGGCTACAAGGACGAAATCATAGAGAGAAACTCAGATTAATGCGATAGTTAAGAACAGATGGATATTGAATGTTATAGAGCGTTTTAGAATAATGTATGAAAAAAGAGTTTGTAAAAATATAATTCCGTGATACTATAGAGAAAAAGGAGGAGAAATATGTCAGAACAAAAGAAATCCATTACGATGAAAGATGTTGCCATTGAGGCTGGCGTTAGTGTTGGTACAGTTTCTCGTGTTATTAATAAGGAAAGTGGAATTAAGGAAGTAACGCTAAAAAAAGTTGAACAAGCGATTAAAACTTTAAATTATGTTCCAGATTTCTACGCTAGAGGAATGAAGAAAAATCGTACAGAAACGATTGCACTGATTGTACCTAGTATTTGGCATCCGTTCTTTTCGGAGTTTGCGATGCATGTGGAAAATGAAGTATATAAAAGACAAAACAAGCTACTTTTATGCTCAATCAATGGGACAGATAGAGAACAAGATTATCTTGATATGTTGCGTCATAATAAAGTAGACGGGGTAGTGGCGATTACTTATAGTCCAATCGAAAACTACTTAACTTCAGGAATTCCGTTTGTGAGTATTGACCGTATGTATTCGAATATTGAGATTGCTTGTGTATCTTCAGATAATGAAGCAGGGGGGCGTGAAGCTGCGAAACAACTCATTCGAAGAGGGTGTAAGCATTTAGCTTTCGTTGGGGGACATAATATGACCATTAATGAAACAAAACGTCGTAGAATTGCATTTGAAAACTATGTCCGTGAACATCAGTATCCTTTCAGTGTCTTTGACTTAGATGAGACAGAAGAGGACTATAATGGTAAATTGGAGAAATTTTTATCGGAGAATCCTGATGTGGATGGAATTTTTACAATTAATGACTTATTTGCCCTAGATGTCATCAAAATCTTACAAGCTAAGGGAAAGAAGATTCCTGAAGATGTTCAAATTATTGGTTATGACGGTATTAAGATGGCAGGGAATACAGATTATTTATTGTCAACGATTGCCCAACCTTTAGAGGAAATGGCTAGGGAAGCTGTTCGAATCTTATTTGATATTATTGATGGAAAATCTGTTAATATGCAGACAATGTTACCGATAACATTTATCGAAGGAAATACAACTAAATGTATTGACAGAAAACGCTAACACTGTTAGAATGAACTCAAATTTAAAAATAATTATTTTTTTGATTTAAAATTGAAACGTTTCAAATAAAGAGAAGTGGCGCATAGCGCTCCTTTTTCTAGGCAAGAATTGAAACGTTTCAAAAAAGGAGATTGTTATGATTAAAACAGAAAAACAAGTGACCTTATGGGAACGGATTAAGAAGCAAAAACTTTTGTTATTAATGACAGTTCCTGGATTGGTATTAACATTCATCTTTAAGTACATTCCTATGTATGGCGTTTTAATAGCTTTTAAAGATTACAATCCTTTAAAAGGTATTTTAGGAAGTGAATGGATTGGATTCGAGGAATTCACTAAATTCTTATCTTCTCCAAACTTTGGAATTTTATTAACGAACACTCTAAAATTGAGTATTTATGGCTTGTTGCTTGGATTCTTGCCACCAATCATACTTGCAATTATGCTAAACCAATTGTTAAGTGATAAAGCTAAGAAACGCATTCAGTTGATTTTATATGCGCCAAACTTTATCTCAGTTGTAGTTATCGTCGGGATGATTTTCCTCTTCTTCTCAGTTGGAGGTCCAATCAATGGTTTCCTTTCGATGTTTGGAATTAAAATCGATTTTCTAACAAATCCTGATTTCTTCCGACCACTCTATATTCTAAGTGGTATCTGGCAAGGGATGGGGTGGGCTTCTACTCTATATACAGCCACATTGGTGAATGTAGATCCATCATTAATTGAAGCTGCTCGATTAGATGGTGCGAATATTTTCCAACGAATTTGGCATATCGACATCCCAGCGTTGAAACCAATCATGGTGATTCAATTCATTTTAGCTGCAGGTGGAATTATGAACGTTGGTTATGAGAAAGCATTCTTGATGCAAACATCTCTTAACTTACCGACATCTGAAATCATTTCAACTTATGTATATAAGATTGGTCTTGTGTCGGGAGATTACTCATACTCAACTGCTGTAGGTTTATTCAATGCAGTTATTAATGTAGTTTTACTAATCTCAGTAAATCAAATTGTAAAACGTATGAATAATGGTGAAGGGATTTAGGTGAAAGATATGAAAAAATCATATATGGATACGCAATTTGATAGACGAATTTTAGTATTAAATAAGATTATCATTGCTTTTATTGTTTTAATCACCTTGGTTCCAATGATTTATATTATTGTAGCGTCATTTATGGATCCAAAGGTCTTAGCGACTAGAGGGATTAGTTTTAACCCTGAAGACTGGACAGTAGAAGGGTATAAACGAGTTTTTAGTGATCAGTCCATTTTAAGAGGGTTTCTGAACTCTCTATTATACTCATTTGGATTTGCAACTTTAACGGTTCTTCTTTCTGTATTTACAGCATACCCTCTTTCTAAGAGAAATTTAGTAGGGCGTAAATGGATTAACTATTTCTTAATTGTCACAATGTTTTTCGGTGGTGGATTAGTTCCAACGTACTTATTAGTTAAGGACTTAGGGATGTTGAATACACCTTGGGCAATCATCGTACCTGGTGCGGTGAATGTATGGAACATTATTCTTGCTCGTGCGTATTTCCAAGGATTACCAGAAGAGTTAGAGGAAGCAGCCGTAATTGATGGAGCAAATGATTTACAGATTTTCTTCAAGATTATGCTTCCATTAGCAAAACCAATTATGTTTGTACTTTTCTTATACGCTTTTGTTGGTCAATGGAACTCATACTTCGATGCAATGATTTATATCAAGGATCCAAACTTAGAACCGCTACAACTAGTTCTTCGTAAAATCCTGATTCAAAGTCAGCCTGGCCAAGATATGATTGGTGCACAAGCTGCATTAAATGAAATGAAGCGATTAGCAGAATTAATTAAATACGCAACGATTGTTATCTCAAGCTTGCCATTAATCGTTATGTATCCATTCTTCCAAAAATACTTTGACAAAGGTATTATGGCCGGCTCACTTAAAGGTTAATAAATATAAAAAAATAAATTATTAAAGGAGTTTTATTATGAAATTCAATAGATTTACCAAATCAGCACTTGTTTTGACAGCTAGTTTAACTGTCCTTGCAGCTTGTGGCTCAAGCAATAAGGCCTCAAGTCCAGATTATAAATTGCAAGATGTGTCTTTCCCTCTAAAGGAAACTAAGACATTGAAATTTATGACAGCAAGTTCACCATTAGCACCAAAAGATCCAAATGATAAACTAATTTTACAACGTTTGGAAAAAGAAACGGGTGTTCATATCGAGTGGACAAACTACCAATCTGATTTTGGTGAAAAGAGAAACTTAGATATCTCAAGTGGAGACCTTCCAGATGCTATTCATAATGATGGTGCATCAGATGTTGAATTGATGAACTGGGCTAAGAAAGGTGTGATTATCCCTGTTGAAGATTTAATCGACAAATACATGCCAAACCTTAAGAAAATTCTAGAAGAAAGACCAGAGTACAAATCATTAATGACAGCTCCTGACGGACATATCTATGCTTTCCCATGGATTGAAGAATTAGGAGAGGGTAAAGAGTCTATCCACAGTGTAAATGACATGGCATGGATTAATAAAGATTGGTTGAAGAAACTTAATCTAAAAATGCCAGAAACTACTGATGAATTAATTGCTGTGTTAGAAGCCTTTAAAAACGGAGACCCTAACGGAAACGGTGAAGCTGATGAAATTCCATTCGCATTCATCAACGGAAACGGAAACGAAGACTTCAAAATGTTGTTTGGAGCATTCGGTGTAGGGGATAACGATGATCATATCGTTGTTGGAAATGACGGAAAAATTGACTTTACAGCTGATAATGATGATTACAAAGAAGCCGTTAAATTCATCCGTACATTACAAGAAAAAGGCTTAATCGATAAAGAAGCTTTCGAAAATGATTGGAATAGTTATATTGCTAAAGGACATGACCAAAAATTTGGTGTTTACTTTACATGGGATAAAAGCAATGTAACTGGTAGCAACGATAGTTATGATGTATTACCAGTTCTTGCTGGACCAAGTGGTAAGAAACATGTTACTCGTACAAACGGTATGGGATTCAACCGCGATAAAATGGTTATTACTAGTGCAAACAAAAACCTTGAGTTAACTGCTAAATGGATTGATGCACAATATGCACCACTTCAATCTGTACAAAACAACTGGGGAACTTACGGGGATCCGAACCAACAAAATATCTTTGAATTTGACCAAGCAACAAACAGCTTAAAACACTTACCATTAAATGGAACTGCTCCTGCTGAACTTCGTCAAAAAACAGAAGTTGGTGGACCTCTTGCAATCCTAGATTCTTACTATGGAAAAGTGACTACAATGCCAGACGATGCTAAATGGCGTTTAGACTTAATCAAAGAGTACTATGTTCCTTATATGAGCAACGACAACATTTATCCACGTGTATTCATGACACAAGAAGACTTAGATAAACTTGCTCACATCGAAGCAGATATGAAAGATTACATCTACCGCAAACGTTCTGAATGGATTGTTAACGGAAATATTGATCAAGAGTGGGATGCTTATAAACAAGAACTTGAAAAATATGGGCTTTCTGAATACTTAACAATCAAACAAAAATATTACGATCAATATCAAGCAAATAAAAAGTAGAGGTTAAATATGAGTGGTAAAAAGTATACTGTAGAAGACGCGAATCTTTTCATTGAGAAAAATAAGCATTTAGTAAATACTCAGTACAAGCCAGAAGAGCATTTTACCGCTGAAATAGGATGGATTAATGATCCAAATGGATTCGTTTATTTTAGAGGAGAATATCATCTCTTTTATCAATTCTATCCATACGATAGTGCCTGGGGTCCAATGCACTGGGGACATGCAAAGAGTAAGGACTTGATTCATTGGGAGCATTTGCCTGTAGCGCTTGCTCCTGATCAAGACTATGATCGAAGTGGATGTTTCTCTGGTTCAGCGATTGTAAAAGATGATCGCCTCTGGATTATGTACACAGGACATATTGATGAAGAGGGAAGTATTCGACAATTACAAAATATAGCCTATTCGGATGACGGGATTCATTTTACAAAGATTTCAGAAAATCCGGTGCTGACAGGTGCCGATTTACCAGAAGAATTGATTGTATCGGAATTCCGGGACCCAAAACTCTTTGAGAAAGATGGACGCTACTATTCCGTAGTAGCTAGTAAGCATAAAGACAATGTCGGTTGTGTGGTGCTATTTGGTTCAGACAACTTAGTCGATTGGAAATTTGAGTCTATCTTCTTAAAAGGAGAAGAGCATCAAGGATTTATGTGGGAATGTCCTGATTACTTTGAGTTAGATGGAAAAGATTGTTTAATCGTTTCTCCAATGCGCTATAAACGCGACGGAGATTCGTTCCATAATATTAATTCATCTGTTTTTCTTTCAGGTAGAGTCAATTGGGAAGAAAAGAAATTTATTCCTGAAACTGTAGAAGAGATAGATCACGGTCAAGACTTCTATGCTCCACAAACATTAGTAGATGATGAGGGACGTCGTATTATGATTGCTTGGATGCAGACATGGGGACGTACGATTCACTCTCATGTTCAACAACATCAGTGGGCAGGTGCGATGACATTACCAAGAATTCTTCACTTGAAGGATGGTAAGCTCATTCAAACACCTATCCCGCATGGACAGTATCAAATTCAAATTGAAGGCGACTGTCAGTACCGCATAGGAAATGAAACTGACTATCTTGAGTTTGGATATGATAGTACAGCACAACAGGTATATATTGACCGTAGTACTCTTGCTCAAAAAATTTTTGGGGAAGAAGAACAGGATACAAGTAGACGATACGTAACGATAGAGGCTAAAGAACTTGAGGTCTTCTTAGACAAAAATTCAATTGAGATTTTTGTAAACCAAGGGGAGTCAACTCTGACAGCTACCTTTTATCTAACAGTACCAACTGTATTATCTAAAATTTAGAAAACATGATTATTTTTTCGGCTCTTTGTCAAATAGTGTTGATGAAGAATTTTAGGAAGGGATTAAGCAACTAATTGTTGCTTAATTCCTTTTTGTTTTGGGCCAAACATTTTTGTTATTAAGATAATCCTGTTTCTAAAATGGTAATAGTTTTTAAAACCGTAGGCATTTCTTTTAAGCACTTTTATTTTATTGTTTATTCCTTCGATAGGGCCATTTGTTCTAGTTGGATACTCACAAGTATTTTGAATATATGGCAAGTAAGTTATAAGAGTCTTTAATACTCTTTTTAAACCAGGAGATAGGTCTAATTGCGTAGCTGCTTCAATCGTTTCCTTGAATTCAATATAATCTCTGTCCTGAATACATTCACGAAGTGAATGTACAACCTCATAATCATTTTTAAGAGATGGATTGTTTTCTAAGATATAATCCACGATTCCTTTACTTGTTATAAAGCTTTCAAAAAGCTTATAACGACTATATTTATAGTTCTGAAGTTCATTAGGATTCTTTAAAATTAACTTCCAATAATGTTTTAACTTTCGATATAATTTAGGGTCTTTATAGCGATGCTTATTCATGACACGTACCCGAGTTCGATTTAATTCTCTATTTAAGGCTTGTACGATGTGAAAAGGATCAATGATAATTTTAGCGTTAGGAAACATTTCTTTTATTAATTGGATGTACGGTAAGTACATGTCGATTGAGATAGTTTTTACCTTTAATCTAGTCTTAGGCTCAAAACGATGGAAATAGTTTTTCAAACTGTAAGATTTTCTATCTCTTACAACACCGACTAGCTTGTGTGTTGTGCTATCACAAATAATGAAACTCATATTACTATCAGAAGATTTAACGGATTTAAATTCATCAAAACACAGATGCTCAGGTAAATCGTGTAATGGTTTAATGGTTAATAATCGTGCTGTATCATTTATGATACGTCTTACAGTATGAACTGAAACATTTGTTTCTTTGGCGATATATGTTTCAGATACTGTTTCACTTATTTTTGATTTGATTTCGTTTTTTAATCGTTTAGAGATATGACAGTGTTTTTCTACGATTCGACTAGTGTCTGCGGTAAATGAAGAGCCACATTCTCTACAGAGAAATCTCTGCTTGCGTAGATTTAAGTAGGCCGGTAGGCCTGAAACAGAACAGAGAGTGATACGAGAAGTTTTCGTGCCATTTTTGACGATATTATTATTTTGGCTAACACATCCACAGACAGTACAAAATTCTGGTTTATGCGTATATGTAGCTGAATAAAATAAAGATTTTCTCTTTTTAAATATCTTCTCTTGAACTGTATTATCCCAGATAATGTTTTTATCTTTGATTTGTAGTGTAGCTTCTAGTATATTGTTCATATGGTCATCATCCTTTTGTATTAGGTTTGGCGATTTTAATATAATGGATGTTGGCCTTTTTGTATACACTAAAATAGGGTTGGTGGAAAATTTCCATCAACCCTAAAAATTATAGAACCGTATTTACAGGGTGCTTTTTTGTTAGTACGAATTATTTATTCACTGCACGTATTTTGGTATAATGCGGATATTAACTTTATTAGTCGAGGAGTATTTATGTCTTATATCAGCACCATTAAAATCGCACTGATTTTATTTCCTATTTTAGCGTTTGTCATTACCATTCCGTACATGATTGCAAACTATCGAAAATACGGTTCGGTGAATAAATTGCGCACGGTTATTTTTTATTCATTTATCTTATATTTACTGGCGGCATATTCATTAGTGAACTTGCCACTGCCTGACCCATCGACCATTCATACGACGTACACAGACAAGTTAAACCTTGTTCCGTTTCATTTGTGGCGGATTTCTTCAACGATAGCCCGTTTGTACTGACGGACCCGTCGACATTGATTGATTCGATGAAATATCCATCGTTCTACATTCCAGCATTCAATGTATTGATGCTCGTACCTTTCGGGGTGTACATGCGTTATTATTTCAAATGCAGCTTCAAGAAGACGATTTTATTAACGGCGCTAGTCAGCTTATTCTTCGAGCTCACGCAATTATCTGGATTGTATTTCATTTATCCCGGTCCTTACCGCCTATGCGACATTGATGATATTATTCAAAATACGACGGGTGGCGCACTCGGGTACTTCATTGGCCAACTTGCAGTTTGGGTTCTTCCTTCAAGAGATGCCATAGATGAGAAATCCTTTGAGGAGGGTACTCACGTATCGAGCATTCGCGTCATGTTGTCGCTCCTCATTGACGCAGCGATCGTCTACGTACCGTATAGCTTCTTGAATACTACCATTCCAGTTTCTGTATTGTTTGCATTGTATTTCGCTTTGGTACCACTCATTAATGGAAAAACACTCGGAAGCGCCTTGCTCAAATTCGGAGTAGAGTTCAAAGACAACAAAGCCTTTCGTACAGTACTCAGAGGTATCCTCATCACAGCGTACTTCAACTGGATTCCACTAGGATTACTCACACTCATGGATGTCTTTAACTTTGAAGCGGAGACGCCGGAATTCCTCGTATTATTCGCAGGCACCTTACTCGTATTCGTATTGTACTTCTTAATCATCCTTATCGTGACGCTCTTCAATCGTCGTTTCCTATTCGACCGATTAACAGGGGCGGAGTACCAAAGCACAATTGATAGAAAATCATAATCGTTATTCTAAAGTGAAATTAACATTCTATAGCATCCCATTTATTGGGGTGCTTTTTTGTTGTAGAAATGGAGAGCATAGAAAAAAGGAATCAAGTAGACATTGTACTTAATTCCTTTGTAAATGAATCTATTAAGTATTCGATTAAAACACATTTCTGACTATAAAGAGGTAAGGAAAGTAAGTCCGCCCAAAATGACTCCAGCTGCATTAGGGAAGATAAGTATCCAGTCTTTTTTTGGTTCTTTAGTCCAACCGTAAATAACCCAGATTAGGCAAGAAATGGCAGCAAAAAGCGGCTGGAAAGGTTGACCTTTAGTTCCTTGTAGGTTTGCGATAATTTGTGGAATATAAGCAATAAATACAAGGAAACCGATAAAAGCTCCAATAGATCCAACAAAACGGTTAATCTTTTGTTTTGACATATGTTTCCTCCAAAAAAGTTAATACGAATATACTAACACATAGTTTTTATTTTATAAACATATATTGCTTTTAAGAGTCATTTTTAAAGATTTCTTAATCGGTTAAAGAATAGTTTAAATTACAGACGGATTGGATAGAAAAGCGAGAATAAAATGCGGATATGGTATAATGAAGTCACAAGTATTTCATTAGAGGAAGTGGCCAGATGAAAATTATTGTCGATCGCAATTCGGTTTGTGCCGGAGATGATATATACAGTCATGAGATGACATTCGAGGTGCCAGAGAGCCTCACCGTAGCAGAATTCTTTGACTTGGTGGAGAGTCACGGATTCTTAGCAGCGATTGTAGGAAACGATGTAGCGTGGGGGCTTCAAAATCGCACGGGTAAAATCGGAGAGTATTTTACAAAAACAGGAGAAGTCACTCATCCAGAAGTGAGCATTAAAGATAAAATGGACGAAACGGGCGGAGACCCTCATTTCTTCGTGCGCTATTATAGCAATCCCGAATGGGCAAGAGAAAACAGTAATGGAGGACATGCATGAACCGTGAAGAGTTTTTAAATAGAATCAATAAAGAAGGATTTTCATTTGCCGTCGATATGACACGTTGGGGATTTTCAGACTGTAAGTCACTCGTTCGCAGTCGCAGACTTTCTGAGGAACAACTCTATCAGATGTTTGTGGAATTCTGTGAGGAGCTTGAGAACTGTCTCAAGGAAGCAGGGGACGAGCGTCGCATGCTGTTTAATAAATATCCTGTAAGCCCAGTTCATGATAAATATAAAACTAAGTTCGATGCGATTTCTCCAAACGGGCGTGAATTCCGTTTCGATTTTGTATTTCGCAATGACAATCATCTGAAAGTGTACCATCTATTTGAAACGATTAATGGACGCAAGAGGATTACATGGAAGGATATTCTTTGGGAAATAGTGGATGTAATATAAGCATATAAAAAGAGCTTTCCAGTGTTGGAAGGCTCTTTTGCAATATTTAGAAGAATTCGATTTTTTCATCGGTGTGCTTTATATAGAAATAAGTGAAGTGAGCTTCTAATAAGAAAAGGGTCACTGCGGTAACGAGTGAAATAACTGTTGGCGTTGGAGCAATAAAGGCGCTCACGGCAAATCCACCGACAAAAATTAAATTTTGAGTATAAAAATAATAGGATTCAGGAAATTGGTATTGCTTCTTATTGAAGCGGCTGTTGTATAGAACCCCTAATAAGAAGAGACCAATACCAGCATATAAGAAGTTTGTCGCAAAGTGATGGATGACTTCACTATCTGCCAGGAAGCTCATCGATACGGTAATCATGATAAGTCCAATAAAAATTGGGTAATGACTATAGATGATGAAGATACCATTTTTCTCCTGAGTTTCATCAATCACGTGGTCAAATTGACCGAAATAGTAAAGGAAGAGAAGCGCCATGATCGCGAAGTAACAAACCGATTGGAAAGAGAACGTCTCTCTTGTAAAGAAGGCGGTTAGCCCCATAATCATTTCCCCGAAAATAATAATCACAAGAAGCGAAAGTCGCTCGATTAAGTGAGGTAGATTAATGCTAAAGTGCGAACCTTTCTCGTTTGAGTGATCGGCATAATAAATGTAATTAGAACGCCAGCTACGTAAATCGGAGAACCAATTTCAAGTGGAAGTAGCGCTGCTAGATACACCGCGAACGTGCGCAGTCCCGTCATCCAGAGGAAACTGCGAATACTTTGCTTCGTTTCAGGAGCAATGCCTTTTCTAAAGTACTCTATTAAGTACTGCAAAAATAGCGTAAGGGATAGTGTCCCGACCGCAAAGCAGAAGGCGTGATAATTGTCTTGCCACTCGGTTGAAATCATATTCGAGATGTAGAGCAATAAGCCCATGTTGGTGAACATAACGAGCATATTCAGTGGCGAATTTTTCCCGAAACGATTGGTGAAAACCATCTGAATCATCCAGCTATTTACAAGAACGAGCAGGGACAAGAGAAAGACGATGATCGATTCCTGTGGGACCACTCCGTAATGTAGATGATGAATAAGTCCGGTTAGTTTTGAAATCGCGTAGACGAACACCAAATCGTAAAAGAGCTCGGTGAATTCGACACGCTTATGATGAATAATCGATGCCATAGTAGATCCTTTCTTTGCTAAGTACACATTAAGTTTATGTAAATAATAATGGAGAGTCAAGAAGATGATGCTATAATGGTCCAAACGAAGAGGGAGGAATGACAATGGAAATGGAAAACGAAACAACAGCGCTCAAATGGGTCTTCTACCGCGAAGTGGATGTCCCACGCGATATTGAAGAAATTCTGGTGACAGGAGAGGTAGCTGACCGCGCCTTTAAAACGGTACGAGACGTGGCGGTATTCACCAACAAACGCTTGATTGTCAAAGACGTTCAAGGGCTCACAGGAACGAAAGTAGAGATGTATTCCTTACCGTATAGCGCGGTGAATATGTGGTCTACTGAAAATGCGGGAATTTTAGATTTTTCTTCAGAAGTGGAATTATGGACCAGAGCAGGCCATATTAAGATTGAATTGAAACGCGGCATCAATATCCGCGAATTTGAACGATTATTAGCGGAGTACATTTTATAAAAGAGATTAACAGTGGTTAAGCTCAATACATTGCTTTTACGAAGAGTCAATGCTATTATTATCCCTGTAATTAAATAATTAAGATCTTGGGAGTCTCGTTAGGGAGGCTGAGAGTGTTATAAACAGACCAATATTATCTGATCAACATCATAGTTGCGTAGAGAGTATCTTACAATGTCGTCCGTTACTGTATCTATTTTTGCAGTATGCCTATATACACTTATAACGGTTTACCCCTTTCAGGATTTTTAGGTCTGGAAGGGGTTTTTTATGTCTCAATATGTGTCGTACGGTAATTGTCGTGTTGGAATTCCAGGTTCGCATCTGGCAATTACTGGTACTCGTTTTAATTTAGCACCTATGTCAGATAACTTTATTGATATTATTCTTGGTGCTATTAGGAAAGTTGATTTGTCTAATGTCTGGGCAAAGACAGATCATACGTCTACAATCTATCGTGGAGGAAGTGTAGAGGTCTTTGATGCCTTGAAAGCTTGTTTTGTATATAGTTTTCATCCAGGAGTTCATTGTTCTTTAGAAGCTACTATTTCTAAAGGCTGTCCGGGGGATGTAGATGAGGATACACCTTTACAGTTTGATGGCAGTCGTATAAATGAAAAGCAGAGTCAGAGTATTCATTTTCCAGTCATTGGGAAGTTCTCAGTGTATCCTTTGGGATCAGATAACTATATGAAATCCATTGAGAAAATTGTCAATCTTGGAATCGATAAAGGAACGATTACTGGAACAGGACATTATGTGACATTTCTTGGCGGAGATGTTCATGAGGTGTTTGGATATTTAGAAGAAGTTTTTAATATTTTAAATGAAGAAGTCAGTCATTTTGTGATACAAGTGACGTTATTATGCAATGTACCAGGAGGAGAAATTGATGAATAAAAAGAAATTAGAATTAAAGGATTACTTATTAATTAGCTTTATTTGTGTGTTATTTGGAGTGTTTTATTTATTGGCGGTTTACGCAGGAGGAGCTCTTTCAGCAGCTTTAGCACCAATGGGACTTGGAATGTTAGGGTATGAGCCTTTTTATGGAATTTGGTTTATGGCACCTGTATTCACGCTCTATTTAATCCGCAAGCCAGGAATTGGTATTATTACAGAAATCATTGCTGCCGTTATTGAAGTGTTACTTGGAAACATGTTCGGGATTATTGTTGTGGTTAGTGCGTTTATCCAAGGTCTAGGAATAGAAATTGCCTTCATGACAAGAAATACGACGATATTACTTATGGTACAACAATGCTTGGAGCTGTGATTACAACTATCTTTACTTTTCTATGGACAGGTTTCCGTAGTAATTATTTAGCACTTGATTTCAAAATTGTTTTAGCAATTTTTGTCATTCGTCTAGTATCAGCTTTATTCTTTACAGGTTTTGTAAGTAAGTTATTATGCGATCAAATGGTGAAATCAGGAGTTGTCAAAGTACGTGGCTAATTCAGAAGTTGTTTTATCTTTAAAAAATGCCACATTAAGTATTCAAGAAAAAGAGCTATTTTCTAAATTGAGCCTTCAAGTATGTTCGGGAGAAATCGTATTGATTTGTGGAAGAAGTGGTGTTGGTAAAAGTAGCCTTATGAATATCATCAATGGAGTTTATCCAAATGAAGAAGTTATGGTTCAATGTGAGGCGTTAGAAGTCTTGGGACACTCGCTGATGAATATGAAGCATCTAGCAAGAACCACTTACGTCCGCTCAATTTTTCAAAATGCCAGACTCTCTTTTGCGATGTTAACACCTTATGAAGAAATGATTTTTGTATTAGAAAATTTTCGATTTCCGATTGAAAAGATGGAATTAAAGGTAAAAGAACAAGCCGAAAAATTTAAGATTGAATCTTTATTGCATCGAGAGTTCTCAAGTCTCTCTGGAGGCGAATTACAGAAGGTGGCTTTTGCGTGTGCGAATCTTGTAGATGCGCCTCTCTATATCATGGATGAACCTTTTGTAAATATTGACGAAGAGAGCATTCCTTACTTTATGGAACAAATCAAATTATTGAGTGAGGAAGGAAAAGCTATTTGCATCATTGATCACCGATTAGAGTATTGGGATTGGATTAATCGTTGGTATCTCTTGGATGATTCTGGAGCCTTAAAAGAAATAAAACTCCCAATAGCCATAGAAGATAAACATCTTTTAGAAAATAACGGGTTACTTTACACATTGCCATTAAAAGAGAAGAGTGGTCCAGCAAAAAGCAAAGTCCTTTTGAAGGTGGAAAATGTATCTATTTGTGTATCAAAGAATCAAGTACTTCTTGAAAATCTCAATCTTGAGCTTCACGAAGGTGAGATGATAGCGTTAGTTGGTCCTAGTGGGAGTGGAAAAACAAGCTTTTTTAAGACACTCTTAAAAGAATATCCTTATACTGGTAAAATCGAAATTATGGGCCAATCTTTATCAAAGATGAAGACAAAAGTGCTATTTGCTTCACTTGGGCTCGTCTTTCAAGATCCTTCTCTTCAGTTTGTCAGTGCAAAAGTCTTAGAGGAACTTAAGGTTACGTTTCATACGGAAAGAGAAAGTAATCTCGAAAACTTATTGCGAGAGTATTACTTGGAGAAAACAAAAGACTTGTCACCGTGGCTGATTAGTCAGGGGCAACAAAGAAGACTTGCATTTCTTACAATGACAGGGCCTAATAAGGTTATTCTTTTAGTAGATGAACCTACTTATGGGCAAGATATGAAAAATGCCATCTTAATAATGAATGCATTAGAGCAATTGTGTAAAGAGGGAATGTCTTGTATTTTTACATGTCATGATCAACGACTTGTTCGTCAATATGCCCATAAAGTCATCAAGATTCATTCCAAGACAATGGAGGAAGTGACGAATGAACCTAAGAATTAATCCAAGTGTACAATTAGGGATTTCATTTATTCTGTCGATTGTCATTTTGTTTACTAAATCATGGGAATTAAATATTGCGATGATGCTTGCGGCAATCGTTATTATCCTCTTATTTCGCAGACAGACTTGGTCAAGAATTGCAAAATTAGGGTGTGGATTGTCGGTCATTACGATTATTTACTTTCTATCGGTATATTTACATCCAAATGAAAATACACTTGTACGTTCAGTAGAAAATGGAGCTTTTTTAACAGCTTTAGAACTCAGTAGCCGAATTTTAGCTCTTGGATTTGTCGGAATTAGCCTCACTACGTCCATTGATAAAAATGAGTTTATCGCAAGTCTCATCAAACAATTAAAAGTACCAGTTGAGATAGCATTCAGTATTCTAGTTGCGATTAATTTTTTAACACTCATTCAAACCGAATATGAACAATCGAAATTAGCTTTGAGAATTAGAGGAGTTTCGGGAGGAGCTGTGTATTTAAAAGCTTTGACAACGATGATGATTCGTTTGATACGCCAATCTGAATATACTGCAATGGCAATGGAACTTAGAGGATTTTCTAAAGAAAGAATTCAAAGACTGAACCCAAGTATTACGGGCATAGATTTGATGTATAGTAGTTGCATGATGTCTTTTGTAGTGTTTGTCATTTTGTTTTACGTGTGAAATAGGGCAGTTGTAGATAGAGTTACAGCTGCCTTATTATTATTGATAAAATTGACCTTACGAAATGTAAGCGCTATAATAAAGGTGTACGAAAGTTTGTACAAAAATACACAAACGGATGAAGTTTGCTTCAACTGTGGAAAAGGGGTATGACAATGAGAAACAAAAAGATTCGTGTCATCCAATATGGATGCGGTAAGATGGCCAAGGTCCTTTTCAAGTATATGGTGGATCATGGCGTGGAAATTGTTGGTGCCATTGATAACAACCCGCAAGTTGTCGGTCTCGATGTTGGCGATTTTGCTGAATTGGGATATAAGACAGGCGTTGTTATTTCAGATAACGCAGAAAAAGTATTCAATAGTTGTGATGCGGATATCGCTATCGTGACGATTCTTTCTTATATGCCAGAGATGTATGAGTTTTTTGAAACAGCCGTTCGTAATGGTGTGAATGTTATTACAACATGCGAAGAAGCGATTTATCCTTGGAATACATCACCATCTGAAACCAATCGTTTAGATCGTTTAGCAAAAGAAAATGGTGTAACCATTACTGGTTCAGGAATGCAAGATATTTACTGGATTAATATGCCTTGTTTAGCGATGGCTGGTGTGAACCGTATTGATAAAATTAAAGGAGTCGTGAGCTATAATGTAGAAGACTATGGATTAGCTCTAGCAGAAGCTCATGGTGCCGGTTATACCAAAGAACGTTTCGATGCTGAAATCGCAACAGCTGAAAGCTTCCCATCTTATATGTGGAATGCTGCAGAAGCAATTTGTTCGAAGATGAATTGGACCATTAAAGATATCAGTCAAAAGAGTGTTCCATATATCTTAGATGAAGATGTTTATTCAGAGACTCTTGGAAGAACGATTCCATCAGGTGAAGTTACAGGAATGTCAGCAGTGACAACACTTCATACACATCAAGGCATTGAAATTGAAGTAGAATGTATTGGTAAAGTTTACCGCGAAGATGATGGAGATATGTGTGACTGGGAAATTACAGGGGAGCCAAACTTAGTATTCTCAGTTCATAAACCAGATACAGTAGCTCATACATGTGCAACAATCGTAAATCGTATTCCAACAATTTTGGATGCAGAGCCAGGATTTGTGACGAGTGAAAAATTAAGAGAACTTGCATACCCAACATATCCATTACACACATATGTTGAGAATCCATTCTTTGAAATCTAAGAAGAGTGTACTAACATTTTAGTAGAATAAAAAAGAGTCGCTACAATGATTTGTAGCGGCTCTTGCTTGTTAGGTTCAATTATTTGTTGAAAGTATTTTTAATTCCTTCTACTGCGCCTTCAACGCTTTCTTTTACGTTATCAATTACTTCTTTTGCTTTTCCTAAACCTTTTTCTACAGCACCTTCTGATTCAAGGCTTTTATCACCAGTAACTTTACCTAATACTTCTTTTGCAGCACCTGATGCTTGTTGTAATTTATCTTCTAATGACATTTGAAGACCTCCTTTGTTGTTTATTTTATTAAGTCTAACACTAAAAAATTAGTTTACAAAAGTTTCTGCTTGAGAAATTATTCGTAAGCAGATGTTTCAAAGAGAATGGAAGTATCATGTTAAAATAATTCTAAAGAGATTCAAGGAGGATACCATATGACAGAATATCAATTACCACGCGTTTGGAGCGCAGCCGATAGCAACCAAGGGAAATTCTCAGGAATTAACCGTCCAACAGCAGGGGCTCGTTTTGAACAAACATTGCCGGTCGGAGAAACAGACTTACAAGTGTATTCGCTTGGCACACCAAACGGCATTAAAGTGACGATTATGCTGGAAGAATTACTCGAAGCAGGCGTCGACAAGGCGGCCTATGATTTATTCAAGATTTCAATTATGGATGGGGACCAATTCGGTAGCGACTTTGTATCGATCAACCCGAACTCGAAGATTCCAGCACTCTTAGACCGCTCAGGGGATGAACCGATTCGCGTCTTCGAGTCAGCGAACATCTTGCTTTATTTAGCAGAAAAGTTTGGAAAATTCCTTCCGCAAGACACTGCTAAACGTACAGAAGTCCTAAACTGGCTCTTCTGGCAAACAGGAGCAGCACCATTCTTAGGGGGCGGATTTGGACACTTCTTCAACTACGCGCCAGAAAAAATCGAGTACGCCATCAACCGTTTCACGATGGAAGCGAAACGCCAATTAGACTTGCTTGATCAAGAGTTAGCCAAACGTCCATATATCGCAGGAGACGAATACACGATTGCTGATATCGCTATCTGGTCATGGTACGGCCGCCTCGTTCAAGGACACTTGTATCAAAATTCTGCAGAGTTCCTTGATGCGCAAAGCTACAAGCATTTAAACGAATGGGCAGATCGAATTGTCAAACGTCCCGCTGTACAAAAGGGAGTAGAAGCGGAGTATAAATCTATTAAATAAAGAAGGGTTAGTATGATTGAATATAAAAATGTCGCCTTACGTTATGACGCAAAGCTCGTTTTAAAAGACGTGAACCTTACAATTAACGACGGAGAATTTATGGTGTTAGTGGGGCCATCCGGTTCAGGGAAAACAACCATGTTAAAGATGATTAACCAGTTGATTGAACCGACTGATGGAAATATTTATTTAAACGAAAAACGAATCAAAGAACATGACCAACGAAAATTACGCTTAGAGACAGGCTATGTTCTTCAACAAATCGCGCTGTTTCCAAACTTAACGGTGGCGGAAAATATCGCGCTCATCCCTGAAATGAAAGGGTGGAAGAAGGAACAAATCGCTGAAAAACAAAGGAATTACTTGATAAGGTAGGCCTTCTAGCAGAAGATTATGCCAAACGACTTCCAAGTGAACTCTCTGGTGGGGAACAACAACGTGTAGGGATTATCAGAGCCATTATTGCAGAACCGATGACACTTCTCATGGACGAACCATTCTCGGCCTTAGATGCAATTTCTCGTAAGCAACTACAAGAACTTACAAAGGCATTGCACCGTGAGTTTCAAATGACGACGATTTTCGTTACCCATGATACGGATGAAGCATTGAAGTTGGCCGACCGAATTGCGGTTTTAAAAGACGGAGCCATCGAGCAAGTCGCACGTCCTGAAGAAATCTTAGAGCATCCTGCAACGGAATTTGTCCAAGAATTGTTCAAAGGAGGTGCTGTTCATGCATAACTTGATAACGACCTTCCAAGAACGTTTTAGTGACTGGACAGTAGCACTAGGACAACATTTACAACTCTCGCTATTAGCGTTATTAATTTCGATTGTCGTGGCCGTGCCATTAGCCGTTGTATTAAGCTCACACAAGCGCTCTGCGGCATTTGTCCTACAAGTGGCAGGGATTTTCCAAACAATCCCTTCATTGGCGCTATTAGGGCTCTTTATTCCATTTATGGGGATTGGAACAGTCCCAGCACTCACAACACTTGTGATTTACGCTTTATTCCCGATTTTACAAAATACGATTACGGGACTACAGGGGATTGACCCAAGCTTAGAAGAAGCGGGGGTTGCCTTTGGGATGACGAAGTGGGAACGATTGAAGAAGTTCGAGATTCCAATCGCGATGCCTGTCATCATGTCAGGGGTACGCACCTCAGCGGTATTTATTATCGGAACAGCCACTCTTGCAGCGTTAATTGGGGCAGGGGGACTCGGTTCTTTCATCCTTCTTGGAATTGACCGTAACAACGCCAGCTTGATTTTAATCGGGGCGATCTCTTCAGCCGTTCTCGCGATTGCGTTTAGCACGTTGTTGAAATGGATGGAACATGCCAAACTAAAAACGATTTTCGCAACCTTTATCGTCCTATTTGCCGGACTTGGAGCGTCCTTTGTTTCAGGGATGATGCCTTCAATGGGCCAACAAACGCTGATCATTGCTGGTAAATTAGGACCTGAACCAGAGATTTTAGCGAATATGTATAAACTCTTAATTGAGGAAAATACGAAACTAAAAGTCGAAGTGAAACCAAACTTCGGGAAGACAACGTTCTTGTATGAAGCTTTGAAGAATGGGGACATCGACATTTACCCAGAATTTACAGGAACGATTACGGAAAGCTTGTTGAAACCAGCGCCAAAAGTGTCGCATGATCCAGAAGAAGTGTACGAAATGGCCAAAGAGGGTATCTTGAAACAAGACGGATTGGTATTCTTGAAGCCGATGGACTATCAAAATACGTATGCCGTTGCAGTCCCAAGAGCCATCGCCGAAAAATACGGACTCAAAACGATCTCTGACTTGAAGAAAGTCGAAGGGCAATTGAAAGCCGGATTCACGCTGGAATTCAATGACCGCGAAGACGGAAACCGTGGCCTTCAGAAGGTGTACGGATTGAACTTAAACGTCGCAACGATGGAACCAAGCCTGCGTTACCAGCGATTCAATCGGGGGACATTCAAATCACCGACGCTTATTCTACGGATGCAGAAATCACGCGTTATGACTTGGTGGTGTTAGAAGACGACAAGCAGTTATTCCCACCGTACCAAGGCGCACCTTTAATGAAAGAGGCGTTGTTGAAACAACATCCGGAATTGGAAGGTGTGTTGAATGTTTTAGCTGGAAAGATTACGGCGGAACAGATGAGTCGCATGAACTATGAAGTGGGAGTAGAAGGCAAGTCCGCTGAAACAGTTGCTCGCGAGTTCCTACAAAGCCAAGGATATATTAAGTAGGAAACGGTGTTTCCATAAAAATACTTTCGGACCTTTTGGTTGTTGTAGTAAAGATAACTGCTACACCGGGTTGAGCCTTAAGTCTCAACTCCTAGCAAGCTTCAAAGAGCGGGTAAAAGTTGAAAACTTTAACCCGCTCTAATTCACATTGCTTGTTTGTCGCGGTTATCTTTACTATAACCCAAAGGCCCTTCGTCTTTTATGGAAACACAACCAATGTAGAGATCCACTTTAAAAAAGGCAACAATTTCAGTCGATATCGATTCACAGTTCTGCCTCCATTTTAGGGGGGATAGAAGGAAAAAAGGAATGTAGTCTATAGGGACTGACCCCAAAAAGTGAGAATTTAATAAAAACAGCCTAGGGCTACCGTCTCCGGTATTCAATCGGAGACAGGTAGTCCAATTTTTGTTGGATTCTTTTTTCATTATAATACTTGGTTGAAGGAACAACTGCATCTACATGTTTGAGTCTATAGGTGTGAACAAAGGTATCCACGCTATGTATCCTTAGTTTCACTCTCATTACTTCTGTAAATTCTCTCAAAAAATCATCCGATACCCAATCTAGTTTCAGATAATAGCTAGCTTCCCTAGCAAGACGATAACGGTTATGGGTAGCGTCTGTATAATAGTGTTGGTAATAGACCTTCTGTCTATTTACTTGTTTCACCTGTTTTATTGAACCACGATTAATTTCACGAGTAATAGTAGAGCGATTTCTCCCTAGTCTACGAGCAATCTCAGCAGGTTTTAGTTCTACACTTAAATAAGCTTCAATTTCTCCTCAATCAGCTTCAGATAAGTGTTTGTATGATTGATTTGTGTTAGAATAATTAGTGGAGATATTCATCTTCCTGTATACTGTTTTTGGCAACTCTAGTATATCGGATGAACATGTCTTTTGTGTTGCACTTCATTTTACAACAGGGAAATTTAAAAAAATTAAGAAAAAATCTTGACAACTTAAATATATGTGATAAAATTGAATCATTAAGGCTTATCCTTAAATCAAAAAAAAAAGAAATTTGAAAGGAGATAAAACATGAAAAAAGTTTTATTTACATCAGCAGCTGTTCTTGCAGTATTAGCAGCAGGAGCTCCTGTATTTGCAGACGATATCAACGGTGGAGCTAACACTCCAGGTGCTTACGACCAACCAGTAACTGGTGGCGGTGTAGACGACGCTTACAACGCTCAATCTGAGTTTAAAAATGGTCGTAAAGCTAACGAATATGTTGGTGGTCACGAAGATAACGTTGATGCTGAAGCAGCAAAAGACCCAGCAGTAGTTGAGGCTAAAAAAGCATTGGATGCTGTTGAAGGTGGATCACACCTTTACGGTGAAAAGAAAGAGGCTTACGAAAACGCATTGAACGATGCTCGTAATGCTGTTCGTAACGCTAAAATCCAAGAATCTCAAAAAACATACAACACTGCTGACAAGGCACAAGGTTCTTACTACATCTTGAACGAAACTCCAGAACAAGCTAACGCACGTTACTTGAAAGAACATGGTCTAACTGCTCAAGCAGCAGCTCAACCAGATGCAACTAAACCAGGTGTTGCAGACCAAGCTCAAAAAGCAGAAGAAGCTGCTAAAAAAGCTGGTGTAACTGCTAAAGCTAAAGCAAATCAAAAAGCTCTTCCAAAAACACACGCTGTTAAATAATTTTATATGAAGAGTAGCCAATCACTGAAACTTGGTTTCAGTGATTTTTTTAGTAAAAGATGAAGGAGAAAAAGATGAGTAGACGTTCTACGACAAAGAAATCACCAATTGCTAAAATAATTGCTTTTATCGTTGCAGTAGCTATCATTGCTTTAGGAGGCTTCTTTATCTATAATAGCTTCCTAGCTCCAAGTGGAGATAAGCTAAATGATGCAAAGGTTACTCAGGAGGCTCCAAAGCAAACTGATACTACTAGTCAACAGGAGGCTCCAAAGCAAACTTATACTGCTAGTCAAGAAGAAAAAGAATATCTCGCTAATAAATTTAAAGGCTTGCTTGCAACAAACTCTGAAACAGTTGGTTATGTATATATTCCTGGTACACAGTTAGATGAACCAGTCGTTCAAACAACAGATAATGCGACTTATTTGGATAAGCGCTTTGATGGCGTTATCGAACCTTTAATGGGTGCAGTCTTTATGGATGCTGATAACAAGAAGGACTTTAGTGATCGATTGACTTGGTTATTTGGTCACGCTCGTGGTAGTAAAGTGCCTGACCACCGCATGTTTAAAGATGTGAATTACTATAGCCGCCAAGAATATTTTGATGAACACCCTTATGTTGTCATTGAAACTCCAGAGAGAAAGTATTATTATGAAGCTGTTGCTATGATTATTGTCCCAGAAGAAACAGCTTTTTACCGTACTTCTTTTGATGATGATGCGGATTTTGAGAAACAGCTAAATATTATTTATGATACTGCAGAGGTTAAAAAACCAAATGTTAAGGTATCAGCTAAGGATAAATATCTTGTTCTTTCTACTTGTCGTGAAGAGGATGACACGATTCGTGCCAATCTCTATCTTCGACAAATTCCTGACTCAGAGATGAGTGATTTTGTCAAACAACATGGAGAAAGCCTTAAATATAAACCAACAAGAGAATAACCTTTAAACAAAAACTTTGTGAATCCTCTTAGAATTAAATGAAATAGTTTAATTCTGGGAGGATTTTTGGTTCTATAATTTTTATTTAACAGCTAATTTTAAACAAAAATAAAGACAAACTCCGCTTGAGTCAAATCTCAAACGGGGTTTGTCTTCAGTCTGAGGGATGTAGTTTAACCTACATTCCTTTTTGCTTAATCGACTTTATAAAGAAAATGTTCAGGCTTACCTGAGTAATCTTGACCAGCATATAAGCGGTCGCGAGAATTATCGGATTGGGCCGGTGATTTTGTTCCATTACCGTTATTGACCTCAGGTGCTTCAGCTCCAGCAGGTATTACAAGAATGAAGAACCCACCCATACCTGATTTGGTGCGAACACCAAGTCTTAAGATTGTGCCGTCTTTCTCTGGTTTTACATTAAAGATCTCAGAATACTCATCCACTAGTCCATTTTTATCAAATACCAACGTAGTACCTTTTGCGTTTCTCCAAGTACCAGCTAGGCTAGAGTAGTCGCCGTTTTGGATTTCGACAATGTTAATTCCTTTTTGCGCACTGGCTTCTTTCTTCGTTACAGGTTTTGTATAAACTGATTTGTAAGTAAATTCATCTTTCTTAATCGATTCAGGTAATCCTTCCGGTACTTTTTCACCTTTAGAACGGTCAATTTCCATTCATGGGTTTGTTCTAATTTCGTTCCAGTAGAATCAAATTTATATTGAATCATATGAATATTCTGTCCAGCACTCGAAGAAGTAGACATTAAAAGAGAGCCGTCTACGAGTGTGTCTAATAGAACGCGTTCCCCAATGGATGCCAGTTTAATCTCTGGAGAAGTTAAGCGAATAACTTGTCCATCTTTAAGAGTATAGATATCCAGTGGAATATGATTCCCGTTTTGAAGTATAAACGAAATAATGAGTTCATCGGTGCCGTTTTTGTCTAAGTCATAAAGGGCATAGTCGATACCTGTATAAATTTCTTCGTTTCGTAAAAGATAAGCAATCGTGTTAATCGATTGATCCACATCACCTTTACTGTTTTTCGTAACAGTCGCATATTTTGAAATGATACCGTCATAAAGCGAGTAATCAGGTTTCACTTCTACTGTCGTCGAAACGGTTGTTGACGTTGTTTCTGTTGTCGTCTCTACAGTCGTCGTTTCTTCAGGGGCTTTTTGTGATTGACACGCCACCAAGAAAAGACTCGATAAAAGAAGAGTAGACAATAATTTTTTGTTTCCCATAAGGTTCCTCCACACACAAACTTTGAACTTTTTGTAAAGAAATTATAACAAATAAATGAATGGATTAAAATTGAAATCATATTGGCTAACAAAAAACACCTCCACGAACTCTCTCTAGTAGAGGCGTGGAGGTGTTGTTTTTCATATAAGATTTGATGGTTCTAAGGAAGAGATTATTCCGCTACTTTTTTGAAACGCATTGTGTAGTAAAGAGTAACCGATTCTCCATTGTCAAGGTCTTGTTTTTGTTCGAGTGACAGTGTTAATATTCCATCTTCAAGGGTATATTTATAAGTCACTGGTGTTACGAATTTCTTACCTGAGAATGTTACTAAATCAATGAACATTGGTGCGTTCTTGAATTCAAACGTACCAGCACTCTCATTAATGGTAATATCTTTTAAGGTTTGATGGATTTCATACTTTTCATCATTGAATTCAAAGCTGAGGGGGAGTTTATTTTTGTTATAAATTTCCAGGTTCTTTTTCAAAGCGTCATACTGATTTTTAATATATTGTTCTTTGGTTCCTTGGACACTTGTTGACTTTTGCGCCTTCTCGTAGTCATAGAAGTTGCCGACAGCCACATTGGTTGTTGCTGTAAGATCGTATACGGCAGAATCCCCTGTAATCGTTAGTGTCGGCGTCACGTCCTTGAAGGAATCAGAGTAGATGAGTCGGCGTGGAAGTCGATTCGAAAACTCCTCATATCCTAAGCTACGTTCGAGAGTACTTCTGAAGTCGATTTGTTCCCATTTTCCTTCCAGTGGATTGGAAGGAGCAGTTGTTGTAGTTGTCGTTGTAGCAGTTTGATTTCCGCAGCCGGCAAGCATTAAAAGAGAGCAGCCAGCAATGAATAATGGTTTTAAGTATTGTTTAAACATGGTCGCGTCTCCTTTCTATTTCTTTTCTGTACTTGGTACGCGTTTGAATGTTAGTTCAAAATGAACAGGAAGATTGTCCTTCGCCTTCATATCGGCGTAGATGGTCAAGATGCCGTCTTTTACTTCATAGTTGTACGTTGCTGGATCGAATCTATGATCTTTACCCGCTGTCGTTAGAGGGAAGGAGTCAAGAATGATGAGCCCTTCGTCAAATGTGACAGTCTTCACTTTTTCATCAATAGTTCCTGTAGCCTCGTAGCTATAAGTTCCAGTCGATGTATCCATTGATGCTTTATATTTCTTGAAGTTTTGCACGAACTCTGTTTGTCCGTTAATATAACGGCTAACAAATGCGTCTTCTGTCATTTTTTTCTTATCCTTAGAAATCTCGTAGTAAGCTTTGGCAAATTTCTTCGAGTCAAATTGATAGCTTAGCTTTGCGTTTGTACCATCAACGGAGAATTTCATCTTGAAGTCTTTAAAGGCTTCAATGAATTTTTTAAAAGTATAAGAGTTCATATCAAATGGGGAAAAAGCTGTTTGAATCGATTCGAGCTCAAATACGGATTCCCATTCACCAGCAATATTATTTGGATCTTTTTGTTCTTGTTGTGCTTGCGCTTGTTGCGCGTTATTGACATTTTGGTCTGAAGCTTGGTTCTGTCCACATCCAGCGATCACGAAAACTGTGACAAGAGAGAATAGACCAAGAAACAGTTTCTTAGTTTGTCTAATCATTGTTAGACCTCCTTCAAACAGATTGTTGTATTATGCTTATATTATACTTCTGAAATTTTTGTTTTACAAGGGTTTTCACAAAAATTGCCATTTTCTTCTGTCGCTTCACCATTATTCAACAGGAGAAGAAGGAGCCAATCAGTTCTTCGTTTATTAAACTAGCTTTTAAGATACTTTGGATAAACACACTTTAATAATCTGCCTTCAATTTAGAAGATAAATAATGGAACATAAAAAAAGAATGTACTCATAGTACATTCTTTTTTTTTCAGAGCTGTCTTGATAAGTTATTCCGCTACTTTTTTGAATTTTGCTGAAATAATCGTATTTAAATTATTCTTTCCATCGCGTTGCTCAATTGTCAACGTTAAAATATCTCCATCAATCGAGTATTTATACGTCGTTTCTTTTTCGACAGGTCCAATAGACATGATTGCAAGATGCACAATATTGATCGCTTCTGGGAAGACAATCGTTTGGTTTGCTGTATCTAATTTACCATTTTTCAATACAGAATGAATCGTGTTATTTTCTTTATCAAATTCATAAGTTGTATTTGGGTAGTCTTTAGCGCCAGATTGTAGAGTGGTTGATAATCTAATAAATTGATTTTTAATATATTCGTCTTTTGTTTGAGTTACTTTAGATCCGTCTTTTTGTTTTAAGTAATCGTAGAACATTCCAAAACCATCCGCTAGAGAAACAGTATAGTCGAATTCAACAGATGTACCAGTAATGTTCAACGTTGGTTTTAAATCTTTCCATGCTTCAGGATAGATAAGTTTCATCGCTGAATCATCATTTTTGAAATCTTTATAGGCTAAGCTACGTTCAAGAGCTGGTCTGAAGTCGATGGCTTGCCATTTTCCTTCAATTGGCACTGGTTCTTTTTGAGTAGTGCTACCTTTACGTTTGAAGTGTAGCTCATAGTGAACTGGAAGATTATTTTTCTTCGCTTTTCCGTCAATCGTGACATAAAGCATATCATCTTTTAGTTCGTAATGATATGTGTTTGGCGAAATGCGGTTTTCACCAAATGAGAAGAAGAATGAGTTTGCTACTGAAATTCCTTCATCAAAGATCATAGTTTTGGCATCTTGATCAATAGAACCCGTTGCTTCGTAGCTAAACACACCTGTATCTTTATTCATGCTAACTTTGTATTTCTTAAAGTCGGCTGCGAGGCTTTCATGACCGTCATATTGGAGTTTTTTGAATTCTTCTTCAGTCTTTCCTTTAGCGTCTGTTGAGAAAGTGTAGAAAGCTTTAATAAAGTTATCAATGTTATAATCGTATTTAATGGTTGCCGTATCGTTTTCAATCTTCAAGTCCATTTTGAAGTCTTTGACAGATTCAAGCAATCGTCCAAAGTTAAGTGCATAGAGGGTATAGGCTCCGATAGATTCCGATAACGCATCAACAGTATTGACTAATTCCCATTCACCATCAATGGCTTCTACTTTTGGCGCTTCTGTTTGAGCGGCACCTTGAGAGTTGCTTTGTTCTGTTGAACAAGAAGCCAGTACGAAGACTGAGCATAGAGCAACAAATGCTAAAAATAATTTCTTATAATGTCTAATCATTGTTAGACCTCCTTAATAGAGTGATTCTAATATATTTAAATTATAACGATTACAATTTTTGCTTGCAACGGTTTTCACGAATTTTACAATGTTGCCCCGTAATTTCACTGATTATTCAAAATGAGAAGAGGAAAAGTTTTATTTGGCAGGTTCACTAAAGTTTTGAGATGCTCAAGGACTTTTCTGTGTAAAATAACTTTTAGCTTCTATTAAAATACGAAGGAGCTTCGGGGTATAGTCATGATAACCGCGACAAACAAGTAAGATGAATTAGAGCGGGTTAAAGTTTCCAACTTTTATCCGCTCTTTGAAGCTTGCTAGGGTTGAGACTTAAGGCTCAAGCCGGTGTAGCAGTTATCATAACTATACAGACCCAAAGGTTCCGAAGTATTTTAATAGAGCGTAAGCTCTATATTTTTCCACACAAAAACCCCTTGAGAAAATCTCAAAGGGCAGTGAATTAGTTTTGAACTTTCTTAAACTTCATTTGGTACACCACATGCAAGTTTTGTTCCTTCAGTGTGCGTTCGGCTTTTATCGTCAACGTATCCCCAACAATCTCATATTGATACTTCATCGGTTTTTCTTGGTCGGTGAGATACAGTGGAATGACTGCAAAAATATTTGGAACTTCCGGGAAGGTAATCGTTTTGTTTTTTGTATCTATAACGCCATCTTTTAAAACAGATTTAACCGTCGATGTCTTTTCATCCCAATCAACCGTATGGTATTTGAGATTACCATATGTCGTTTTTGCTAAACCAACAATATAGTTAATCGCATTTTCTTTGTAGCTAAATTGTTTTTTACCAATAACATTACCATACTCATCCAAGAATTTTGACATGTTTGCGGTGTATTCGAATGTAACTTTATTTCCTTGAACCTTGAGCACTGGAACCACGTCTTTAAGGGCCTCTGTTGCCTTCAAGCGGCTGGCCGCATCGTCGTATTTGAGTAGAAATACCTTTTCAAGAGTATCTCTAAATTCAACGGCTTGCCATGTTCCTTCTACATCAACCGAAGCAGGTTTTGGAGCTTCTGTAGTTGGCGTTTGACTTTGTGTTTGTTGTACTGGTTGTTGTTCGTTTCCCACATCCTGCAATGAACACTAGAGAGAAGAGGGAAACCATCCATAAAGTAAATTTTTTCATGTTTGCCACTCCTTTCTTATTGTCCGCCTAATCGATTGAAACGAATACGCATTTCTCGTGGATAGCCTTCTTGAAGTTCGCCTTCAATAAAGAGTGTCATTTGATTGCCGTCCACTGTGTAGTTATAAGTAATAGGTTTCAATGGGTCAATGCCAATTCCCATGACAAGTGCCTTTAAGAAAGTCGGTGTTTCAGGAAAAGTAATTGTATGTTTTTCCTTGTCGATTTCACCTGTTAAAGAGTAGTCATAGGACAAGTTTGCATCGTCGGTTGTCACCTTTGCGTGCTGATATTTTTTTACAGCTTCTTTGAACCCCTCAAAATTATTTTTCACATAGGTATTCATATCAGGAGAGTTCAGTTTAAGGCCCTTGTATTGATCCTCATAAATTTTTTTTACGCTCATATGATACTTCAATTCGACCGTATTTTCATGAATATCGAGCGTCATTTTTACGTCATTGAAGTCTTCTACCGCATATGCGGAAACAAGCGTATTTAAATTCATTGCTAAGAGAATCTTCTGCATCGTTAATGGTTGTTCAGTCCATTCCCATGATTCCTGTTGGGGTGTATTTTGTGCTTTAGACTCTGACGGTTGGTTCTGGCAACCTGCAACGAAGAGTAAAGTAGCGAACGCCAAGAATCCGAAAAATATCTTCTTTGTCTTACCTAACATAGAGTTACCTCCTAAAAGTTGTTACTTCCATTTTATCATTAACTGGAATGATTATACAGTGAAACTTTGAGCGAGTATCATTTGAATGGGGGGCATAACGAAAAAGAGGAAAAGTCTTCAGCACAGATGGAGCAGTGTGTGTGTTTGTTAAGAAGAATTGTGTGAGGAAGAATTATTTAAGTCTATTAAAAATACGAAGAACCTTTGGGTAATAGGAATGGGAGTAAGACAGAAGAAACAGTGCTTTTCTGTTTCTTCGTAGTCTTACCCCGCAGGACAAATAGGATTGACCAAACTACTTGATAGTGAAGGTCAATCCATTTGTCTACTGCGTCTATATTGTTTAAGTTCATAATATGAGAATTGTAAGCCAAAGGTTCTAAAAGTATTTTTAATAGAAATTAATTCTGTACTTTTCTTAAATTTCATTTGATAAACCAAATGAATTCCATTTTCTTTATAGACCTTCTCAGCAGTCATCGTAAGAATATCGCCATTGACCTCATAGTGATACGTAATTGGGACTTCTGTTGAAGAAATATAAAGTGGGAGAATTCCAAATAGATTTGGAACATCCGGGAAGACAATCGTTTTTGCGTTTGTGTCTAGAACGCCACCTTCTTGTTTCCCTTTGAAGATATAGGTTTCATCATTATAAGTTCCAGATAAGTCTTGGGACTTTTTAATATTTTTTTGGGCAAGGGCGGCAATTAATTTCGCTGCTTCTGCCTTGTCCTTAGCGACATCTTTATGTGCTTCAGCATAGAACTCGAAGTATTTATTCATATCCGCAGTATAGGTATAAGTCACCTTTGTACCTTCGATGGTTAAAGTAGGAGAGACATCTTCGAAAGCCTCTGTTACTTTCAATCGGGTATACGCGTCCTTGTAAGTATATAAAAATGTACGTTCTAATGTATCTCTAAAGTCGATCGCTTGCCATTCACCTTCAAGAGCGACTGGTGCAGGAGCTTCAGTTGTGGTTTCAGCAGTTGTTTGTTGTTGCTGTTGTTCAGCGCATCCTGCAACAAATAGAAGAGTCAGAAGCGACATCGTCCATAGCGAAATTTTTTTCATCGTTTTCATCATTCCTCACTCCTTCTATTAGACTCTTCCGTGTAGTTAAAGCGAAGACGCATCACAAGCTTCAAGCCTTTATCGTTTTTGCCTTCAGCTGATAGAGTCATTTGTTTTCCATCCACAGAATACTGATACGTGATGGCCTCTAGTGGATTCGTATTAGGTCCTAAGATAATTTTGCTTAGGAATGTTGGAGTTTCTGGGAAAGTGATGGTGTGATTATCTGGATCAATGGTTCCAGTCAGCGTATAGTCGTAAGCGTAGTTTGCTTCATCGAGTGTAATCTTTGTATGTTGAAGCGTCGCTACATAGGCTTTAAAGTCTTCTGTTTTCTGTTGTACGTATGTTTTGAAATCAGGAGTCTTCAGACCTAGGCCTTTATATTGATCTTCGTAAATGCGCAGATAATCAAATCGGTACTTCAATTCAACCGTTTTGTCCTTAATCGTCATCGTCATTTTTACAATATCTAAGTCATCCAACATATATGCTGCAGCGCGGGGCTCAAGATTCGTTGCAAGGAAAACCTTTTGCAACGTCGATTGTTGTTCTGTCCACAACCACGTTCCTTGTTGGTCTTTAGTTAAATCTTGTGGAGCTTTAGGTCCTTGTTGTGTAGATGACTGACAGCCTGCGATAAGCAGTAGGCTGGCAATCGCCAACAATCCTAACATCATCTTCTTAATTTTATTAAACATAAACGTGCCTCCTAAAGTTGGTTATCTTTATTCTAACATTAAATGGAATCATTATAAAGTGAAATTTTGAGCGTAGTCTCATTTGAACGGTGCGCATAATGAAAAGAGGAAAAGTCTTCAGCACAGATTGAGTAGTGTTGGAGATTCTTAAGAAAAATTGTGTGAGGAAGAATTTTTTAAGTCTATTAAAATACAAAGAACCTTTGGGTAATAGCCATGATAACCGCGACAAACAAGCAATGTGAATTAGAGCGAGTTAAAGTTTTAACTTTTAGCCGCTCTTTGAAGCTTGCTAGGGTTGAGACCTTAGACTCAACCCGGTGTAGCAGTTATCATAACTATTACAAATCAAAGGTTCTAGAGTATTTTAATAGAGCACTTAAAAGCATTTATTTAGCTGTCTTATAGAAGTTGCGTAGACCAGTAACAATCCCTTCAACGAGTTTGTTTTGGTATTTATCATCTTCTCCGAAAATTAAAAAGCCCCATTCGATGAATGAGACTTTTTAAGGATGCTATAAGTAGGACTATTAACGTCCAAACCAGACGCTCATATCTACATTTCCAAGCCCAGTGACAAATTCCTTATCGGTATATTGCCAGCCCCAGCTTGGTTGGCTGTATGGAAGTTGGTAAGTGAGCTGTGGAGTATAGGCTGCCACCCAGTCCACGTATTTTAAGATTTCAGGATCGTTTAAACGATTTGTAAGAGATATTGATAACTGTAAATACGCACGTTTGTGTAACCAGCTTTAGCCATCGTATCACGGTAGGCTTTCCAGATTTTCACCCAAGTAGTGGTATCCGTTGGTGCAGATTTTGCACCGTTTGTATAACGCCAATCTTCTAAATCGAAGTAAATAGGGTAAGTTGGTTTAATATTGTATTTCTTAATTAAATTAAGGGTTTGTTCGGCATCTTCTACGCCATCTGCCTCTGTAGAAGCATAAGTGTAAAGGTAAATTCCGTAAGGAACGCCAAGGCGGTTTAATTCGCTAATGTTGTGGGCGAGATGTTTATCTTCGGCCCCAGAGTAACCGATACGAACGATGACCGCATCGATATCATTGTCCTTGATGATGCCTTCCCAGTTCGAGATATGCCCTTGGTGTTCACTGATGTCCATGACTTTCTTGGTTGTTTCATCCCCAAGACGTTGACTTGCACCGTTGTAGAAATAACGTTTGCCGTCTTTTTCGACCCAACCGATATCGACTGCTTTCTTGCTCAAGATATTTCCGCTCTCGTCAAATACGTATTGATAGTGATCGATGATATGCGTACCAGTTGCCATTTTACCGTTATCGAGTACGTAATATTTATTCTCAATCCATTCTTTACGAGCGACTTTTCCGTTGCCCTTGAAGTAGTACCAGTAGCCACCGACTTTTGCCCAGTAGTTCTTCGCGAATGTTCCGTCTTCTTTGAAATAGTATGAAGAACCAGTCGATTGGTCGTATTGCATTTCGTTTTTCGCCATACGTCCATTACCTTTTATAAAGTAAGAGCCGACCCATTCATTTTTAGCTATGTAGCCACCGTCTTTAAAGTAGTACCAGTCGCCGTCGATTTCTTTCCATTGTTTGTTTAGGTATTTCCCATTTTCGTCAAAGTAGAAAGAACTATTATACGTAGAGTCGTAGACGAGTTCACTTGCGGCCATCGCACCGTCAGATTTGACGTAGTAAGAGCCAATCCATTTGCTCGTATCCATTTCCCCATATTTGCGGAAGTGATACCATTTGCCATCGATTTCTTTCCATTGATCACGAACATATTTGCCAGATACATCAAGATAATAAGTCGCTTGGTACTTGCTGTCGTAAATAAATTCGGACTTGGCCATATAGCCGCCACCTTTTAAGTAGTAGTCACCTTTCCATTCATTACGCGCATAAGCACCACCTGGCTTAATATAGAACCAGCTATTGTAGTTTCTGTCGAAAACCCATTCGTTGTCGGCCATCGCACCGCTATCTTTTAAGAAATAGCTGCCGCTCCATTCGTGAGAGTACATCACACCATTATCGTGGAATGCGTACCAGACGCCACCGATTTTCTTCCAGTCGCCACGGAATACTTTTCCACCAGAGAGTGCATAGTACCATTTACCACCTTGGTAGCTCCAGCCTGGACTAACGAGCATTCCTTCGATGTCCACAAGATAGCCATCTGGAGTAACGGTTGATTTTAACATTTTTCCATCCGCGCCAAAGTAATACCAGCGGCCTCCGTGCCATTTCCATGTATTTGTAATTGGCTTACTGTCCACTTGGTAGTACGTTTCGCCGTCTGCTTTGTAAAGACCAGTGTATTTTGGTTCTTCACCTGGCTTATACACATGGATATCGACGTCGTTTTTCGAATCTTTTGGAAGAGTCCCTTCCGAAGTTGTTGTTGTTTCTGTCGTGGGTTGAACGGTCGTTTCGGTTTGTGTCGTCTCTGCAGCAACCGCATGTGCCGAAAGGGCAAATAGGGCAGCCGTTAAGAGTGTGACTTTACCTGTAAGTTTCATAAAGACCTCCTTGGTTAAATTTGTCCTTTTTAAGTGTACCAAAAAAGAGAGAAGCGCGCAATTTCCTAAAATAAAATTCACACTTTTGTCACAAGAATAAAATGGAACTGCAATAAACGAATCGCTTCAGGGAAATGAAATCGTGAATCTATGGAAAATCTGAAAATGGAACACTTGAACTCGTGAAGAAAGCTAGTAGATGTGCTATAATCGAGAGTATGAAAACAACAGAACAACCAAACCAACCAAAAAATCAAATCATTAAAGGAACCTTGATGACGCTCTTTGCCGGGATTGCCTGGGGGATGAGTGGCGCGTGCGGTCAATACTTAATGGCACACGGGATGAGCGTGCTTGCCTTGACCGACCTACGTCTGATTATCTCCGGAGTCTGCCTGCTCACGATGAGCTACGCGTTCACTCGGGGGCAACTCGTCGCCTTCTTCAAGGAAAAGAAGACCTACGCTAAGATTACGCTCTTTGCATTTATCGGGCTCTTTATGAACCAGTTTACTTACCTTGAGGCGATTCACCTCAGTAATGCCGGAACCGCGACGGTCTTGCAGTATCTCTGCCCAGTGATTATTCTGGTGTACATGTGCTTGAAAAATCGCACGGCACCGACCGTGTCTGAAGTGACATCGATTATCCTCGCAATACTTGGGACATTCATTATTGCCACACATGGGCAACTCAATCAACTGAGCGTCACGCCACTCGGGCTCTTCTGGGGAATTTTTAGCGGATTTACGTATGCCATCTACATCATGCTTCCGATTAAACTCATTCAAGAGTATGGAAGTCTCACGGTAATTGGAGTAGGGATGGTCATTGCAGGAGTCATTCTCTTCCCGATGAGCGGTCTGACGACGATGGAACTTGTGTATAGCGTGGATATTCTTGCAGCACTAACAGGAATTATCCTTATTGGAACAATCATTTCATACACGATGTTTTTAAAAGGAACGAGCTATATCGGGCCAGTGAAGAGCAGTCTGATTGCCGCGGTAGAACCGATTTCTGCGGTATTCTTCGCCTTCCTCATCATGAACGAGCATTTCTTCGCGATTGACTTTGTCGGTATGGCGATGATTTTAGCAGCCGTGGTTCTTATCTCGATCAAAGACTTAATCAAAGAACGTCGTAAAAAAGAACAAGGTGTACTCGAATAACAAAAACGAACCGCAATTGGAGCGTATCCAGTTGCGGTTTTTATTTATTTTGAAAGAAATGAAAAACTTGAAAAATGATGCCGTTCTCATGAAACTTTCATCTTTCAAATAAATGAGTTGTGCTATACTATAAACCATCAAATAACAGATGGAGGTCCTTAATTTGTCTTATTCACTTGAAATTTTACCAAGTTTATTACACGGAGCAGTGACGACATTAGAAGTGTTCGCACTCGTTCTTATCTTCTCGATTCCGCTGGGCATTCTTATTGCCTTTGCGATGCAGCTAAAATGGAAGCCGCTCAACTGGCTCATCCATATCTACATCTGGGTGATGCGAGGTACACCTCTGTTATTACAACTCATCTTTATTTATTACGTCTTGCCAAGTATCGGCATTCGTCTAGACAGACTTCCAGCAGCGCTTATTGCCTTCACGCTGAACTATGCGGCTTACTTTGCGGAGATTTTCCGTGGGGGGATCGATACGATTCCAAAAGGGCAGTATGAAGCGGCGAAAGTGTTGAAATTCACGCCAGGAGCAACGATTCGCTATATCGTTCTTCCACAGGTGACGAAGATTGTTTTGCCAAGTGTCTTCAATGAAATTATGAGCCTTGTCAAAGATACGTCTCTTGTATACGCACTTGGAATCTCAGACCTTATCTTGGCGAGCCGTACCGCAGCCAACCGTGACGCCAGCCTCGTTCCGATGTTTCTAGCAGGAGCTATTTACCTGATTGTTATCGGGATTGTGACGCTTGTGGCGAAACGCATTGAAAAGAAATTCAGTTATTATAAATAGGAGGACAAGCAGATGTTAGAATTACGCAATATTAGTAAACGATTCGGCGATAAACAAATCTTGTCCGATTTCAACTTAACGATTCACGAAGGAAAAATCTTGGCCATCGTCGGACCTTCAGGAGGCGGGAAAACGACCTTACTCCGTATGTTAGCAGGCCTTGAAAAAATCGACTCTGGAGAAGTGTTTTATAACGGGGAATCTCTCGCGCTCAATGAACTCTCGAAGCGCCAATTGCTTGGATTCGTGTTCCAAGACTTCCAATTGTTCCCACATTTATCCGTGTTAGAAAACTTAACGATTTCACCGGTGAAGATGAATGGTATGCCCCAAGTTGAAGCCAACGAGAAGGCACGCGCACTATTAGAACGCCTCGGCCTTTCTGGACACGAGGACGCGTTCCCTTATTCACTCTCAGGGGGGCAAAAACAACGGGTGGCTCTGGCACGTGCGATTATGATTGACCCTGAAATCATCGGCTACGACGAACCAACGTCAGCGCTCGACCCAGCCCTTCGCTTAGAAGTAGAGAAGTTAATTCTCCAAAACAAAGAACTTGGAATGACGCAAATCGTTGTCACTCACGATTTAACCTTTGCTGAAAAACATTGCGGACGAATTATTGACGTTCGAACCGAAATAGGAGGCCGCTATGAAGAAACGAAAAAGGAATCCTAGGACTTTTGACGCTTGTAGGGATGGCGGTCATGAGTCTTGCAGGCTGCACGCAACTGGCAAGCAATCCAACCGTCGATAACTGGGATAAATATCAACAACAAAAGAGCATCACGGTCGGCTTCGATAATACCTTTGTTCCGATGGGCTTCGAGGAGAAGAATGGCAACTATGCCGGCTTTGATATCGAACTCGCACAGTACGTGTCGAAGAAACTCGGTATCACGGTTCACTTCCAACCGATTGACTGGGACATGAAGGAAACGGAACTCCAAAACGGTACGATTGACGCCATCTGGAATGGGTATTCGGCCACAGACGAACGCCGTGAGAAAGTCGCCTTCACGATTCCCTATATGCAAAATACGCAAATCTTAGTCGTGAAGAAATCGAGTGGCATTCACTCGGTAGAAGATATGACGGGCAAAGTCCTTGGCGCACAAAACGGGTCATCTGGGATGTTGGATTTTGAAGAATATCCAGAAGTGTTGAAGAACCGTGTCAAAGGCGGGGACGCCGACCAATATCAAAGCGTGAACGAGGCCATTATCGACTTGAAGAATGACCGTATCGACGCCTTGCTCATCGACCGTGTATACGCGGATTACTACCTCACAACAGAAGGAATTGCCGACGAGTACGACACGATTCCTTCAGGATTCGAGAGTGAGTCATTCGCGGTAGGGGTGAGACCTGCCGATAAGAAGCTACTAGAAGCGCTAAACCAAGCGTTCAAGGAACTCTATCAAGAGGGCATCTTCCAACAAATCAGCCAGAAGTGGTTTGGTGAGGATGTCGCAACGCCAGAAGTAAAAGGGCAAGAATAATTAAATAACAAGAAACCATCGCTGGACGGAAGGCACGCCTTCTGGAAGGCGATTTTTTTGTGCTGTAAAAGCTAAGGGGATTAGGAAAAAAACTTAAAAACATAGAAAATAAGATTGATAAAACGGTTTCAAAAAGGTACACTGGAGGTGTAGAAAAGTTCAAAGAAGGGAGAGAAAACCATGAAAAAATTAGAAGGGAAAGTAGCACTGATCACTGGAGCAGCCGTTGGACTCGGTAAGGGAATCGCAACGGTCTATGCTAAATACGGCGCTAAGATGTGCCTGGTCGACTTATTACCAGAAGTCGAAGAAACGGCCAAAGAATTAAGAGAAACCTACGGCGCCCAAATCGTCACTTATGTCGGAGATGTCTCCAATAAAGACCATATGAAAGAAGCAGCCAAGAAAGCAAAAGAAGCCTTCGGGGAAGTGAACGTGGCTTGTTGCAACGCTGGAGTTTGTCGCTTGGCTCCGTTTGAAGAAATGAGTGATGAAATGCGCGACTTCCATATCGATGTGAATATCAAGGGCGTATGGAATAGCTGTCAAGCGGTCATCCCGTATATGCTCGAACAAGGCGGTGGTAGCATCGTTATTGCTTCATCTGTCACAGGGGATATCGTAGCCGATGCCGGAGAAGCAGCCTACGCCATGACAAAAGCAGCGCTCGTAGGATTGACAAAATGCTTAGCCGTCGAATACGCAGACCGTCACATCCGCGTAAACTGCTCTCAACTTGGATATGCGCGGACACCAATGGTTGAAAAGATGGCTATTGAATCCAACCCAGATAACCCAGAAAGTGCCATCCAAGACATTGCAGTAGGTGTACCAATGAAACGCTTGGCAGACCCACTCGAAGTCGGTGAACTCTTCGCCTTCCTTGGAAGTGACGAAGCCAGCTACCTCACAGGAAGCCAAATCGTCATCGACGGCGGCAGCACCTTACCAGAAACGATGAGTATCGGGACGAATTAGATAGTAAAAATACGGATACCACAGCATTATTTAAATAAATTTTTAAGTTAAATATTTTATAGAAGATAAGGGAAAGTTTAATTACACGCCCTTATCTTCTTTTTTTGCGCTAAAAGTGGTAGAATGGGTGAAAAGCCTTGAAGGAGGAATTTTATGACAAAGAATTTTAAAGGGTACTCTTTAGTTGAAAAAGAGACTTGCCAGATATTCGTTCTGTCGGTTATTTGTACAAACATGATAAGACTGGCGCAGAGGTCTTATACCTTGAAAACGAAGATGATAATAAGGCGTTCAATATTGCGTTCCGTACGCCACCGTATAATGATAACGGGATTGCGCATATTATCGAGCACTCTGTGTTAAATGGTTCGAAGAAATATCCATCCAAAGAGCCATTCGTAGAGCTATTAAAAGGCTCACTGAATACTTTCTTAAATGCGATGACTTACTCTGATAAGACGGTTTATCCGGTATCGTCTCGTAATCAAAAAGACTTCAACAACTTGATGTCTGTTTATTTAGATGCGGTATTCTATCCAAACTTCAAGCATGATCCACAAATCTTGATGCAAGAAGGATGGCACTATCACTTAGAAAACGCCGATGATGAGTTGATTTACAAAGGCGTAGTGTACAACGAAATGCGTGGGGCGTTCTCTCAAGCGGACTCTGAATTATACCGTCTGTTTGAACCAACATTATTCCCAGATACCGTCTATAAACATATTTCTGGTGGGATGCCTTCATCGATTCCTTCGTTAACGCAAGAAGAGTTCGTGGCGTTCCATGACAAGTACTATCACCCAAGCAATGCGCGTGTGACGCTTTACGGGAACTTGGACTTAGATACAGCCTTCGCTCAATTGACAGAGTACTTCGATGCATTTGAAGCCAAAGACTACGAATTCGAATCTGTCGAACAAACACCGTTCAGCGAGCGTCGTGAATTAGAAGCGAAATTCTCAATTTCTAAAGACGAGCCTATTGAAAACAAATCGCTCTTAGCGTACATTTGGGCAGCAGGTAAGGGGACTAACTCTGAAGAACTCATCGCGCTTGGCGTATTAGATGAACTCCTTCTTGGCTCTAACACGGCTCCAATCAAGAAAGCTCTCTTGAAATCAGGTCTTGGTTCTGATGTATCTGGTGGATTTGGTGCAGCGACATACTCACCAATTTTTGAAATCGTCCTAAAAGATACAAACCCAGAAGCCAAAGAGCAATTCGTATCGATTATCGAAACGAGTTGAAACGTTTAGTGGCTGAAGGCATTCCGCAAAAAGCGATTCAAGCAGCCCTCAATAAAGCAGCGTTCCGTTATAAAGAATTAACAGCGCTTGAAGGTGCAACTCCTAAAGGAATCTTGTACTCATTGAACTCTCTTACAAGCTGGTTATACGGCGGGGATGTATTTGCAACGTTTGAATACCAACGCGTGTTAGATAAGATGCAAAGAGAAATGGCAAACGGCTATTTCGAACGTTTAATCCAAACGACATTACTCGACAATACGCATGCAGCTGTTATCACGTTAGCGCCAGAACCTGGACTCGGCGACCGCAAAGACGAAGCGTTGAAAGAAGAGTTAGCAGCGTATAAAGCGTCATTATCTGACGAAGAAGTGGCAGCTCTTGTGGAACAAACGCAACAACTTCTTGAACGTCAAACGACTCCAGATAAGGAAGAGGATTTGGCGAAATTACCAAAACTCTCGATAGAAGATATCGACCGCGAAGTGAAGCCACTCCCATTAACAGTGGAAGCAGCAGAAGGCAAACCAACCTTCTTACACTATGAAGACTTCACAGCCGGCATTTCTTACGTGAAATATTACTTTGATTTATCAGGCGTGAAGACAGAAGACATTCCAGTCGTGGCCTTCTTAACGGAAGTACTAGGGGAAGTCGGAACCGAAAACTTCACAGACGAAGCCCTCAGCACAGAAATCGACTTCTACACAGGTGGAATCGGCACAAACGCGACCGTGATTACGGAATCGGTAGCGGACAACCTCTACTATCCTAAATTCACAGTGAGCGGTAAAGCCTTGTCTGAATATCAACCACAACTCTTAAGCTTGATTGAAGAAGTGGTTCACCGTTCAAACTTAGACGATGTTGAGAAGATTAAAGAGCTCTTACTCAATGTGAAAGCTGACTTAGAGATGAACTTCAACTATGGTTCACACGTGGCAGCCCTTCGTCGTTTAGAGTCTTACTACTATGAAGGTGCGAAATACTTACAATCGCTTGAAGGAATCGACTATTACGACTTTATTTGCGATGTGGTGGCTGGTTTTGACGAAAACCCTCAAGCCTTTATCGACCGCTTGAAAGCTGTATTAGAAACCATTTTAACAACAGACCAATTAGTGGCAACCTTTGTCGGAAGCAAAGTTGACTTCGACCACTTCAAACAAGTGTCAGAGGACTTCTTCAAGCATCTTGGAAACCACAAAGTTGAAAAACAAGCCTTCACGAATCCAGTGGAAGTGTTAAACGAAGGGTTCAAGACAGCGCAAGAAATCAACTATGTCGCAAAAGGATATAATCAAACGCTTCTTGGTGTTCCAGTGAACGGAATGAACTTATTCTTGAAATCAGTTCTAGGACTCGATTACTTATGGAATACGGTTCGTGTTCAAGGTGGGGCATACGGCGGTATGAGTGTGATTACCGATAAAGGGGACGTCGCAGGTCTTTCTTACCGTGACCCGAATATTGTTGAAACGCTTGAACGTTACGATGGACAAGTAGAGTACTTAGAAAACTTTAACTTATCTGAGGCTGAGTTTGAAAGAACTTGATTGGTACATTCAGCACGATTGACCGTCCACTTTCTGCGGCTCAAAAAGGGGCAGTAGCGTTTACGCGTTACTTCACTCATTTGACACAAGAGAAAGTACAACAGTTCCGTGATGAAGTGTTAGCGGTAACGCCTGAAAAGGTACGTTCATACGCTCCAACGATGAAAGCCATCATGGATCAAAACGCGTTTGTCGTTATCGGAAATGATACGAAGATTGAAAACCATAAAGACATCTTCAAAAACATCCGTAACTTAACAAAATAAGAGCACACAAAAAATCCCAAGGTTCACAGCCGTGAATCTTGGGATTTATTTGGCTCTTTGTCAAATAGTGTTGATGAAGAATTTTAGGAAGGGATTAAGCAACTAATTGTTGCTTAATTCCTTTTTGTTTTGGGCCAAACATTTTTGTTATTAAAATAATCCTGTTCCTAAAATGGTAATAGTTTCTAAAGCCATAAGCATTCCTTTTGAGTACTTTTATTTTATTGTTTATTCCTTCGATAGGGCCATTTGTTCTAGTTGGATGCTCACAAGTATTTTGAATATATGGCAAGTAAGTCATAAGAGTCTTTAATACCCTTTTTAAACCAGGAGATAGGTTTAATTGTGTAGCTGCTTCAATCGTTTCCTTGAATTCTATATAATCTCTGTCCTGAATACATTCACGAAGTGAATGTACAACCACATAATCATTTTTAAGAGATGGATTGTTTTCTAAGATATAATCCACGATTCCTTTACTTGTTATGAAGCTTTCAAAAAGCTTATAACGATTATATTTATAGTTCTGAAGTTCATTAGGGTTCTTTAAAATTAACTTCCAATAATGTTTTAACTTTCGATATAATTTTGGATCTTTATAACGATGCTTATTCATGACACGTACCCTAGTTCGATTTAATTCTCTATTTAAGGCTTGTACGATGTGAAAAGGATCAATGATAATTTTAGCGTTAGGAAACATTTCTTTTATTAATTGAATGTACGGTACGTACATGTCGATAGAGATGGTTTTTACCTTTAATCTAGTCTTAGGCTCAAAACGATAAAAATATTGTTTCAAACTGTAAGATTTTCTATCTCGTACAACATCGACCAGCTTGTGTGTAGTGCTATCACAAATAATGAAGCTCATATTACTATCGGAAGATTTAACGGATTTAAATTCATCAAAACACAAATGCTCAGGTAAATCGTGTAATGGTTTAATGGTCAATAATCGTGCTGTATCATCTATGATACGTCTTACAGTATGAACTGAAACATTTGTTTCTTTTGCGATATATGTTTCAGATACTGTTTCACTAATTTTTGATTTGATTTCATTTTTTAATCTTTTAGAGATATGACAGTGTTTTTCTACGATTCGACTAGTGTCTACAGTAAATGAAGAGCCGCATTCTCTACAGAGAAATCTCTGCTTGCGTAGATTTAAGTAGGCCGGAAGGCCTGAAACAGAACAGAGAGTGATACGAGATGTCTTCGTGCCGTTTTTAACGATATTATTATTTTGGCTAACACATCCACAGACAGTACAAAATTCTGGTTTATGCGTATATGTAGCTGAATAAAATAAAGATTTTCTCTTTTTAAATATCTTCTCTTGAACTTTATTATCCCAAATCATGTTTTTATCTTTGATTTGTAGTGTAGCTTCTAGTATATTGTTCATATGGTCATCATCCTTTTGTTTTAGGTTTCAGCGCTTTTAATATAATGGATGTTGGCCTTTTTGTATACAATAAAATAGGGTTGGTGGAAAATTTCCATCAACCCTAAAAATTATAGAACCATTTATTTTTTTAGTTTATTTATGTGGCATAACGTTTTCTTCTTGTTTCATCCACATTGGAATACTTGTCATTACGAGTAAGAACAGGAATGCACTTTGTACCCAAAGGATGGCCACGTCGAAGATACCGTGTACGAAGAGTACAACGATGAACGAAACGTATAGTCCAACGATTGGACGTTTCTTAGGATCGCGACTCATTTCTAAAAGCATGCGTACAGGGTTAAGGGTAGAAATCGCAAGAAGCAATGTTCCGATAATCCCGTAGCTTGAAATGGTATCGATATATAAACTGTGCGCGTGTTCGTGGTAGCGAGCGCCGATTCTTGCGAAACTATGCAAGTAAGTCAGAGGCCCTTCCCCGAACCATGGATTTTGTTTAAAGAGAACCATGCCGGCATTCCAAATCGAAACGCGTTCTTCCATCGAAGAGTCGAGGGTTCCCATACGAACGCCAATGTCATTTGAGAAGAGGAACATGAGTCCCACTGCAAATGCGGCGATGCTGAGCCAGAATGCTTTCGAGTTACGAATGGTCGTGAAGAGGTAAATAATCGCTCCACAGATAATCGCTGGGAAAGCTGTTCGGTTTTGCGTGAAGCTGAGGCCGAATAGGTTAATCCCAATCGCGACAGCGCCGATGAACTTCCAGAACCAACTCTTCGTGATGCTGAGTAAGTAGAAGCCAATCATAATACAGAAGCAACAAATAATTCCGTAGTAGTTCGGATTAAAGAACGTCACTTCCGCACGGTTTTGGTGCCATACTTGCATCTTCGGTGAGAGGAAGGTGTAGTTAAATTTATGAACGATTTCATAGTGTTCTAAGAACGCAAATCCCGCGGCGAAAATGCTGAGGAGTAAGACCGTCTGTAGAACGATATGGAAAAAGTCCGGTGTCAATCGTCTTTGATAGTATTTAAAGAATATCGCATACATCACGAATCCAACTGAGATGACAGCGCCGATATAGTTACCGGCTACCATCGATACGATAAAGCTGAATCCGATAAACGCCAGTAAGAACGGGTGCTGTGTTAAGTCTTTGAATACTTGTTTTAATTTTCCCGTAAAGGCGAGAAGGATGATATATAAGACGAACAATGTTAGGAATAAATAGAACGGAAGGAAGCTGCTGATAATGAGTAAGTACAGCGCCAAGTCCTGATTCGAGAATCGTTTTATCTTTTCGATAATCGTAAGTAGTTTCATAATTTTCCTTTCAGGTAGTTTTTCTACCAATCATCTAATGAAATAGATATCAGCTTATTTTACCACTAAATCACGATAGAGGGCAAATAGCACGATATTGGGCGTCGTTCTTTGAAAGTTTCTGAGAACAGGCGTACAATGAAAGTAGAAATTCAGAAAGAAGGAATGAACATGAAATTAGTATTTGTTCGACATGGGCAAAGTGAATGGAATGCCCTCAATTTATTTACTGGTTGGAGCGATGTGGAATTGACGGATAAAGGGGTAGAAGAAGCCCATCATGCAGGGAAAGTACTCCGCTCATTAAACATTCAATTTGATCATGTGTATTTATCAGTTCTTAAAAGAGCCATCCACACAGGTCATATCGTCTTGTCTGAATTAAATCAAGACTATTTACCAGAAACAAAGAGCTGGCGATTAAACGAACGCCACTATGGAGCCTTGCAAGGACTCAACAAACAAGAAACACGCGAAAAATATGGCGACGAACAAGTGTTGCTTTGGAGACGTTCATACGACGTAATGCCTCCACTTCTTAGCGAGGAAGAAGCGGCTAAACAAGCGCAAGACCCACGCTACAAACATCTACAAGTGAAGGACCTTCCTCAAGGCGAAACATTGAAAACAACCTTGGACCGTGTACTTCCAATTTGGCAAGATAAGATTGCGGTGGATTTACTAGACGGCAAGAATGTGTTAGTTGTAGCGCACGGCAATTCACTTCGCAGTTTGGTGAAATACTTACTCAACCTTAGCGAAGACGAAATCTTGAAATTCGAAATTCCAACAGGAACACCGCTTGTATTTGACCTCGACGAAAACTTACAAGTGAAAGAATATCATTTTGAAATAAAGACTATCATTATTGAACAATTAGGAGAATGCGAATGAAGTGGGAGAAGAAACATACATTAGAAGAGACGGTAGAATGGCGAGGCCTTCCTGAAGAGGATATGAAGCAGTTCAAAGCGTATGTGAATGAAAAGACACCAGGCGTCTGCGGAACGTATGCGGCTGCCTCGTTAACGGTCCTCATGGCCAAACGTGAAGGCGTCGTGACACAATCGATGGATGAGCTCCTAAAAGGCATGGAATCGTCAATTGAATACGCGCTGCCATATCGCGGGACTTTTTATTGGGACGTGCAACGCGGCCTCAATAACGAGTGGAAGAAATATGGTTATAAGACACACTTTAATTTATTTAGTGAAAAGGTCGTGCCAGGCCTTCTTGAAGACGGCGTTCCAGTTGTCGTAGGTACCACAACAGCTCTTGGTAGCCCGTATAAAAATCATTGGCTCGTCGTGTACCAATACGCCTTCGATTCAACGGGCAAACTTTGGTACAAGGCATACGATAACCACGGCTCAATCACTACGATTATCCCAGCCGTCCAAACTCTATGCGCCCTCTGGCTTGAAAAGCTCTAGTCACAGCACCTTAAGAACAAACTAGACAGCACCCAGCATACAAAATGAAAAGTAGAATTAAACTTTTTGCAGGTGCACAAGGAGCGAAGAGTCCATTATTTGTTACATGATTCTATCAGAGCACAATTTAACTCTGGCCCATAAAATAAGTAGGACTAAAAAATGATTACGAAGAAGCCTGCGGATTTTATAATCGCAGTAACGTGAATAGCATCGAATGTGAATTACGAGGAGTAGGAACTTGTTCCGTAGTTAAAACAGTTTATAAAGTTAGACGCAGTAGCTGATTGAATCAAGCTTCATCACTTGTGATTCGCTTAATTCTAATCAGCCTTGCGGGGGTAAGACTACAAAGCAAACAGGACTCACATTGTGAGTCCTGTTTTGACTTTGGTCTTACTCCCGTTTGATGCTTCGAAGGAGCAAGACCAAGGCTTGCTCCGGTGTCCCGTAACAGCGATTATAAAACAAAGCCGCAAGGCTACGAAGTAATCATTTATTTTTGCGCAAAACAAACTTATTCATGAGCAGGGTTTAAGACAAAAGCAAAAGCGCTCTGATAGAATGAATATGACCAAAAAATGGAGGATGAGCAATGAAAACATTTGATTTAATTTCTATCGGTGGTGGTAGTGGCGGTATTGCCACAGCAAACCGTGCAGCCATGCATGGTGCCCGTGTTGCCGTAGTAGAAGGAAACTTACTTGGAGGAACCTGTGTAAATATCGGCTGTGTTCCTAAGAAAATTATGTGGTATGGAGCGCAAATTGCAGAAGCGATTCACGCGTATGGACCAGACTATGGATTTACTGCAGAAAATGTCACTTTTGATTTTGTAACATTAAAGAAACCGTGAAGCCTATATTGACCGTTCACGTAACTCTTATAATGGAACTTTTGAACGCAACAACGTAACCGTGATTAAAGGGTACGCGCGCTTTATCGATGCCCACACGATTGAAGTGAATGGGGAAGAGTACCGTGCCAACCATATCGTAATTGCGACAGGGGCAAAACCTGCCATTCCAAACGTGGAAGGAAAAGAACTTGGAGGCACTTCTGACGATGTGTTTGCATGGGATGAGTTGCCACAATCAGTAGCCATCTTAGGTGCTGGATATATTGCCGTAGAACTTGCGGGTGTTTTACATGCATTAGGCGTGAAGACAGACCTATTCGTTCGCCGCGATCGTCCACTTCGTAACTTCGACCATTCGATTATTGAAGTTCTTGTTGCGGAAATGGAAAAATCAGGACCAACATTGCATACAAATAAAGTGCCACAAAAATTGGTTCAACTTGAAAATGGAAGTGTAGAAATTCATTTCGAAGATGGAACAAGTTTTGCTGCTGAAAGTGATTTGGGCAACAGGACGCGTGCCTCATACAGAAGGATTAAACCTTGAAGCAGCAGGAGTGGAATTAACAGAACGCGGATTTATCAAAGTCAACGAATTCCAAGAAACGACAGCTGAAGGGGTATACGCTTTAGGTGACGTTTCTGGTGAAAAAGAATTGACGCCAGTAGCGATTAAAGCAGGACGCACACTAGCAGAACGTTTATTTAACGGACAAACAAACGCGAAGATGGACTACACAACGATTCCAACCGTCGTGTTCTCACACCCAGCCATTGGAACTGTGGGGCTTACAGAAGAACAAGCCGTGAAAGAGTATGGCGAGGAAAATGTGAAGGCATACTTATCAACGTTTGCTGGAATGTATTCAGCCGTGACAAGCCATCGCCAACAAGCACGCTTCAAACTGATCACAGCAGGAGCTGACGAAAAAGTAGTCGGACTCCACGGGATTGGATATGGCGTTGATGAAATGATTCAAGGCTTTGCCGTAGCGATTAAAATGGGCGCAACCAAAGCCGACTTCGATGCAACAGTAGCGATTCACCCAACAGGATCAGAGGAATTTGTGACGATGCGCTAACAGCTTGGCTGGCATAAAAACAGAAGCACAAAAATACCCTAGATGACCATCATCTAGGGTATTTCGTTTTATTTATGCGGCCGGCGGGACTTGAACCCGCACAGGTATACACCCACTGCCCCCTCAAGACAGCGCGTCTGCCATTCCGCCACGACCGCAGAACTATTTCAGTTTAACAAATGTTTAGTGGAATTTCAATCTAAAAGGATTAATTTTCCACGACATTTTCCACATACATAGCGAGTAGTGTTCATCTTGCGCATTCTAGGGTAGCGGTGATGACACGCTGTACATTCGTAAATGAAATTTGGATCCTTCATTCGTTCGACAAATCGACTTCCACCTACCTGATGAAGCAGGCGTTTGAAGTCCTGGTCACGGTGACGATAGCCGCCACCTGTTTGATGCAAGTGGTAATGGCAGAGTTCATGTTTAATGACGCCAATCAAAGCTTCTAGCCCCAGATTCTGTTCTACAAGGGGATTAATCTCGATATTCCCTGTCTTCAATAGATAGCGACCACCGCTGGAACGCAGGCGTTTGTTATAACTAATTTGATGCGTGAATTCGCGGTGAAAAGATGTGCGCGAAATCTCCTCGGTTAATTGTTGTAATTCGTGTTCGTTCATAATGACCTCCGACCTTAGTGTAACACGCTTTGCCCCTTTAGAAAACAAGATAAACTTTGACCTTTTCGCACCAGAAAGGTAAAATAGGAAGGTATAAGATTTTTCAATCTGGAGGAAACAAAATGAAAATTGTTGTTGTCGGTGGGGGGAAAGTCGGCGAAGTGATTTGCCAGGAGCTCTCAACGGAAGAAAATGACATTGTATTGATTGATAAAAACCAAGATTTAATCGATCGACTATTAAATAAATTCGATATTATGGGGATTTGCGGAAATGGTGCTAGCTACGATATTCTTGTAGAAGCAGGGGTAGAAAACTGTGACATCTTTATTTCTGTAACAGAAATGGACGAAATTAATATTATTGCGTCTATTTTAGCGAAGAAAATTGGTGCGGAATACACGGTTGCGCGTGTTCGTAATCCTGAGTATTCACAACAACTACAACTCGTTCGTGAAAGTCTAGGGATTTCATTGCTGATTAACCCAGAGCTTTCTACGGCTCGTGATATCGCCAATAACTTTAATTATCCTTCTGCATTAAGTGTAGAAAATTTCGTTGGGAATCGTGTAAGTTTACTCGAATTAGAAATCAACGAAGGTTCCGCTCTTGCAGGATTGACTCTAAAAGAAGTGCGTAATCGATTTGAATCTATCTTAATCTGTGTGATTCACCGTAATGATCAAAGCTTCATTCCAGATGGGGATTCAACACTTGAAGAAGGAGACCATGTATTTATTACAGGGGCGTATCCAGACCTTCGCAATTTCTTAAAATTAACAGGTCAAGAAACGAAGAGTGTGTCTTCTGCTACGATTGTCGGTGGTGGACGTATTACTTATTACTTACTCAATATGTTGAAACAAACAAAAATCAACACCAAAGTCATCGAAGTCAATGAAGAACGCTGTGAAACTTTAAGCTATGCGTTCCCACATTCAACCATCATTCATGCCGATGGAACAGACCACGATGTATTAGAAGAACAACGTATTACAGAATATGATGTGTTTGTATCGATGACAGGGATTGACGAAGAAAACTTAATTCTTTCAGCGTATGCGAAACAACAAGGCGTACCAAAGATTATTACGAAGATGAGCCGTCCAGCACTTCTTAAAGTGTTTAAAGGCTTCGATAATCAATCCATCGTGACACCAAAACGTATTGTTGCCAACGAAATTATCCAATTCGTGCGTTCACGTTCGAATACTCAAGGATCAAATGTCGAAGCGTTATACCGTTTAGCGGATAATCAAGTTGAAGCGTTGCAATTCCGTGTTCAAAAGAATAGTGCGATTTGTGGCATTCCTTTATCAGAACTAAAGACAAAATCAAACCTCTTGATTGCGTTTATCGTTCGTGGAGAAAAACTCATTTATCCAGCCGGTAGTGATACGATTGAACCATTTGATAAGGTAATCGTCGTTACAACGGAAAAAGACTTTGATGACATTAACGACATTTTGGAATAGAGGTGTCTGAATGAATATCAAAACAGTTCGCTATTTCGTGGGAAAAATGCTTCAAGTTGAAGCGGCGCTCTTAGTCTTACCACTGATTATTAGCTTTATCTATCAAGAGTCATTGACTCAAAAACTGGCTTATGCCGGAACAATTCTGTTACTAATGGTAATTGGGCTTCTCTTAAGCTTTAAAAAGCCAGAGCCACTAAAAATCATGGCGCGTGACGGGGTCGTAACCGTAGCCTTAAGCTGGATTTTACTCTCGTTCTTTGGTGGGTTGCCATTTGTTTTCACAGGAGAAATTCCAAATGTAGTGGATGCCTTCTTTGAAACGGCGAGTGGATTAACGACCACTGGTTCAAGTATTATTCCAGACCTTTCAGTGCTCGCACATTCTTCATTATTTTGGAGAAGCTTCACTCACTTAGTCGGTGGGATGGGGGTACTAGTATTCGCACTTGCGATTCTACCAGCCATGGTTCTGAATCCGTGCAGCTGATGCGTGCGGAAGTTCCAGGCCCTGTGTTTGGGAAGCTCGTATCGAAATTAGCGCATACGGCGCAAATCTTATATATGATTTATTTAGCGATGACAGCCGTATTGACGATTATTTTAGTTGTCTTCCAAGTGCCACTATTTGACGCCTTGCTACTATCGTTTGGTACAGCAGGAACAGGTGGTTTCGGGATTAACAATGCCGGATTTAGTATTTATGCTAATCCAGCTGCCGTTGAATGGATTATCGGGGTAGGGATGATGCTCTTTGGAATCAACTTTAACTTGTATTATTTCGTTCTTCTAGGTGCTGTGAAAGACGTGATTAAAGACGAAGAAATGCGTACGTATGTCGGAATCGTCCTCAGCTTTACAATGATTATTTTCATCGTATTGTCGATTACACAATCTGCTTTAGGCGTTCCAATTCGTAGCGTGTTCTTCACGGTATCGTCGATTATTACAACAACCGGATACTCAACCGTCGACTTTGGACTCTGGGGCTTGTTCCCACATGTGCTCCTGTTACTACTAATGTTTATCGGAGGATGTGCAGGGTCAACAGCCGGGGGGATTAAAGTCTCTCGTGTTATCGTGTACTTCAAGAGTGCCATTGCCGAATTAAAACGTATGGGCCAACCTCGTCGTGTGTTTGTACCAACGATGAATGGAAAACCAATCGATAATAAGATGGAGAAGAGTATCGCCAACTACTTAATCGTGTATGTGTTGGTCTTTCTATGCTTATTACTCTGCGTTTCCTTTGAAGCGGGAGATTTTACAACAGCCTTCTCCAGTGTGGCCGCAACCTTTAACAACATTGGGCCAGGGCTTGGTCAAGTAGGGCCTACAAGCAACTTCTCAATGTATTCAGATTTCAATACATTTATGCTTGCGATTGGGATGATTGCCGGACGTTTGGAAATTTATCCAATCATCATGCTTTTCTCACCAACAACCATGAAGGCATTTGCGCGTAGACGTTAACCAATTCTTAAACAAATAGATAAAGAACTTTAAGGAAAGAACACTTTTTTCTTAAAGTTCTTTTTGTATATTAGACTTGTAACGAATGAGTTACGATTGAAAACAAAGGAGGTTCATTCATGAAAAAATGGGTGAAGGCAACCGCAGTCGTCCTTGCATTGATGGGTTTATCCATGAAGAATGCATATGCCATCGATACAACGACCGTTAATGAAAAATGGGGAAAACCAACCGTGGTTTATGGTGGTGGACTCAGCGAGGCGCAAATTAAACAAACATCAGAATTACTTGGCATTAAAGATCCAAATACCGTATTAACGGAAACAGCAACCGGACAAGATTTAATTAAATATCTTGGAAGTGGTGACGGAAATACCTCTGTCATGATTTCGTCGGTAATGGTTCAAAAAACAGACAAGGGGACTGGGGTGAAGGTGAAAATTAAGACCCCTGAAAACATCACGCTGGTAACACCTGAGCAATATGCCAATGCGGCGATTACAGCTGGTGTAACGGATGCGGAAATCGAAGTGGCAGCCGTATCAAAAGTAACCGGTGAATCGGCGTTAACAGGGGTATATAAAGCCTTCGAAGCCAATGGGGTGCAACTGGATGCCAAACGGACCGAAGTCGCGCAACAAGAGCTAGAAGTCACGAATAAAATCGCGCAAGAAAATGCGAACGCTAAAGGTTTCGATTCGTCAAAACTCGATAAAGCGATGATTGAAATCAAAAAAGAACTTGCAGAACTCAAACAAAAGCAAGGACAATTAGCGACAAAAGAAGATATCGAACGCATTATTAACGACGCCTTGAAGAACAACTCATTGCAAAATGTGATTTCTCAAGATCAAATTAATGCCTTAGTCGCTTTTGCGCAAAACTACCAAAACACAAGTGCGATTGATTCCAAGCAAGTATTAGAGCAATTAAATAGCTTGTCAAAATCAGTCGGCGAAAAGATTAACAGCTTAGTCGAACAAGCCAAAAACGAAGGATGGCTCGATAAAATCGCCCAATTCTTCCAATCGATTTTTGAATCTATCAAAAATCTCTTCTCACAAAACTAAAGTGTGAATCAACAGCATGGAACAAATTTGTTTCATGCTTTTTTTATGCTCAACATTGCACTCGATTTTAAATAGAATATGGTATACTGGGGATAGGAAAATAGAATCAATAGAGGAGGGGTCATGATGCCATCCAAGTATAGACAGTTACTGATGTACGTTGTTGTTGCTTTACTCTATTATTTAATCCCTGTTTTTCTGATTCAAGATACAGGGAGTGCAATGTTCTTACTATTGATTGGAATTCCAGTCATCGTCTTTGTGGTTTCGATGCTGTTTTCGGTAAAGTTTGGATATTATTGGTATTTCCCGATTATTATTGGTCTCTTATGGATTCCGAATCTCTTTTTACTAAATGACTCTGCGGCCATTTATATTCTGATGTATGCAGTTGTCAGTCTCATAGGACAACTCATTGGATTGCTATTCAAAAAATAGTAAAAAAATAACCCTGGCCATCGCTGATCTGGGTTTTCTGTTTTTTTTAGAATAAGATCAGATGCAACAAATTTATTTTACATTTTTTGGGATATAATATTTTTAGACGATAAGATATATTCTGTTGACTGTTATTTTTAGAGTGTGTAAAATTTACATATGCTATTAAAAGAGAAGTTTCTTTCAGAAAAGCAAATAGTGGAGGTATGCAAATTGAGAAGTACAAATATAAAGAAGAAATTTAATAAGTTTAGTGTTCTATTGAATGTGGTATTAATAGCTATTATTTTTGTTGGAGTGGCATTTTTTTCTTACCTAAGGAACAAAAAAATCAGAAGTCAAAACGTCAATTAATATCGAAAGTATTGAAAAAAAGTGAATGAAGTTGTATTTTTTTGAATGCAGGAGTTAATGAAATTATTACTGAAACAAAAACAACCCAAGTTTTTGGGTTTGATGTGCCGTTCTCTAGAAAAACAGCATTAGTAATCTTAAATTATACAGCTAAATTTGGAATTAAAAGTAGTGTAAAGGTTGAACAAATAGGTGAAAAAAAGAATATAAGGTTATCGTTCCAAAAATTTGAAGTAATTGGTGTTGAACTTTCAAAAAGATAATCCTTACAATTTGTATGATAATCATGGAGAGTTGTTAAGTGGAACTACAGAAGATGTTGATACTGGTAAATTGGTCACTAACCAACTTTCTAGTGATAAACAAGCAGAGTATTTAGATAAGTTTAAGAGTGAAATTAAAGAATCTGCAATTAATTATTATAAAACATTATTTTTCATCAATGGATTCTGAAGCAAAAGGTAACTGTAGAATTCTCAGAATAATTCTTTCAAATAAAATTTTAGAAACAAATAACCCTGACCAGCGATGGTCAGGGTTTTCTTTTTGTATTTTAGAATAAGATTAAGAGTAAGCTGATTGTGATAATCAGTTGTACGACTAAACCAATGAGTGATAAGTAAATTGGATCGATCGTTGATTCAGTGGCGCTCTTAAACATTGATGACGTAAATGTCACGATGTAAAGTAGGATGTGCGCGAAGAATACGATCAAGATTCCAACGAATAACCATACTGGACTGATAAATGTCATCACTGTCGCAACGGCTAGTAACACAATCGCTAAAACGTTCATTCCTTCGTATTGTGTCAACCAGTAGTTAAATACGTGTTGACGTTTTTGGAAGACATGTTTCAATCCATACGATACGCTTGGAAATCCAAGGTAGAACACCGCGTAGAAGAGGATGAAGCGAATGAACATCCAAATGTAATTAGGTGTGCTTGTTAAACTTGGTAAGATTGAAATGTCGGCAAATAATTGGTATTGACCAATGAGTGAATGAATCAAGTGAGTCGTTACGAATGCGGACATCACTGTCGCAAGGATAATCAATGCATATCCGTAAGTACGGCTATATTGACGCTTACGTGAGTAATGATTTGTCGGTTGGACTAAACGTTCTCCAAAGAAAGTGAAGAAGCGTTTGAATTTCTTCCACGCACCAGCATAAGCTAGGCGATTATTCTTCACACGGTTTTCTTGAGAGCTGCGGTTATTATCTTCTTCTGGAATACTTGTTTCTACTTTCGTTGTAAACGATGGAGTAGGTTCGTTATTTTCGTCTAAAAGGTCTGTTTGAACGCCTTCGTTTGGTTCAATTGACACCGGTTGTGATAGTTCATCTTGAACTGTTCCACAGTAAGGGCAGAGTGTTTCTTGTTCGTCAATCATCTCATGACAGAATGGACATTGTTTCATGAATCTTCCTCTTTCTATGTCTAATAATTTTCATTGCTATTGTATCATAATTTTACTATAAAAAAAGACTAGGAACTCCTAGTCTTAGCGTGGCATCTTTTCAGATGAGTAGGTCGTGTTCACATCACGAACTACAAACAGCTACATCCGGTAGTGTGCCTAAGCACGCCTGTTCCACATAACTCGCAGTCTCTTATGTACTGCGTGTCGCCTCATCGCATAGAACATATTATAGCAGAGGGTGTGTGGAATGTCATGTATGAACTATTTTTCGCGGATTACTTCGATTTTGTAGCCATCTAAGTCTTTTACGAAATAGTAGTTTGCAGGATGTCCTGGTAAACCTTTTAATTCTGTAACGTCGTAGCCTTTAGCAACGTGTTCAGCGTGAAGTCCTTCTAAGTCTTTTGCGCTAATTGCGATATGACCATATCCGTCGCCGATTTCGTAAGGGCCGTGGCCGTAGTTATATGTTAATTCTAATTCATAATCGTCACCTTCGAATGCTAAGTAAGCGATCGTGAATTTGTGTTCTGGGAAATCTTTTCTGTGAGTTTCTTTAAAACCAAATGCTTCTTCGTAGAAACGAATGCTTTCTTCTAGATTTTGAACACGGACACAAGTATGCAACATTTTTGACATGATGTGACCTCCTTAATTTATTTTCCTTAAGCCTAACAAACTCTACAAATAAATACAAGTTTTCAAGACTGTTTTCTTTTTGCGGACAAATGTATTCGATTAGTGGAAATATGTTGCGTTCTTTTCATTAATTTGGTAGTCTAGTACCATTGAAAAAATAAGGAAGTGTCATATGAAAGTAATTAAATTTGGTGGAAGCTCTTTAGCCAATGCCACACAATTAAGAAAGGTCTTTAATATCGTCAAAGCTGATGAAAAACGTAAAATCGTGGTGGTTTCAGCCCCAGGGAAGCGCACATCAGACGATGAAAAAGTAACAGACCTTCTCATCCAATTAGCAACTTCTCATATTGAAGGGAATTATGATGAAGAAGTTTTAAAGAAAATCTTAGTGCGTTATAAAGAAATTTGTGACGAATTGGAATTAAAACGAGAAGTATTCGAACTCGTTCGTATCCATTTTGCAAACTTAAAAGAAAGAAACGACTTAGCTTCGGACTATTTAATGGATGCGTATAAAGCAAGCGGTGAAGACTTAAACGCACGCTTAATTGCGTCATACTTTAACCAAGAAGGTCTTGCGGCTAAATACGTGGGACCACGCGAAGCCAAACTATGGGTGAGCGACACTCCAGGGGAAGCACGTGTCTTAGAAGAAAGCTACCACGAATTAGAGTACTTACAATTAACCAATGAAGTGATTGTATTCCCAGGATTCTACGGGGTGACAAAAGAAGGGAATGTCGTGACATTCTCACGTGGTGGATCAGATATTACAGGTTCGATTTTAGCCAATGCCGTCAACGCAGAAGAGTACGAGAACTTCACAGACGTAGATGCCATTTATGTAGCGAGTCCAAAAATCGTGCATAAACCACTGGCCATCGATGTGTTATCTTATACAGAAATGCGTGAGTTATCTTATGCAGGATTCTCAGTATTCCACACAGAAGCGCTTCTTCCTTCAATCAAAAAAGGTATTCCAGTGCACGTATGCAATACGAATAACCCTGAAGCAAGCGGAACTTACATTATGAAAGGGAAGGTGACTTCTCCAAATGTTATTTCCGGGATTGCAAGTTCGCCAGGGTTCGTAAGTATTTACGTGAAGAAATATTTGATGAACCATGAGATTGGGTTCCTTCGTAAATTATTGACAATTTTTGAAGAAGAAGGCATTTCCATCGAACATATTCCAACAGGGATTGATGATGCGACAATTATTATCCGTGGGGAAGATGCAACTGACGAGCAACTCGACGGTATCGTAGAACGTTTCTATGCGGAATTAGATGTGGATGATGCGCATTATATGCGTGGTCTCTGCCTGATTATGTTAGTAGGGGAAGGGATGGTCAACATGGTCGGTACAACGGCTCGTGTGGCTTCAACGCTTGCTCGTACTCAAATCAATATCGAATTATATAACCAAGGGGTATCTGAGGTTTCAATGATGTTTGGTATTTTAGACCAATACGAAAAGAAAGCCATCCGTGCGTTATATGATGAGTTTTTTGGTGAAACGAAAGAATATAAAGTGGTGGAATAATTTTCCAACAGTTTAAACGAAAATAGTAACGGTTGTAATTAGCCGATAGGAAGAGTAGAATATCCAATATATTCTGCTCTTTTTATTTTGGGCACATTATTTTTGATTAGGACAGGAGGGACGAAGATGATTCGTTTCTTATTTAAGGACTCGATTCCGAAAAGAATTGCATCCAGTTTTGCGATTGTGATTTTGGTGGGGTCATTTCTGTTAAACTTACCGATTTCGCAAATTGCGACATCAAAGGCTTCGTATTTTGACCACTTGTTTACAACTGTATCGATGGTATGTGTTACAGGACTTTCGACGCAACCAGTAGCCGAGACGTACAATACTTTTGGACAAGTGATTTGTATGATTTTAATGCAAATCGGTGGATTAGGATTAATGAGTATTATTGCCTTTTTCCTCTATGATGCTGGGAAGAAGATGTCATTAGTCGATAAATTAGCCTTGCAAGATAGTTTGAACCGTGAGGATGGCCAAGATTTCAAAAAGTATTTAAAAACGATTTTTAAATATACATTCTTTATTGAATTTATTGCAGCGGTTATTTTATCCTTCCGCTTTGTTCCAGAACTAGGAACAGCAAAGGGAATTTTCACTGCATTCTTCTTTGCAATTTCTGCATTTTGTAATGCAGGTTTTGATAATTTAGGCTCTAATAGTCTGATTAACTATGCAACTGATCCATTTTTGACATTAGTGGTTGCAGCTCTCATTATTCTTGGGGGAATCGGGTTTTCCGTTTGGTTTGATTTCAAACGAAGCTACCTTGAAATGAGAAAATCGACCAAGAGTAAAGCGCAAATCATTTTACAGACGTTTGCAGTATCATACGAAGATTGTCCTTTGGTTGACGGGGATTATTTTACTTGGTGGAACGGTGTTAACGATGCTCACCGAATGGAATAACCCAAATACGATTGGAAATCTATCTTTCTTCGATAAGGTACTCGTGAGCTTCTTTCAAACTGTAACGATGAGAACCGCTGGATTTGCGACAATTGATTATACGAATGCACATCCAACGAGTATTCTTCTTTATTGTATTCAAATGCTGATTGGAGGATCTCCTGGCGGGACGGCCGGTGGGGTGAAGACGACAACCTTCTTAGTGGTTCTCTTATTCATTCGCTCAGAAGTGTACGATGAGGGAATGATTCATTTTAGACACCATAGTATTTCGCAAGAGATGGCCAGAAAAGCGTTAACGATTTTTATCGTGTTTACAACACTTATTTTAGGTAGTGTGTTCTTACTCAGTTTAACGGACCCAGATGCGCCACTTTTATATACCTTATTTGAAACGATCTCAGCGGTATGTACAGTAGGGGTAACGGCGAATTTAACACCAACCTTATCCTTCCTAGGAAAGATTATTATTATGTTGTTGATGTTTATTGGCCGTATCGGACCATTAACCGTTCTATTAAGTTTCTCAAACAGAAAGAACAAAGCGCTCGACATGAAGTATGCGAAAGCACCATTATTAATTGGATAGAAAGTAGGAATTGTGATGAGAAAAACAGTTGGTATTTTAGGACTAGGTGTGTTTGGGATGACGATTGCCAAACAGCTTAGTGAATATGATTGCGACATTATTGCCGTTGACCGTGATGAAGTGAACGTGAATCGTATCGAACCGCTTGTAACAAAGGCCGTGATTGGCGATGTTACAGACGAAGATGTCTTAAAAGAAATCGGAATTGGCGATTGCGATACAGTAGTGGTAGCTACAGGTTCTAGTTTAGAAGCGAGTATTCTAGCCGTGATGCATTGTACGCGTCTTGGGGTTCCAGAAATTATTGCTAAAGCAAAAAGCCGTACGACGACTGAAATCTTAACGAAGATGGGTGCGCAACGTGTCGTGAACCCAGAAAAAGAAACTGGGATTCGTCTCGTGAAGAATATCCTTCACCATAAATTGGCTGAAGTGATTGCACTCGATGGCAATATTTCACTTGTGGAATTTTATCCTCCAAAATCATGGGTTGGAAAACAACTTAGTGATTTAGACTTACGTAAAGATTATGATTTAAACTTAATTGGATATCGTGAAGGAAAGGATGAATCTCTCAATACAAAGGTATTTGCGGATTTCCTTATTCGTGAAGATGTCGTTCTTGTAGCGATTATCGGCACTGATAGCTTAGATAAAGCGACATTCCTTGAAGACTAATGAAAGAGACCAGATGAATCAAAGTGGTTCATTTGGTCTCTTTTTTGTGTAAAAATGGGTTCAAACCCTTTCAAAAGCATCCATTTCATAGTACACTAGGACTATCAACTTTTTAGAAAGTAGGGATTATAATGGCCAATAAAAAACCATTAAGACGTGAAGAAGTTCCAGTGGAATTAACTTGGGACCTTTCCGCAATTTACGAATCGAACGAAGGATTTGAAAAAGACTTAGAATTTGTTAAATCACAAATTCCAGCAGTTGCCGCTGCAAAAGACACAGCACTTAAAGACGGGGAATCATTATTAGCATTCTTAAATCTTTTAAACGTAGTAGATGATAAGATTGAAACAGCTTATGTTTACTCACATTTAAAGCTGACCAAGATACTTCAAATAACGAAAACCAAGTTTTAAACCAACGTGCGTTCTCAACATACATCGAATTCTCAGGAGCTTCAGCATGGTTTGCCCCAGCAATTTTAGCATTATCAGATGAAGAGTTCGAAGAGTATTTCAAACAAGAACCAGGCCTAGAAGACTTCCGTGTCTTATTAGAAACAGCGCGTATTAAAAAAGGGCACGTGCTTTCAGATAAAGAAGAAGCTTTATTATCAAAAGCTAGTGAAGTGTTCCAAGGCGCAAGCAAAACGTTCAACTTATTAAACAACGCTGACATCAAGTTCGACGAAATCACAACTGAAGATGGCGAAAAAGTTGAATTGACAAACGGAAACTACTCAGTATATATCGAATCTAAAAACCAAGATGTTCGTAAGGAAGCTTTCGAAACATTATACAAACCTTACATCAACTTGAAAAATACATTTGCAAGCACACTTGGTACAGAAGTGAAAGGTCATAACTTCAGCGCTTTAGTTCATAACTATGACTCAGCTCGCCAAGCAGCACTTGCTTCAAACCAAGTTCCTGAAGAAGTGTACGATGCTTTAGTAGAAGTGGTAAACGAAAAATTACCATTATTACACCGTTACACCGCATTACAACAAAAAGCATTAGGCTTAGATGAATTGCATATGTATGATTTATACGTACCAATCACAGGCGACGCTCCAATTAAATACAACTACCAAGAAGCATCACTAGCAAGTGTGGAAGCCTTGAAACCTCTTGGCGAAGAGTACCATGAAATCATGAAGAAAGCCTACGCAGATCGTTGGATCGACGTTGCTGAAAACATCGGTAAACGCAGTGGTGGATATTCAAGTGGGGCATACTCAACTGCACCATACATCCTATTGAACTGGCATGATGAATTATCAAACTTCTTCACATTAGTTCACGAATTAGGACACAGTGCACATAGTTACTTCACTCGTAACACTCAACCAAACAATACGGAGATTATTCAATCTTCTTAGCGGAAATTGCTTCTACAACAAACGAAAACATCTTAACTGACTACTTGTTGAAGAAACATACAGATAAAGAAGCGCAAAAATACATCTTGAATAACTATTTACACCGCTTCAAATCAACCATTTTCCGTCAAACACAATTTGCGGAATTCGAACATAAGATTCACGTAATGGACCAAGAAGGCCAACCATTAACACAAGAATCAATCGCAAAAGCTTATAGCGAAATTAACGCGAAATACTATGCAAATGTCATCCAAGATGAACAAATCGCATACGAATGGGCACGTATCCCTCACTTCTACATGAACTACTACGTATTCCAATACGCAACTGGTATGGCTGCAGCAACTGCTTTATCAGATAAAATCTTACATGGTACTCCAGAGGATTTAGAAGCTTACTTAAATTACTTACGTGCAGGACGCAGCGACGCTCCAATCGAAGTAATGAAAAAAGCTGGCGTAGACATGACGAAGAAAGACTACTTATACGACGCATTCGACGTATTCGAAAAACGCTTAGCACAATTAGAAGCTCTTATGAGCGAATAACAAAACAAACTCCGAGAGTTCTTACTCTCGGAGTTGTTTTGTTATATAGAGTATATAAAGAAAACTCCTCCAAATGGAGGAGTTTAATTCGTTTAACGATTCATATTAACGACTTTTGCTAAGTTGTGGCGTGAGCGAACTTCTACAAGTCGTTTGACTTCTGGGCATTCAGGAAGAGGCTCACCATTACAAATTTCACTAATGGTATCCGCCGTAATACTGTTCGCCAGTAAGATTCCATAAGAATGATTTGAATTATCGAAGATGACAAGAGAAGGAGTGTGCGTTACATTCATCTCTTGGGCGATTTGTAAGTCGCGGTCGTACGCTGTTTTCACCGCAGCACTTGCTTTATCTTCGTAAAACATTTTCTTATCAATTTCAATATTATCTAAAATTTCATCTAATAACTCTTTGCTGTAGTTACGATTGTGATGATGAATTTGGTGTTGCAATTCAAATAAGAATTGACGACCTGGACGTTTTCCTTGTAAGAGGGCAGCTTTATAAGAAAGAGCCGCATCATAAATTCTAGTATAGATTTCGTTTCTTAAATCTAAATCCGTTTCATCTAACTTTTGATTTTTCATATATTGATCAACCGTTTGTAAATTATGAAACGTTACGAATTGGTAATGTACCTTAAACTCAGAATTACGAACAAATTTTAATAGTTCATTTTCACAGCGATAACAATATGATCCCAATGGATTCACGAATAAATATAATTCGAAAATCTTTTCGTGTGAAGTGCGTTCTGATATATTCTTTGTTTTTGAAGTACTCAAAATCTTACACCCCTGTTCCCTAACTAACTTTGTAACATCATTGTAACATAGTTTGTTGAAATGTCAGAATAATTTGCACAACGAGTGACGTTTGTACTCATCTCGTGGACAGTGCTCGTTTAATTTTGCTTTCTGATTGGCATCTTATGATATTATATTTAGCCAAAATGCCCAAGAATACGGATTCGCCGAGCTCGAGACTACGAACTTCCATTTCCATCTCAAAGTCGACTTTGCCGTTATAGTGACTCTCGTCTAGAACAAGCCATTCATTCTCAGAGAGGGCACCTTCTAAGCGATGCGTGGTAAGAAGGGCTGTTTGATTCACGGTTTGAATTGTAATTCCATTATCTTCCAATGCCTCCTGAAGCGAAGTGGGAAGTGTGAATTGTTTGTCATGATTATATGCATTCAGAATATCTACGGGAAGAACTTCGGTATACTCAAGTACCTCTAAGCTACTTTGAGGAATCTTTAGTGTGATTTCACCGGTTTCTTTTCCTTCGACGATGCGAATGCGAAGGGCCATTTTATGTTCTTGGAGGAGACCTTCATAGTCGTAGTAGCTATTGGTCTGCGTAACGTCTTTTGTAAAGACTTCTTTATAGTCGTTTACGAGTGCGTCGTATTGCTCTTTTGACAGTAAGTTCTTAAACTCTTTTTCAATTTCTGGCATATTCATTTCTCCTTTAGTGTTCTATTGTAGCTCATTTTATTACAGATTTGAAAAAAATCGCCTTAATTTGTCATGATTCCTTATAAAATATGGTATGATAGAGAACGGAAATGAAAAAAAGTAGGTGAAAATATGGAAACATGGGAAACACCCCTAGTAGAAGACTGGGAAGCCTTTCTAGCTCCGTATTATCAAGCAATAGAGGAATTAAAAATTAAATTAAAGGGAATTAGACGCCAGTATCGTCAGGAAGGAAAGCACGCACCGATTGAATTTATCACGGGCCGTGTGAAGACTCCAGAGAGTATTGTAGAAAAGATGCAAGTTCGTAATATTCCTAGAGAAGAATTCCTTGAAGGAGTACAAGATATTGCAGGGCTTCGCATTATGTGTCAGTTCGTCGATGATATTTATGAAGTGGTTCGCCTGATTCGTCAGCGTAATGACTTTGATATCGTGATCGAACGTGACTATATTCAAAATAAAAAAGCGAGTGGCTATCGTTCGTACCATATCGTATTGGAATATCCGGTGCAACGAATCGAAGGAGAAACAAAAATTCTTGTGGAAATTCAAATTCGTACATTGGCGATGAATTTCTGGGCAACGATTGAACACTCATTGAACTATAAATATAAAGGGGAATTCCCTGATACGATTCATGAGCGTTTGGAACGTGCAGCAGAAGCAGCGTTCTTGCTTGATGAAGAGATGTCTCAAATACGAGAAGAGATTCAAGAAGCGCAATATATTTTTGCGATTAATAAAGAAAATCAGCGTAAACGTAAGAAACGGAGGGAATCATGATGAAAGTCGGTTTATACGGAAATCAAACAGAAAAAACAAAAGAAGTCATGAATACCTTCGACCGCTTATGCCAAGAAGGCTGTTTTGTGCGTGATGATGAGCATCCGGATGTGGTGATTACAGTTGGTGGAGACGGAACGCTTTTAGGCGCCTTTCACCGTTACCGCGATCAACTAGATAGTATTCGTTTTGTGGCCATCCATACGGGTCACTTAGGTTTCTATACGGATTGGCGCAACTTCGAAGTGGATCAATTAATCGAGTCGTTGAAACAAGACAAGGGAGAGCGTGTGAGCTATCCATTGCTCGATGTGAATGTGAAATTTAAGAGCGGAGATGTTGTTCGCTACGCAGCCTTGAATGAGGCGACATTGCGTAAAGTAAATGGCACGCTTTTATGCGAAGTGTATATTAATGGCGAGTTGTTCGAGAACTTTCGTGGAGATGGGCTTTGTGTGGCGACACCAACAGGGTCAACAGGCCTTAGCAAATCTCTAGGGGGAGCCGTTGTTCATCCGCGTGCAGAAGTGATGCAGATGACTGAAATGGCCTCGATTAATAATCGTGTGTATCGTACACTTAGTTCGCCAATGATTTGCTAAGGATAATGTCTTAACACTGCGTCCTGAAAGTAAAGAGGGCATGGTGATGGCGATTGACCATTTAACGTATGATGCCAACGAGATTGAAGAAATTCAATTACAAATTAGTGGGGAGCGCATTTCATTTGCGGCGTACCGTCATACACCATTCTGGGATCGTGTGGAAGATGCGTTTATCGGTTCGCGTGAAGTGAATTGTCGTGGAAATGAGGAAGTCCGTTGATTTTAACGTGGAATTATCCTTATGAATATCCGATGATGATGCGGTCCTTCTTGCAAGAAGCGGGGATTTCAAGAACCTTTCTTGCCCATGTAAAAACGCATGGAGACCTTCTTGTAAATGGTCGTCATGAGATTGTCCTAAAGACGCTTCAGCCTGGCGATGTGCTAACGATGGTCATTCCACCATCTGGAGAACATGAGACTGTGATTCCAAGCGAAGTGCCGATTGATATTTTGTATGAAGATTATTATTTACTCATTATCAATAAGCCGGTAGGGACGGCTTCGATTCCGTCGAAGTTGCATCCAGACCATTCCATGGCGAATCGTGTAAAAGGGTATTATAAGCGTCGTGGGTATGCAGACCAAATTACTCATGTGGTGACGCGTCTTGACCGTGATACAACGGGAGTCATGATGTTTGCTAAGCACCGCGTTGTACATGCATGGATGGACCAAGCCTTACGAGATAAGACGATTCAGAAGAAGTATTTAGCGATTGTGCATGATACAGACGCACTAGAAGAACATGGCATGATTGATGCGCCGATTGGTCGACATGAAGGGTCGATTATTAATCGTTGTGTATCAGAAGATGGGAAACCATCGCTAACCGAATATTGGAAGAAAGAAACGCTTGTTGGAGCGGACCTTGTCGAGATTTTATTACACACTGGGCGCACGCATCAGATTCGTGTCCATTTCTCATGGCTAGGGGCACCACTTGTTGGAGATGATTTATATGGTGGGGTAAAAGACGAGATATTAGACCGTCAAGCCTTGCATTGTCACTCGCTCACGTTTATTCATCCAATGACGAAAAAAGAGATTACCGTTGTGGCGCCACTGCCCGAAGATATGGACGAGTGGATTAAAGCCCACAAGCAATAAAGAGAGGAGAATCACTATTGAGCGAAATCGTATATGAATTTGAAGATATTTTAGAGCAAATTCAACACACCTTGGCAACGGAAGATAAACAACAATTCCGTGAGATTTTCTTTGAGAATCATACGTACGACCAAGCGCAAATTTATTTAAGTTTAACGCTGGAAGAGCGTAAATTAGCCTACCAATTTCTGACTCCTGAAGAAATGGCAATGGTGTTCGAACTATTAGAAGAAGATGTAGAAGACGTTGAAAAGTATTTAAGCGAAATGGACGAAGCTTATGTCTCACGAATGATTGCGGAAATGTATTCCGATAATGCAGTAGACGTGCTAAAGCAAGTAGGCGAAGAAAATGTCCGCACTTATTTACGCTTGATGCCACATAAAACGGCAAGTGAACTCCGTCAATTATTAAACTATGAAGACGAAACTGCAGGGGCGATGATGACAACTGAATTTATCGCCGTGCGTGAATCAGATACCTTAAAAACAGCGATGGCAACGGTAAAACGTTTCGCCGAAGACGCTGAAACAATCTACTATGTATATGTGACAGACGATGAAAATCATTTAACAGGGATTCTCACGCTAAAAGACTTAATCGTGAAACCAGACGAAAAACTCGTCAAAGATATCATGATTGACCGTGTCGTAACCGTGCACGTGAATGATGCGCAAGAAGAAGTAGCCCAAACGATCAAAGACTATGACTTCCTTGCTATTCCGGTTGTCGATGATGCGAATGCGCTAGTAGGGATTATCACAGTCGATGATGCGTTGGACGTTATCGAAGAAGAAGCGACCAGCGATTACTCAGGTCTTGCCGGGGTAAACGTTGATGAAGCACACCAAGGCGTGTGGGCAGGGATTGTCAACCGTCTACCGGGGATTGTGACGCTTCTTATCATGGGTACTGTAACAGCAGTCCTCTTTAGACATTATGAACCGATTATTCAACAAGCAAGTATCTTTGCCATCTTTATTACGTTAATTACTGGCACTGCCGGGAATACGGGGACGCAATCTCTGGCGGTTGCGATTCGTAAGATTGGTCTTCATGAAGAAGAACAGTCTTTCTGGAAAGTACTTGTACAAGAGGGGACAACCGGTCTAGGAATTGGATTGATTTCTGGGGTAATGGTATTCGGGATTGTGAGTCTATGGCATGGCAGTCTCGTTCTTGGTGGCATTATTGGCTTTGCGATGTTCGCTTCGATTTTCGTAGCCGCATTAACAGGGACATGTATTCCATTTACCTTGGAGAAATTCAACTTTGATCCATCCATTGCCAGTGGACCATTTATCACAACCGTGAACGACTTAACATCAGTTCTCGTTTACTTCACGATTGTGAGTCAATTTATTTCAGTCTATTTAGCAAAATAAAAAACGATAAGGTGTATAGACAATTTTGTCTGTATCCTTATCGTTTTTTCTTAAGCGCCTTTTAGATTGAAGTACTCTTGTAAATATTTCGCCAATCCATTTTCATCATTCGTGAATGGAGTAATCGCGTTTGCTATGTTTTTCAATTCATCAATTCCATTTTTCATGGCAACACCATGTCCAGCGTATTCGATCATTTCCATATCGTTGTCTTCGTCACCAAACGCAAGAATGTTTTCTTGTTTAATGCCGTAGTAACGAGATAAATGCTCAAGAGCTTTAGCCTTATGAATGCCAGGTGAAATCACTTCTAGACATGGGAAGCTACCGCCCCAAGTACGGATTTCGATGTCGTTATCATAGCGGTCTAAGATTTTTTTGATTTAATCTCTGGTTGTTTCTCAATATCCGAGAAGAGCGCTACAGCAGTTGGTTGTTCTTGCAGTTTTGTATTTTTTTCCCAATCACGATTGGCTTTTTGGTCTTTTGGATAATACGGACATTCTGGAAGTTCTTCCATATCTGAATACACAAGCTCTGTTCCTTCGACCATTAAGTAATCGACAGGCAGCGTTTTTGTTAAAAGGCTACTAAATCGAGTACGAACTCTGAATCCAGTGTGATGTGGTATTTTCCATCCCATTCAGGCATTCCTGGAATATGGCAGAGGGCACCGTTGAAGTTTGCGATTGGGCCACCAAAGGTTTAGCTGGTCGTAATATTGTTTTGAATTACGATAAGGGCGACCAGTGACAATAGCTACTTCATGACCTAAGTTTTTCACGGCATGAAGGGTGTCGATTGTTTCTTGTGTCAGTTCTGAGTTGTTGTTTAATGTAGTTCCATCAAGGTCGATGGCAATGAGTTTCTTTTCCATTCTTTCTCCTTTCAAAGTGATTTTCTAAAAGCAGAAACTTGTTTTCAAAGTTTCCATCAAGTACAATATCTGTATAAGTTTACCATATTTTAGATGAAATAAGAAAGAGGAAGTTATGATTCAAATTGATTATCGTGAAGTAAATGGAATCCCATACGCTGAAGTCGTAGATGCATCGTTAAAAGACCAAGTGCTTCCCATCGTTGTGTTTTATCATGGTTGGACAGGAAGTAAAGACCGTGTCGTAACGATTGGAGTAGAGCTAGCAAAACGCGGTATGCGTGCTGTTTTACCAGACCAACACTTACACGGAGACCGTGGTGTGCGCTTGATTGGTGGCGAAATCTGGGAAATTGTAGCCAATAACATTAAAGAACTTCCTATTTTAAAAGAAGAATTCAGAAGTCGTGGGCTATTAGATGAAACGAAATTTGGCGTGTCTGGTTTGAGCATGGGTGGTATTTCAACGTATGCCTTATTCAATCAGTATCCAGATATTACAGCAGCGGCAAGTTTAATGGGAAATGCGGATCCTGCTCGTTTTGCTAAATGGACAATCTCATCAGTTTGGATGACGGGAGCAACGCAGGAACAATGTGAAGCGTTAGAAGCAGAAATCGAAAAAAATAAACCTTTCTTAGATGCGATGGCACTTGCGAAACATCCTGAACATATTAATGGCTGTCCATTATTCTTATGGCATGGAACAGCGGATGATAAAGTGCCGTATGAATTAAATAAAGAGTTTTATGAAAGCATTAAGAATGAGCCATACGCTACAAATGTAGAGTGGCATGAAACACCAGGTCAAGGGCATATTGTGCCACATCAAGTGTTTGAAGCCGTTGCTGACTTTTTCCAAAGAGTATTTCAATAGGAGAGTAGAAGATGACAGAAGAAAATAAAAATGCTGCAGAAGTAATGCAAGAGAAGATTTAGAAGCGTTGGAGACAGTGATTGATCCAGAGCTTGGAATTGATATTGTAAATCTTGGGTTGATTTATCGTGTTGATTTGAACGAAGAAGGGCATTGCCAAGTGGATATGACACTGACAACAATGGGTTGCCCGCTAGCGGATATTATTACAGATGAGATTCATCGTGCGTTAGCAGAGATTGAAGAAGTGAAAACAATTGATGTGAAACTCGTTTGGTATCCAGCATGGAGTCCAGATAGAATGTCACGCTATGCAAGAATTGCGTTAGGTATTAGATAAGGAAAAATCCCCACAGATGTGGGGATTTTTTTGTGCAATAAAATAAATTCTGTCAGATAAATACGTATGGTGAAATTATCATATATGATAATTTTCATGGTGCATTCAAAGGGGTGTGCAGTGGTTTAAGGTGGCCTCACATCCTTAAAGTTCGTATCGCGCAGTGGTTTATTGACTTTCTTTTCATCGCTCGCGATTCAAGAAAGTCTAATAAACTTTGCGGACGAAAGACTACGAAGCAGAAAAACCTCACACTGTGAGGTTTTTCTTGTCTTCTGTCTTTCTGCCTAATCTTCCCCCGGTCGCATCGGGCGTTTATACTTACTTTTTGATTCTTGTCGGATGATGGTATGTGGAGATTTGCGGCCCTTGTTTGAATTTCGAAAGAGCATTTGCATTTTTTCATCGTCAAAGAGTTCTAAGTTTTGATCGACGAAGTGACTCGCATCAGCTTTCCAATCCGAATGATAGTAATTAAATAATTCGGCCATAGCGACAGTTTTGTCGGTGGCGCTCCCTTTAAATTCAGGGTCTGTTACATCTGTTAAGTATTGTTGCATTTTTGCAATTCTATTTTTATCAAAATCTGCCATAACATTCGCCTCTTTTCAGTCTTATTTTAGCATAGAAGACGTTTTCTTAAAAGAAATTTTTCAAAACTACTGTTCATTTTCATTGGAATGTTTTATACTATTACTTGCTAATTTTTTGAAGAGGAGGGTGTCTGATGGCAAAGGATATGACAAGTGGAAAACCATTAAAACTGATTTGGAATTTTACAATCCCGCTATTAATTGGGAACTTATTCCAACAATTATACAATATGGCGGATACCTTTATCGTAGGTCGTACCATTGGTGTGCAGGCGTTAGCTGCGGTGGGGTCTACTGGAAGTATTGTCTTTTTAATCATCGGGTTTGCGACAGGGTTAACGGCTGGTCTTGCGATTCCATTAGCGCAACGGTTTGGTGCCAAGGATTATAAGGGCGTGAAGCATAGTTTTTATGTTTCTATTTTAATTTCCATTGCTACGGCGATTGTGTTAACCGCCCTAAGTATGATTTTCTGTCGTCAAATTCTGGAAATCATGCAGACACCATCCGAGATCATTGATGGGGCCTATGATTATTTAATCGTCATTTTTGGCGGTATTTCTCATCAATGGCTTACAATTTATTATCTAACATTTTCCGTTCTATCGGGGATGCAAAAACACCATTGTATTTCCTTGTAATGGCTTGTGTGATGAATATCGTTCTGGATATTCTCTTCATTGCAGTCTTTGGAATGGGAGTTGAAGGAGCAGGGTACGCAACGGTTCTTTCGCAAATCTTCTCAGCAGTAGCCTGCGTGGTTTATATTTGGAAGAAAATTCCAGTATTAAGATTAACAAAAGCTGACCTTGTAGCGACAAAGCAAAATATTAGAGAACATTGTCGTATTTCGTTCCCAATGGCGTTCCAAGCTTCGATTATTGCCATTGGAACGATTATGGTTCAAATCGCATTGAATCAATTAGGACCGACTTCGGTTGCGGCGCATACGGCAGCGCAAAAGATTGACCAGTTAGCGATTCTTCCAATGATGTCATTCGGGGTAACGATGGCGACGTATTCTGCGCAAAACTATGGTGCAAAGAAATATGATCGTATCTGGCTTGGTGTGCGTGAATGTATCAAATTATCATTGACATTTGCCATTGTGGTAGGGATTATTCTAAATCTATTTAGTCCGATTCTTATTCGTGCCTTCGTAGGAGAGGGACATGAGGATGTTGTAGAGTTAGGACGACTATTCTTCCTTACAAACGGAACAACTTATAGTTTCCTCTCACTATTATTTATTTACCGTTATACCTTACAAGGGGTGGGAAACATTTACGCCAACCTTGGCTGGAATTATGGAACTCATTATGCGTTCTGTTGCTGCAGTGGTTCTTTCAAATATGTACGGCTTTGTCGGAGCAACTGTTGCCAATCCAATGGCGTGGTTTGGTTCAATGGTGCCTCTCATGATTGCGTATTATATCTTTAAAAATAAAGTTCAACATGGAGTAGAGCAGTAGTATTAAGCTACTGTTCTTTTTTTTGGAAATGAATGAAAATTATGAAAATAGTTTTCGAATTAATTGCGAATTATTTAGTTGAAAAATGTACAAAGTTATAGTAAAATGATTCTAACTAAAGTGTTTATGGAGGAAAGATTGGATGAAAAAAGAACAATCAATTCGTAAAATTGGAAAACTGATGTTAGCAATCTCGTCGTGCGGTGTTTTGTTAACAGCATTCCAAGCAAATAAGTCTGTATTTGCTGAAGATGCAACGACTACAGAAGCGACTACAGCTGCTGCAGCAACAACAGAGGCTACAACAGAAGCAACGACTGCAACGACAGAAGCTACAACAGAAGCAACAACTGCGGCGCCAACACGTGCTGCTAAAGAAGCAAATGCAAAAGTAACTGGTACGATTAAAAACCATGATATTAAGAACTATGAATACTACACAGACGTAGATATCGCTGTCTCATTAACAGATGATGACGTGAAAGAAGGCGACTATGTAACAATTACATTAGAAAACGTTGCGGTATTAACTTCGTTAAATGGTAAAGATGTTATTTACGAAGGAAAGAAAATTGGTACAATTTCGGTTGTATCATTTGAAAATGTAAATAAAGCTCGTCAAGGTTCGAACGACAAAGCTCAAATGGAACAAGCTGAATTGGAATCAACACGTGCTACATTAAAAATCACATTTACAAAAGCAGTTGAAGCGGTAAAACCTGATGTGTTGAAACAAGCACAGTTCACAATTAAATCAGATAACGCTTATAACGGAGCTGTTATTGCGAATAAAGACTACACTTTAAATCAAGTGATTAAAGTGGGAGATTCTTCTGTAACAAGTACAGTAGATATTCCAAAAGTAGAGAAATTTGCAACTGAAACAAACTCTATTCACTTCACACCTTCGGGAAATACAATTAAGTTCAATGCAGATGGCTCATATGAAACGTCTACACAATTCCAAGTTCGTGGAAGAGAAGGGATGAAGGTTGGTTCAACTGTTGAACTAGAATTCAACGATGCTTCAGGAATTGAGTGGAAAACAAGTGGAGCTGACGCAATTAAAGTTGGCGATACACATAATGCATACTTCATCTTACCTGTATATAGTAATTACAGCGTAAACCAATACGGTGCTTATGTGTTCCCAACGGGTGTAGCTCCAAAATTCAAAGTGACTTCTGTTAGTGCAAAGAAAATTACACTTGAGATGATTGAAGGAGATGTTCCTAAAGAACTAGGAGTATTCTTCGGTGTGGGACAAAACCGCATTAATATCATCGATAAATCAAAAATTGACCTTGAGAAAATGCGATATGATGTTTCAACAGTAGCTACTGCGACAATCGATGGTAAAGATTCTAAGGGAATCTACATTTACCGTATTATTAATGACTCTGCAGGTGCACAATTAGTTCTTGATACACTTGTGACAGAATACAAAGATATCGATACAAAAGAATCAATCAAAGCAACAGACAAAGGTTGGAAAGATCCAGCTGAAATCGATGGATATGAATTTGTAAGCACAGAAAAAGATCGTGAAGGAAATCGTATCCACTGGTACAGAAAAGTTGCACAACCAACAACTGAAGTAACTACTGAAGAAACAACAGCAGAAACAACAGCAGAAACAACAGCAGAAACAACAACAGCAGAAACAACAACAGCAGAAACAACAGCAGAAACAACAGCAGAAACAACAGCAGAAACAACAGCAGAAACAACAGCAGAAACAACAGCAGAAACAACAGTAGAAACAACAGTAGAAACAACAGCAGAAACAACAGTAGAAACAACAGCAGAAACAACAACTAGTACGCCAGAAGAACCAAAACAAGAAGAATTACCAAATACAGGAGCTACGGCTTCTCTAACTGGTGCAGCAATTGCAGCAATGTTAACAGGTTTTGGAGTATTAGGATTCAAGAAAAAAGAAGACTAAAATCATAAGAGATGAATGAGGGTGTATTGCATCCTCATTCTTTTTTTGCTTCAAATTATGGTATAATAAAACGAATATGCATCAAGCGAGGTGACCTCATGAAAACAGATATTAAAATTGCACAAGAAAACCAAATGCAACCCATCACGGTGATTGCTGAAAAGCTTCATTTAACACCTGATGAAGTGGAACCCTATGGAAAATACAAAGCCAAGATTGATAAGACTGATATTCATAACCCAGAGAATTTTGGGAAACTCATTTTAGTGACATCGATGAATCCGACTCCTGCTGGAGAAGGAAAGTCTACAGTAACAGTTGGCCTTGGAGACGCATTAACAGCGATTGGAAAGAAAACCGCCATTGCACTTCGTGAACCATCTCTAGGGCCAACTCTTGGGCTCAAAGGGGGAGCTACAGGTGGAGGTTATGCGCAAGTTGTTCCCATGGAAGAAATCAATTTGCATTTCACAGGGGACATGCATGCCCTAACGACAGCAACAAATCTGTTATCTGCCATCATCGATAATCATATTCATCAAGGAAATGAATTAGAAATCGATCCTAACCGCATTATTTGGAAGCGGGCCTTGGACTTAAATGACCGAGCGTTGCGAGAAATTGAAATCGGACTGGGAGGTTCAGTGAATGGAACACCTCGTAAAGACGGTTTTGATATTACGGTCGCAACTGAAATGATGGCGATTCTTTGCCTGGCGAGTGATTTAAGCGACTTGCAACGACGCGTTTCAAATATTCTCGTAGCGTATACAAAGTCAGGAGAACCTGTTACCGTGTTTGATTTAGGTGCGGAAGGTGCAATTACCGCATTACTCAAAGAGGCGATGAAGCCTAACCTTGTGCAGACATTGGAAGAAACACCAGCCATTGTTCATGGAGGACCATTTGCTAATATCGCGCATGGCTGTAATAGTGTCGTGGCAACGAGAATGGCATTGACGCTTGCAGACTATGTCGTGACCGAAGCAGGGTTCGGTGCTGACCTTGGTGCACAGAAGTTCCTCGATATTAAAGTTCCTGTTCTTGGAAAACATCCAGATGCAGTTGTGCTTGTAGCGACCATTCGTTCGACGAAAATGCATGGTGGCGTTGCGCTAGATGAACTCGCACTTGGTGAGAATCTCGAGGCGGTTCGTGAAGGTTTCAAAAATGTACGAAAACATATCGAAAACGTACAAGCATATGGCTTACCAGTTGTTGTAGCCTTAAATGAATTTTTAACAGATACAAAAGATGAACAAGCCCTCTTTATGGAATTATGCCGTGAGATGGGTGTGGATTGTGTTCTTACGAGTGTGTGGAAACATGGAAGTCGGGGCGGTATCGCACTAGCAGAGAAAGTCGTCGAATTATGTGAGAACAACGCTACTTTTCAACCAACTTACGATATGAGTGCGACAATCCAAGAAAAAGTCGAGACGATTGCGAAGAACGTTTATGGTGCGACAAACGTTCATTATTCAGACGAAGCCCTTACACAATTGAAGGAATTCGAAAAACTGGGATGGAACCATCTGAATGTGTGTATTGCCAAAACACCATACTCATTCTCGGATAATGCGAAGTTAAAAGGACGACCAACCGATTTCGATATTACGATTCGTTCTTTCGTCCCTAAGCTTGGTGCTGGATTTATTGTCGCATTAACGGGAACAGTTTTAACGATGCCGGGACTTCCTAAAGTTCCAGCAGCACTTGGAATTAGTGTTGATGACAATGGGAAAATTCAAGGGTTATATTAAGAGACTTGAAAGGAGTTTGCATGAAAGATTTTAGAGTCGATCATTTGAAAAAATCTTATGGTGCGAAATCATTATTAGAAGACGTGTCCTTTATTATTAATGAAGGTGAACACGTAGGTTTAATCGGTCAAAATGGGACCGGTAAGAGTACATTATTATCTATTCTTGCAGGAGTTGATTTTGCTGAATCAGGTGACATCACAACGTCTAACGATTATAGAATTGGATACTTATCACAGCAACCAGAATTGGATGATGAAGATACAATTTTTGAAGCCCTATATAAAGGAGACCATCCAACATTAAAGGTCGTTCATGACTATGAAGAAGTGGTTGAACAATTACGTGAAAATCCAACTTCAGAAAGCCTCACAAAACGATACAGCGTCTTAGAACAAAAGATGAATGAAATCGATGGATGGCAAGTGGAAGTTCAAATCAAGACAATTCTTCAAAAGATGGGACTTACGGATATTCAGAAAAAAGTTGGAACGCTCTCTGGAGGTCAGAAGAAGCGTGTGGGTCTTGCAAAAGTATTGATGGAAGAACCGGATTTACTATTGCTCGATGAACCAACCAACCACTTAGACTTAGAAGCCATCGAATGGTTAGAAGGCTACTTAGCCAATTACAAAGGCGCGATGATGCTCGTGACTCACGACCGTTACTTCTTAGAACGTGCGGTAACGCATATGTTTGAACTAGTGAATGGGCGAATCGAAGCTTACGAAGGAAACTATGAGTCATACCTAGAGCAACGAAGCCAACGAGAACAAATCGCAGCTCGTATGTCGCAGAAACAAACGATTGTACTTGAGTGAATTAGAATGGATGCGTCAAGGGGCGCAGGCTCGTTCGACGAAACAACAAGCGCGTATTCATCGTTTTGAAGCGTTAGAAAAAGAAGTAAAACAGACGACTTCAAACGACAAGCTGGTGATGGAATTCGACCAAGCGCGTATAGGGAAACGTGTCTTCCAAATGGAAGATGTCGGTCTTTCGATTAATGGACAACAAATCGTGAAGAATCTGGACTGGATTATTCAAAGTCAAGCCCGTGTCGGGATTGCTGGGGTGAATGGTGTTGGGAAATCTACTTTCTTAAACGCCATTGCTGGACAGATTCCATTTGATAGTGGTCAGTTTGTTGTCAGTGAGACCGTTCGAATCGCGTACTATAAGCAACAAGATGAAGATATCCCAATGGATAAACAACTTATCCAATATTTACGAGAAGAAGCAGAAGAAATCAAACGTGAAAACGGAGAAGTAGCTTCCATCTCAGAATTACTAGAGACATTCTTATTCCCAAGACATTTACATGGGGCTTATATCCATACATTGTCTGGAGGAGAGAGAGAAGACGACTCTACTTACTTCGCTTATTAATGACAAAACCAAATGTGTTATTATTAGACGAACCAACCAACGACTTGGATATCGATACATTAACCGTACTTGAAGATTTCCTAGAGTCGTTTAATGGAGCGGTCCTTATCGTATCGCATGACCGTTACTTCTTAGATAAGACGGTCGATCAATTATTTGTCATCCGAGGCGAAGGGCAAACAGAACTGTTCTACGGAGCGATGAGTGAGTATTTAGAACAGGAGAAATCACTAGCAAAAGTGGCTGTGGAAACTCCTAAGGCAGAAGCGCCAAAAGTGGAGGCACCAAAAGCAGCTCCGGCTAAGAAGATGACGTATCAAGAGAAGAAAGAATGGGAGACGATAGAAGCGACCATTCAAGAACTCGAAGAAAAACTAGAATTCTTGCAAGAGGAAATGAGTGTTCATGCACAAGATTTTGCCAAATTACAAGAATTACAAGAAGAATTAGACAAGACGGAAGAAGCGGCAAGTGCAGCTTATGAACGTTGGGAATATTTAGCAGAATTAGCAGGGAATTAAAGAAAGGAACAGATATGACGAAACAATATAAAGACTTACTAAGAAAGATTTTAGAAGAAGGAACGATTAAAACAGACCGTACTGGGACAGGTACAAAGAGTGTGTTTGGATACCAAATGCGTTTTGATCTTCAAAAAGGGTTTCCGCTGTTAACAACAAAACGTGTGGCGTTTGGGTTAATTAAGAGCGAATTATTATGGTTCTTACATGGCGATACAAATATCAAATACTTATTAGAACACAACAACCACATCTGGGATGAATGGGCGTTTGAGCGTTATGTTTCTTCTCCAAAATATACGGGTCCTGATATGACAGACTTTGGGCGTCGCTGCTTGCAAGACGAAGCGTTCAACGAAGTGTATCAAGAAGTGAAGAAAGACTTCTGTGAAAAAATCTTAACGGATGATGCGTTTGCGGCTGAGTTCGGTGAACTTGGTAATATTTACGGTTCACAATGGCGTCACTGGAAAACAACAAGGGTGAGACGATTGACCAAATCGCAGACTTACTCAACTTATTAAAGAATTCTCCAGATTCACGTCGTATGATTGTTTCAGCATGGAATCCAGAAGATGTACCTAGCATGGCGCTTCCTCCATGCCATACAATGTTCCAATTCTACGTGGCTGATGGTAAATTAAGCTGCCAATTATACCAACGTAGTGCGGATGTGTTCCTAGGAGTGCCTTTCAATATCTCAAGTTACGCCTTATTAACACATTTAATCGCAAATGAAGTTGGTTTAGAAGTTGGCGAATTCGTTCATACATTAGGCGATGCGCACATCTACTTAAACCATATGGAACAAGTAGAAACGCAATTAGCACGTGAAGAAAGAGAATTACCAACACTTGTATTAAAACATCCTGAAAAATCAATGTTTGAGATCGATGTTGATGACGTGATTGTAGAAGGATACAATCCGCATCCAACGATTAAAGCACCGATTGCCGTGTAATGGTGGAGGAGATAGATGTTAATTTATATTTGGGCTCAAGATGAACAAGGACTTGTTGGAAAGACAACACGCTTCCTTGGCGATTGCCGAATGATTTGAAATTCTTTAAAGAAGTAACGATGGGACAAACCATTCTCATGGGACGTAAAACGTTCGAGGGTATGGGGAGTCGCTTGCTTCCAGGACGTCAAACTATTCTTTTAACAAGAAGTGACGATTATGAAGTGCCAGATGCTGAAGTCGTTACTGATTTTGATGCGATTATCGAAGATGCCAAACACGAGGATATTTATGTGTGTGGTGGTGCAGAAGTCTACCGTCTTCTAAAAGACCATGTAGAGCTGTTGTACTGCACAAGAATTCATCATACATTTGAAGGGGATACGTATTTCCCAACTGATTTTCCGTGGGACGATTTTATCAAGGTGAAATCACACGAAGGAGAAGTGGATGAGAAAAATGTCTATCCGCATACGTTTGAAATCTACGAGAGAAAAGAGGAAACTCTATGACAACATGGCATGATGTCATTGGAGGGGAGAAGGAAAAAGAGTATTTCCATGCAGTACGTTCATTTGAACAGAGCGAGCGAAATCATCATAAAGTGTTTCCAGCTGCAGAGAATGTCTTTAAGGCCTTGGAACTGACACCCTTTGATAACGTGAAAGTGGTTATTCTTGGTCAAGATCCATATCATGGTGATAACCAAGCACATGGGCTTAGCTTCTCGGTTCAAAAAGGAATCGCCTTGCCACCTTCATTACTCAATATTTATAAGGAACTTGAAAGCGACCTTGGCATTCCTGTTGCAAAGAGTGGGGATTTAACCGCTTGGGCAAAGCAAGGCGTGTTGCTTTTGAACACAGTATTGACAGTTCGTGCACATGAGGCGAATAGTCATCGTGGTCAAGGTTGGGAAACTTTTACCGATGCAGTCATTACTTCTCTTAATCAAAGTGATCATCCAATCGTCTTTGTATTGTGGGGGAAACCAGCACAATCAAAAGAAAAGCTGATTACTAATCCCAATCATTTGATTTTAAAGGCGCCACATCCAAGCCCGCTGTCGTCATACCGCGGATTCTTTGGAAGCAAACCTTTTAGTCAAATTAATGAATTTTTAAAGAAAACAGGTCAACAACCAATTGATTGGCGTGTAGAGTAAGTGGAATATGCCCGCTTGCTCTATTTTTTTGCCTTTAGTATGAAGTTTGTGGTACCATAGTGAAAACGGTTAAAAGAAAGAAGGCTTTTTATGAAGAAAAAGAGTAAATGGTTTGGTTTATTCGCAACTTTATTGGTGATTTTATCATTGGTGTTTTTAGGAAACACTTCAGCAAAAGCAGCTGAAGGAAAAGAGCTTCAAAACGTAATTTCAGGATTAGAACTTCTTGATCAATCGGATACAAAATTAAGTCCAGATGCAAATGGAGTCTATCAAATCCTTACAAATAGAGCCTATAAATTAAGAGCGCTATTCGACCTAGAGCATTACAATGGAGATATTCAAAATGGTGATTTCTTTAAATTAGAGGTTCCGGCTGAGATTACTTTCTATGATAATCATGACGTGGAATTAGTTGATTTAGCAACGAATGTACCAATTGCGGATGCACATTTTGAAGGCCATGGAGATAACCAAGGTGGGACGATTACAGTCACACTGAAGAACCTTGACCAATATTTAGCAGCAAAAGGTGCGGATACAGTCAAAGAGGTCAAAGGAACTTTGGCGCTAAACTTCTTATATAAGAAGAATGTTTCGAACCAACCCGTAACATTTGATTCACCTTCAATGAAGACAACAATTACGCAAACGCATAATGTCCAAACTCTTTCAAATGAAACAGATCCAATTGGTAAAGAAAACTTTGCAAAAATTGGTGGGCAAGCAGCAAATAAAGCATGGACATCAGCAAAATTAGAAGCTGCAGGTTCAAAAGGTTCTGGCCAATACGTTTCAGAATGGAAAGTACGTGTAAACACGAGTGGAGATAACTTAGGGGAAAACTTAGTATTAACTGATACATTGCCAAGTGACCCATCTACTGCTTCGATTCAATATATTCCTGAATCATTAGTCGTGTACAATGCACCTTCAATGAACGAAACAACATCTGGTAAAGAATCGGATTTCGTACAATTAGTAGAAGGAACTGACTACACAGTAAACTGGAATGAAAACTATACGAACTTTACAATCACATTCAAAGATGGAACTAAAAAATACTATGTCACTTATGACACAACAACTCCAAATGATGGAAGTAAAGTTCAAAATATGGTTTCTGTAGCAAAAGCAGACGGTACACCTGTCACTCGTCGTACAAATACGACTGAAACAACATTCACAGCAAGTGCAACTTCACTCTTCTCAGGTACAATCGAAGCAACGAGTGCTTACACAGTTAAAGTGAGCAAAGTAGACGAGAAAACATTGAATCCTGTTCAAGGTGCTGTATATGTCATTACAGATCCAGATGGAAATACAGTTGAAGTGACTACTGACGAAGAAGGTCATGCTGTTTCTCCACAATTCGATGAAAAATATGCTGGTAAAGAATTCAAGATTAAAGAGAAAACTGCTCCAGAAGGTTACGAATTAGATGAAACTGAATATACAGTAACTCTTGGTAAAGATGGAAGCATCTTACATGTGAAAGATACTCCTAAAGAGGAAGAAACAACTACAACGACAACAACTACTACCTCTACAGAGGAAGAAACAACTACAACGACAACAACAACTACCTCTACAGAGGAAGAAACAACAACAACGACAACAACAACAACAACAACTACCTCTACAGAGGAAGAAACAACTACAACGACAACAACAACAACAACTACCTCTACAGAGGAAGAAACAACTACAACGACAACAACAACTACCTCTACAGCAGAAGAAACAACAGTTACAACAGTTGAAGAAACTTCAACAACTGTAACTGAAGAACTTCCAAACACAGGTACTGGCAACCAAACAATCTATATGGTGATTGGTGCACTTTTAGTAGTTGCAGCAGTTGGAGTGTTAGTATTCGCTAAGAAAAAAGATTCTGACGAAGAAAGCAAAAATTAATTTAAATAAGTAAGACTGGCAGGTTCTCTGTCAGTCTTTTTTTATTTCCAAAATGAATAAGAAAATGAATGATTGAAGTCCGCTTTTAGGAGGAGTACAATAGAAGTAGATAGAAGAGTTGAAATGGAGGGATAATGATGAAAAAACTGATGTTGATTTACTATAATATCGTCGCTGTTTTAACCATTCTCTATTTAGTGCTAACAGCAACCTTAATGAACTTAGGGAATGCTTTTATTACAACTCAAGGATGGCATGTTGTCATTCTCAGTATACTGATTTTAGTCATTGTATTTGGAATGGAATTTGCGAAGAAGAAATTCCCGGATGATTTCTTTGAATTTATTATTGAAAATGCGGGGCTACTTTGTATCGCATGGCTTACATTAGTCGTTCGAGCGTTTGGTGTTACTGTTTTAAAATACGCAACAGATTTAGCTCTTGATGAATGGATGCAGCAAGTCATCCAACGAGCAGGCGTTGTGCAGATAGTCATCTTTGCCATCACCAATGGAATCGTGGTTGCAAAAATCATTCGATATTTTGCAAGAAAAAGAATTTTAGCAAATCAAAAATAATGACGAAGCGGGATGCCAATGTGCATTCCGTTTTTATTTTTCATCAAAAATCGATAAGATAGA
>BNJT01001881.1_pt1 | contig 81934 bp, 93 predicted proteins | sample 8540491 | NCBI WGS metagenome assembly BNJT01 (sample SAMD00202455, study PRJDB9452) | human saliva metagenome | host: Homo sapiens | reverse complement strand
TTATTGACCGCTTAGACGGAGTTAAGGACGTAGACAATCTGACCATCAACGGTTCTAATACCTCAGTCGAATTACAAGCCGAAATCTTGCCGAAATTAAGCTGAGGTGGTCCTCAGTGTCGGATAGCAACTTGTCAAGGATAGGATGCTAAACGCTAGTCCCATCCGCGATTCTAAAGTTGAGGCCTCATCATGCGCTCAGTGCCGGAGGCGGAGCTTATCACTGACATCATAGAGGCCGAACAGACGTTACTATTTCTGCCTTATGCAGACGAAGGCCAGCATTGCTCGCTGGGAGGCCTCTGCTTGGCATGCAAGCCGTATCTATCGACCTGGAGGAGCGACGCCGGTATCTAATGACGATTATCGCCTGAAGCTCCAGGTATCGACAGACACGCTATCCGAGCTATCTAAACGGTTCGCAGGCGTTCAATCACTTGGGACCGTTGAGGGTTCGAGATATCAAGATACGCTTTTTAGGGCGAACTGCCAAAGGTATCGCTTAACCGATTCACTAACTACATAGAGACCATGGTTCCGGCGCATTTAGACGTTGGCATGAATGTCGAGTCCAATGCAGAGCTCATGTACGCGTATGCGCTGCGCGTCCATCACAATAGCACACTCAAACTTTAAGAGAGACAATCAATGACTAAATACTTTATTCAACCGGTCATTACAAGGCCGGAATGACAGAACGGCGCTATCGGCAACTCGCCCATCACTTTCGCGTGTCGTCCGCGGCTCTGGACGTCACACGGCGATCAGAAGACCATTACCGATGTCAAGACACCGGCTATTACTTTGCCGGCCTGCAGTCGGTATTAGCCGGAGCAACCGGTCATGTCCTAGGTCGCTTAGACAACTCCAATGTCACCGCCGAAAACTACCATAACCGAAATTGGCGTCTTTGTAAGGCGCTGGATCGCGAGCGGAAGTTCTTTATATGTACACAAGCGCCGAGTCCGGAGACCTTATTCACCTCGCCGTGAGGCTATCCTGGTCCGAGACTACGAATTTGACGTTCGTATCTCCGACAATGGACAACTAACAGTCCAATACTCTAACGACACACAGACCATTTACGCCAAAAGAGCCGAATTAGACGCGGTAAGTGCCAAGGTTGACGAAGTAGCCAAGGCGTCTTATGGCAAGGCAGAGGGCCAGGCCTTAGCAGCTAAGGCTGAAAAGGTAGGTCAAGACCTAACGGCCCACAAAGACGACAAGTCAAACCCCTCATGGCGTGATAAATCGCGTTGACTTAGCAACGTGACAATGTAAAAACAGGCTAGCAGCCGAGTTTGATAGCCATGTCCTTAGCGCCGGTATTCACGTCACGACCTCGGATAAGGCTTTTTGAATAGTAAGGCCAATGGAGCAGACCTTGACGGCCATACCAACAACAAGAACAACCCTCACGAGGTCACTAGCGCAAGTGGGTCTTTCCAATGTCGATAACGTAAAACAGGCTACCAAGACTGAGTTTGACGCTCTCAATGGCGATAACAACCGCCACGTAACCGCTGCGGACAAGTCTAACTGGAATAGCAAGGCTAATGGCGCTACACTCGCACCCCACTAGCCAAGTGTCGGATTAGAACCAAAAGCTAGCTGGATACGACGGTCACGTTACAACAAAAACAACCCCTCATGGAGTGACCAAGGCTCATGTAGGACTTGGCAACGTGGCGAACGTCGAGCAGGCGTCTGTGCGGACTTTAACGCCCTTAAGGCTAACTCCTGACCGCGAGGTTGGGTTCACCCAATCGATACCGTATCAACAATGGTGGTGCTGCCAGATACGAGTGTCCGAAAGGAACTGACTAGGCGCGTTTCTCAAGGTTCGACCATCCCTGTTGGTCTAGCTGTCATTACGACCTCAACACGAACCGCTATCTGCAGTAGGTGAAGCAAGACGCATCTAACATCTATTGCGACCCATCATGGGAGAGGGTCATTACATCTACGCGATCCACAACAACCAGGTCTTTGGTTGCAACAGGATTGGCCCAATCTCTGGCGAAAATAGCAATGGCTACTGGACCAAGTTTCCAGACGGCACATTGATTTGTTGGTTTGCCTCGTATTGATTATGGCGGTGCAGCTTTATCGCCCAATCAATACAATCACATTTCCGGTTGCCTTTTATCAAGCACCCTGCAAGTGGGCGTAACGCTCACTTGCAGGCCTGCGTCCGAATCGTATAAGCGTCTCTCCAGGCGTCAACTGGTAGACCAAAAATTACAGGAACTTTAGCATACTGTGGGGATAATCTCCGGCGGTCGTGCCGGATTCTCATATTGTGGGCTTATTGGATTGCAGTCGGAGGTGGAAATAATGAAGATTAGATTTACTGAACAGGTCGGCAATGGCGAGCGCGTAGCTATGCTATCAATAATAGCAACGTGCTCAAGATTACGACTGATTTACCAGGACAAGAACCAAGTGTCCAATTTATCGACTTATCCAAGTTGGACCGGATAAGAAATTCGGTACTGAACTCGGACTTGGTCCAATCGGTCGAAAAGGTCGGTATGATATTGAGTCGTTCTGGTCCATACATGTCAGAGACGGACCAACCACTCAGACAAGGCTCATGACCGAATAACGGCACGACGCCAAGATATCAGACTTTATTATCGACCAGCCAGTTACAGAATTGTAGGCAAGACTCAAGGCCCTACACAAAGCCAAAAGCACCGGATGAACTGGTCAAAGAAATGGAGCCTTAAATCGCCATGGCGGTTGCTCGCTCTACTAAAGATATATTAGAGACGGTGAACGCCATGATAGGAGATAAAGATGAAGAAACCGTAAGTCCTCTCTCTGCCAACCCTTGTTTATTTGATTGGAAAGGGGGTGAAATCAATGGATAAACCACGTAAGAAATACCGTATCACAGCAGACAGTCCTACCGTAAAAGGTTGGGTTTTTATGATCCAAGCTGGACTAGCGACTATCGACGACGTGCCGAACATGCTTAACTTGATTGAGTTAGTTGCTTCTATCTGAAACTAGAAGAAGTTAACGAACCAAGTCAAGAACAAGGTGCAGAGGCTCCACAGCCCAATATCTAATTATTAAGGTGGCCTTATCACCCTTTAATAAGGAAGGAATGTATGCCAGGGACCGCATTGGATCTGAGGTGTAGGATACATCATTGGCGTGCTTATTCCTGTTGCCGGTCTGTACTTGAATAATAAAAGTAAAATTACCGAGCAAGAGCATCGCATGACAATGATAGAAGCTGGTCAGAATTACATCCAAAAACTATCAGAACAAAACAGTCGTCGTCTCGATGATCATGATGAGCAGAACAAAATTACTTATCAACTAGTCGAGCAGATAAAAGCAATAGAAGATTTAACTGAAATCAAGCAAAAGTTAAACTAGAGGAATTTATTATGAACATCAATCTAAAAACTGCGTTTGCAGCGTAAGGCTTTTTGGGTCGCTTTAGTCGGCCTAGTTGTCTATTAAGCCAACAATTAGGCGTTAAGATTTTCAGACAACATCGCGCGACATCACGAACACAGTCCTTGCGATTGGCGTGTTAGTTGGCGCGTCAACGACCCAACTACTGCTGGGCTTGGGGACAGCAATCAAGCTTTAGGATCGACAAACCTAAGGAGGACTAAGAAATGGCTAACTCGTTTATCGAGCAAATCGCGCCACTGGTCCAAAAGTATCCATCAAAGATATTTAACAGTGGACGATAGCGCAAGCGTGCTAGAGGTCGCCTTTGGCCAATCTGAGTTTGGCCAGAGGTGGGCGCAACTGTTTGGTATTAAGGCATCTGCTCCATGGACCGGACCTGTGTTTAATAAGGACAAGCCTGGAGGAACGGTCCGGCGTCCTCGCAGAAAATTCAGACTTCGCTCTACTCTACCATTGAGAGTCCATTGCGGATCATGCAACTTTTATGGAGAGTACAGATTACCGCAAGAGCTATTTATGCGCTAGGGTACTCTAATGCGTCAACGCCAGAAGAACAAGCATCGTGCTCTTACAGGCACTTATGCGCAGACTTCAAGCCATGGCGAGAAGTTAATCAACTTCATCAATTCAACACAATCTTAAAGTTACATGACGCACTTGCGCCGGTTAGTCAGCACAAGGGGGAAGTAAAGTGACAATCGCTGGTCCTGAAATTATCAACGACTCTATGTTTCCGGTGGCATGGCTGGCAGACGGCCAACAGAAAGACCGTAAGTATTACATCGCGCACAACGATGCAGGCGGTGCTAACTACTTAGTGTTACCGCTCATGGCTCAAACTCCGCATTGCAGCAGGTGAGCTCAGACAAAGGCTTTTATGCATTACACATCGCATCGCGAAAGGTATCTCTGCGAGTAGAAGATACTTACACGGTACTTTGGTCTTGTGCCAACCACGACGTTTCAGCATGAACTCTATCGGCTACGAAGCGCAACGTCAGACAGACTCAAGGTGCATCTGGACGAAGAGTTCTCAGCCAACGAGGACATGGTCTTGCGTCAAAAATGGCTGAGGATATGACCTACTATGGTGATATCTCCAAACAGTTCCAACAGATCTCGTTTCCACAATGAGTTTTCTTCTTACTCATGTCCTGCACGTTCTTTAGAATTGCCATGCAGCGATCCACTCGAGTCGTTGCGCCGATACGTTATCGACACTAAGTATTATCAATCTCGTAGGCTCAACAGTCCAAGAGATGATTGATGCTGAAAATGGCGGGAGCAACAAAGGCAACCAAGCAACAGACCGAAGTGATCAGCAAGATTGAGGATCTGGCAAGAAGCGTTGCGGTTCCGTAACGAGGACGGCTCTTACAAAAAGTCGAGTGAGTATAATGGAGTATGGCAACGACTACTACTTTGACGAAGAAGGTTGGGCCGCTCAAAACGGAATCAAAGAAATCGACGGTAAGAAGTACCACTTCAGGACAACTGCGTTATGACCGTTGGTTGGAAAGAGCTTGAAGAGTCAAAGTCAGTATCACTTCAGCCGTCGTGATGGCTACATGGAAACCAAGACAACTGTTGAAGGTAAAGGATGGTAGACTATACTATCTCACTGAAGACGGGTCTATGCTCTCAAACACCGATGCAAAAGTTGCCGAAGACGGTTCTCTTATCGAGTCCGCGACCGGCAAACCAATCGGCACAATGTGAGGTCTGTTAAAATAGACCAACAAAATAAGTCCGGCATTCCGACGCTTTTATAGACATCACCCTAGGCTTTTCAGCTGTCTTTTATTTGCATTCAACTGTGCAAAATGCACAACAGTTGGCTTGGCTTCTATTTACGGTTTTGGCCTATGTGTATTTTCATCTCGAAAAATAGGCTACACATAGTAAATAAGTGTTGACTACTACCTATAAAAGGAGTATAATAAGAGTATAGAAAGGAGAAAACGATACGGAAAGAAAGGAGGGAGCTTACGAGTGGTAAGAAAGAAACCACTGAAGCTAAAGCACGTTTTCACCGTCAAAAATGAAAACCTGTTGTTCTGAGTGTCAAAAGGCGAAATCGGGGCTAACGTCGTTCACCCTTCAGGTCATACCCATTATAGCACACAAACAAGATGAAAAGTAAAACAAAATTCAAAATCACTCGTCATCCATTTGATTGGGAAGGCGCTAATCGGTTGGCTCTCGTATTCTATCGATACATATACTAGCATTATAGGAGGAACACAATGAAAGCAGATTTAGACAAGATTTAAGTGGCTGATGGAGAAACCAAAGACGTACTCAATCAGCAAAGAACCGGAATCAGCGTAAACGACGCTAGGCCCATACATTTGGGCCAGCGAGACTTTGGCAACATGACGATATAAAGAACGCCAGTACGCTAACGGAATACGCAGAAGCTAATGGAGGACGACGACAATGGACGACAGAGGAGCAAAGCAAGACTAACTAAATACATGGACGGATTAGCCGACATCTGCGAATGGTCCGCTTATACGGCTTCCTCCACTAAGCGCCCAGTGCCAAGCATCTGGATTGGACAGTCGATTAGCGTGAGCAGCGATGACAATCAGCACTTGCTGGCCACAAATTCGCAGCGACGCTATTGCTGGCCAACCGGTCTGACATCTGCGCTCCTATCGGTTTGACGCGAGGCATTTCCACAATGAAGACTTATACATCAACGCGGCAGAAGGTGGCCTCATCACATTGCCCATCCGTCAACTTCTCGCATTGACTTAATGGGCCAGCATTGGCCGTCAAGAAGGCGTCCAAGGACTGCAGAAGGGACTGGCTTCTACGCAGACCCAACGGCAACGACTGTCAGATCCACTCGAGTACCGTCTATCATCTAAAGAGCTTGACATTTCAGCAAAGCATGTACGCTCAGAAGTTCTGCGCCGACCAGGCAGAGAGAGTTAGTAGACTGCGCACATATCGTAACGTCAAAGATAGAAAATAAAGCGCGTCGTTACGGTGAATTTGAAGGAAACTCATGCTGCTATGCGGAGACTTGTGGAGCGCGAAGGTTTAACAGTTGAGCATCAGTGTAAGCAAGAAAGGAGCACGAGATTGTCGTTTGATCAATCGGCAGCGCAAATGATCGCCTTGCAGATAAGAGTGGATACAGCCTTTGTGACCGCGAAGGCTACTCCCTAATCAATTGGCCCGTCAAGGCCTTTATCTCAAGTGGGTAAGCGACTCCATACAAATTCGAGCTTTGCATGGCTGGGTGAGAAGCGCTCAGAATGGTCTAGCACTGAACAATATGAATAGTCGAATAACGTAAATACTTCAAATGCTACCTTTATTAGAGTATCAGTAGGAATAATAACAAGAGCTAACCACTAGGTGGACTGGGCTTTTTGTTTACTGTGACCCCTCAATGACTTCCACATATTGAGCTTACTGCATTGTGGGCATCTAGTAAAGGTGGCTGGCTATATGTGGCTTTAAATGTGTCTGGATGTCTCCTCCTGGCCAAGGCGTTCGCTGGTGGCCAGAGGTGAACACACCAAGCTCTATCAATAGAGAGGCGTGACTGTGTCTAAGGTCATGGACTCTTATCCGTTTGACTCCACTCTAAGCATCCCTGGTCCATTTCGTGGGTGAAGAGTGCTTTGTCCGCACTGAATAGCAGCTGATTATTTTCCTTATACGGGAGAGCTTTGAGGCGTATTCCACAGCCATCTCCACAATCGCCTGGTAAAGGTGTGATGACTCTCTTGGACTTAGGTGTCTTTGCACGGATGTGACCTCCCGTCCGCATAATCTGGAGGAAGCTCTTGCGTGATGGCTGACGGTGTTGGCCTCTGGGTCACAAAGAAATCCGACAATGCTCGCAGGCTGGGAGCTCACACCCTACTCGCATACCACGCTATAAAACCTGCTTAAAGCTAAAGGCCGCTCTGCGTCTGGCTGTGTCATCCATAACCCGATAAACGTGTCTGGAGAGCTCCTCACGGGTCCAGAGTGCATAGAGTCAGCGGTCTTAGCATGGCCTATGGAGCCTGTCATCCTTATCAGGTTGGTCTTTAGGCTATAGAGATTTACTACCAAAGTTGAATGCGCCGATAGCTGATTGACTGATGGTCTGTGATATATGTTTGTGATTAGTGGCTTACCGACCTTTGTACTGACTCAATGCAGCCAGTTTTGCCACTTCCTAATGTCTTTCAGGGCGATTTCTGGATGGACCTGCGCCAAGGAAAGGCACTATCTTAGAGTCCTATCACACTCTGCCGGCCAGCACGTTTGTTAGCCCTCCTAATCGGGTGAGAACAGTCCTCCATATAAAGCCTCTCACCAGTGAGACGAGAGTCATGTCAGATGAGCCTCTTGATTTTCTCTGAGAAACTCAGACCTCAATCTTGCCTCTCAGCTTGGTCTTAAAGCCCCGCCTTTGTCTTACATGGCGGCGGACGCTCGCGGTTCCATAGCTACAGCCATGGCCAACGAAGGATCTTTCTGGCCTTATCCCGTCTTACACGCTCATTTGTAAGTACCTCCTTTGTTGTGGTACAATAGGGCATAGCAACAGCCCCATTGCTGAGAGTAAGCTGTGGTAGCTCCATCCCTGGCTCGCTTAAAGTTCAAGTGGGGCTTTTTATTTTTCTAACCGAGTGGAATTCCCACATGTTTTAAAATCATCGGCTTTTCTTTCGCATAAGTTCCGGGCTTAGTAAAACACCGACCTATAGGGCTTAGACATTTTCTCCATATACAAAATGGATTGTCGATACCAAGCACATTGTCCTAGCTCCTAAAAGGCAGTATCTGGATAATAGTCCTGAAGACTCCTACGTACATATTATCAAGATTTGGACGCTAGTCAAAATACATAGCTACAGACCGCAGAGATACACTAACATCTACGGTCTGCCAGTTGGCAGAACCTCTGCCCGCAAAGATTAACCGTAGTACATAGTACTATAGGTTTGTCAATCTCAATCCAGCTGGACTCTCCCCTCTAGATCACACTCCACCTGAACGGCCTGTCCCGACGATCCGCGCGGGATTGTCGTCGGTAATGATTATGGAGGCGGATAGTCCGGATTGTCGGCAATCAACGCGGCGATGTCACCTTGCTTCTAGCTCTCTTAGCGTAGCCTCTGTGTCACCGTTGACGAAGCACCGCTGCGTACTCCACAGCCACTCAACTGTTGGTCAGCTCCACGAATAAGGACCAAGCTCCCTCTGGGATAGTACCGGTAGCATGGAATCGCCTGAGACTTTTCAGTGAGAAAGGAGTTCCCAGACGATGCGACTTGGTCGATTGGCTCGCGGTGGCCGGTGATCGTTTTCCTCCGCCAGGATGGGTTGGCCACATTTTGATGAGTACATGCAGGGATGAGGGATGCGAACAGTGCGGCTTGTTATCTACTGGTAATAGGTTACCAGGGGGTAATATCATCATTATAAGAACTCAAGGGGCTTATTCCTAAGAATACTAGCGTATTTTGCTACCTTATGTTCTACCCATATTGCTAGATTACGCCATTTTCCCATTTTCGAGACAGTGCTTTTTCCGACGCCAACATATTGCCCAACCTCTCTAAAGTGAGTAGGCTCTCAGCGTTGTTTCAGGTTAATCCATCCTACTCACTCCATGCATATATAATAACGCTAAAAGTGTCCCTAAAAACAACAGCTTTCGGGTCGATTAACAAAAAGTTGCTAAAACGACACAAAAAGTGTTGACACCTACAAGATGCCGTGATAATACCAAAAGTGTCCTAAACGACACAAGGAAGGAGGTGCTCCATGAATAAGGACGCATTAAAATCAGCTATTGTTAAGCAGGGGATGAAAGTTGGAGACTTTTATCCAACATTTAGACCGTGAGGTGGATAGGGACTTTACACGAGATGTATACTACTCTCGCATATCCGGAAGAACGGAGTTTAAGCGAGATGAGATGGTGGCTTGTAAAAAGTCTTAGGCTTTAACCGATGGCGATGTGATGGAAATACTGATGGAAGTGTCCTAAAAGGACACTAATAATGGAGGTACTACCATTGAAAAACAACTTACGAGTGATGTTGGCTCTCGAGAAAAGAAGGTATCCGATGTTGGAGCTACAGTATCTCAATGCCAACTCTACTAGGTCTATATCATGAGCGTATCAAAGAACCTAAAGTAACGACTCTGATGACGGTAGCCAATTATTTTGAGAAGTGTCAATCGACGACCTAATGAATCAAGGAGGAACAACCATGAAGCACATTAAAGGAACTTCTCGCAGAAGTCAAACAGCATCAACGAGAAGTTGGAGCAGATTGAAAAGACACACAAAAGCCATCGACTTAAAAAGCAGATCTAAAACACTAAAGTTAGCCAGAATATGGCTAAGAAGACACCCAAATTTAGGAGGAAAGCAATCATGAACCAAGAAAAATCAACATCTCAGAAACCATCATTGCTCAAATCAATTGGTACATAGCATCTAAGGTAGTCCGAGATGGTACAAGAGTTAGCATTACTCACTGACGCTATGGCTAGCTAATCGAAGCAACATTTAGAATCCGCTAGTTATTTTGAAGTTTGGATGCCCTTCTTTGCAATATGGAGACTTATGTTTCGTATAGACGCTCGTAAGCTTCGTAATACATATCCAATAATTTGTTCCGGAGTCTTGTTCTTCAAATCTCTATTTTGAAGGTATAGCACTGCCAAAAGCCTCTATCCTTATTGGATGGAAGTGTATTTAAACGCACTTCGCTCATCGTATTCACCTCCCACCGACCAAGATCTCCCGAATGAGGGGACAGTCATCGTCATTCTACCACTAGGTAGTCTGGAGGATAGAGGAATCGCAACTCAGCAAGAGACCCTCAAAAACATTTAGCAAGAGTCTTAAACTTTAGAAGAGAGGAGGAATCCAGTATCAACAGTAGTCAAAAAGCCAAGATTACGCAGTGCAAGAGTGGCTGACTTGCTCGGATGCAGCAAAAAGCCACTTACAAGCTAGTACGCCAAATCAACAGGACTTGAAGAAAAGAACTTTAGTACTACCAGGCAAAGTAAAGCAAAGCTATGCGTTCCATGCGGTAGCGGGAGGAGCACAGGAATGAAATTATCAATTAGAACATTCCATTTACGTCTGTATCTTCTTGTATATCATGCTCTTCACCGCTATCTGGGCGTGGTGGTGCAACGGATGCCGACCAGAGGAGATCCGTTGCTAATAGGTCATTATCATCGCAATGATAATTGGTGGTATTGCAACAGGATTATATGAAGGAGTAAAGAACAGTGCATTATGATGGTTTGCCAAGATTGTAATTGAGTGCGATACGGGTTCCAAACGGCTATAGCGTATCGACTATCGTTGACAGAGGAAGGTCTAATCATGACCTGCAGCCGAGGAAAAGCGACATGAGACAGCGCTAGAGCAGTTGGAACAATCGATAAGAGAATACAAAAGTCCCGCGAATAACACACATTGAGACATTGTGGAATTCGCGAGACTATTAGAAGACCTCATAAAGGTCACCCATAGATAAGGAGATTATAACATGAGAGTATAGAAGAGAATTTATGTCGGAATACACTACAGTCAAGTACCTGCGGGTCACGTTGAACGTGAAGCCTACGAAAGAAATTGCTTCATTGCAAACGAGACCGACCGCACATTGAATGATATCGTGACGACTTGCATCGATTTCGCTATTAATACTGTCTCATGTGAAGTCGAAGAAATCAAAAGTCGAGCGTCGTGTGTTCCGATTAGCTGGGGAGGAAGTCTAATGACAATAAAATTGCATCACTCACTACCGAAAATGTAAAGCGCGTTAAATCCATGCATTGAACCTGAGTCCAAACGGATTAACAATTATCGGTAATAACAACAATAGTAAAAACGAGTATTTTAGACTCAATCGCTTGGGCTGCGGCAATAAATACATCTAGCAGAAGCGCAACGTGAGGTCAGTAGTTCCGCCAACGGTGTAACCTAAAGCTATCGAACGGACTTATTGTCGAGCGGAAAGGTAGAACAGCGACCTGAAGGTGACAGATCCGACTGGCAACAAAGCAGGTCAAAACTTATTGGATAGCTTTGTCGAAAGAGACTGGCTATCAACCTGCCTAAAATTCATTAACTCCTGGCGATAAGGAGAAGCTAACACCTTACTTGAAATCATTGGGGTTGGCCAACAATTGTACGAGTTAGAATGCCAAGAAAAGAAAGTACATGCGCCGATCAATTGGTCAAATGGCTGACCAGAAGGAAAAAGTTTTGTGAAAGAGCAGCCGTTCTGTCCAGAGGCACCAAGACCTTGGTCTCTATTACAGACCTCATCACACAGCAACAAGATATTCTAGCCAGAATGGTGAGAATCAACGTAAGCGTGAGATGACCGACCAGCTACATCGCCAAGCTACTCAATTGATGGCAGAGATTGAGCGACAAGAGAAATACCTTGGCTAACCTCAGAGAACAGTATCAAAGCGTCTTACGCGATTACGACGTGGCACAAAAACATCCGAACAACTCAAGATGAATCAACCGAGGAACTCGAAGAGTCCATTGCAAATATTGAAGGTATCAACATTAAAGTGAGGGCTAGCAGACAGAGAGAAAGCCAACAGGATGCTGCAGAGTATCGTACGCAATACAGTAGCTTGACCACAGAGATTGAGATCGCTACGTAAACAGCGTATGGATCTGTGCAAAACGCAGATCTCTACCGCTAGAAGGCCTCTCAGTTGAAGATGGCGAGTTGCTTTGGCAACGGACAACGTTGGGATAACATGTCAGGCTCTCAGCAACTCATGGTATCAACCGCTGTTGTCCGTAAGCTGAAACCAGAATGTGTTTCGTCCTTATCGACAAGCTCGAACAAATGGATATGCAAACGCTCAATGAGTTTGGCGCATGAAACTCGAACAAGAGGGCCTCAAGCCATCGCAACACGAGTATCTACTGGAGATGAGTACTCTATTATCATCGAAGATGGATATGTTAAGAATTCGGAATCGACACCTGCTGCCCCACCTACACTAAGTGGGAAGCCGGTAAATTTTAGAAAGGGGAATGACAATGAATATTACAAGGGAGTTCAAGCTAGAGCCCAGAAGACTGCTCATCTACGGTCCTGAAGGTGTTGGTAAATCCCGCAATTAGCAAGTCAGTTTCGGAGCCTCTCTTCATCGATGCGGAAGGGTCCACAGAGCAACATGGATGTGGCACGTCTGGATAAAGCCCACAAGCTGGACGATGTTAGTAGAATCAGATTGCTTTTTGTCAAAAGTAATCCGAACAGTTTGTAAGTCCTTGGTTATCGACACTATCGACTGGGCAGAGCGTCTCTGCATCGAGCACATCTGCGCTAGCCATAACAAGAAAGGTTGAAGACTTTCGGTTACGGCAATGGCTATACCTATGTATCAGAGGAATTTGGACGCTTGCTGAATCGACTTTCAAAGAGTTAGTGGACATCGGTGTGAAGACGTGGTTTTAACAGCGCATGCCCAAATCAAAAATTTGAGCAGCCAGATGAAATGGGAGCCTATGATCGCTGGGAATTGAAACTAGGCAAGAGACCACCTCTCAAACAGCACCACTAGTAAAAGAATGGTGCGACCTACTTCTATTCTGTAACTACAAGACCCATGTTGTGGCTTCCGACGATAAAAGGCAAGAAGCATAAGGCCCAAGGCGGGACTAGGGTCATGTACACTGAGCATCATCCAGCGTGGGATGCTAAGAACCGCCACGGATTGCCATTCGAAGTTCCGTTGGCATATGGTTCAATCGCCCATATCTTCGAACGCCAGCACAAGCACCACAGCAAAAATCCAACACCTGTACAAACTGGCTCTAAGCCAGCACAACCTGATGCAAGCAGTGCAACAAAGCACCACCTGTCGCTCAATCACAACCAGTACCTACGTAAGCTCCTACTGCGGAACCTGCATTAGCTCAAGCAGTGGCCGAGGCTCACGAAGCAGAGCAAACAGCACTCTTGCTGGCGAAGGTATTCCAGATGCTCTCCGAGATCTAATGAGAGCTAATGCAGTGACCTCTCAAGAGATTGAACGTGCGGTAGCTGAAAAAGGATTCTACCATTGGGGACCCCAATTGCTAATTATGACCCTGGCTTTATCGACGGTGTCCTAGTAGCAGCATGGGACCAAGTATTTGAACACATCAAAAGATGAGAATTACCATTTTTAGGAGGAAGTGCAGTGAGCCAAATCAACTTAAATCTATCTCAGTTAGCAAATGGAGGTATTCAGGAGAAGATAAACTCCGAATTAGAAAAAGTCTTAGATAACATCATGGACCCAAATACTAGCCTAAAGAAAAACGGAGGCTTGTCATCACCTATAACCTCTTTCGCCTAACGAGATAACGCTCACTCATCACAGCAGAAGCGAATATCAAACCGAGCCTAGCAGCGCAAAATAATGTATCAACAATGATCATGGCTGAGAAGATTGGAAAACAGGTGAAATATGCGCTAATGCAGACTTCAAAAGTGGGGCGAAGGGCCAAACTTTCTTCGATAATGACGGTTACCTTCGGACCGGCACAGGCTAGAGTTAATCTGAGGATAAGGCGGAAAATTCAGCAATCGTAGACTTTAATAAAAACGTGTCTTTCTAACTAAGAAAGGAAGTAAAAATCATGTCAGAGAATATTAAAGAAGCTTTAGAATACGCAGTTGACTTATCAAGAGATGCTGAACCTATTTTGGTGGATGACGCAGGCGATGGGTGGTACGACGCAGATCGCTATAACATGAAACCATTAGGTCGCCTGTTTTACTTACCTAAAACAATGGAGCTTAGCACATTGGCTGGTTTGGTAGACTATATCAAATCAGGGCTCAATGAACTCAACGAGCAAAATCTAATTGTTCCAAGTCATAGGGCCGCGCCTGGTAAATGTTTATGCAGAAGATGAATGCATGTATAAGAAACGAGCTCATCTTGTTGAGGTATCTGCGGTGGCTTGATTCCAAATCTTACACTGGACCACTACATGGATCAAGAGACATTCAACATTGAATTGCAATCTAAGTAGCAAGATGCAAACGACCGGAATCTGCTCCTTGAATTCACTCTAAAGTAAAAGTTGAATCAGGAAGCGAAACGACCGACAATGGTGTGTCTCAAATCACGACAATTAAGAATGGTGCTGCTAGCTTAACAAAAAGCTGTAGTTCCTAATCCAGTTAACTTGAAGCCTCGACGGACTTTCTTAGAGGTGAGCAATAGCCAAAGCTTATTCGTTTTCCGGATGAATAAAGGCGAGATTAGGTTTATTCGAGGGCGAGATGGTGGAGCATGGCGCTTAGAAGCAGTTCAAAACATCGCTAACTACCTCAAAGAACAATTAAAGACCACGAAAAATGTCACTATCTTAGCTTAATAACAGGAGGAAATAAAAGTGACAGAACAATACAACAACTGAGGCGTGAATTGGATTGGAACGACCAAATTACCCAGGACAGCGAATTCGTCATCTTAGAGCCAGGCGAGTACTGGTTCAAAGTTGAAAAGTTTGAACGTGAGCCGCCACACACTAACCCTCAAAAGCCCAGAGTACCTGCCTGCAACAAAGCAGTCCTAACCCTGGAAATCTACAACAAATGATGGCCAAACCAAAGAAATTGACTCCACAACCTATTCTTACACTCCACGTACAGAGGGATGCTATCAGCCTTCTTCGGTGCAATTGGTCAGAAGAAACACAGAGGAACCTCTCCAAATGAACTGGAATTTAGTCCCTGGCGCTATCGGCGTTTGCTCCATCAAGAAGGCCTATCTCGCAATGGTAATGAGTTTAACGAAAGTCGGCACATGATCTACCAAGACGATGTCGACCCAGCCAAACAGTTAAACCAAAGACCAGGGATGGCAGCACAAACTATGATGCAAGCACAGCCTCAATTCCAACAACAACCACCTGTGCAGCAATATCAGCAGCAACCATTACCCTACATCTCAGCCTCAACAATGGCACAAGGTAGCTTCTAATAGGTGACTCAGATGGAATTACGACCTTATCAACAAGAAGCCCGTGAGTCCATTCAAAAAGAATGGGAGAACGGCAATAAGAAAACCCTGCTGGTGCTGCCGACAGGGTGTGGGAAGACTATCGTCTTTTCCAAAGTAATCGAGAGACGCGAGTGAGAAAGGGCAGGAGCGAGTGCTCGTAACCTAGCTCATAGTCAGAGTTGCTAGAACAAGCAAGCGACAAGCTCAAACAATCAACAGGCCTCAATGCTACAGAAAAAGCAGAAGAAACAAGTATCAGCAGTTGGTTCCGCGTAGTAGTTGGGTCTGTCAAACGCTCCAGCGTGACAAGCGACTTAGAAAATTCGCCATGGACCATTTCGACACGATTGTGGTTGACGAAGCGCATCACTGCATTTCGACGGTTATCAACGAGTGCTCGGACATTTCGACCCAAGCAGAATGTACTGGCGTGACAGCAACGCACTGACCGTGGAGATATGCGCAATCTTGGGACTTACTTTGAATCATTGGCTTACGAATACACCCTTGCCTAAAGCGATTGAAAGAAGGTACTTATCTAAGATTAAGGCACTCACCAATCCCTTTAACCTTAGACCTTTCGAATTGTATGGTACTCAAGCTGGTGACTTAAAATCAAACGACCTAAGCTCTGCGCTAGATCCATATCTTTACCAAAATAGCCGATGAGGATGGCTAAGCAATGCCAAGACCGTAAGACTGTGGTATTCCTACCTCTCGTTAAGACGAGGCCAAAAATTCACGCGATATTCTCAACAGACGAGGCTTCAAAGCAGCAGAGGTGAATGGTGAGTCAAAAGACCGGGCAGAGGTCTTAAAAGACTTCCGAAGATGGCAAATACAATGTGCTTTTGCAATTCGATGCTGCTAACTGAAGGTTGGGATTGCCCATCGAGTCGACTGTGTGAGTGGTCCTCAGACCGACAAAGGTCAGCCCTCTAGCCAAATGGTAGGGCGTGCACTCGAGTTTATTTCAGGTAAAGAAGAGTTCACTGTTACTAGACTTCTCATGGCTAGCACAGAACGGCACGATTTATGCCGGCTAGCAAGTATTGTCACAGACGGCAAGCCGTTGCTAAAGCGATGACTAAACGCTCAGAGGAAGCAGCTAACGTGGCCGTGGACATCTATGGAACTAGAAGAGGTGGCTGTTAAGGATGCCGTCGCAGAACGTGAAGAAGCACTAGCTAAAAATTGTCTGAGATGCGCATAAGCGTAAACGGTCGTTGGTAGACCCTCTGCGGTTTTGAAATGAGTATTCAAGCAGAAGACTTGGCTAACTATGTTCCTGCCTTTGGCTGGGAGGCTGGTCCGCCGTCTGAAAAACAACTGAAAGGCACTAGAAATCCAGTATCTTCCCAGACGAGGTAGAAAAATGCCGGTAAAGCCAAGCTAATCCTTGATCGCCTCGACAAGAGACGAAGCGAAGGCTAGCTACACAAAACAAATAAGATGCCTGAGCGAGTATGGTTTCCGCAATGTAGGCATCTGGAGATTCGATAATGCTAAGCGACTCATCGACCGGATTGCAGCCAACTAACGGCGTGTCCTCGTGGCGTTGATGTCGCTAGCTCGAAGTGAAGATTGTATTATTAGTATGAGTAATCATCAACCTGAGTAATCCTATATTTTTTACTCATATTACCTAGCGATAGAACTGGGTAAGATGGAAGATAGAGATGAGACGAGAAGCTTTTTATTGCTCAAAGACTATACACATAGCTTCCCCAATGGGAGTTAACTCGTAAATACTCCGAACGAAATCTTATCTCTTGATCTGCGTTCATTTTCAAAGATGGGACATCAGGTTCTGTTCAACTATTTGAGATAAGATTCTTTCACCTGTTTTCATACCGACTAACAAAGTACTCGGAACTTAAAGATGAGTCAGTGATGCTGGCAGTTAGATTTTTCTGATTCAAGAAGGGATAAATCTAATTCCGCTCCTTGAGTATTCAGATTCATCTAGTAATAAAAAGAGTGCTAGACCAGGGGCGTTGGTAACACCCGAAATTTTATTAACTATTGTCAGTTCTACGTATGGAGTTGAAGTGACAATTTATTTTGTATATAGTACATTTCGAAGTTTTGCTTCTGAAGAGTCATATTCGAAATGATTGAACTAAATATCAGCAGCACTTTACTATTTTTCCGATTATCTAGGGTGGAAGTAATCAGCGTGGTGAACATATCACGAATTTCTTCTTCGTTTATCTGAGTATCTTAAATCCTCAATCGCCTATAATCGTCAGATTGATTTTAGAATCTATCATGATTTGCCTCTGATATATCATTAAAGAGTTTTTATAGAGGTCCTCTTGAAACTTCTCAAGGTTAAAATTTCGTTGAATATTAAAATTTTCTAGGTGGATCTCATAATGGAATAGTGCTTCAACGATATCTTTTCCTGCATTCCTGGTTGATTCAGCAATAGGTTTGGCTAACACATCGCCTGTCTCTGAAGAGATGGGGAGTTGTGGAAGATTTGGATCCATACAAGACACATCCTTATACGTGTATTTTTAATCATTATATCACATAGAGAAAGAAGGTGATACCTTTGTCAGAAATTAAATTAACTGAGCACTACTTGAATATGTCGACCCTGCATTGTGCTCTTACCAGGAATGAGGTCAACGTCAGGATGGCACCTCAAACACTGAAGGCTACACAGCCATGGACTGGGACTCATGGTCCAAAGGAGACCATTCCGCTATCACGCAGGTGAATGTTTTAAGAAATGGGACTCCTTTTGGAAGGCATGCACACCCAGGTTACTGGTGGGACCATTTACAAATGGCGGTCGATGGTGGCTATGAGACCGCCAAGGTCATGCGACGATGGCCGAGGAGAACTCCGACTGAGGATAGCTTTGATCAAGTATGACAACGACTATAAAATCATCGATAAAGAGACTGGGTAGAAGCCAAAGAAATTAAAGAGCCTGATCACTGGAACCCAGTGTCAGAAATTACCAGATACCTCGAAATTTTATTCGATAGCACTGAAAACGTCAGGGTATGTGACCGAGACGTGGAGAAGGATGGCAAGCATCTGCCGACCCCTGGCTCATACGACCGGACAGCAGGGTGAGTTAATCCAACTCCTTAATCGATGCGAGGGGGACTTGGAAGAGTATTCAGGGACCCGAAAGAAGAAGCCGGTGCTTGGATTCGATTCAACCCATTGGATGGTAAGGGCGTCAAAATGACAACGTGACCGATTATCGGTACGCCCTGGTCGAGTCGGACAGCACGGACCTGGCGAGAACAAAACGCCATCATCCGAGGCTAGAGCTCCCTGTTGCCTGCCTGGTCTATGGCGGTGGTAAATCAGTACACGCAATCGTCATGAGTTGAGGGCAAAAGACTACAACGAATACCGGACTCGTGTTGACTACCTGTATAGCATCTGTAAAAGAACGGCCTAGCAGTCGACTCTCAAACACAGAACCCTAAGCTGACTCAGCCGGATGCCAGGAGTTATACGGAATACTGCAAGCAATTCCTCATCGATACCAACATCGGTAAAAGCTAGCTGGGATGAATGGTACAAGCATATCGAGGACTTAAACGATGATTTACCTGATCCAGAGGGGCTAGAAGATTTTTGGAATAACATGCCAGATCTTGCCCCTGAGTTAATCCATGGCGTTTTTACGTCAAGGCCACAAGATGCTAATGGCGGGGCCGTCTAAGGCTGGTAAGTCATTCGCGTCATCAGAGTTATCCATCGCTATCGCAGAAGGTATCAAATGGCTTGGATGGCGAGTGCGAAAAAGGGCGTGTCCTCTATGTAAACTTAGAGCTGGACCGAGCATCTGCTTACACCGGTTCAAAGACGTTTACCAAGGACTAGGGTAGCACCACACACCTAAGTAACATCGATGATTTGAACCTGCGTGGTAAGACCGTGCCAATGGATAAACTAGCACCTAAAGCTTATCCGGCGAGCAGCCAAAAAGCATTATACAGCAGTCATAGTGACCCGATTTACAAGGTCCTAACCGGTGACGGAACAGTGCTGCGATCAGATGGCACGCTTTACCAACCAGTTTTGATAAGGTGGCCACAGAGTTAGGAGCATCCGTTATCTACTGCCACCACCACTCTAAAGGGTCTCAAGGCGGGAAGAAAATCCATGGACCGCGCAAGTGGTTCTGGTGTATTCGCTCGCGACCCAGACGCTTTAATTGACCTGGGCAGGACTTGAAATCAACGAAAGTCTAGCTACTCAACAGTTAGATAAGGCCAAATGCCAAATCTACAAAGAGGCATCTTAGAGCTCAATAAAGCGATACTACGAGAAAGTATATCGGCCTGGATGACCTAGAGTCGGCTTATCAGATGAAAGAACACGCGCTCAAGGCAATCACCACTTCTCAATACTACGAAGTGAATCAAGGATTAAGGCAGCTGAACGTGAGCAGAAACAACGGACTGCCTGGAGTTGAAGGGACGCTTCGAGGAGTTCGCGAGTTCGAGCCAGTCAATATCTGGTTCGGTTATCCAGTGCACACAGTCGATGACAGCAGGCGTCCTAGATGAGTGTCGAGCCGGAGGATGCTCAACCGACCTGGAAGAAGAATTTTCGACAAGAGAAAATCTCCTGATGAGGAAGAAGGAAGAGCGTAAGCATTCGTTCGATACGGCTTATAGCGCACTCAATGATGGCATCGAGGCCGGTCACGATTGACGGCCTGGCAGAGTACCTAGGTATCTCCGATAAGACAGTTAGACGTCGTCTAAAGGAAGCCGGAAGTTATAAAATTGAAGGTGAATTCTGTTATCAAAGTAGACTAGAAAAAGCAGGCATGGACAAGACAAAATCGAGGACATTTTTCGAGGACGTCCTCGATGGACATTTTCGATTTTGTCCGTGTCCGGGCTCGAAAATGACCTTTGGACAAACTCGAGACATTTTCGATTTTTGTCTCCGGGACAGACAGCTATACCCCTAAACAGGGGGTAATTAGGAAGTGTCCTGGCTAGGGTCCAAGGCAAGAACAGGAACAGGAACAGGGGGCTAAGGCTCCGCCCCCTGTAACCCTGTCCGTGTCTGTCCTTGCCAAAGCGCGAGAAAAAGAGAAAAAATTTTTGAGGTGAAAAAATTATGGCAAGACGTAAAAGATCAAAACGATTGGAAGTCGCGAAAAAGAAAATGCCGCGGCTTTATCACCTACAAGGTGAAGGCTATGACCCAGAGAAGTCTGAGTTCTCAGAATGGTTAGGTGAGCAACACGAGATGATGGAATGGTTGTTCGAGCAACTACGAAAAGCTGGCTATGTTGAATACGACCAGAAACTCGGACTATGGAGTGGTATCGAATGCTAGAGTTCTTTATCCCGCTTAAGGAAGATTCCGACCGTCACTCATCAGCAAAAGAAAGCAGCAGTCAAAAATGGCAAGCCGGTATTCTATGAAGACGAAAAGCTCACGCTAGCAAGAGAATTATTCATGGCCCGCCTATCGAATTACAGACCTGATGCAAAAATTAGAAGGGCCTATCCGGCTCACGACTAAGTGGCTATTTCCTCTAACGAAAGGCAAACAGAATGGCGAGTATAAAGTCACTAAGCCAGACACCGATAATCTCATCAAACTCTTTAAAGATTGCATGACGAAACTTGGCTATTGGGCATGACGATGCTCAAGTCGCCAGCGATATCATCGAGAAGTTCCACAGTGAGGTGGTCGGGATCTCATGTAAAATTGAATCATTGGAGATGGGGACATGGATATGAACACGACCATTCGGATAATTATAAACACTGTTATTTGGGCAACCACCTGGACAGTAGTAGAAATGGTGATTAAGAAAATCATCAAACGAAGACGCGAGAAAAGACATCTTGGAGATCAAATTGATGAGTTGATTAAAGGTCTTCATAAATTAAACGAAATCTTAGAAGAGGAGATTGACAATGAATGAGTTGATTGAAAAAGTAAATCAATGGTTCTTTGACCGAGACCTGGCCGAAGGAGATGGCTTAGGTCAACTACAAAAACTGCATGAAGAGATCTATGAGCTGGCCGAAGCGCGTATAGTCAATGATTTCTCTGCTGAGGTGGATGCAGTTGGAGACATTACAGTGGTCTTGATTGGCTACTGCCTCCAGCGCGGTTTAAAGCTCGAACAATGTTTAGAGTCGGCCTATAACGAAATCAAAGGACGGACCGGCAAAAGTCGTGGATGGGGTGTTCGTTAAAGATGAGTAATATTACCGTATATTCAAAAGCCTAACTGCATGCAGTGCGAGTTTACAAAGAAATGGCTACACAACAATGGATTACCGTATACATCTATCGATGTCACGAAAAGACGAGTTAAGCTTGGATTATATCAAGCGTCTAGGCTATCAAAATCTACCTGTGGTAGTAGTGGACGATGGCGACAAGCACTGGTTCGGATTCCGACCAGATCTGTTAGAAGAATTGAAGGAGAGTAAAAATGAACAAAAATCTATAAAAAGTCAACACGTTTGAAAAATTGAGTATTTACTTAACACCTTGCATAGAGAGGGGCTAGAGTGGACAGATGGATGATAGTTTAGACGATAAAGATATGATGGTTCCGGGCTTGGGACAAATAGGAGGCTCGAGATTCAAGGCTTATATTGGCCTGGTCGTTTACAATGAAAACAATTCAATTCAATTTTCTAGTCTTGACTATCTCTGAGAGCTATTAAATATTATGAGCTAGACGGAGAGAGTACATCATCATCGAAGATGTGGAGCTACCAAAACCAAGCGAAAAACCCAAAAGCATCAGAAGCACAACAGGCGCAGCAACATCAACCCAAGTATGATTCAGCCAGGACATTACAATCAAGGTGACATGGACCTCTTCAGAGATTTTCTACCACCAGTATCCGTTCAACGAATTCAGAACAGGTATGCGGATGATTGCTGCTCGTTACTATCACAGATACCCTGACAAGAACGGTTTGCAAGACTACGACAAGGGCGATGAAGTGATGCGTCGTTTGCGTGAGTACGAGGAGCGAGAAGCAAATGGCAGATAAGCTAGAAATGAAAATTCGTAAAGAGCATCGAGACTTCCTTAAGAGAAAGGCTCAACAGTACCGCAGACAAAGCGATGAAGCACGCCTATGATAATCCTAAGCGGTATAACGAGCTGGTATACGAGGGCTCGTCAATTAGATCTCTATGCTGGGCTGATTTATAGCAGGAGGATGATTGATGGAGAATCTGGCTAAAAGAACAGCTTACCGTCATCTCTCAGGTAGTTAAGTCTGAGACTCGATAAGGACCAGAAACGCAAAGCCAAAGAGTTGAAAGATTACCGCTTACGGAATACAACGCTCTTAGTCAAAAACTATCGCATGCTGCGAGTGCACTGCGATACCATCATCGGAAGATTTAGAAGTCTGTGAGGATTCCGTCTATGATCCACAGGAGCTGACATTGAACACTCTGATGAAGTACAAGGCCCGGACAGCAAAAATGCTGGACTACTTCGATAGCATCTTCCGGGCCTATCACGAACTGGCTGAACGAGATACCGAAATGATGCTAAGACGATGGAAGACCGTCTATCAAATGTATGTCGGGCCAGATAAGCACACTGCAGTCGATGTGCTGAATATTACGGTGTGGACGAGCGGACAGTATATCGCTATCTTAATAAAAGCTTTCGATGAGCTATCAACGCTACTATGGGGCATCACTTCATTCGAGTGATTTTTGAATGAGGGGTGTCAAAAAGTGTCTTGAACCTGTCATCCCTAAAGGTGATAGAATGATAGTGTGATAAATTGGAGTTAGCCTACTTGATTCTAATTTGTCTTCCTTTTTCTTCAAGGAGAATTCCTGACGCAGAAAGCCGAGCTGAACCATATCAGCTAGGCTTTTTGTTTCTATAAATTTCGGAGGTGATGGAAAATGACGGAATTATCGCTAAGCAAAGAAATTCGCCGATGAGTACATCATCAGTGGTAATACTACTAAATCGGCTATTGAGGCTGGTTATTCGAAGAAAACCGCCGAGAGTATCGAGTAGTAGATTGTTGAGAAATGTTAAGGTTTCTGAATACATCAGCAAGCGAACTCAAGAGGTTTTCGAAGAACGAGCGATGAGTGTCGCCGAGGCCCTGGCTATCTCTGCTAGCATTGCACGAGGTGAAATCCAGCAAGGGCAGACTAAGAAGAACGTGAAGGTATATGTTGGTGATCAGGGTCGAAGAAGAAACCGTCACGGAAACGGAATATCAATTCACGCCGACAATCGAAGAGCGGCAGCGGTCGCTAGATCACATCCTCAAGGTCAACGGTGCTTACCTGGACCGGAAAGAGATTGACGTTACTGGCATGGTTCAATTCATCGACGATATCGAAATCGGTGATGATGATGGCGAATAAAAAGCGAATGAGCGATTTTATTCCGAGGGCCTTTCATTCAGTATGGCGAGCGGCCTTTGACCCGTCTAAGCTGCACGTTGTGTGTAAGGGTGGTCGGGGCTCTGGTAGAGTCGTCTGACATTGCGCATATCATCGTCCAGATGATTATGAGATACGCGGTGAACGCCGTCTGTATCCGGAAGGTGGACCGGGACCTGCAAGAATCGGTATTCGAACAAATCATGTGGGCCATTGAAGAACAAGGCGTGAGACACCTGTTCAAAAATCAATAAGTCTCCGCTCAAGATAACTTATGTGCCTCGCGGTAATCAAATTATCTTTCGAGGGCTTGCAAGACCCGAACCGTCTAAAGTCCTTAAAGTCTAGCCGTTTTCCCTATGCAATAGCTTGGGTGGAAGAATTGGCCGAGTTTAAGGCTGAAGATGAAATTAAGATTGTGACTAACTCCATCCTTCGTGGCGAATTGCCTGAAGGTCTTTTTTATAAGTTTTTCTACACATACAACCCGCCTAAGCGAAAACAATCCTGGGTTAACAAGAAGTACAACACCGCGCTGCTGCCTAGCAATACGTTCGTGCACCACTCGACCTACCTGGACAATCCTTGGATAAGCCAAGCCTTTATCGAGGAAGCGGAGGCCACAAAGGAACGCTCGCAACGTGCCTATGACTGGGAGTATGGTGGAGAGGCAGTCGGGTCAGGGGTATCACCATTCGAGAACTTGGTTTTCCAAACCATATCCGACGAGCTATACAATTCGTTTGATAATATCCGCCAAGGTGTGGACTTTGGTTATGCTAACGACCCTCTGGCCTTTGTAAGGTGGCACTACGACAAGAAGAAGCGTCGTATCTATGCCATGGACGAACATTATGGCGTTAAGATTAGCAACCGTGCTCTTGGTGAGTGGCTGAAGAGCAAAGGCTACAACCAGGTCGAAATAACTGCGGATAGTGCCGAGCCAAAAGTCCATAGATGAGTTAATCTATGAGCACGGCATATCGCGCGTCAGAGGTGCTAAAAAGGGCCAGATAGTCGAGAGTATGGTGAACGCTGGCTTGATGATCTGTACGAAATTATCATCGACCCAAAAACGCACACCAAACCTCGCAAGAGAGTTTGAGTCTGCTGATTACGCAGTCGACCGAGACGGTAATCCTAAATCTAAACTAGAAGAAGTAAACGACCACACGATTGATGCCACAAGATACGCATTCGAAAAACGACATGCGTCAACCTAGCATCTCGACCTCGTGGGATTAAGTAAAGGAGTGAAATAATGGCGAAATGGTTTGACTGGCTCAAGGAGCGAATGTTAATTGCACTTGATGTGGATGAGAAATCCATCTTAGAAATAGAGGTCAATCGTCACCTTGGTAGCGAACGGTATAGATTGCTGCACAAAGCGAATGAATACTATCGCAATCACACCGACATCGAGCGGAAGATGCAGGATGTGTCTTGGAAATCGAACAGTAGACTGCGCCTGGGGCTTTTTAGAAAACTGGTTGACCAAAAAGGTCGGCTACTTGCTCTCAAAGGCGCCTAGCGTAATGTATGGCAATGATTCGGAAGAAGAATTGAAGGTCAAAGAGTTTATTGATGAGTTCTTCGACGAACATTTCCTTCGCAACCTAAAAATCCGTAGGACGCGATGCGGTTATTAAAGGGTGTGTCTTACGGCCTGGTCTATTATGACGAGGAAGGCTCACTTCGCATGACTAAGATTCCAGGCGAACAGGTAATTCCTTTTTATGCTGACGAGCGGCGCGAGGTCGTGGATGCTTTCTTGCGTATCTACAATCAAGAGGTCTACACCTTGCTTGGTAAGAAGCAAGAGATTCACGTTGAATATTGGGATACCGAGGGCATCGCCTATTACAAATGGGAGTCAGGGCATTTGCAACCTAACAAGGCGTACGACGGCATTCAGCCTCATTTTCGCTACATGGATGAAGCCGGGCAGGTCCATAATTATAACTGGGAACGAGTGCCGCTCATCGTGTTCAAATACAACGAGAACGAGCAATCGTTCTTGGACCAGGTTAAGTCTATCATCGACAACCTAGAGCTGCAGGCGTCGGTCAATGCCGACTTGCTAGCGGATATTCCGAAATTCATCTATGTGTTAAAGGAATACGGTGGAGAAAAATCTAGAACAGTTCCTTAACAATCTCAACAAATACAAGATGATTAAGGTTCATGGTAACGGTGGGGTTGATAAACTCCAAGCAGACATTAACACCGAGGCCGTCGAATCAGAAATCGCACGTAGCCGTAAGATGCTATATGAAGCTGGTCGGGCTATCGACACTCAAGACGAGAACTTAGGTAACGCTGGTGGCCAGGCTCTCAAATGGCGATTTACAGACCTTGATTTAGATGCTAACGATTTTGAAAATGGTTTACAGAGTGCGATTATTCATCTGATGTGGTTCGTAGTGAACCATATTAAGAACCGTACAGGGTTGGGGGTGGATATGAAGTTGTTCCATTACACCTTCAATCGAGATGTGATCACGAACGAGTCAGAGGCTATTCAAGACGCACAAAACTCTGTAGGTATCTTAGACGCTCGCACGATTCGAGAGCAACATCCATGGTACACACCGGAGGTTGAGGCACGACTGGAAGAAGAGAATAAGCAGAATGCCGAGAAGCAGGACGATTATAATTTCAATAGCCATGGGCACGACCACCCGCCGGAAGAGGGTAAAGAGTCAAAAGAAAAGGAGTGATAATCGATGGCTAGCCACAACTACTGGCTGAAACGAGCGTCACTCCAAGACTCTCTTATGCGAGCAACCGAAGACGAAACAATTAAGCGAATCAATGACCAGCTAGCCATCTTGGAAGACGACCTGGTCAAAGAGATTCACACTTTCTATTCTCGCTATGCTCAAGATAACCGGATGACTCAAGCAGATGCGATGAAGTACCTGACAGACGATGAGCTAAAAAGAATTTCAGAACGTCAACCTGGCGCGATTCAGAGAAATGGCATTAGATCCAAAGACTGACCCTGCGTTATTAGACGCCTTATCTTATCGTCATCGCATTTCTCGTAAGCAGGCTATGATTCACGAGATACAGCGCAAGACGAGGGAAGTTTATTCCAGCTCTGGAGCAATCTCAGCAACGGTTGGCAAAGGGCTCGCTAGTGGCTATATCAAGACCGCTGCCCAGGTAGGTAAGGATATGGCGCAAGCTGGCATATTATCTATCAAACCTGCTATCAAACTTAATGATGACCTGATTCTTCGTCGGATGTCGTCTAAATGGTCCGGCAAAGAGTTTTCTAGCCGGGTATGGACTCAAGGGGCAAGAACACTTTAATTCAATTCGAGAAACATTGGATAAGGCGTTAACTGGCGGTTGGAGCCTCGACAAGACGGTCCTGGAACTTCGCAAACGAACAGGCGTAGCAAAGCATAATGTTGAGCGCCTAGTACGAACTGAAATGACTGCTTACAACACTATGGCAAACTATGACATGTACAAGGCGCTGGGAGCCAAGACATACAAGATTGAGGCTATCCTGGACTCCAAGACGTCAGCTATTTGCCGACACCAAAACAACAAAGTCTATCTTATGGATGATTTTGCACCAGGCACCACCGCACCGCCTTTCCATGTGCACTGTCGGAGCAAGATTATACCGACAACGCCTGAGGAAGAGTCCAAATTCTTGGAGTCTCACGGCTATGGTTCGCCTGATGATTTTAGCAGCGATGTAGACCAGGACGGTCAATCAACATCCGCCCGTAAGCCGACGCTTGACGAGGTCGTGCAAATTTATGTCGACCAGGCGAGAGAGTTGAGTGAGAAGTATGGACTACAGACTGTGGAGCAGGTCAGAGCGCTGCGGAATGCACCGCAGGTTACTCATAAGCGGACTATCTTACTCAAGGGCGAAGACGTTAAGCAAATTAAGAGGGTGTTGAGCTCTGCCAGCCAGCACTATGATAAAGAACCTATTTTACCGACAGAAAAATTGAAAGATGATATCCAACGCGCTTTTGAAAAATTGAATGAAGGCGCAAGGTTAACCAGAGAAGAGATTAGAAGATTGTTCGATAAAAAAATACCTCGTTGGTGCATTCCCTGACTTAGCGAACATAGGGGGCTCTGAGGGGTACTAGGATTGTTATCGAAGACCATAACCTCGCATATATTTTAGATGCCCACGGAGGTCAGTTTAGTTTGGAAGAGTTGCTCTCTCTCCCTGATATAGTAAGCAAGCCACATATCGTTGCTACTGATCCCGCCGGACACGCAGATGCATATGCCATGGTGAAGCTCTTATCTGAAAAATAGATACGCTGATATCGTGACAGAAAAACAAAGGTGATCATACACTTATACACTTCAATATCCGAAATGCAAAAAAAGGTAAGAAACGGATTGCGAAAAATTAAAAAAATAACGGCCACATACTTTACAAAAAAATATGCCGAAGTGGTACAATGACGGTGAAGAAAGATAGAAGTAGAAAAACTCGGGCGCTACACACCTTTGCGCAAGGTTTCTGGAGATGAGGGAATGCCCGTCCCTCCTATCTTTTGAGCCACCCTTAGCGGTGGCTTTTTTTATGTCATTATTCTAGCACCTTTCGAGGTGCTTTTTCTTCTCAAAAAACGGAGGTGATCCAATATCTCGCAGGCCAGCGTTACGGTCAACCGTCCTGAGCATGACGGCATAAACTGCTTATTTTTTTATTCTCCGGTGCCGTAACACCGAATAAAAAAACGAAGGGAAGATGTTTTATGAAGCGTGAAGAATTACGCGCTCTAGGCTTGACCGAAGAGCAGATTGAGAAAGTAATGGCCGAGCATGGCAAATCACTAACCGAGGTAAAATGCTAAACTGTCCGCTGCAGAGGAGAGCAAGAAAGCATTAGAGACCCAGTTAGCGGCTCGTGATAAGGACATTAAAGAACTCAAGAAAGGCTCGGAAGACAATGCCGAATTAACTAAGAAGTACGAGGAATTAGAGTCCAAGTACAAACAAGAGAAAGCTGACTACGAGCAACAAATCAAGGACACCAATTTGAATCATGCGGTAGACCTGGCCCTTGCTGGCAAGGTGCATGATACCAACATTGTCCGTGGCTTGCTAGACCGTACAAAGCTGACTCTCGATGACAAAAGGCACACTTGGTGGCTTAGAAGAGCAGCTAAAGGGCCTGCAAGAATCTAAATCGTTCTTGTTCGTATCAGAGCCAAGTCCTGCTACTAAACAGGAACCGTCGTTCAGTGGAGCCACTCCGTCAGGCACAAGTGGAACAACTCCTTCAAGCGGACAAGCGTTCATTGACGCCTTCACCGCTGACCTGCCTACCACTAAATAATAAGAATTGAGGTAAAAATTTATGGCAATTAACTACGCAACAGACTATCAACAAGCCCTACAAGCACGATACGCGCAAAACGGCCTGTTATATACTCAAAAACTTTGGAATTCTCCAAGCAACGCTCTTTTGAAATGGGTTGGCCACAAGACAGTCAAAGTTCCTAAATTGACTATCACTGAAGGCCGTCAAGACCGCGCTCGTCGTACAATCACAAACGTAACTGCGAACTACGAGAACGAATGGGAAACCTACGAACTCACTAACGAACGTTACTGGAGTACATTAGTTGACCCATCCGACATCGACGAAACAAACTATGTCTTGTCTATCGCGAACATCACTCGCACATTCAACGACCAAGAGAAGATTCCAGAGATGGACAAATTCATGATTTCTAAACTCTTCAGTCGTAAGTCTGCTTTGGACACCCAGAAGAACCAAATCAAGGAAGTTGAATTGACCGAAGACAACTTCTTGGCAACGTTCGACGCTCTTATGGAACAAATGGACGAAGCTGGTGTGCCTGCAGAAGGTCGTGTATTGTATGTGACCCCTGCGGTAAAACGTATCATCAAGAACATCAAACAATTCGGTCGTACCGTAAACATCCATGGTCAAGGTCAAGTAATCGACCGTAGCATCGGTCGTTTAGACGACGTAACAATTGAGCCTGCTGTTCCTTCTGACCGCATGAAGACAGCCTTCAACTTTACCAAGGGCGCTAAAGCTGAATCTACTGCTAAGCAAATTCAAATGTTCTTGATTCACATCCCATGTATGGCTGCACCACAAAAGTATAGCTTCGTTGGGTTAGATCAACCGAATGCAGCAAACAGTGGCAACTTCTTGTACTACGAACAATCACACGACGACGTGTTACTCTTCAATGTTAAGCACGAAGGGTTAGCATTCGTAACCAAACCTTAGGAGGTAAATTATGGTTAAAGTTAGAAAAGAAAACCGTGTCCTGGACGTCTTCGAAGATGAAAAGGAAATCTACAAAGCTAAGGGTTATGACGTCATCGACTCATCAACTGGTGAGGTTTTGGAACACGCTACAGGCGGCCGTACATTCACGACAGAAGAGTACAATGCTATTTTGGTAGAGTTGGCTCAGGTCAAAAAGAATTAGACGAAACCAAAGCCGCATTAGAGTCAGCAACGAAAGGCAAGGGTGGTAAGAATGGAAAAAGCTAGCGACCCTAAAGGCGCTGACGCAGAGACGCCTGAGGCTGAATAACAATCTAGATTTAGCAGACAGCGAGCACCTGGACTACCTCTTAGAAGAGGTGGTCCGCAGGGTGCTCAATTATTGTAATTTGGATGTTATCCCAGACGAACTAGATTATACGATTGCCCGCATGACAGACTTGGCACTCAAGCAAGCACTCGGTCAACTAGACGGTGAGGCTAAGACTATCAAGGTTGGCGATACGTCTGTTAGCTTTGATGCCGACGCTGCGACCAAGGCACTAATAATCTCATGGGCGATTTTGAAGGCGAACTTAACGAGTTCCGTCGATTGAGGTGGTAGGCATGGCTAAGATTAACCACGTCTTATCCAAAGCACGAGGAGCCATTGACTGGACCTACGACAAGACTATGTCCGTAATGGAACAGACGTCTTATCGTAAGCCAAATGGCGCCACAGGCACTAAGTTTGGACCAGTGCAAGGCAAGGCCAACATACCTTGCCGCGTATCTGTCCAAAGGCTCAACAACACTACGATTGACGAGGGCCAACAAGCTTGAAGTAGTCGAGAAGTTATTCTGCCAGCCTGATATCGAAATCAAAGCCGGAAGCCAGCTATTGATTGGCGACGTTAAGTACACCGCTACAAACGAGCCTTTCGTCTATCCTACACATCAGGAAGTGGTGATAGAGCGTGCCAGATGGGTATGATTATTCAGAAATCATAGAATTCAACAATCGGGTAGATAGAGCTCAAGAAATTGTGGACAAACTTATCCGCGAAGCTATAAAGGATATTGCGCTAGACTTTCTCACAGTAGTAAAGGGAAAGTCGCCTGAAAAACTGGGTTGCTCAAAGATCGTTGGAAAATTGGTGAAATACAAAGAAAAAGGCGACGATTACGTGATTGAGGGTATTCGATAGCGTAGATTATGCCAGCTTTGTTGAAAAATGGACACCGAACCCGGAAAGGGCAAGGCAAAAAGAGTTCTCGCATTAACTCAAAATTTTTGGGTCGAGGGACGCTTTATGATGAAGCTAACCGAGGACGACATAAGGATGAAGATGCCGAGATATCTTCAAAAAATGGAAAAAAAATTAGCAGAGGAGTTGTTTAAGAACCTTGGATAACGTAAAGAGTCTCTTAATCGCTCAACTGCGCGAGCGATTTTCAGAAACGGAGGTATACGATGAGCCAGTACAACAAGGCTTGTCGTTACCTTGTTTTATTATCAACGCAAAAAAAGCCACTCACACACGCCTGGTGGGCGACCAAATGCTAACCCATCTATTCCTATTCCTTACCTACTATCCACGTCAGAGCGAGGATATGAGGGCGGAAATGGAAGGCGTTATGGCAGAGTTTTATTCTGGAGCGTGGAAGTATCTCCAAGGCAAACACCATATCCATAACTTGGACATGGAGCACAACGACGAGGTGCTAACGATTAGCTTTACGATTGATATCCATCACGTCATGGCTAAATCAGACACAACCAAAATGGACGCTCTGGCTGGTACAGTGGCAGTTAAAGCAGAGGGTGACAGCCCTCAAATCAAGAACCTGGAGCGAAAACTCAAGGTCAAATAAACAATAAAGGAGTAATGATAAATGACGTGGACAACACAGAATAAGCGTCTGCCTGGCGCATACGTCAATTTTAAGGCTCGCAAAGAGCAAAAAGGCCTTGGTGTCCGGGTGAGGGTATTCCGGCCTTAATGTTGCAAGGGCAAACTTTAGCAGCGCCTGGATTTCACACAGTAGCGCAAGGCACAGACCTAGCTAAATTATTCGGCACGACTGCCAAGATTGCTTACGTTGCTGAAGCATTGGCAGTTGCTAGCAAAGTCTTAGTCTATGTACCTGCTAGCACAGGCGGTACAAAAGCGACCGGCACAGAGGGTGGCTTAACAGTGACTGCGGTCAAAGAGGGTGCAGAGGGCAACAAGTTAGTTGTCAAAATTACCAACAATGGTCCAAACGTGACCGTGACAACAGTCCTGGACAATGCTCAAGTTGATAGCCAAGACGTGCAAGCTAACCAGTTGCCAGCAGCTAACGACTACGTGACTTTCTCCGGTACATTACCAAGCGGTGGTGGCTCACAAGAGCAAATTCAACTGTCTGGCGGTGCTGACGGTTCTATCGACAACTCTGTTGATAAGTTTATCGCCGAGTTATCCAAGCAAGATTTTCGCGTGGTTGCCTACGGTACTGACACAGCCGACGACAAGAAGAAACTTGTAGCGGCAGTAAAAGAATGGCGGAGCGAAGGTCGCGCGATTGTGGCAGTAATCAACAACTACGCCGAGGGCAAACAATGAGGGTATTATCTCGGTCGATAACGGTGTAACCCTAGCTAATGGCGACAAGCTAACTGCTAAGGAGGCAATCTATCGCGTGGCTGCTCTATCCGCTACTGCCGGTTCTAAGAGCCTCACACACGCCGAGTATGTCGGAGCTATCGACTGCGACGCTAAGACGCCTCAAGAGCTAGCCGAGGCCATTGAAAAAAGGTAATATCGTATTCCGTATGTTCCGCGGTCGCGTACTGATTGCTCAAGACGTCAACACGCTTGTTACATTGGGCGACGGTCAAAACGAGGACTTTAAGAAGAACAAGCTAGTACGGACCATGGACATTATCGGCGAGGCTATTCAAGCGGTGTTCGTCGAAAACTTCGTCGGTCAAGTAGTCAACGACATTGACGGCCGCGAGTTATTTAAGCAACACCTGATCGTGCGAGTGCTTGACCCGCTCGTGGCACAAAGTGCTTTTAACCTATAGCGCGGACGACATCAAGGTTATGGAAGGCTCTCAAAAAGAGGCTATCCTGGTAACCCTTGGCGTCAAATTAGCCGATGCTATGGAAAAAACTCTATGTCACAGTAGAAGTAAAATAGGAGGTAAATTATGGTATTAGCTATGAACCAAAAACGACACTATTTCCTCAAAAGAGGGACAGTCTATGCGTCGGTTGACGGTAAGAACATTCCATTTGCTGAAATTATCGAAATGGAAGCAAAGATTGAGTTAAAGACTGTTGACATTACTCCAATCGGCCAACGCATGAAGAGTAAAAAAAGTAGTTGGGGCAGAGGGTACTGGGAGCATTAAGTATTACTTCAAAAACCCAGCCATTCGGAACATCATTGTAAACTACGTCAAAGAGGGTAAAATTTCTGAGATTTCAATCAAGTATGCAAACGAGGACCCAACCTCAAAAAGCTGGCCGAAACTCTGGCGTATTGAAGAATGTTATTTTCGAAAAAAAGCTTTGTTATTCAAGACGTCTGGTGAGGACAATGTCCTTGAAGAAGAAACTGACTTTAGCTTCAACGACATTGAAATCTTAGACACGTTTAAGCAAGCCTAAACTAACTAAAAGGAGATAACCAATCATGGCATCTATCAAATCATTTTTGAAGAAAAACAAGAAGCAGACCGAGAACATCAAGCTGAAACTTGATAGCTTCGACGAGGAAATCGAACTTCGTATTATCACAGGGCGCGAGTATGACCGTATCCAGGACCAGTGCTACGTCAACAAGACAGGGCGCAAAGGACGCCAAGAGCGCGTGCTCGACTCGTCCAAGTATAACAACTTGCTATGCAGTTCGTCTGTTGTCGTGCCAGACCTCCAAAATGCGGAGTTACAGGCCTCTTATGGGGTCGTTGGTGAACAGGACCTTTATGGTGAAATGTTCAATTTTCGCGGATCACTTAAAAAAATCTTAGGCGCCATTACAAAAAGCTAGTGGCCTAGAAGACTTCGAAGACTTGGTGGACGAGGCAAAAAAACTAATTAAAGAGGACAGTGAGAGCAGTTTGGCTCATGCTGCCCTCCACAAATTTAATGTTCTGCCTAGTCGATGGGTGTCAATGAGCCGTGAGGAAAAAAAGCATTCCTCGCGGCTTCTTTGGTTGTGTATGGTGAGAACATGGACAAACAAATTAAAGAAGTCGATAAGAAAAACAAGGAGGTGATTAAGTGGCCGGTATCAATACAGCGATTAGCCTTACGGACCGCATAACTGGGACGCTCACTAAGGTAGCCAATACGCAAGAGCGCGTAGCAAGGACTGCCGAAAGAATGAACCAAAAACACTCGAAGAATTGCACCAGCACAAATCGAGATGGGTAACTCCGCTCAGATGGCTGGCGGTAAAGTAGCTAATATGTGGAACAAATTCAAAGGCTATTTCATTGCCCTGTTTGCTATACAGGCGGTCACTAGAGCGCTACGAGCGCTATTCGGGGCCTCCGATACTTTCTCAAGTATCCAGGCCAGGTTAAACCTCATAAATGACGGTTCACAGACAACCGCTCAACTCAATGAAAAGATTTACAGAACCGCGCAAAGGTCGCGAGCCGAGTACACTGCTATGGCTTCATCAGTTGCCAAGCTAAACATGCTAACTAATGGCGTGTTTAAAAACAATGACGAGTCTATCCGATTCTTGGAGTTAGTCAATAAGTCCTTTACTATCGCCGGAGCCAGTGCCGAGGAACAAAAGAGCGCTATGCTTCAGTTGACCCAGGCTATGGCTAGCGGACGCTTGCAAGGTGACGAACTCCGGTCTATCTCCGAAAACTCGCCAATGATTCTCCAGGCTATCGAAAAGTACGCCGGCATTAGTCGAGCGGAACTTAGAAAAATGGCCGCCGAGGGTAAGATTACCTCGGAATTGATTAAGAACTCTATCTTTGCTGCCGCCGAGGATATCGAAAGCAAATTCTCTAAAGTGCCTATGACAATAGGACAGGCATGGACGACGTTCTTAAACTATCTCCAAATGAGATTGCAACCAGTATTTACTATGATCCAAAACGCTCTACGGTCTGACGAGTTTAAGCAATTCGCAGCTATCGCGACTGCTGCCATTGACGGCCTAGTTTGGTCCGTCATGTTCCTAGCCGAGGTATTCGGCATAGTATGGCGCACAGTGTATAGCATTTACAATTTCTTTGCCTCTAACTGGAGCAAGATTGGTCCGATTGTCAAAGGTATCGCTGCGGCTCTAGCGGTCGTATATGGCTATATGCTAGCTATGCGGATAATTGAGACTATCCGCGCTGCCTGGGAGGCTCTTAATACAACGGTTAAGGTATTTAACATGTTGGTTGCGGCTAACCCTATCGTGGCAGTTGGCTTGATTGTTATATCGGTTCTGATTGGCATAGCGGTCGCAACGCTCGGAGTTGCCGAGACGGTCGAGTTAGCATTCGGAATTATCGGCGCTGCCTTGTATGGCCTAGCGGCTATATTCTACGATATCTTTGTCGCTATCTTTAATATCGTCGCGACGGTGGTCGAGGCTATCGTCAATGCCTTTATTATGGGGGTTGACTTCATCAAAAACCGTCTGGTGGGGGCTTCTTGATGATAATCGGCACGATTGTCGAAATGACAGGCAACCTATTTATCGACTTGATTAACTTCTTGCTCGAAAAAAATGGAATGACTTTGGACATGCCATGGATAATATGTGGTACATGGTAGGCCAGGGCGTTGTCAAAAATGGCAGAGGCGGCCGGCGGTGTCGTTGACGGACTGATTAACGCGGTCCTGGGTGGTATCGAAAGCATGCTTAACGCCGCTTTGGGTGGTATTAACTCCATGATTGAGGCAGTTAATAATATTCCTGGGGTCAACGTTTCAACCCTATCAGAGGTAAAAACTTAACCGCTCTAGTATCGCTAGCGCGGCCACCTCATGGGGCAATGCCATGGCTGCACCGGTCAAAGGCGCTGCGGCTAAGTTAGAGCGTATGCAAGGCATAGCTAAAGGCCTAGCTGGCAACCAACCACAAGGCTCGCAACTATGGACCGCTCCAAGAGCCTCATTTGCAAACGTGGGAGACGCTGCGGCGGACGGTTATAATGCCGGTCGTGGCTTTGGTAAAGGCCTAGTTAATGGCGTCCAAGGTATCTTAGACAAGATTAACGGAGCCATGAACCCAGGCGCGCACGATCCATTCAATATCGGAAGTTCTGGCCTAGGAGGTCTAGGCGGTGCTACTCCATTCGACCCGTCTATGTTAGGCGGCGGAGGCAAAGGGCCTAAAGGTGGTAAGCTCGATAAGGTCGACGAGGTTGGCCTAAGTGACGAGTATATGAAGCTGATTAAGGACGTGGCCGAAATGAAATGGCAACAGACCTTTGTAACTATCGAGCCGGAAATCGTCAATAACCTAGAGGTTAAAGACGACCGAGACACGCAAGACTTTATTGCTAAGTTCAACGACCAGTTGCTTGACGTGGTCGAGAACCAAGCGAGCGGTCTGCTCCATAATTAAAGGAGGTAGGCCATGAAACTGTACATTAAAGGCGAGGACAGGGACGCTCTTTGAGTTGCCAGTCCTCCCAGATGAAAATCGAGGTTGACGAGAATCAGAAAAATAGAAACGGTCGAGGTCCTAAGCGCCGGGGAGATTCCTATTCCTGGATATCAGAGCCTTGTAAAGTTCTCTATTAGCTCATTCTTGCCGACGGTCAAGGACGGTAACTATATCTCTAACGGAGTAGACGCCTTGACGATCATTGATAAGCTACGACGTTGGAAAAAGTCGAATACGCCAGTTAGGGTTGTCTTAACTGGCTTGTTCGGCGCAAATATGAAAAAAACGCCAATGTCAACGAGTTGTACTTGATATCTGACTTTAAGACTGGTTCCGCCTTTGGATATGAGACAGATATCAAATACTCAATTACATTTATCGAGTGGAAGAAGCTAGCACCTCGCAAGCTCGAAGTGCCAAAGTCTAAGCCAACCGAACCGGAGAAGAAGCCGCCGGCTATTGTGACGCCTCCGCAACCACAACGGCCGCCAACTACTCCGCCAAAGCCTAAAGAAGCACCTAAACGCTATCACACCGTAATATGGGGCGACTGCCTTTGGAAGATAGCGCGCAAGTATTATGGCGACGGTGCACAATGGCGAAAAATATATGAGGCCAACAAGTCCAAGATTAAGAACCCTCATTGGATCTATCCTGGACAGGTGTTCTTGATACCATGACGGCATCCGAAAAGATTAGCCTAGTCACTCAAAACATAAGCGGAGGCGAAATTTACGACTTAGCGCCGGTCACTAAGTCTATCAACTGGAAAACCAAGAGGGCCGGAGCACCGGCAAGCCTTGAGTTGGAAGTTATAACTGACATACCGTTCGACTATGGCTCGGTCATTGTCTATATGGCAGACGACCACAAGCTATTCGCCGGTAAGTTATTCAAAATCAAAAAGGCCAAGAATAAACAAGTAACCTATGTCTTTTACGACCAGTTAAAGTACTTGCTCCGCAATAACTCTTACGTTATCAAGGACAAGACCTTGGCGGACGTCGTCAAGATGATAGCGAATGATTATAGTCTGGACATTGGAGCGCTCAATGCGCCTAATATCAAGTTGCCTACTCTGCTCAAAGAGGACAAGTCGGCGATTGATATTATTCAAGAGTGCCAAGACCAGATTATGATTAACACCGGCCGATTGACCGTCTTTTGGGACGACGTCGGAAAGTTACGCTTGGATATGCCGGAGAACTTACGCATACGGACCGTCCTAGCCGACGCGTCGATTATCTCCGACTTTTCATGGGAAGGCTCAATCGAGGACTCCGCAAACTTAGTTAAATTGGTCCAGGATAACAAGCAAGCCGGTCGGCGTGACGTCTATATCCAGTACGATTCCAACTTGCAGAAAAAATGGGGTATTCTTCAGTTCTATAAGAAAGTAGACGAGAAGATGAACGAGGCACAGATTAAGCAAATGGCCGAAATGTACCTTAAGCTAAAGTCCAAGCCGGCAGAGACTGTTACACTATCGTTCTCGGTTGGCGACTATGACTTTAGAGCCGGTCGAGCGGTTTATGTTGACGTTAAGGAGATTAACTTACATGGTTGGTATCTCCTCGACGAGGTAACGCATAAAGTGGACGCTACCGGCCATAGCATGGAGTGCAAGCTATTTATTCCAAGGGAGGGGGCTAGCTAATGGCAGAGTTTGATATTGAGTTACTAAAAAAACTCATTGAAAAGACGGTTGCTAATATGCAGCCGGCGTCTATGGCGACTGGTACAGTGGTTAGTATTAACCCTCCGAGAATAGCAATCGACAACAAGAACAACCTTGTGATACCAGAGGAGCTATTTACGATTACCTGGGGAGGCAAGCTGACCTCCGAGTATCTGAATAAAAAGGTCTTTATGATGCGCCAAGACGGAGGGGGCCACTACTACGTTTTAAGCGGTGGCTACGAGTACCAAAAGGTTGGACAAACTATTTACGGTAACCTAGGGACGACGGTCAACTTCGATGTTCCGGACCGCCTCAAGTTTATGGAACAGATGATTAGGCTCTGCGTTAAGTACGCGCGCAACCTAAAAGCGTCCGTATCCATAGCACAGGCCATGCTTGAGAGTGGCCTAAGCCCTACTAACAAAGGTAGCGGCCTAGCCCTCAAGTACAATAACTGGTTTGGTATCAAGGCCGGCAGTTCTTGGACGGGTAAGGTGACGAACCTATCCACGCAAGAGGACAACGGAAGCGGTGGCCTATACACGATACAGGCCGGTTTCCGTTGGTACGATTCAATGGAGGACTCCGTAAAGGACCATGAGGCGATATTCGATTCTACCTGGGCCAAAAGCCACTATGCGAGAGTACTATCCGCTACGACTGCGGAGGCTCAATGTTATGGCCTCCAGGGGACATACGCGACCGACACAGCCTATGCCGGTAAGTTGATTAGGATAATTAACTCCTACGACCTCAAGAAGTTTGACGACCTCAAGCCAGCTAATGCCACAGGTACTAACGAAAAGCTAGAAGCCATGATTGCATGGTTCCAGTCGAAACTGGGCAAGGTTTCTTACTCCATGGCCGCTCGTGGTGGTCCATACTCTTATGACTGCTCTAGCGCGGTATTCAGCGCGATGAAACATGCCGGTATCGTGCCAGCCGGTACGCCACTAGGCTCAACCGAAACTCTATTCGGTATGAGAGGGCGATTGCTCAAGGAGATTAGCCGGTCAGAGGTTCGCCGAGGCGATATATTCGTCTCCGGTGTACCTGGTTACTCCTCCTATGCCGCCGGCCATACTGGCGTGTTTATCGACAACCAGAGAATTATCCATTGCACCTATTCGAAGAACGGTATTGCAATCACGCCGGCCGCTGGGTGGATGGGGTCGCCACCTCATTATTACCGGCTTCAAATCTAGGAGGTGCACAATGACAAATGACATTAACCGATTGCTTAGTCAAGTGACCGAAGTAATCAACGAAAAAGCCAATAGAACCGTCGCTTACGCTCGACGAGACGAATATCTTCCGCGAGATAGACGGGCTAGAGGCTTTACAGCAAACAATCAATCATATCTTAACAACAGAACTGTACTCGCTTTCTATCTATGATCATAGATATGGCGTCGAGTTCGACCAATACATAGGCCAACCAATGGACTTTGTAAAGGCGGACATCAACCGCTCAATCAAAGAGGCGCTCATGGAGGACGACCGAATCAACGACGTTCATAGCTTCGAGCATGAAGTCCAAGGCGCCGAATTGCACGTCTCTTTCGTGGTTGAGAGCAAACTAGGAGCAATAACCGGGGAGGTGCAACTTGCTAAAGATTAAGACTTATGACGAAATTATGGCGGACGTCCTCGGCAGATTTCCGGACAAATTCGACAAGCGCCAAGGCTCAACGCTTTGGAACTTGTGCGCTCCTCTAGCACAAGAATTGGCTATCCAGTACGCTCAACTAGAGGATATGGAGCGCCAGTTCTTTTTAGATACGTCAGAGGGTGACTTTTTGACGCGTCTAGCGGCTCAGTTTGGCGTGACTCGCTTGCCGGCTACATCGTCCATTAGAGAGGTCCACTTCCAGGAGCCAGTGCCGATTGGTACGCGTTTCTCAGTGGTGGACAGCACGCACAACTTCCGCGTTTTAGAGCACAAGCCAAGTGGCGAATACCTGCTAATTGCAGAAACGCCTGGCAAGGAGGCTAATAGCGTGGATGGGTCGCTTATCAACATTGACGTCCTCCAGGAGTTTTTCCGGCGCCACTCTTGGCAACGTGGTAGTACCTGGCGAGGACATCGAAAGCGATGACGCTTTGAGGGTTCGAGCTACTAAGTACATTAAGACGCCAACTCTGAACGGCAACTTGGCCCAGTATGAAAAATGGGCGGACGAGTTCGAGGGCGTCGGCTCCGTATTCATGCAGCCGCTACATGCCGGACCTAATACGCTCAAGCTATCCATTACAAATGCCAATGGTGAAGAGGCTAGCCAAGAACTGGTCAAGAGGTTCCAAGACTTCTTGGACCCAGAGCCAAAAAGGCCATGGCAAAGGTGTCGCACCAATCGGCGCCTATGTAACCGTTGAGTCAGTCGCTGGTCTTGGCGTTCGTATCGTTGCGGACATCAAGATTAGAGATGATGCGGACATTGAGGCTATCCGGGGGGCTGCACGTAAGGCGTTAGCCGAGTACCTCAAGACCGAGGCATTTCAAGAAAAAGAACTTCGCCATTACAAGATTGCGACCATTATTGACCGCTTAGACGGAGTTAAGGACGTAGACAATCTGACCATCAACGGTTCTAATACCTCAGTCGAATTACAAGCCGAAATCTTGCCGAAATTAAGCGAGGTGGTCCTCAATGTCGGATAGCAAACTTGTCAAGGATAGGATGCTAAACGCTAGTCCTATCCGCGATTCTAAAGTTGAGGCCCTTATCATGGCTCAAGTGCCGGAGGCGGAGCTTATCACTGACATCATAGAGGCCGAACAGACGTTACTATTTCTGCCTTATGCAGACGAAGGCCATATTGCTCGCTGGGAGGCCTCGCTTGGCATGAAAGCCGTATCTATCGACCTGGAGGAGCGACGCCGGTATCTAATGACGATTATCGGCTCGAAGCTCAAGGTATCGACAGACACGCTATCCGAGCTATCTAAACGGTTCACAGGCGTTCAATCACTTGTGACCGTTGAGGGTTCGAATATCAAGATACGCTTTTTAGGCGAACTGCCAAAGGTATCGCTTAACCGATTCACTAACTACATAAAGACCATGGTTCCGGCGCATTTAGACGTTGGCATGAATGTCGAGGCTCCAATGCAGAGCCATGTATACACGTATGCTAGCGTGCCAAGCCACAATAGCACACTCAAACTTTAAGAGAGGAGCCAATCAATGAGTAAATACTTTATTCAACCGGTCATTACAAAGGCCGGAAATGACGAACTTGCGGCCGCTATCGGCAACAACTCGCCCATCACTTTCACGCGTGTCGTCCTTGGCTCTGGACGTCACACAGGCGACTTAAAGACCATTACCGATGTCAAGACACCGGCTATTACTTTGCCGGCCTTGCAGTCGGTATTAGCCGGAGCAACCGGCTTTCATGTCCTAGGTCGCTTAGACAACTCCAATGTCACTGCCGAAACTACCATAACCGAAATTGGCGTCTTTGCTAAGGTTGGATCGCGAGCGGAAGTTCTTTATATGTACACAAGCGCCGAGTCCGGAGACCTTATTCCACCTCGCCGTGAGGCTATCCTGGTCCGAGACTACGAATTTGACGTTCGTATCTCCGACAATGGACAACTAACAGTCCAATACTCTAACGACACACAGACCATTTACGCCAAAAGAGCCGAATTAGACGCGGTAAGTGCCAAGGTTGACGAAGTAGCCAAGGCGTCTTATGGCAAGGCAGAGGGCCAGGCCTTAGCAGCTAAGGCTGAAAAGGTAGGTCAAGACCTAACGGCCCACAAAGGCGACAAGTCAAACCCTCATGGCGTGACTAAATCGCAAGTTGGCTTAGGCAACGTGGACAATGTAAAACAGGCTAGCAAAGCCGAGTTTGATAGCCATGTCCTTAGCGCCGGTATTCACGTCACGACCTCGGATAAGGCTTTTTGGAATAGTAAGGCCAATGGAGCAGACCTTGACGGCCATACCAACAACAAGAACAACCCTCACGAGGTCACTAAAGCGCAAGTGGGTCTTTCCAATGTCGATAACGTAAAACAGGCTACCAAGACTGAGTTTGACGCTCACAATGGCGATAACAACCGCCACGTAACCGCTGCGGACAAGTCTAACTGGAATAGCAAGGCTAATGGCGTACACTCGCACCCCACTAGCCAAATTGTCGGATTAGACCAAAAAGCTAGCTGGATACGACGGTCACGTTGGCAACAAAAACAACCCTCATGGAGTGACCAAGGCTCATGTAGGACTTGGCAACGTGGCGAACGTCGAGCAGGCGTCTAAAGTGGACTTTAACGCCCTTAAGGCTAACTATGACCGCGAGGTTGGTTCACTCAATCGATACCGTATCAACAATGGTGGTGCTGCCAGATACGAGTGTCCGAAAGGAACTGACCTAGGCGCGTTTCTCAAAGGTTCGACCATCCCTGTTGGTCTATATGTCATTAAGGACCTCAACACGAACCGCTATCTGCGAGTAGTGAAGCAAGACGCATCTAACATCTATTGCGACTCCATCATGGGAGAGGGTCATTACATCTACGTGATCCACAACAACCAGGTCTTTGGTTGGCAACAGGACGGCCCAATCTCTGGCGAAAATAGCAATGGCTACTGGACCAAGTTTCCAGACGGCACATTGATTTGCTGGGGTTTGCCTCGTATTGATTATGGCGGTGCAGTTTACTCGCCAATCAATACAATCACATTTCCGGTTGCCTTTATCAAGCACCCTGCAATTAGCGTAACGCCTTACTTGCAGCCTGCGTCCGAATCGTATAAGCGTCTTCCAGGCGTCAACTTGGTAGACCAAAATTACAGGAACTTTAGCTTCACTGTGGGGGATAACTCCGGCGGTCGTGCCGGTTCTTACATGTGGGCTTATTGGATTGCAGTCGGGAGGTGGAAATAATGAAGATTAGATTTACTGAACAGGTCGGCAATGGCGAGCGCGTAAGCTATGCTATCAATAATAGCAACGTGCTCAAGATTACGATTGATTTACCAGGACAAGAACCAAGTGTCCAATTTATCGACTTATCCAAGTTGGACCTGGATAAGAATTGGTACTGCTCGGACTTGGTCCAATCGGTCGAAAAAGGTCGGTAATGATATTGGAGTCGTTCTGGTCCATATCATGTCAGAGACGGACCAACCACTAGACAAGGCCATGACCGAATGGCACGACGCCAAGACATCAGACTTTATTATCGACCAGCCAGTTACAGAATTGCAGGGCAAGACTCAAGGCCCTACACAAAGCCAAAGCACCGGATTTGTAACGGTCAAAGAAATGGAGCGCCAAATCGCCATGGCGGTTGCTCGCTCTACTAAAGATATATTAGAGACGGTGAACGCCATGATAGGAGAGGATAAAGATGAAGAAACTGCTTAAAGTCCTCTCTCTGCCAACCCTTGTTTATTTGATTGGAAAGGGGTGAAATCAATGGATAAACCACGTAAGAAATACCGTATCACAGCAGACAGTCCTACCGTAAAAGGTTGGGTTTTTATGATCCAAGCTGGACTAGCGACTATCGACGACGTGCCGAACATGCTTAACTTGATTGAGTTAGTTGCTTCTATCTTGAAACTAGAAGAAGTTAACGAACCAAGTCAAGAACAAGGTGCAGAGGCTCCACAGCCTAACATCTAATTATTAAGGTGGCCTTATGGCCCCTTTTAATTTTTAAGGAAGGGGGAAATGTATGCCAGGGACCGCAAGCATTAGATCTGAGGTGTTAGGATACATCATTGGCGTGCTTATTCCTGTTGCCGGTCTGTACTTGAATAATAAAAGTAAAATTACCGAGCAAGAGCATCGCATGACAATGATAGAAGCTGGTCAGAATTACATCCAAAAAAACTATCAGAACAAAACAGTCGTCGTCTCGATGATCATGATGAGCAGAACAAAATTACTTATCAACTAGTCGAGCAGATAAAAAGCAATGAAAGAAGATTTAACTGAAATCAAGCAAAAAGTTAAACTAGGAGGAATTTATTATGAACATCAATCTAAAACTACGTTTGCAGCATAAGGCTTTTTGGGTCGCTTTAGTCGGCCTAGTTGTCTTATTAAGCCAACAATTAGGCGTTAAGATTTTCCCAGACAACATCGCAGACATCACGAACACAGTCCTTGCGATTGGCGTGTTAGTTGGCGTCATCAACGACCCAACTACTGCTGGGCTTGGGGACAGCAATCAAGCTTTAGGATACGACAAACCTAAGGAGGACTAAGAATGGCTAACTCGTTTATCGAGCAAATCGCGCCACTGGTCCAAAAAGTATCCATCAAAGATATTTAACAGTGTGACGATAGCGCAAGCGTGCTTAGAGTCTGCCTTTGGCCAATCTGATTTGGCCAGAGGTGGGCGCAACTTGTTTGGTATTAAGGCATCTGCTCCATGGACCGGACCTGTGTTTAATAAGGACAGCCTGGAGGAACGGTCCGGCGTCCTTAAGCCAGAAAATTCAGACTTTCGCTCTTACTCTACCATTGAAGAGTCCATTGCGGATCATGCAACTTTTATGGAGAGTACAGATTACCGCAAGAGCTACTATGCTAAGGTACTTAATGCGTCAACGCCAGAAGAACAAGCACGTGCTCTTACAGGCACTTATGCCACAGACTCTCGCTATGGCGAGAAGTTAATCAACTTCATCAATCAATACAATCTAAAGCAATATGACGCACTTGCGCCATTATCAGCACAAGGGGGAAGTAAAGTGACAATCGCTTATCCTGAAATTATCAACGACTCTATGTTCGGTGGTATGGCCGGTAGACGGCCAACAGAAAGACCTAAGTATTACATCATGCACAACGATGCAGGCGGTGCTAACTACTTAGGTTACCGCTCATGGCTCAAATCTCGCATTGCAGCAGGTGAGTCAGACAAAGGTTTTGCGCATTACTACATCGATCGCAAAGGTATCTTGCGAGTAGAAGATACTTACAACGGTACTTGGTCTTGTGCCAACTACGACGCTAACATGAACTCTATCGGCTACGAAGTAAACGAACAGCTCAAGGCATCTGACGAAGAGTTCTTAGCCAACGAGGACATGGTCTTGCGTCAAATGGCTGAGGATATGACCTACTATGGTGATACTCCAAACAGTTCCAACATTCGTTTCCACAATGAGTTTTCTTCTACTTCATGTCCTGCACGTTCTTTAGAATTGCATGGCGGATCTAATGAGTCGTTGCGCCGATACGTTATCGACAGAATTAAGTATTATCAATCTCTAGGCTCAACAGTCCAAGAGATGATTGATGCTGAAAATGGCGGAGCAACAAAGGCAACCAAGCAACAGACCGGTTGGATCAGTAAGATTGAGGACGGCAAGAAGCGTTGGTGGTTCCGTAACGAGGACGGCTCTTACAAAAAGTCAGAGTGGTATAATGAGTATGGCAACGACTACTACTTTGACGAAGAAGGTTGGGCCGCTCAAAACGGAATCAAAGAAATCGACGGTAAGAAGTACCACTTCGGAGACAACTGCGTTATGACTGTTGGTTGGAAAGAGCTTGAAGACAAATGGTATCACTTCAACCGTCGTGATGGCTACATGGAAACCAAGACAACTGTTGAAGGTAAGGATGGTAGACTATACTATCTTACTGAAGACGGGTCTATGCTCTCAAACACCGATGTAAAAGTTGCCGAAGACGGTTCTCTTATCGAGTCCGCGACCGGCAAACCAATCGGCACAATGTAAGGTCTGTTAAAATAGACCAAACAAAATAAGTCCGGTATTCCGGACGCTTTTTATGACATCACCCCTAGGCTTTCGGCCTGGGGGTCTTTTTATTTGCATTCAACTATTGCAAAATATGCAACAGTTGGCTTGGCTTCTATTTACGGTTTTTGGCCTAAAAGTGTATTTTCATCTCGAAAAAAAATAGGCTAAATACATAAAAAAAGTAAATAAAAGTGTTGACTACTACCTATAAAGGTAGTATAATAAGAGTATAGAAAGGAGGAAAACGATACGGAAAGAAAGGAGGAGCTTACGAGTGGGTAAGAAAAAGAAAAAACCACTGAAGCTAAAGAACAAGTTTACCGTCAAAATAAACCTGTTGTTCTTAAGCTTCGAGTGGTCAATCGAAAATCAGGGGCTAACGCCCTCGGCCCCTTCGGGGGTCATACCCATTATAGCACACAAACAAGATGAAAGTAAAAACAAAATTCAAAATCACTCGTCATCCATTTGATTGGAAGGCGCTAATCAGTTGGCTCGTATTCATCGCAATACTATGGCTAGCACTTAAGTAGGAGGAACACAATGAAAGCAGATTTAGACAAGATTAAGTGGCTGATGGAGAACCAAAGCATTTACTCAATCAGCAAAGCAACCGGAATCAGCCAAACGACGCTAGGCCCATACAATTTGGGCCAGCGAGACTTTGGCAACATGACATTAAAGAACGCCAGTACGCTAACGGAATACGCAGAGAAGCTAATGGAGGACGACGACAATGTGGACGACAGAGGAGCAAGCAAGACTAACTAAATACATGGACGGAGATTATGCCGACATCTGCGAATGGTCCGCTTATACGGCTACTCCTAATGCGTTCAAATTGCCACATCTGGATTGGACAGTCGATAGCGTGAGCAGTGATGATAAAGCACTTGTGGCCAAAATTCATGACGCTATTGCTAGCCAACCAGTCTTAACATCTACGCTCTATCGGTTTGAGCGAGCATTCCACAATGAAGACTTATACATCAACGGCCAAGAAGGTGACCTCATCACATTGCCCATCCGCTCAACTTCTCGCATTGACTTAATGGCCAAGATTGACCGTCAAGAAGGCGTCCAAGGACTGGAAAAGGACGACTACTACACGAACCCAAACGGCAACGACTATCGATTCATCGAGTACCGTTTCTTATCATCTAAGAGCTTGGACATTTCAGCGTATGCGCCTGAAGTTTATGCTGATCAGGCAGAAGAGTTAGTAGCTGGCACATATCGTATTGTCAAAATAGAAAATAAAGCGCGTCGTTACGGTGAATTTGAAGAAACTCATGTAAGCTATGCAGAACTTGTGGAGCGCGAAGGTTTAACAGTTGAGCATCGTGTAAGCAAGAAAGGAAACGAGATTGTCGCTTTCGAGTACAACGGCAAGCCAATGACATGCCTTGCAGATAAGATGGATACAACCTTTGTGACCGAAGTAAAGGCTATCCCTAATCAATTGGCCCGCAAGGTCTTTTATCTCAAGTGGGTAAGCGACCTATAAAATCTGACCCCTTTTTGACCCCTAAAATTTAGAAAGCTGTCAGAATGGGGTCTATTTTTGAACAATATGAATAATAGGAATAACGTAAAATAGCTAATGCTATTTATTAGGTATCGAGTGGGAATAATAATAAAAGAGCCCTAATCCGCTATGGACTGGGCTTTTTGTTTTACTGTGACCCCTCAATGACCCCCTCCAATTTACGAGCTACTTCGTTGTGGGCATCTGGGTAAAGGTGGCTATATGTGTTTAATGTGGTCTGGATGTCCTCATGGCCAAGGCGTTCGCTGATGGCCAAAGGTGAAACACCAAGCTCTATCAATAGAGAGGCGTGACTGTGTCTAAGGTCATGGACTCTTATCCGTTTAACTCCACTCTTGCGACATCCCCGGTCCATTTCGTGGGTGAAAAAGTGCTTTGTCCGCACGAATAACCGTTGATTATTTTCATAATACGGGAGCTTTGAGGCATATTCCACAACCATCTCCACAATCTGGCCTGGTAAGGTGATGACTCTCTTAGACTTAGGTGTCTTTGGCTCGGATATGATGTCCTGTCCGCTTAATCTGGAGAAGCTCTTGGTAATGCTGACGGTGTTGGCCTCTAGGTCAAAGTCTGACAATGTTAAGGCTAGGAGCTCACCTACTCGCATACCGCTATAAAATAGCAAGCTAAAGGCCGCTCTGGTGTCTGGCTTGTCATCTATAACCTCGATAAACGTGTCAAACTCCTCACGAGTCCAGAATTGCATAGAGTCAGCGGTCTTACGGCCTATGGAGCCTGTCATCCTTATCGGGTTGGTCTTTAGGCCATAGAATTTGACGGCAAAGTTGAATATTGCCGATAGCTGATTGTTGATGGTCTTGATATATGTTTGTGATAGTGGCTTACCGACCTTTGTCTTTTGACTCAGTAGCCAGTTTTGCCACTTCCTAATGTCTTTCGGGGCGATTTCCTGGATGGACCTGTGGCCAAGGAAAGGTATTATCTTAGAGTCTATCAAAAATCTCTTGCCGGCCAACGTTGTTAGCCTTAATCGGTGAGAACAGTCCTCCATATAAACCTCTACCAGTGAGACGAAAGTCATGTCAGATGAGCCTTTGATTTTCTTGAGAAACTCAGACTCCCAATCTTTTGCCTCTCGCTTGGTCTTAAAGCCCCGCTTTGTCTTATAGCGTCTTACGCCAAGGTCGTCCATATAGCTTACCTTGGCCATCCAGGTCTTTCTGGCCTTATCCTGTCTTACGCTCATTGTAGTACCTCCTTTGTTGTGGTACAATAAGGGCATAGCAAATAGCCCCATTGTGGGTGTTTTGTGGTAGCTCCATCCTGGCTCGCCAAAGTTCAGGGGTGGGGCTTTTATTTTTTTCTAACCGATTGGAATTCCAACTGTTTTTAAAATCATCGGCTTTTCTTTTCCAAGTAAATTCCGGGGCTTGTAAAAACACCGTCCTATAGGGCTTAGTTCATTTTCTCCATATACAAAAATGGACGGATATAAAGTACCCGTCCTAGCCCTAAAGGCAATATCTGATAATAGTCCTAAAGACTCTACGTATATATTATCAGATTTGGATACTTTAGTCAAAATACATAAAGCACAAAAGACCGCAGATACTAACATCTACGGTCTTTCGGTTGGCAGAACCTCTGCCCTTCAAAGATTAACCGTAGTATAGTACTATTTTTTAGGTTTGTCAATCAATCCCAGCTAGTTTCTCCCCTACAAATCTACACTCACCTGAACGGCCTTCCCGATGATCCGCGCGGGATTGTCGTCGGTAATGATATAAGGCGGATAGTCCGGATTGTCAGCAATCAACATGACGATGTCACCTTGCTTCTTAACTCTCTTAAGCGTAGCCTCTGTGTCACCGTTGACGAGCACCGCTGCGACTTCGCCATACTCAACTGTTGGCTGCTCACGAATAAGGACCAAGCTCCCCTCTGGGATAGTAGGTAGCATGGAATCGCCTTGAGACTTTAAGTAGAAAAGATTCCCAGACGGTAAACGGTCAGATAGCTCCTCGCGGTAGCCGGTGATGTTTTCCTCTGCCAAGATAGGTTGGCCACATTTGATGGTACCGAGGATAGGGATGCGAACAGTGTTATTGTTATCTACTGGTATTAAATTTTCAGGGGTAATATCATATAAGAATTCAAGGGGGCTTATTCTAAGAATACTAGCGTATTTTGCGATTTTATTTCTACCCATATTGTTAATTACGCCATTTTCCCATTTTCGAACAGTGCTTTTTCCGACGCCAACATATTGCCCAACCTCTTCTAAAGTTAGGCCAAGCTCTTCTCGGCGTTGTTTCAGGTTAATCATACCTGTCACCTCCATGTATATATAATAACGCTAAAGTGTCCTAAAAACAACAGCTTTCGGTCGATTAACAAAAAAAGTTGCTAAAACGACACAAAAAGTGTTGACACCTACAAGATGCCGTGATAATATAAAAGTGTCCTAAACGACACAAGGAAGGAGGTGCTCCATGAATAAGGACGCATTAAAATCAGCTATTGTTAAGCAGGGGATGAAAGTTGAAGACTTTATCCAACGTTTAGACCGTGAGGTGGATAGGGACTTTACACGAGATGTATACTACTCTCGCATATCCGGAAGAACGGAGTTTAAGCGAGATGAGATGGTAGCTTGTAAAAAAGTCTTAGGCTTAACCGATGGCGATGTGATGGAAATTTTTTTTACTGATGAAGTGTCCTAAAAGACACATAATAATGGGAGGTACTACCATTGAAAAACAACTTACGAGTGATGTTGGCTCTCAAGAAAAAGAAGGTATCCGATGTTAGCAGAGCTACAGGTATCTCAATGCCAACTCTACTAGGTCTATATCATGAGCGTATCAAAGAACCTAAAGTAACGACTCTGATGACGATAGCCAATTATTTAGAAGTGTCAATCGACGACCTAATGAATCAAGGAGGAACAACTATGGAAAACACATTAAAAGAACTTCTCGCAGAAGTCAAAAGCATCAACGAGAAGTTGGAGCAGATTGAAAAAAACACAAAGCCAATCGACTTAAAAGCAGATGTCGCTGCTAAGTTAGCCGAAATCATGGCTAAGAAAGATAACCAAATTTAGGAGGAAACAATCATGAACCAAGAAAAAAATCAACATCTCAGAAACCATCATTGCTCAAATCGAATTGGTACATAAAGCATCTAAGGTAGTCCGTGATGGCCAAGAGTTAGCATTACTCACTGACGCTATGGCTAACTTAATCGAAGCAACATTTAGAATCCGCTAGTTATTTGAAAGTTTGGATGCCTTCTTTGCAATATGGAGACTTATGTTCGTATAGACGCTCGTAAGCTTCGTAATACATATCCAATAATTGTTCCGGAGTCTTGTTCTTCAAATCTCTATTTTTGAAGGTATAGCATTGCCAAAGCCTCTATCTTATTGGATGGAAATGTATTTAAACGCACTTCGCTCATCGTATTCACCTCCCACCGACCAAGATTCCCGAATGAGGGGACAGTCATCGTCATTCTACCACCTAGGTAGTCTGGAGGGATAGAGGAATCGCAACTCAGCAAGAAACCCTAAAACATTTAGCAAGAATCTTAAACTTTAGAAGAAAGAGGAGGAATCACAATGTCAACAGTAGTCAAAAGCCAAAAATTACACAGTGCAAGAAGTGGCTGACTTGCTCGGATGCAGCAAAAAGCCACGCTTACAAGCTAGTACGCCAAATCAACAAGGACTTGAAAGAAAAGAACTTCTTGGTACTACCAGGCAAAGTAAACAAGCTAGCGTTCCATGCAGTAGCGGGAGGAGCACCGGAATGAAATTATCAATTAAGAACATTCACATTTACGTCTGTATCTTCTTGTATATCATGTGCTTCTTCACCGCTATCTGGGCGTGGTGGTGCAACGGATGCCGACCAGGAGGAGATCCAGTTGCTAATGGAGTCATTATCATCGCAATGATAATTGGTGGTATTGCAACAGGATTATATGAGGAAGGAGTAAAGAACAGTGCATTATGATGATTTGCCAAGATTCGCAAAATTGAATGCGATTAAGCAGGTTCCAAACGGCTATAGCGTATACGACTATCGTTACACAGAGGAAGGTCTAATCATGACCTGCGTCCGAGAGAAACGACATGAGACAGCGCTAGAGCAGTTGGAACAATCGATAAGAGAATACAAAAAGTCCCGCGAATCAACACACATTAAGGACATTGTGGAATTCGCGAGACTATTAGAGAAGACCTTATAAAGGTCACCCATAGATAAGGAGATTATAACATGAAATGTGTAAAAAAAGAAGAGAGAATTTATGTCGGAGAATACACTACAGCCAAGTACCCGCGGGTCCGCATTGAACGTGAAGCCTACGAAAAATTGTGCTTCATTGCAAACGAGACCGACCGTACATTGAATGATATCGTGACGACTTGCATCGATTTCGCTATTAGCCAAATGTCTTGCGAAGTCGAAGAAATCAAAGTCGAGCGTCGTGTGTTCCGATTAGCTGGGGAGGAAGTCTAATGACAATAAAAATTGCATCACTCACTACCGAAAATGTAAAGCGCGTTAAATCCGTACACATTGAACCTAGTCCAAACGGATTAACAATTATCGGTGGTAATAACAACAATGGTAAAACGAGTATTTTAGACTCAATCGCTTGGGCCCTGGGCGGCAATAAATACCGTCCTAGCAAAGCGCAACGTGAGGGGTCAGTAGTTCCGCCAACGATTAACCTTAAGCTATCGAACGGACTTATTGTCGAGCGGAAAGGTAAGAACAGCGACCTGAAGGTGACAGATCCGACTGGCAACAAAGCAGGTCAAAACTTATTGGATAGCTTTGTCGAAGAACTGGCTATCAACCTGCCTAAATTCATTAACTCTAGCGATAAGGAGAAAGCTAACACCTTACTTGAAATCATTGGGGTTGGCCAACAATTGTACGAGTTAGAATGCCAAGAAAAAGAAAAGTACAACATGCGCCGATCAATTGGTCAAATAGCTGACCAGAAGGAAAAGTTTGCGAAAGAGCAGCCGTTCTATCCAGAGGCACCAAAGACCTTGGTCTCTATTACAGACCTCATCACACAACAACAAGATATTCTAGCCAAGAATGGTGAGAATCAACGTAAGCGTGAGATGACCGACCAGCTACATCGCCAAGCTACTCAATTGATGGCAGAGATTGAGCGACAAGAGAATACCTTGGCTAACCTCAAAGAACAGTATCAAAGCGTCTTACGCGATTACGACGTGGCACAAAAAACATCCGAACAACTCCAAGATGAATCAACCGAGGAACTCGAAGAGTCCATTGCAAATATTGAAGCTATCAACATTAAAGTGAGGGCTAACTTAGACAGAGAGAAAGCCGAACAGGATGCTGCAGAGTATCGTACGCAATACAGTAGCTTGACCACAGAGATTGAATCACTTCGTAAACAGCGTATGGATCTATTGCAAAACGCAGATCTACCGCTAGAAGGCCTCTCGGTTGAAGATGGCGAGTTGCTTTACAACGGACAACGTTGGGATAACATGTCAGGCTCTCAGCAACTCATGGTATCAACCGCTATTGTCCGTAAGCTGAAACCAGAATGTGGTTTCGTCCTTATCGACAAGCTCGAACAAATGGATATGCAAACGCTCAATGAGTTTGGCGCATGGCTCGAACAAGAGGGCCTCCAAGCCATCGCAACACGAGTATCTACTGGAGATGAGTGCTCTATTATCATCGAAGATGGATATGTTAAGAATTCGGAATCGACACCTGCTGCCCCACCTACACCTAAGTGGGAAGCCGGTAAATTTTAGAAAGGGGAATGACAATGAATATTACAAGAGGAGTTCAAGCTAGAGCCCAGAAGACTGTTATCTACGGTCCTGAAGGTGTTGGTAAATCACAATTAGCAAGTCAGTTTCCGGAGCCTCTCTTCATCGATACGGAAGGGTCCACAGGCAACATGGATGTGGCACGTCTGGATAAGCCCACAAGCTGGACAATGTTAATGAATCAGATTGCTTTTGTCAAAAGTAATCCGACAGTTTGTAAGTCCTTGGTTATCGACACTATCGACTGGGCAGAGCGTCTCTGCATCGAGCACATCTGCGCTAGCCATAACAAGAAAGGGATTGAAGACTTCGGTTACGGCAATGGCTATACCTATGTATCAGAGGAATTTGGACGCTTGCTGAATCGGCTTCAAGAGTTAGTGGACATCGGTGTGAACGTGGTTTTAACAGCGCATGCCCAAATCAAAAAAATTTTGAGCAGCCAGATGAAATGGGAGCCTATGATCGCTGGGAATTGAAACTAGGCAAGAAGACCACCTCTCAAACAGCACCACTAGTAAAAGAATGGTGCGACCTACTTCTATTCTGTAACTACAAGACCCATGTTGTGGCTTCCGACGATAAAGGCAAGAAGCATAAGGCCCAAGGCGGGACTAGGGTCATGTACACTGAGCATCATCCAGCGTGGGATGCTAAGAACCGCCACGGATTGCCATTCGAAGTTCCGTTGGCATATGGTTCAATCGCCCATATCTTCGAACGCCAAGCACAAGCACCACAGCAAAATCCAACACCTGTACAAACGGCTCCTAAGCCAGCACAACCTGTGCAAGCAGTGCAACAAACACCACCTGTCGCTCAATCACAACCAGTACCTATGCAAGCTCCTACTGCGGAACCTGTATTAGCTCAAGCAGTGGCCGAGGCTCACGAAGCAGAGCAAACAGCACTCTTTGGCGAAGGTATTCCAGATGCTCTCCGAGATCTAATGAGAGCTAATGCAGTGACCTCTCAAGAGATTGAACGTGCGGTAGCTGAAAAAGGATTCTACCCATTGGGGACCCCAATTGCTAATTATGACCCTGGCTTTATCGACGGTGTCCTAGTAGCAGCATGGGACCAAGTATTTGAACACATCAAAAAAAGATAGAGAATTACCATTTTAGGAGGAAGTGCAATGAGCCAAATCAACTTAAATCTATCTCAGTTAGCAAATGGAGGTATTCAGGAGAAGATAAACTCCGAATTAGAAAAAGTCTTAGATAACATCATGGACCCAAATACTAGCCCTAAAGAAAAAAACGGAAGCTTGTCATCACCTTAACCTTTTCGCCTAACGAAGACCGCTCACTCATCACAACAGAAGCGAATATCAAACCGAGCCTAGCAGCGCAAAATAATGTATCAACAATGATCATGGCTGAGAAAGATTGGAAAACAGGTGAAATATACGCTAATGAACTTCAAAGTGGGGCGAAGGGCCAAACTTTCTTCGATAATGACGGTTACCTTCGGACCGACACAGGCGAGTTAATCGAGGATAAGGCGGAAAAATTCAACAATCGTAGACTTTAATAAAAAAACGTGTCTCTAACTAAGAAAGGAAGTAAAAAAATCATGTCAGAAAAATATTAAAGAAGCTTTAGAATACGCAGTTGACTTATCAAGAGATGCTGAACCTATTTTGGTGGATGACGCAGGCGATGAGTGGTACGACGCGAATCGCTATAACATGAAACCATTGGAGTCGCCTGTTTACTTACCTAAAACAATGGAGCTTAGCACATTGACTGGTTTGGTAGACTATATCAAATCAGGGCTCAATGAACTCAACGAGCAAAAATCTAATTGTTCAAGTCGCGGGGCCGCGCCTGGTAAATGTTTATGCAGAAGATGAATGCATGTATAAGAAACGAGCTCATCTTGTTGAGGTATCTGCAATTGGCTTGATTCCAAATCTTACACTGGACCACTACATGGATCAAGAGACATTCAACATTGAATTGCAATCTAAGTATGAAGATGCAAACGACCGGAATCTGCTCCTTGAATTCACCTCTAAAGTAAAAGTTGAATCAGGAAGCGAAACGACCGACAATGGTGTGTCTCAAATCACGACAATTAAGAATGGTGCTGCTAGCTTAACAAAAGCTGTAGTTCCTAATCCAGTTAACTTGAAGCCTCGACGGACTTTCTTAGAGGTAGAACAGCCAGCTAGCTTATTCGTTTTCCGGATGAATAAGCAAGGCGAATTAGGTTTATTCGAGGCAGATGGTGGAGCATGGCGCTTAGAAGCAATTCAAAACATCGCTAACTACCTCAAAGAACAATTAAAAGACCACGAAAATGTCACTATCTTAGCTTAATAACAGGAGGAAATAAAAGTGACAGAACAATACAACAACTTCGAGCGTGAATTAGATTGGAACGACCAAATTACCCAGGACAGCGAATTCGTCATCTTAGAGCCAGGCGAGTACTGGTTCAAAGTTGAAAAGTTTGAACGTGGCCGCCACACACCTAACCCTCAAAACCCAGGGAAATTACCTGCCTGCAACAAAGCAGTCCTAACCCTGGAAATCACAACAAATGATGGCCAAACCAAGAAATTGACTCACAACCTATTCTTACACTCACGTACAGAGGGGATGCTATCAGCCTTCTTCGGTGCAATTGGTCAGAAGAAACACAAGGAACCTCTCCAAATGAACTGGAATTTAGTCCCTGGCGCTATCGGCGTTTGCTCCATCAAGAAAGGCCTATCTCGCAATGGTAATGAGTTTAACGAAGTCGGCTACATGATCTACCAAGACGATGTCGACCCAACCAAACAGTTAAACCAAAGACCAGGGATGGCAGCACAAACTATGATGCAAGCACAGCCTCAATTCCAACAACAACCACCTGTGCAGCAATATCAGCAACAACCATTACCTACATCTCAGCCTCAACAATGGCAACAAGGTAGCTTCTAATAGGTGACTCGAATGGAATTACGACCTTATCAACAAGAAGCCCGTGAGTCCATTCAAAAAGAATGGGAGAACGGCAATAAGAAAACCCTGCTGGTGCTGCCGACAGGGTGTGGGAAGACTATCGTCTTTTCCAAAGTAATCGAAGACCGAGTGAGAAAGGGCGAGCGAGTGCTCGTCCTAGCTCATAGGTCAGAGTTGCTAGAACAAGCAAGCGACAAGCTCAAACAATCAACAGGCCTCAATACGGCCACAGAAAAAGCAGAAGAAACAAGTATCGGCAGTTGGTTCCGCGTAGTAGTTGGGTCTGTCCAAACGCTCCAGCGTGACAAGCGACTTAGAAAAATTCGCCAAGGACCATTTCGACACGATTGTGGTTGACGAAGCGCATCACTGCATTTCTGACGGTTATCAACGAGTGCTCGGACATTTCGACCAAGCGAATGTACTAGGCGTGACAGCAACGCCTGACCGTGGAGATATGCGCAATCTTGGGACTTACTTTGAATCATTGGCTTACGAATACACCTTGCCTAAAGCGATTAAAGAAGGGTACTTATCTAAGATTAAGGCACTCACAATCCCTTTAACCTTAGACCTTTCGGGTGTTGGTACTCAAGCTGGTGACTTAAAATCAAGCGACCTAAGCTCTGCGCTAGATCCATATCTTTACCAAATAGCCGATGAGATGGCTAAGCAATGCCAAGACCGTAAGACTGTGGTATTCCTACCTCTCGTTAAGACGAGCCAAAAATTCCGCGATATTCTCAACGAGCGAGGCTTCAAAGCAGCAGAGGTGAATGGTGAGTCAAAAGACCGGGCAGAGGTCTTAAAAGACTTCGAAGATGGCAAATACAATGTGCTTTGCAATTCGATGCTGCTAACTGAAGGTTGGGATTGCCCATCAGTCGACTGTGTGGTGGTCCTCAGACCGACAAAGGTCAGGGCCCTCTATAGCCAAATGGTAGGGCGTGGCACTCGGTTATTTCCAGGTAAAGAAGAGTTACTGTTACTAGACTTCCTATGGCACACAGAACGGCACGATTTATGCCGGCCAGCAAGTATTATTGCAACCGACGAAGCCGTTGCTAAAGCAATGACTAAACGGTCAGAGGAAGCAGCTAACGTGGCCGTGGACATCATGGAACTAGAAGAGGTAGCTGTTAAGGATGCCGTCGCAGAACGTGAAGAAGCACTGGCTAAAAAATTATCTGAGATGCGCAAACGTAAACGGTCGTTGGTAGACCCTCTGCAGTTTGAAATGAGTATTCAAGCAGAAGACTTGGCCAACTATGTTCCTGCCTTTGGCTGGGAAGCTGGTCCGCCGTCTGAAAAACAACTGAAGGCACTAGAGAAATCCGGTATCTTCCCAGACGAGGTAGAAAATGCCGGTAAAGCCAAGCTAATCCTTGATCGCCTCGACAAGAGACGAAGCGAAGGGCTAGCTACACCAAAACAAATAAGATGCCTAGAGCGGTATGGATTCCGCAATGTAGGCATCTGGAGATTCGATAATGCTAAGCGACTCATCGACCGGATTGCAGCCAATAACTGGCGTGTCCCTCGTGGCGTTGATGTCGCTAGCTATGAGGGGTGAGAATTATGTTATTAGTATCAGTAATCATCAACCTGGTAATCCTATATTTTTACTCATATTACCTAGCGATAGAACTGGGTAAGATGGAAGATAGGATAGACGAGAAGCTTTTATTGCTCAAAGACTATATCACAAAAAGCTTCCCCAATGGGAGTTAACTCGTAAATACTCCGAACGAATCTTATCTCTTGATCTGCGTTCATTTTCAAAGATGGGACATCAGGATTCTGTTCAACTATTTGAGATAAGATTCTTTCACCTGTTTCATACCGACTAACAAAGTACTCGGAACTTAAAGATGAGTCAGTGATGTGCTTGATTAGATTTTCTGATTCAAGAAGGGATAAATCTAATTCCGCTCCTTGAGTATTCGATTCATCTAGTAATAAAAGTGCTAGACCAGGGGCGTTGGTAACACCCGAAATTTTATTAACTATTGTCAGTTCTACGTATGGAGTTAGTGACAATTTATTTGTATATAGTACCTTCAGAAGTTTTGCTTCTGAAGAAGTCATATTCGAAATGATTGAACTAAATATCGGCAGCACTTTACTATTTTTCCGATTATCTAAGGTGGAAGTAATCAGCGTGGTGAACATATCACGAATTTCTTCTTCGTTTATCTGGTATCTTAAATCCTCAATCGCCTTAATCGTCAGATTGATTTTAGAATCATCGCGATTTGCCTCTGGTATATCATTAAAGTTTTTATAGAGGTCCTCTTGAAACTTCTCAAGGTTAAAATTTCGTTGAATATTAAATTTTCTAAGTGGATCTAAAAAATAATGGAATAGTGCTTCAACGATATCTTTTCCTGCATTCCCGATTGATTCAGCAATAGGTTTGGCTAACGCATCGCCTGTCTCTGAAGAGATGGGGAGTTGTGGAAGATTTGGATCCATACAAGACACATCCTTATACGTATATTTTTAATCACATTATATCACATAGAGAAAGAAGGTGATACCTTGTCAGAAATTAAATTAACTGAGCTACTTGAATATGTCGACCCTGCACTATGCTCTTACCAGGAATGGGTCAACGTCGGGATGGCCCTCAAACACGAAGGCTACACAGCCATGGACTGGGACTCATGGTCCAAAGGAGACCATTCCCGCTATCACGCAGGTGAATGTTTTAAGAAATGGGACTCCTTTGAAGGAAGCAGCACCCCAGTTACTGGTGGGACCATTTACCAAATGGCAGTCGATGGTGGCTATGAACCGCCAAGGTCATACGACGATGGCCGAGGAGAACTCGACTGGGATAGCACAATCAAGTATGACAACGACTATAAAATCATCGATAAAGACTGGGTAGAAGCCAAAGAAATTAAAGAGCCTGATCACTGGAACCCAGTGTCAGAAATTACCAGATACCTCGAAATTTTATTCGATAGCACTGAAAACGTCGGGTATGTGACCGAGACGTGGGAGAAGGATGGCAAGCATCTGCCGACCTCTGGCTCATACGACCGGACAGCAGGTGAGTTAATCCAACTCCTTAATCGATGCGAGGGGGACTTAGGAAGAGTATTCGGGGACCCGAAAGAAGAAGCCGGTGCTTGGATTCGATTCAACCCATTGGATGGTAAGGGCGTCAAAAAAATGACAACGTGACCGATTATCGGTACGCCCTGGTCGAGTCGGACAGCACGGACCTGGCGAAACAAAACGCCATCATCCGAGAGCTAGAGCTCCCTGTTGCCTGCCTGGTCTATAGCGGTGGTAAATCAGTACACGCAATCGTCAGAGTTGAGGCAAAAGACTACAACGAATACCGGACTCGTGTTGACTACCTGTATAGCATCTGTAAAAAGAACGGCCTAGCAGTCGACTCTCAAAACAAGAACCCTAGCCGACTCAGCCGGATGCCAGGAGTTATACGGAATGGCCACAAGCAATTCCTCATCGATACCAACATCGGTAAAGCTAGCTGGGATGAATGGTACAAGCATATCGAGGACTTAAACGATGATTTACCTGATCCAGAGGGGCTAGAAGATTTTTGGAATAACATGCCAGATCTTGCCCCTGAGTTAATCCATGGCGTTTTACGTCAAGGCCACAAGATGCTAATGGCGGGGCCGTCTAAGGCTGGTAAGTCATTCGCGCTCATCGAGTTATCCATCGCTATCGCAGAAGGTAGCAAATGGCTTGGATGGCAGTGCGAAAAAGGGCGTGTCCTCTATGTAAACTTAGAGCTGGACCGAGCATCTTGCTTACACCGGTTCAAAGACGTTTACCAAGGACTAGGAGTAGCACCACACAACCTAAGTAACATCGATATTTGGAACCTGCGTGGTAAGACCGTGCCAATGGATAAACTAGCACCTAAGCTTATCCGGCGAGCAGCCAAAAAGCATTATACAGCAGTCATAATTGACCCGATTTACAAGGTCCTAACCGGTGACGAGAACAGTGCTGATCAGATGGCACACTTTACCAACCAGTTTGATAAGGTGGCCACAGAGTTAGGAGCATCCGTTATCTACTGCCACCACCACTCTAAAGGGTCTCAAGGCGGGAAGAAATCCATGGACCGCGCAAGTGGTTCTGGTGTATTCGCCCGCGACCCAGACGCTTTAATTGACCTGGTAGAACTTGAAATCAACGAAAGTCTAGCTACTCAACAGTTAGATAAGGCCAAATGCCAAATCTACAAAGAGAGCATCTTAGAGCTCAATAAGCGATACTACGAGAAGTATGTCGGCCTGGATGACCTAGAGTCGGCTTATCAGATGAAAGAACACGCGCTCAAGGCAATCACCACTTCTCAATACTACGAAGTGAATCAGCGGATTAAGGCAGCTGAACGTGAGCAGAAACAACGGACTGCCTGGAGAGTTGAAGGGACGCTTCGAGAGTTCGCGAAGTTCGAGCCAGTCAATATCTGGTTCGGTTATCCAGTGCACACAGTCGATGATACAGGCGTCCTAAATGATGTCGAGCCGGAGGATGCTCAACCGACCTGGAAGAAGAATTTCGACAAGAGAAAATCTCCTGATGAGAAGAAGGAAGAGCGTAAGCATTCGTTCGATACGGCTTATAGCGCACTCAATGATGGCATCGAGCCGGTCACGATTGACGGCCTGGCAGAGTACCTAGGTATCTCCGATAAGACAGTTAGACGTCGTGTAAAGGAAGCCGGAAGTTATAAAATTGAAGGTAATTCTGTTATCAAAGTAGACTAGAAAAAAACAGGCATGGACAAGACAAAATCGAGGACATTTTTCGAGGACGTCCTCGATGGACATTTTCGATTTTGTCCGTGTCCGGAGCTCGAAAATGACCTTTGGACAAACTCGAGACATTTTCGATTTTGTCTCCGGGACAGACAGCTATACCCCTAAACAGGGGGTAATTAGGAAGTGTCCCTGGCTAGGTCCAAGGCAAGAACAGGAACAGGAACAGGGGGCTAAGGCTCCGCCCCCTGTAACCCTGTCCGTGTCTGTCCTTGCCAAAGCGCGAGAAAAAGAGAAAAAATTTTTGAGGTGAAAAAATTATGGCAAGACGTAAAAGATCAAAACGATTGGAAGTCGCGAAAAAAATGCCGCGGCTTTATCACACCCTACAAGGTGAAGGCTATGACCCAGAGAAGTCTGAAGTTCTCGAATGGTTAGGGTGAGCAACACGAGATGATGGAATGGTTGTTCGAGCAACTACGAAAAGCTGGCTATGTTGAATACGACTCAGAAACTGGACTATGGAGTGGTATCGAATGCTAGAGTTCTTTATCCCGCTTAAGAAGATTCCGACCGTCACTCATCAGCAAAAGAAAGCAGCAGTCAAAAATGGCAAGCCGGTATTCTATGAAGACGAAAAGCTCACGCTAGCAAGAGAATTATTCATGGCCCGCCTATCGAATTACAGACCTGATGCAAAATTAGAAGGGCCTATCCGGCTCACGACTAAGTGGCTATTTCCTCTAACGAAAGGCAAACAGAATGGCGAGTATAAAGTCACTAAGCCAGACACCGATAATCTCATCAAACTCTTTAAAGATTGCATGACGAAACTTGGCTATTGGCATGACGATGCTCAAGTCGCCAGCGATATCATCGAGAAGTTCCACAGTGAGGTGGTCGGGATCTATGTAAAAATTGAATCATTGGAGATGGGGACATGGATATGAACACGACCATTCGGATAATTATAAACACTGTTATTTGGGCAACCACCTGGACAGTAGTAGAAATGGTGATTAAGAAAAATCATCAAACGAAGACGCGAGAAAAAGACATCTTGGAGATCAAATTGATGAGTTGATTAAAGGTCTTCATAAATTAAACGAAATCTTAGAAGAGGAGATTGACAATGAATGAGTTGATTGAAAAAGTAAATCAATGGTTCTTTGACCGAGACCTGGCCGAAGGAGATGGCTTAGGTCAACTACAAAAACTGCATGAAGAGATCTATGAGCTGGCCGAAGCGCGTATAGTCAATGATTTCTCTGCTGAGGTGGATGCAGTTGGAGACATTACAGTGGTCTTGATTGGCTACTGCCTCCAGCGCGGTTTAAACTTCGAACAATGTTTAGAGTCGGCCTATAACGAAATCAAAGGACGGACCGGCAAAGTCGTGGATGGGGTGTTCGTTAAAGATGAGTAATATTACCGTATATTCAAAGCCTAACTGCATGCAGTGCGAGTTTACAAAGAAATGGCTACACAACAATGGATTACCGTATACATCTATCGATGTCACGAAAGACGAGTTAAGCTTGGATTATATCAAGCGTCTAGGCTATCAAAATCTACCTGTGGTAGTAGTGGACGATGGCGACAAGCACTGGTTCGGATTCCGACCAGATCTGTTAGAAGAATTGAAGGAGAGATAAAAATGAACAAAATCTATAAAGTCAACACGTTTGAAAAATTGGAGTATTTACTTAACACCTTGCATGAGAGAGGGGCTAAGTGGACAGATGGATGTAGTTTAGACGATAAAGATATGATGGTTCGGGCTTGGGACAAATATGGGCTCGAATTCAAGGCTTGTAATGGCCTAGTCGTTTACAATGAAAACAATTCAATTCAATTTTCTAGTCTTGACTATCTCTATGAAGCTATTAAATATTATGAGCTAGACGGAGAAGAGTACATCATCATCGAAGATGTGGAGCTACCAAAACCAAGCGAAAAACCAAAAGCATCAGAAGCACAACAGGCGCAGCAACATCAACCCAATGTGATTCAGCCAGGACATTACAATCAAGGTGACATGGACCTCTTCGAGATTTTCTACCACCAGTATCCGTTCAACGAATTCAGAACAGGTATGCGGATGATTGCTGCTCGTTACTATCACAGATACCCTGACAAGAACGGTTTGCAAGACTACGACAAGGGCGATGAAGTGATGCGTCGCTTGCGTGAGTACGAGGAGCGAGAAGCAAATGGCAGATAAGCTAGAAATGAAAATTCGTAAAGAGCATCGAGACTTCCTTAAGAGAAAGGCTCAACAGTACCGCAGACAAGCGATGAAGCACGCCTATGATAATCCTAAGCGGTATAACGAGCTGGTATACGAGGCTCGTCAATTAGATCTCTGTGCTGGGCTGATTTATAGCGAGGAGGATGATTGATGGAGAATCTGACTAAAGAACAGCTTACCGTCATCTCTCAGGTAGTTAAGTCTGAACTCGATAAGGACCAGAAACGCAAAGCCAAAGAGTTGAAAGATTACCGCTTACGGAATACAACGCTCTTAGTCAAAAACTATCGCATGCTGCGAGTGCACTGCGATACCATCGTGGAAGATTTAGAAGTCTATGAGGATTCCGTCTATGATCCACAGGAGCTGACATTGAACACTCTGATGAAGTACAAGGCCCGGACAGCAAAAATGCTGGACTACTTCGATAGCATCTTCCGGGCCTATCACGAACTGGCTGAACGAGATACCGAAATGATGCTAAGACGATGGAAGACCGTCTATCAAATGTATGTCGGGCCAGATAAGCACACTGCAGTCGATATGGCTGAATATTACGGTGTGGACGAGCGGACAGTATATCGCTATCTTAATAAAGCTTTCGATGAGCTATCAACGCTACTATGGGGCATCACTTCATTCGATGATTTTGAATGAGGGGTGTCAAAAAGGTGTCTTGAACCTGTCATCCTAAAGGTGATAGAATGATAGTGTGATAAATTGGAAGTTAGCCTACTTGATTCTAATTTGTCTTCCTTTTTCTTCAAGGAGAATTCCTGACGCAGAAAGCCGAGCTGAACCATATCAGCTAGGCTTTTTGTTTTATAAATTTCGGAGGTGATGGAAAATGACGGAATTATCGCTTAAGCAAAAGAAATTCGCCGATGAGTACATCATCAGTGGTAATGCTACTAAATCGGCTATTGAGGCTGGTTATTCGAAGAAAACCGCCGAGAGTATCGGTAGTAGATTGTTGAGAAATGTTAAGGTTTCTGAATACATCAGCAAGCGAACTCAAGAGGTTTTCGAAGAACGAGCGATGAGTGTCGCCGAGGCCCTGGCTATCTCTGCTAGCATTGCACGAGGTGAAATCCAGCAAGGGCAGACTAAGAAGAACGTGAAGGTATATGTTGGTGATCAGGTCGAAGAAGAAACCGTCACGGAAACGGAATATCAATTCACGCCGACAATCGAAGAGCGGCAGCGGTCGCTAGATCACATCCTCAAGGTCAACGGTGCTTACCTGGACCGGAAAGAGATTGACGTTACTGGCATGGTTCAATTCATCGACGATATCGAAATCGGTGATGATGATGGCGAATAAAAAAAGCGAATGAGCGATTTTTATTCCGAGGGCCTTTCATTCAGTATGGCGAGCGGCCTTTGACCCGTCTAAGCTGCACGTTGTGTGTAAGGGTGGTCGGGGCTCTGGTAAGTCGTCTGACATTGCGCATATCATCGTCCAGATGATTATGAGATACGCAGTGAACGCCGTCTGTATCCGGAAGGTGGACCGGGACCTGCAAGAATCGGTATTCGAACAAATCATGTGGGCTATTGAAGAACAAGGCGTGAGACACCTGTTCAAAAATCAATAAGTCTCCGCTCAAGATAACTTATGTGCCTCGCGGTAATCAAATTATCTTTTCGAGGCTTGCAAGACCCGAACCGTCTAAAGTCCTTAAAGTCTAGCCGTTTTCCCTATGCAATAGCTTGGGTGGAAGAATTGGCCGAGTTTAAGGCTGAAGATGAAAATTAAGATTGTGACTAACTCCATCCTTCGTGGCGAATTGCCTGAAGGTCTTTTTTTATAAGTTTTTTTCTACACATACAACCCGCCTAAGCGAAAAACAATCCTGGGTTAACAAGAAGTACAACACCGCGCTGCTGCCTAGCAATACGTTCGTGCACCACTCGACCTACCTGGACAATCCTTGGATAAGCCAAGCCTTTATCGAGGAAGCGGAGGCCACAAAGGAACGCTCGCAACGTGCCTATGACTGGGAGTATGGTGGAGAGGCAGTCGGGTCAGGGGTATCACCATTCGAGAACTTGGTTTTCCAAACCATATCCGACGAGCTATACAATTCGTTTGATAATATCCGCCAAGGTGTGGACTTTGGTTATGCTAACGACCCTCTGGCCTTTGTAAGGTGGCACTACGACAAGAAGAAGCGTCGTATCTATGCCATGGACGAACATTATGGCGTTAAGATTAGCAACCGTGCTCTTGGTGAGTGGCTGAAGAGCAAAGGCTACAACCAGGTCGAAATAACTGCGGATAGTGCCGAGCCAAAGTCCATAGATGAGTTAATCTATGAGCACGGCATATCGCGCGTCAGAGGTGCTAAAAAAGGGCCAGATAGTCGAGAGTATGGTGAACGCTGGCTTGATGATCTGTACGAAATTATCATCGACCCAAAACGCACACCAAACCTCGCAAGAGAGTTTGAGTCTGCTGATTACGCAGTCGACCGAGACGGTAATCCTAAATCTAAACTAGAAGAAGTAAACGACCACACGATTGATGCCACAAGATACGCATTCGAAAACGACATGCGTCAACCTAGCATCTCGACCTCGTGGGATTAAGTAAAGGAGTGAAATAATGGCGAAATGGTTTGACTGGCTCAAGGAGCGAATGTTAATTGCACTTGATGTGGATGAGAAATCCATCTTAGAAATAGAGGTCAATCGTCACCTTGGTAGCGAACGGTATAGATTGCTGCACAAAGCGAATGAATACTATCGCAATCACACCGACATCGAGCGGAAGATGCAGGATGTGTCTTGGAAATCGAACAGTAGACTGCGCCTGGGGCTTTTTAGAAAACTGGTTGACCAAAAGGTCGGCTACTTGCTCTCAAAGGCGCCTAGCGTAATGTATGGCAATGATTCGGAAGAAGAATTGAAGGTCAAAGAGTTTATTGATGAGTTCTTCGACGAACATTTCCTTCGCAACCTAAAATCCGTAGGACGCGATGCGGTTATTAAGGGTGTGTCTTACGGCCTGGTCTATTATGACGAGGAAGGCTCACTTCGCATGACTAAGATTCCAGGCGAACAGGTAATTCCTTTTTATGCTGACGAGCGGCGCGAGGTCGTGGATGCTTTCTTGCGTATCTACAATCAAGAGGTCTACACCTTGCTTGGTAAGAAGCAAGAGATTCACGTTGAATATTGGGATACCGAGGGCATCGCCTATTACAAATGGGAGTCAGGGCATTTGCAACCCTAACAAGGCGTACGACGGCATTCAGCCTCATTTTCGCTACATGGATGAAGCCGGGCAGGTCCATAATTATAACTGGGAACGAGTGCCGCTCATCGTGTTCAAATACAACGAGAACGAGCAATCGTTCTTGGACCAGGTTAAGTCTATCATCGACAACCTAGAGCTGCAGGCGTCGGTCAATGCCGACTTGCTAGCGGATATTCCGAAATTCATCTATGTGTTAAAGGAATACGGTGGAGAAAAATCTAGAACAGTTCCTTAACAATCTCAACAAATACAAGATGATTAAGGTTCATGGTAACGGTGGGGTTGATAAACTCCAAGCAGACATTAACACCGAGGCCGTCGAATCAGAAATCGCACGTAGCCGTAAGATGCTATATGAAGCTGGTCGGGCTATCGACACTCAAGACGAGAACTTAGGTAACGCTAGTGGCCAGGCTCTCAAATGGCGATTTACAGACCTTGATTTAGATGCTAACGATTTTGAAAAATGGTTTACAGAGTGCGATTATTCATCTGATGTGGTTCGTAGTGAACCATATTAAGAACCGTACAGGGTTGGGGGTGGATATGAAGTTGTTCCATTACACCTTCAATCGAGATGTGATCACGAACGAGTCAGAGGCTATTCAAGACGCACAAAACTCTGTAGGTATCTTAGACGCTCGCACGATTCGAGAGCAACATCCATGGTACACACCGGAGGTTGAGGCACGACTGGAAGAAGAGAATAAGCAGAATGCCGAGAAGCAGGACGATTATAATTTCAATAGCCATGGGCACGACCACCCGCCGGAAGAGGGTAAAGAGTCAAAAAGAAAAGGAGTGATAATCGATGGCTAGCCACAACTACTGGCTGAAACGAGCGTCACTCCAAGACTCTCTTATGCGAGCAACCGAAGACGAAACAATTAAGCGAATCAATGACCAGCTAGCCATCTTGGAAGACGACCTGGTCAAAGAGATTCACACTTTCTATTCTCGCTATGCTCAAGATAACCGGATGACTCAAGCAGATGCGATGAAGTACCTGACAGACGATGAGCTAAAAAGAATTTCAGAACGTCAACCTGGCGCGATTCAGAGAAATGGCATTAGATCCAAAGACTGACCCTGCGTTATTAGACGCCTTATCTTATCGTCATCGCATTTCTCGTAAGCAGGCTATGATTCACGAGATACAGCGCAAGACGAGGGAAGTTTATTCCAGCTCTGGAGCAATCTCAGCAACGGTTGGCAAAGGGCTCGCTAGTGGCTATATCAAGACCGCTGCCCAGGTAGGTAAGGATATGGCGCAAGCTGGCATATTATCTATCAAACCTGCTATCAAACTTAATGATGACCTGATTCTTCGTCGGATGTCGTCTAAATGGTCCGGCAAAGAGTTTTCTAGCCGGGTATGGACTCAAGGGCAAGAACACTTTAATTCAATTCGAGAAACATTGGATAAGGCGTTAACTGGCGGTTGGAGCCTCGACAAGACGGTCCTGGAACTTCGCAAACGAACAGGCGTAGCAAAGCATAATGTTGAGCGCCTAGTACGAACTGAAATGACTGCTTACAACACTATGGCAAACTATGACATGTACAAGGCGCTGGGAGCCAAGACATACAAGATTGAGGCTATCCTGGACTCCAAGACGTCAGCTATTTGCCGACACCAAAAACAACAAAGTCTATCTTATGGATGATTTTTGCACCAGGCACCACCGCACCGCCTTTCCATGTGCACTGTCGGAGCAAGATTATACCGACAACGCCTGAGGAAGAGTCCAAATTCTTGGAGTCTCACGGCTATGGTTCGCCTGATGATTTTAGCAGCGATGTAGACCAGGACGGTCAATCAACATCCGCCCGTAAGCCGACGCTTGACGAGGTCGTGCAAATTTATGTCGACCAGGCGAGAGAGTTGAGTGAGAAGTATGGACTACAGACTGTGGAGCAGGTCAGAGCGCTGCGGAATGCACCGCAGGTTACTCATAAGCGGACTATCTTACTCAAGGGCGAAGACGTTAAGCAAATTAAGAGGGTGTTGAGCTCTGCCAGCCAGCACTATGATAAAGAACCTATTTTTACCGACAGAAAAAAATTGAAAGATGATATCCAACGCGCTTTTGAAAAATTGAATGAAGGCGCAAGGTTAACCAGAGAAGAGATTAGAAGATTGTTCGATAAAAAATACCTCGTTGGTGCATTCCCTGACTTAGCGAACATAGGGGCTCTGAGGGGTACTAGGATTGTTATCGAAGACCATAACCTCGCATATATTTTTAGATGCCCACGGAGGTCAGTTTAGTTTGGAAGAGTTGCTCTCTCCCTGATATAGTAAGCAAGCCACATATCGTTGCTACTGATCCCGCCGGACACGCAGATGCATATGCCATGGTGAAGCTCTTATCTGAAAAATAGATACGCTGATATCGTGACAGAAAACAAAGGTGATCATACACTTATACACTTCAATATCCGAAATGCAAAAAAAGGTAAGAAACGGATTGCGAAAAATTAAAAAAATAACGGCCACATACTTTACAAAAAAATATGCCGAAGTGGTACAATGACGGTGAAGAAAGATAGAAGTAGAAAAACTCGGGCGCTACACACCTTTGCGCAAGGTTTCTGGAGATGAGGGAATGCCCGTCCCTCCTATCTTTTGAGCCACCCTTAGCGGTGGCTTTTTTTATGTCATTATTCTAGCACCTTTCGAGGTGCTTTTTCTTTGCCCAAAAACGGAGGTGATCCAATATCTCGCAGGCCAGCGTTACGGTCAACCGTCCTGAGCATGACGGCATAAACTGCTTATTTTTTATTCTCCGGTGCCGTAACACCGAATAAAAAAACGAAGGGAAGATGTTTTTATGAAGCGTGAAGAATTACGCGCTCTAGGCTTGACCGAAGAGCAGATTGAGAAAGTAATGGCCGAGCATGGCAAATCACTAACCGAGGTAAATGCTAAACTGTCCGCTGCAGAGGAGAGCAAGAAAGCATTAGAGACCCAGTTAGCGGCTCGTGATAAGGACATTAAAGAACTCAAGAAAGGCTCGGAAGACAATGCCGAATTAACTAAGAAGTACGAGGAATTAGAGTCCAAGTACAAACAAGAGAAAGCTGACTACGAGCAACAAATCAAGGACACCAATTTGAATCATGCGGTAGACCTGGCCCTTGCTGGCAAGGTGCATGATACCAACATTGTCCGTGGCTTGCTAGACCGTACAAAAGCTGACTCTCGATGACAAAAGGCACACTTGGTGGCTTAGAAGAGCAGCTAAAGGGCCTGCAAGAATCTAAATCGTTCTTGTTCGTATCAGAGCCAAGTCCTGCTACTAAACAGGAACCGTCGTTCAGTGGAGCCACTCCGTCAGGCACAAGTGGAACAACTCCTTCAAGCGGACAAGCGTTCATTGACGCCTTCACCGCTGACCTGCCTACCACTAAATAATAAGAATTGAGGTAAAAAAATTTATGGCAATTAACTACGCAACAGACTATCAACAAGCCCTACAAGCACGATACGCGCAAAACGGCCTGTTATATACTCAAAAACTTTGGAATTCTCCAAGCAACGCTCTTTTGAAATGGGTTGGCCACAAGACAGTCAAAGTTCCTAAATTGACTATCACTGAAGGCCGTCAAGACCGCGCTCGTCGTACAATCACAAACGTAACTGCGAACTACGAGAACGAATGGGAAACCCTACGAACTCACTAACGAACGTTACTGGAGTACATTAGTTGACCCATCCGACATCGACGAAACAAACTATGTCTTGTCTATCGCGAACATCACTCGCACATTCAACGACCAAGAGAAGATTCCAGAGATGGACAAATTCATGATTTCTAAACTCTTCAGTCGTAAGTCTGCTTTTGGACACCCAGAAGAACCAAATCAAGGAAGTTGAATTGACCGAAGACAACTTCTTGGCAACGTTCGACGCTCTTATGGAACAAAATGGACGAAGCTGGTGTGCCTGCAGAAGGTCGTGTATTGTATGTGACCCCTGCGGTAAAACGTATCATCAAGAACATCAAACAATTCGGTCGTACCGTAAACATCCATGGTCAAGGTCAAGTAATCGACCGTAGCATCGGTCGTTTAGACGACGTAACAATTGAGCCTGCTGTTCCTTCTGACCGCATGAAGACAGCCTTCAACTTTACCAAGGGCGCTAAAGCTGAATCTACTGCTAAAGCAAATTCAAATGTTCTTGATTCACATCCCATGTATGGCTGCACCACAAAAGTATAGCTTCGTTGGGTTAGATCAACCGAATGCAGCAAACAGTGGCAACTTCTTGTACTACGAACAATCACACGACGACGTGTTACTCTTCAATGTTAAGCACGAAGGGTTAGCATTCGTAACCAAACCTTAGGAGGTAAATTATGGTTAAAGTTAGAAAAGAAAACCGTGTCCTGGACGTCTTCGAAGATGAAAAGGAAATCTACAAAGCTAAGGGTTATGACGTCATCGACTCATCAACTGGTGAGGTTTTGGAACACGCTACAGGCGGCCGTACATTCACGACAGAAGAGTACAATGCTATTTTGGTAGAGTTGGCTCAGGTCAAAAAAAGAATTAGACGAAACCAAAGCCGCATTAGAGTCAGCAACGAAAGGCAAGGGTGGTAAGAATGGAAAAGCTAGCGACCCTAAAGGCGCTGACGCAGAGACGCCTGAGGCTGAATAACAATCTAGATTTAGCAGACAGCGAGCACCTGGACTACCTCTTAGAAGAGGTGGTCCGCAGGGTGCTCAATTATTGTAATTTGGATGTTATCCCAGACGAACTAGATTATACGATTGCCCGCATGACAGACTTGGCACTCAAGCAAGCACTCGGTCAACTAGACGGTGAGGCTAAGACTATCAAGGTTGGCGATACGTCTGTTAGCTTTGATGCCGACGCTGCGACCAAGGCACTTAATAATCTCATGGGCGATTTTGAAGGCGAACTTAACGAGTTCCGTCGATTGAGGTGGTAGGCATGGCTAAGATTAACCACGTCTTATCCAAAGCACGAGGAGCCATTGACTGGACCTACGACAAGACTATGTCCGTAATGGAACAGACGTCTTATCGTAAGCCAAATGGCGCCACAGGCACTAAGTTTGGACCAGTGCAAGGCAAGGCCAACATACCTTGCCGCGTATCTGTCCAAAGGCTCAACAACACTACGATTGACGAGGCCAACAAGCTTGAAGTAGTCGAGAAGTTATTCTGCCAGCCTGATATCGAAATCAAAGCCGGAAGCCAGCTATTGATTGGCGACGTTAAGTACACCGCTACAAACGAGCCTTTCGTCTATCCTACACATCAGGAAGTGGTGATAGAGCGTGCCAGATGGGTATGATTATTCAGAAATCATAGAATTCAACAATCGGGTAGATAGAGCTCAAGAAATTGTGGACAAACTTATCCGCGAAGCTATAAAGGATATTGCGCTAGACTTTCTCACAGTAGTAAAGGGAAAGTCGCCTGAAAAAAACTGGGTTGCTCAAAGATCGTTGGAAAATTGGTGAAATACAAAGAAAAAGGCGACGATTACGTGATTGAGGTATTCGATAGCGTAGATTATGCCAGCTTTGTTGAAAAATGGACACCGAACCCGGAAAGGGCAAGGCAAAAAGAGTTCTCGCATTAACTCAAAATTTTGGGTCGAGGGACGCTTTATGATGAAGCTAACCGAGGACGACATAAGGATGAAGATGCCGAGATATCTTCAAAAAAATGGAAAAATTAGCAGAGGAGTTGTTTAAGAACCTTGGATAACGTAAAGAGTCTCTTAATCGCTCAACTGCGCGAGCGATTTTCAGAAACGGAGGTATACGATGAGCCAGTACAACAAGGCTTGTCGTTACCTTGTTTTATTATCAACGCAAAAAGCCACTCACACACGCCTGGTGGGCGACCAAATGCTAACCCATCTATTCCTATTCCTTACCTACTATCCACGTCAGAGCGAGGATATGAGGGGCGGAAAATGGAAGGCGTTATGGCAGAGTTTTATTCTGGAGCGTGGAAGTATCTCCAAGGGCAAACACCATATCCATAACTTGGACATGGAGCACAACGACGAGGTGCTAACGATTAGCTTTACGATTGATATCCATCACGTCATGGCTAAATCAGACACAACCAAAAATGGACGCTCTGGCTGGTACAGTGGCAGTTAAAGCAGAGGGTGACAGCCCTCAAAATCAAGAACCTGGAGCGAAAACTCAAGGTCAAATAAACAATAAAGGAGTAATGATAAATGACGTGGACAACACAGAATAAGCGTCTGCCTGGCGCATACGTCAATTTTAAGGCTCGCAAAGAGCAAAAGGCCTTGGTGTCCGGTGAGGGTATTCCGGCCTTAATGTTGCAAGGGCAAACTTTAGCAGCGCCTGGATTTCACACAGTAGCGCAAGGCACAGACCTAGCTAAATTATTCGGCACGACTGCCAAGATTGCTTACGTTGCTGAAGCATTGGCAGTTGCTAGCAAAGTCTTAGTCTATGTACCTGCTAGCACAGGCGGTACAAAAGCGACCGGCACAGAGGGTGGCTTAACAGTGACTGCGGTCAAAGAGGGTGCAGAGGGCAACAAGTTAGTTGTCAAAATTACCAACAATGGTCCAAACGTGACCGTGACAACAGTCCTGGACAATGCTCAAGTTGATAGCCAAGACGTGCAAGCTAACCAGTTGCCAGCAGCTAACGACTACGTGACTTTCTCCGGTACATTACCAAGCGGTGGTGGCTCACAAGAGCAAATTCAACTGTCTGGCGGTGCTGACGGTTCTATCGACAACTCTGTTGATAAGTTTATCGCCGAGTTATCCAAGCAAGATTTTCGCGTGGTTGCCTACGGTACTGACACAGCCGACGACAAGAAGAAACTTGTAGCGGCAGTAAAAGAATGGCGGAGCGAAGGTCGCGCGATTGTGGCAGTAATCAACAACTACGCCGAGGCAAACAATGAGGGTATTATCTCGGTCGATAACGGTGTAACCCTAGCTAATGGCGACAAGCTAACTGCTAAGGAGGCAATCTATCGCGTGGCTGCTCTATCCGCTACTGCCGGTTCTAAGAGCCTCACACGCCGAGTATGTCGGAGCTATCGACTGCGACGCTAAGACGCCTCAAGAGCTAGCCGAGGCCATTGAAAAAGGTAATATCGTATTCCGTATGTTCCGCGGTCGCGTACTGATTGCTCAAGACGTCAACACGCTTGTTACATTGGGCGACGGTCAAAACGAGGACTTTAAGAAGAACAAGCTAGTACGGACCATGGACATTATCGGCGAGGCTATTCAAGCGGTGTTCGTCGAAAACTTCGTCGGTCAAGTAGTCAACGACATTGACGGCCGCGAGTTATTTAAGCAACACCTGATCGTGCGAGTGCTTGACCCGCTCGTGGCACAAAGTGCTTTAACCTATAGCGCGGACGACATCAAGGTTATGGAAGGCTCTCAAAAAGAGGCTATCCTGGTAACCCTTGGCGTCAAATTAGCCGATGCTATGGAAAAACTCTATGTCACAGTAGAAGTAAAATAGGAGGTAAATTATGGTATTAGCTATGAACCAAAAACGACACTATTTCCTCAAAAAGAGGGGACAGTCTATGCGTCGGTTGACGGTAAGAACATTCCATTTGCTGAAATTATCGAAATGGAAGCAAAGATTGAGTTAAAGACTGTTGACATTACTCCAATCGGCCAACGCATGAAGAGTAAAAAAAGTAGTTGGGGCAGAGGGTACTGGGAGCATTAAGTATTACTTCCAAAACCCAGCCATTCGGAACATCATTGTAAACTACGTCAAAGAGGGTAAAATTTCTGAGATTTCAATCAAGTATGCAAAACGAGGACCCAACCTCAAAAAGCTGGCCGAAACTCTGGCGTATTGAAGAATGTTATTTTCGAAAAAGCTTTGTTATTCAAGACGTCTGAGTGAGGACAATGTCCTTGAAGAAGAAACTGACTTTAGCTTCAACGACATTGAAATCTTAGACACGTTTAAGCAAGCCCTAAACTAACTAAAAAGGAGATAACCAATCATGGCATCTATCAAATCATTTTTGAAGAAAAACAAGAAGCAGACTGAGAACATCAAGCTGAAACTTGATAGCTTCGACGAGGAAATCGAACTTCGTATTATCACAGGGCGCGAGTATGACCGTATCCAGGACCAGTGCTACGTCAACAAGACAGGGCGCAAAAGGACGCCAAGAGCGCGTGCTCGACTCGTCCAAGTATAACAACTTGCTATGCAGTTCGTCTGTTGTCGTGCCAGACCTCCAAAATGCGGAGTTACAGGCCTCTTATGGGGGTCGTTGGTGAACAGGACCTTTATGGTGAAATGTTCAATTTCGCGGATCACTTAAAAATCTTAGGCGCCATTACAAAAAGCTAGTGGCCTAGAAGACTTCGAAGACTTGGTGGACGAGGCAAAAAAACTAATTAAAGAGGACAGTGAGAGCAGTTTTGGCTCATGCTGCCCTCCACAAATTTAATGTTCTGCCTAGTCGATGGGTGTCAATGAGCCGTGAGGAAAAAGCATTCCTCGCGGCTTCTTTGGTTGTGTATGGTGAGAACATGGACAAACAAATTAAAGAAGTCGATAAGAAAACAAGGAGGTGATTAAGTGGCCGGTATCAATACAGCGATTAGCCTTACGGACCGCATAACTGGGACGCTCACTAAGGTAGCCAATACGCAAGAGCGCGTAGCAAGGACTGCCGAAAGAATGAACCAAAACACTCGAAGAATTGCACCAGCACAAATCGAGATGGGTAACTCCGCTCAGATGGCTGGCGGTAAAGTAGCTAATATGTGGAACAAATTCAAAGGCTATTTCATTGCCCTGTTTGCTATACAGGCGGTCACTAGAGCGCTACGAGCGCTATTCGGGGCCTCCGATACTTTCTCAAGTATCCAGGCCAGGTTAAACCTCATAAATGACGGTTCACAGACAACCGCTCAACTCAATGAAAAGATTTACAGAACCGCGCAAAGGTCGCGAGCCGAGTACACTGCTATGGCTTCATCAGTTGCCAAGCTAAACATGCTAACTAATGGCGTGTTTAAAAAAACAATGACGAGTCTATCCGATTCTTGGAGTTAGTCAATAAGTCCTTTACTATCGCCGGAGCCAGTGCCGAGGAACAAAAAGAGCGCTATGCTTCAGTTGACCCAGGCTATGGCTAGCGGACGCTTGCAAGGTGACGAACTCCGGTCTATCTCCGAAAACTCGCCAATGATTCTCCAGGCTATCGAAAAGTACGCCGGCATTAGTCGAGCGGAACTTAGAAAAATGGCCGCCGAGGTAAGATTACCTCGGAATTGATTAAGAACTCTATCTTTGCTGCCGCCGAGGATATCGAAAAGCAAATTCTCTAAAGTGCCTATGACAATAGGGACAGGCATGGACGACGTTCTTAAACCATCTCCAAATGAGATTGCAACCAGTATTTACTATGATCCAAAAACGCTCTACGGTCTGACGAGTTTAAGCAATTCGCAGCTATCGCGACTGCTGCCATTGACGGCCTAGTTTGGTCCGTCATGTTCCCTAGCCGAGGTATTCGGCATAGTATGGCGCACAGTGTATAGCATTTACAATTTCTTTGCCTCTAACTGGAGCAAGATTGGTCCGATTGTCAAAGGTATCGCTGCGGCTCTAGCGGTCGTATATGGCTATATGCTAGCTATGCGGATAATTGAGACTATCCGCGCTGCCTGGGGAGGCTCTTAATACAACGGTTAAGGTATTTAACATGTTGGTTGCGGCTAACCCTATCGTGCAGTTGGCTTGATTGTTATATCGGTTCTGATTGGCATAGCGGTCGCAACGCTCGGAGTTGCCGAGACGGTCGAGTTAGCATTCGGAATTATCGGCGCTGCCTTGTATGGCCTAGCGGCTATATTCTACGATATCTTTGTCGCTATCTTTAATATCGTCGCGACGGTGGTCGAGGCTATCGTCAATGCCTTTATTATGGGGGTTGACTTCATCAAAACCGTCTGGTGGGGCTTCTTGATGATAATCGGCACGATTGTCGAAATGACAGGCAACCTATTTATCGACTTGATTAACTTCTTGCTCGAAAAATGGAATGACTTTGGACATGCCATGGATAATATGTGGTACATGGTAGGCCAGGGCGTTGTCAAAATGGCAGAGGCGGCCGGCGGTGTCGTTGACGGACTGATTAACGCGGTCCTGGGTGGTATCGAAAGCATGCTTAACGCCGCTTTGGGTGGTATTAACTCCATGATTGAGGCAGTTAATAATATTCCTGGGGTCAACGTTTCAACCCTATCAGAGGTAAAACTTAACCGCTCTAGTATCGCTAGCGCGGCCACCTCATGGGGCAATGCCATGGCTGCACCGGTCAAAGGCGCTGCGGCTAAGTTAGAGCGTATGCAAGGCATAGCTAAAAGGCCTAGCTGGCAACCAACCACAAGGCTCGCAACTATGGACCGCTCCAAGAGCCTCATTTGCAAACGTGGGAGACGCTGCGGCGGACGGTTATAATGCCGGTCGTGGCTTTTGGTAAAGGCCTCAGTTAATGGCGTCCAAGGTATCTTAGACAAGATTAACGGAGCCATGAACCCAGGCGCGCACGATCCATTCAATATCGGAAGTTCTGGCCTAGGAGGTCTAGGGCGGTGCTACTCCATCTCGACCCGTCTATGTTAGGCGGCGGAGGCAAAGGGCCTAAAGGTGGTAAGCTCGATAAGGTCGACGAGGTTGGCCTAAGTGACGAGTATATGAAGCTGATTAAGGACGTGGCCGAAAATGAAAATGGCAACAGACCTTTGTAACTATCGAGCCGGAAATCGTCAATAACCTAGAGGTTAAAGACGACCGAGACACGCAAGACTTTATTGCTAAGTTCAACGACCAGTTGCTTGACGTGGTCGAGAACCAAGCGAGCGGTCTGCTCCATAATTAAAGCTGAGGTAGGCCATGAAACTGTACATTAAAAGGCGAGGACGGGACGCTCTTTTGAGTTGCCAGTCCTCCCAGATGAAATCGAGGTTGACGAGAATCAGAAAAATAGAAACGGTCGAGGTCCCAAGCGCCGGGGAGATTCCTATTCCTGGACATCAGAGCCTTGTAAAGTTCTCTATTAGCTCATTCTTGCCGACGGTCAAGGACGGTAACTATATCTCTAACGGAGTAGACGCCTTGACGATCATTGATAAGCTACGACGTTGGAAAAGTCGAGATACGCCAGTTAGGGTTGTCTTAACTGGCTTGTTCGGCGCAAATATGAAAAACGCCAATGTCAACGAGTTGTACTTGATATCTGACTTTAAGACTGGTTCCGCCTTTGGATATGAGACAGATATCAAATACTCAATTACATTTATCGAGTGGAAGAAGCTAGCACCCTCGCAAGCTCGAAGTGCCAAAGTCTAAGCCAACCGAACTGAGAGAAGCCGCCGGCTGTTGTGACGCCTCCGCAACCACAACGGCCGCCAACTACTCCGCCAAAGCCTAAAGAAGCACCCTAAACGCTATCACACCGTAATATGGGGCGACTGCCTTTGGAAAGATAGCGCGCAAAGTATTATGGCGACGGTGCACAATGGCGAAAAAATATGAGGCCAACAAGTCCAAGATTAAGAACCCTCATTGGATCTATCCTGGACAGGTGTTCTTGATACCATGACGGCATCCGAAAAAGATTAGCCTAGTCACCAAAAACATAAGCGGAGGCGAAATTTACGACTTAGCGCCGGTCACTAAGTCTATCAACTGGAAAACCAAGAGGGCCGGAGCACCGGCAAGCCTTGAGTTGGAAGTTATAACTGACATACCGTTCGACTATGGCTCGGTCATTGTCTATATGGCAGACGACCACAAGCTATTCGCCGGTAAGTTATTCAAAAATCAAAAAGGCCAAGAATAAAACAAGTAACCTATGTCTTTTACGACCAGTTAAAGTACTTGCTCCGCAATAACTCTTACGTTATCAAGGACAAGACCTGGCGGACGTCGTCAAGATGATAGCGAATGATTATAGTCTGGACATTGGAGCGCTCAATGCGCCTAATATCAAGTTGCTCACTCTGCTCAAAGAGGACAAGTCGGCGATTGATATTATTCAAGAGTGCCAAGACCAGATTATGATTAACACCGGCCGATTGACCGTCTTTTGGGACGACGTCGGAAAGTTACGCTTGATATGCCGGAGAACTTACGCATACGGACCGTCCCAGCCGACGCGTCGATTATCTCCGACTTTTCATGGGAAGGCTCAATCGAGGACTCCTGCAAACTTAGTTAAATTGGTCCAGGATAACAAGCAAGCCGGTCGGCGTGACGTCTATATCCAGTACGATTCCAACTTGCAGAAAAATGGGATTATTCTTCAGTTCTATAAGAAAGTAGACGAGAAGATGAACGAGGCACAGATTAAGCAAATGGCCGAAATGTACCTTAAGCTAAAGTCCAAGCCGGCAGAGACTGTTACACTATCGTTCTCGGTTGGCGACTATGACTTTAGAGCCGGTCGAGCGGTTTATGTTGACGTTAAGGAGATTAACTTACATGGTTGGTATCTCCTCGACGAGGTAACGCATAAAGTGGACGCTACCGGCCATAGCATGGAGTGCAAGCTATTTATTCCAAGGAGGGGGCTAGCTAATGGCAGAGTTTGATATTGAGTTACTAAAAACTCATTGAAAAAGACGGTTGCTAATATGCAGCCGGCGTCTATGGCGACTGGTACAGTGGTTAGTATTAACCCTCCGAGAATAGCAATCGACAACAAGAACAACCTTGTGATACCAGAGGAGCTATTTACGATTACCTGGGGAGGCAAGCTGACCTCCGAGTATCTGAATAAAAAGGTCTTTATGATGCGCCAAGACGGAGGGGGCCACTACTACGTTTTAAGCGGTGGCTACTGAGTACCAAAAAGGTTGGACAAACTATTTACGGTAACCTAGGGACGACGGTCAACTTCGATGTTCCGGACCGCCTCAAGTTTATGGAACAGATGATTAGGCTCTGCGTTAAGTACGCGCGCAACCTAAAAGCGTCCGTATCCATAGCACAGGCCATGCTTGAGAGTGGCCTAAGCCCCTACTAACAAAGGTAGCGGCCTAGCCTCAAGTACAATAACTGGTTTGGTATCAAGGCCGGCAGTTCTTGGACGGGTAAGGTGACGAACCTATCCATCGCAAGAGGACAACGGAAGCGGTGGCCTATACACGATACAGGCCGGTTTCCGCTGGTACGGATTCAATGGAGGACCTCCGTAAAGGACCATGAGGCGATATTCGATTCTACCTGGGCCAAAAAGCCACTATGCGAGAGTACTATCCGCTACGACTGCGGAGGCTCAATGTTATGGCCTCCAGGGACATACGCGACCGACACAGCCTATGCCGGTAAGTTGATTAGGATAATTAACTCCTACGACCTCAAGAAGTTTGACGACCTCAAGCCAGCTAATGCCACAGGTACTAACGAAAGCTAGAAGCCATGATTGTATGGTTCCAGTCGAAACTGGGCAAGGTTTCTTACTCCATGGCCGCTCGTGGTGGTCCATACTCTTATGACTGCTCTAGCGCGGTATTCAGCGCGATGAAACATGCCGGTATCGTGCCAGCCGGTACGCCACTCAGGCTCAACCGAAACTCTATTCGGTATGAGAGGGCGATTGCTCAGGAGATTAGCCGGTCAGAGGTTCGCCGAGGCGATATATTCGTCTCCGGTGTACCTGGTTACTCCTCCTATGCCGCTGGCCATACTGGCGTGTTTATCGACAACCAGAGAATTATCCATTGCACCTATTCGAAGAACGGTATTGCAATCACGCCGGCCGCTGGGTGGATGGGGTCGCCACCTCATTATTACCGGCTTCAAATCTAGGGAGGTGCACAATGACAAATGACATTAACCGATTGCTTGAGTCAAGTGACCGAAGTAATCAACGAAAAAGCTAATAGAACCGTCGCTTACGCTCGACGAGACGAATATCTTCCGGCGAGATAGACGGGCTAGAGGCTTTACAGCAAACAATCAATCATATCTTAACAACAGAACTGTACTCGCTTTCTATCTATGATCATAGATATGGCGTCGAGTTCGACCAATACATAGGCCAACCAATGGACTTTGTAAAGGCGGACATCAACCGCTCAATCAAAGAGGCGCTCATGGAGGACGACCGAATCAACGACGTTCATAGCTTCGAGCATGAAGTCCAAGGCGCCGAGTGCACGTCTCTTTCGTGGTTGAGAGCAAACTAGGAGCAATCAACCGGGGAGGTGCAACTTGCTAAAGATTAAGACTTATGACGAAATTATGGCGGACGTCCTCGGCAGATTTCCGGACAAATTCGACAAGCGCCAAGGCTCAACGCTTTGGAACTTGTGCGCCCTTCAGCACAAGAATTGGCTATCCAGTACGCTCAACTAGAGGATATGGAGCGCCAGTTCTTTTTAGATACGTCAGAGGGTGACTTTTTGACGCGTCTAGCGGCTCAGTTTGAGCGTGACTCGCTTGCCGGCTACATCGTCCATTAGGAGAGGTCCACTTCCAGGAGCCAGTGCCGATTGGTACGCGTTTCAGTGGTGGACAGCACGCACAACTTCCGCGTTTTTAGAGCACAAGCCAAGTGGCGAATACCTGCTAATTGCAGAAACGCCTGGCAAGGAGGCTAATAGCGTGGATGGGTCGCTTATCAACATTGACGTCCTCCAGGAGTTTTCCGGCGCCACTCTTGGCAACGTGGTGAGTACCTGGCGAGGACATCGAAAGCGATGACGCTTTGAGGGTTCGAGCTACTGAAAGTACGATTAAGACGCCAACTCTGAACGGCAACTCAGCCCAGATATGAAAAATGGGCGGACGAGGTTCGAGGGCGTCGGCTCCGTATTCATGCAGCCACTACATGCCGGACCTAATACGCTCAAGCTATCCATTACAAAATGCCACTGGTGAAGAGGCTAGCCAAGAACTGGTCAAGAGGTTCCAAGACTTCTTGGACCCAGAGCCAAAAGGCCATGGCAAAGGTGTCGCACCAATCGGCGCCTATGTAACCGTTGAGTCAGTCGCTGGTCTTGGCGTTCGTATCGTTGCGGACATCAAGATTAGAGATGATGCGGACATTGAGGCTATCCGGGGGCTGCGTACGGGCGTTAGCCGAGTACCTCAAGACCGAGGGCATTTCAAGAAAAAGAACTTCGCCATTACAAGATTGCGACCA
>BNJT01001788.1_pt1 | contig 81970 bp, 152 predicted proteins | sample 8540491 | NCBI WGS metagenome assembly BNJT01 (sample SAMD00202455, study PRJDB9452) | human saliva metagenome | host: Homo sapiens | reverse complement strand
CTTGAACAGCTCCAGGTCTGACACTGAACGCACGTGCGGACATGGGGAACCGTTCGAAGCAGGTGCCCCTCGTTGCCATCGTCGATCACCACTATCAGGCCTGGGTCCGCTAGGGGCGAAAACCGCGACTGGAGTTTCCTACCGACCCTGGCCTGACCGCGCGGGCTGGGCCAAGGGTGGTTCTCGTAACAGCCCTCTGCTGAGTTCCCGGCTGAGCCACCACACCTTGTCCAGGAGCTGCTCAGTCGGGCGGCGCCGGCCTCCATGCCCAATTGTCAGGAACAGAACCAGTACTCCTCGTCCCGAGGCCACGATGTAAAGAACAGCTTCCAGCACCTCAGTGAGATCTCCCAGCGGGCCACCGGCGACACACTGGAACCTGCCAGAAGGCGCGGAGCACCACCTTCGCCAACGCTGTAACAATTCGAACCTCCCGGGAAACCGGCGAGTTTCTGCCGTTCCCCAGGCCTGGGGTGCGGCCAAACACACGTTGTTCTGTTTCTCGATCTTCGAGTGGCGGGGCGGGATGACCAGGCGTTGCAACATCCACCAGGTTCCCGCGTGAGTGATCAGCGACCGCCCGAATCAACTCACAAAGTCTCGGTGAGGATCCTTTCGGAGATTACCGAACGCAGATCAGCGAGGTTTCCCGCTGGTTTCTGGCACGCCAACGGACACCAGCCACCCATCTACCGTCTGCCCGGCGAAGGGCACGCTGGCCTCGAACCCCTGGGTGGGCATCTTCAAGGACGCGGTGATTAGAAGAGGCGATCCAGGGCGCGAGCGGAATATACACCGCCACCTTGGCGACCCTGTTCCTTGGCTTCGGAACCTCGAACAGCGTAGCCGACACGCTCAGCCTTCACCGCCCTCGCCAGCGCTGCACGATTGGTGCGCTCCCGTGGCGTCTGCCTCGGTGCGGTGGTGTCCAAGGGTGGAGAACTGCCGGTAGATGAGGCGCAACAGGTCAAGGTCGGCGATGATGCTGGCCGGGCCGTAGGTCGAAGGTGGTGTTTACCATCCACGATCTGCTCGTTGGGTACTTTCCAGTTCGAAAATCTAGGTGAAACCGACTGGATGCGCTCGACCGATGGCGTAGGCAACCTGGACCTCGCAGCGCTCGGCGGAGAACCCACCACGTTCTTGTACAGCGGGTGGCGTAGGCAACAGAACGTCCACCACCTTGGATGGGTCCTTGCCAGAGAACGCACCTCCGCCGTGACGCACGCCATGCCTCCATAGGTGTCGACGATGATTTTTCGTCCCGTGATACCCGCGTCACCCATCGGGCCGCCAACCACGAATTTGCCCGAGGATTCACGAAGATCGGATAGCGGCTCCCGTCATACCGTACTCCCCCCAGCACGGGAAAAGGATGACCTCGCGGGTGATCTCTGGGGTCATCACGTCCGGTGAGGATACGCCGTCATCGTGTTGCGTGGAACCACGACGGTCTCGATACCGATCGTTTCCCATCCTCGTAGCGGACGATGACCTGGGTCTTGCCGTCGGGACGTACAAGTAGCGAGCAAGCCCTGCTTGCGAACCTCAGTCAGAAGCGGAACGCAAGGTCTGTGTGCCAGGTGGATGGGCAGGGGCATCAGCAGCTGGGTCTCGTCGCAGGCGTGGCCGAACATCAGGCCTTGATCTCGCGCCTTGGCGACTGGCGGCGTCTTCATCCTCGTGGTTTACGCGAACCTCAAGAGATCGTTCGCCACCGGCAATGTCAGGCGACGCTGCGAAGCCGAACCGCTGCAGTGACGCCGCACGAGAACTCCCATCAAAACCACCTGGGTGTTGTAACCGATCTCGGGATGCGTTGCCACGCAGGGTCGCCACATCAGCCCATGCGGTGGTGGACGCCTCGCCTGCAACCGCCACCGGGCCGGTCGTGATCAGTGTCAACCGCCACCACGCCACAGGGTCCTCTGTAAGAAGAAGGGCATCCAGAACGGCGTCGGAAATGGGTCAGCTATCTTATTAAAGTGCCCCTCATTTTGACTGATTCGGACGCGTGAACAAGCTCAAATATCCTTCTCGAAGTGTGTGTGGATCAGGAGGGTGGCGTCAAGGGATTCTGCGAACGGTCCACGAGCCCAACGGGTCGGACTCAGCAGCGGCACGCTCTACCATCCGGCCTCCGGATCTGGGTGTACTGGAGCGGGTCCTGCCCTGCAGCTCGCACAAAGCGACAGACAGCGGTTTCTCCTGGGGGCGACGCCAGCCAGCGGGCCGACGTTTTCCAGGGTCCCTCACCGAGCTGGGGTAGTGGGCGTTGATCTGCCGTGCCCGCTTGGCTGCAAAGATCACCAGTCGGTGCCCAGGATCCACCTTGTCCAGCGGATCGTCGATCGGAGGGTTGGTGATGCCTTCAGGATTGGTGCTCCAAGATCTACCTCTGCAAGGGTCGAGTGATGGCTTGCGGTCACAAGCCCATCAAGACTATCAAAGCTTGGGCGGTGTCCCTCGATTCGGTCATTCCGTCCGGTCACTTCTTCCCGGAGCCTCAACTCCACCCGTGCGGTGGCGAGCCTGTGTTCACCTGGAGGCGTTCTCGGCCACCTCAGCGTGAGGCGCCTGACAAGTTCCTCCCGGGAGGTGGTGCAATGAACACGAGTTTGCTTCAGGGAGGTTTCGCTTCTGGCGCGCGCCCCTGGGAGATCAATCTCTAAACACATCCTGCCCGATGCGGTCACTGTCAACAACTTCCCGCAGGGTGCTGCCATAGCTACTGTGCGTACCGTGAACAATTGGTGTTCCAGCAGCTCCCCAGTTCCTTCCTCCTGGAATCGTTTGTTGAAACAGTAGTAGCGGCTCCGTCGACTTCCCAGGCGTGGTTCTCGGGTGGTGAGAGACAGGGGATGTAGATGCCAGGGCGCAACGTGCGCAACCCGCACACGGTACCCTTGGAAACGCCCTTTGGGACCGGAAATGATCCAAACCGAAGGTTTTCTGGGTGAACACCCAACGATCCTAGATACTCCACGAAGAAAGGAAGATGGCGCAGCACGGACCTCGTCATCGGTATCTCACACGCCACCCCCTCCTGGCGAAAAACTCCCAAGGCCTGGAGCCTCTAGGCGAGAGCTCCTTCAATCCAGTCGATTTGATGCCGACCAAGGCCACGAATACGACAGTTCAGGGCGATGTCAAGGCTCTCCATGATTTCCGCAAGGCAAGAGTCACCCCGACGCGCGGTAGGGCGCGTAACCCAGATCCACCACCTTCACGCGGGAAGAGAACCTCGTCCTTCGCCGCCCGGTCAAGGGCCCAGGGGAGTGTGAGGCACCAGACTTGACCTGATCGCCAGGCTGGGCCCGAGGCGCCATTAGCTTCCACGTTGCAGCGGCGCGCGCCGGCACCAGGCTGTTCGGTGCTCTCCAGATGCGGAATGGCCATCGGTCCTCTTCGTGGTTAGTGACCGGCCTCTTGAGAGACTTCATACCCCTGCTTGACAAATCTACTCTTCCCATGTCTCCAGGTAGGAGAATCCAGAGGATTTCACCGACCCGCGAAATCATCAAGAACCGATCGAAGACCACCATCTTCTCCGGCAACCTCGTGGTCCGACGCGAAGTTCTTCACGGCCCCCACCAATCACTTCATGACTAACGGTTGGCAGCACGTGGCGCGGGGCTGGTTCAAAGCTGCGTCTCGGCAATTTGCCGCCACAGGCGCCGATTCGAGCGCCAGGATCGAGGCGTTGAAGCCGGTGGTCGCAGCCAAATCGCTGTGTGTGGCGCCACCACCAGTCCGATCGCATGATCCTTGAAGTTCATCCAGTGATCCTCGTCGATTACGACCTGAGCAGCCGTGATGTTGGATCTTGCTCCCTCCCGGGTTGAGTGCGTGCCAGAACGTGAACTCCTGCCTGTGCGACGGCAAGGTCGATCGCGAGCAGCAACGCTGACCCGAGATAGGGGCTGAGCGTCACAGCGTCTGCTGCCAAGGCGCCCCATCCTCAGGTAAGCGGCTGCGTGCCCGGTCATGGACGAGCCGATGTCACCTCGTTTGACATCAACAAACTGATGGCTCCTGCCTCACGGATGTCTTCAGCACCCCGCTCCAACACTGCAATACCGGGGAACCGAAAGCCTCGAAAAAGGCTGACTGCGGCTTGGTTTCACCGCGATTCGTTCTCCCAACTCCTCCCACGACTCCCCGGGCACGGGCCTCGAGCCGCCTGCATCCGTCATCAAGCCCCAGGCATCCAGGACCCGGATATGGCATCAGGTCGATAGAGCGCAGAGGATTCCCGCGCTGTGCGGTCGTTCTGAGGTTTTCCTTGCGTAACTCATGCGCACCTCAGGAGGTCGTTCAGACCCCACGCAGGGCAGGGCCCGCGGCCCAGATGAATCCTGTGTAGATCTGGGCCAGGTGGCCCGGCCTCGAACATCCGCGCCCATCACGCGGCGACATGATGCCTCCGACTCCGATCCTGGGAGGTCAGTTTGAATCACCACTCTCGTTCGACGAACGCCAAGGCCTGCTGGTCAGAGGGCTCCGCTGGAGTCCTCCTTCCTCACCAGCCAGGTGTGCGTCGGCCATCAGGCCCTCCTGCTCAGGGTGGTGTTGGTGGCTATGATTCCCGCCGCCGCAGTCGCCTTGGATCACCTTGAAGGGTCTCGGTCAGCTGACTGGGTTCAGGTCAGGGGCGAGTTTCCCAAACCAGATGCAGTCAGTTCCCTGTGAGCGCCGACTCGATGCATCCCAGGAGCTGTTCCAGTTCCTTCGCGGCTGGAGGGAACGCAACGGGGTATTCGGGCTGGAGACGTTCACGGCGAAGCCATCGGCGTGGTCCGCAGCGCATCAGGGAAGAGCCAAGTAGTCCGAGGCGGCGTCCACCCATGCGATGGCATGGTCTTGCCGATCGAGACGCCGAGCGGAATGCCGAGATCTGCGGTTGCCGCGCACCCCGAGCTTCAGGAGCCGATCAGCCAGAACATCACGCGATTGGTAGATCCCATCCGGTTGATGACTCCCGCGAGGCCTAGCCCTGAACATCCGAGGCCTGGGGTTGCCGGGCTGTGCCTGCCCGTCACGGTTCCCAACTCCGCATGGCGAAACCGAGATCGCGCCCAGGCCGCGGCGGCCACCCGATCCTTGTCCAGTCCCGCGGCCACCCCGACCCGGTTCGCGCTCGATTCCGCGGCAGTCACCAGGGTTGGCCACCTGGGCGGAGCGAGCAGCAGGCACGTGGCGACCGGGAGATCATGGCCTCGTGGATTCGCCTCCGGATCGCCCCCGGCCCAGCGGAACTGGGATCGGTCGCAGCGGCTTCTGGTGGGCGGCCAGCTCAGCGCAGGTGAACAGACTACGTCGCGACCGGGCCGCGTCACTGGAGGAGACGGACCTCAAGATGTCCGGCCCGCTTCGACTCGATGCTCTGCACGATCGCCGCCATCGTCAGGATCGTGGTGATGCATGGGACATCGGCCGAGGATCGAGCGCGCGCGTGTCAGGTAGCCATCCTTCCGTGGGTTCGATGTTGACGCTGGCACCTGCGGGTGGTGAAGATCAGATCGATCCCGCCGTTCTTGATCAGATCGACAATCGAGGGGCAGCAGCATCCCCTTCACGCGTTGGCTGAGTTTGGTCACCTCCTGCACAGCGAGCGCCGTTGCGGCGAAAGCGCGAGGCGGTTCCAGAGGTCGCAAGAATCCGGACCCCAAAGTCCGCCAAGCGGCTAGATGGGCCAGATGGCGTGGCGTTTCATCGGTTCGTCGACGAACACGAGCACAGTTCCTCGCTGGGGAACCGGGAACCCTCCAGCACTTTGGGTTTTCGCATAAGCGGTGCCGAAGCTGAGGTCGAGCCCATCACCTCACCCGTAGAACGCATCTCCCGGGACCGAGGAGGGTATCGGCGAAAGCCCCTGAGGCGAGTGCGGAACCGGTTGAACGGCATCGCTGCCTCGCCGGCAGCCTGGGGAGAGCCGGGAAAACGTTAGTGCCGTCGCAACAGGTCGTAGCAGGCCCTCGTCACGAAGTTCTCGAGTCGATGCTCCCAGCATGATCCGCGCCACGGCTTTGGCCGAGCAGTGTTGGTTGCCTTAGGAAACAGAAGGAACCGTCCTGGATGCCCGCGGGTTCGCCTCCAGCACGTAGGATGTCGGACTGGAGGGCGTACTGGATATTCAACAGGCCGCACCCCGACGCCCTCGGCGGCGATCAGGCGGTGGAATTCCGGATGCGTTCGATCATCTCGTCACCCAGCGTGATCGGTGGCAGCGAACAGGCGGAATCGCCAGAGTGGATTCCCGCCTCCTCGATGTGTGTTCCATGACCCGCCCACATACAGCTCCTCGCCGTCGTACAAGGCATCCACATCGATTTCGACAGCGTCATCAGGGAACCGGTCCAGCCAGTACAGGGGCGCCGTCGCGCTTACCTCCGTGGCTCCGGCGATGTAGCGGTCCGCAACATCGTGCAGTCCGCCGGGCGATCTCCATTCCACGCCCGCCCAGCACAAAACTGGGACGTACCGGTACGGGATACCCGGTCGCAGGGCGACTCGTTTTGGCTTCTGCTGCCGATACGGCCATTCCATGTTTTCGAGGGGCGGGCAAACCAGCGTCCCGCCAGCGCTTTCCGAAAGCGCCCCGATCCTCGGCGAGGTTGGTGGCCTCCGGCTTGAGGTGCCGACGATCAGTGCGGCGTTCTTCAGGATCTGCGCGGGTTTCAGGGGGTTTGACCGCGCTGACAGATGAGCGCCACGGGACGCCCAGGGCTCGGCGTGATAAATCTCAAGAACATCCTCGGCGGTGAGCGGTTCAAAAGTAGAGCCGGTCCGAGGTGTCGTAGTCGAGTGAAACGGTCTCCGGGTTGCAGTTGACCATGATCGCCTCGGCACCCGGCGTCGCGCAGCTGCCGCTGGTCGCGTGCACGCAGGAGTGAGTCGAACTCAATTCCCTGACCGGTCCGGTTCGGCCCGGAGCCCAGGATCCAGGACAGCCTGTTTGCTGCACCGGCACCTCCAGGCTCCTCCTCGTGGGTGGAGTACAAAGCAGAAAGTGAGGGCCTCAGATTCGGCGGCGCATGTGTCCAACGGCCTTGTGAATGACCGGGCGGATCTCACGAGGGCCCACCTGAGCTGCCGGATAACGCTCTCGTCGGGTCTCTGGGTCGACCTATCCTGGACATCCGACGGGCCGTGGCGTTTCGCGTGACGCAGCAGCTCCGGGGACAGGTGGTCGGCTTTTCCCGCACTTCGACACCGACCTGTTGGATCAGGGCGGTCTGGTCGAGGACCAGGATCGACCGGGTAGCCTCGTAGAGCTGTTCCACAGTGGCACCCCCGCATCGAGGGCGCTCATCAGCTTCAACACCCACTTGCGTGATGGGGGCGGCTCAGTTATCAGGAGGGTTTCCAGATTCTTCGGTGGTCTGCCCAAGCCGAAACCGGTGCCGGTTTCAGTGGGCGCATGCTTTGCCGAGCCTCGGCGGTGAAGTTGCGACCGATGGACATCACCTCTCCGACCGATTTCATGTGGGTGGTGGTGGAATCGCGGATGGGAACTTCTCGAAGGCGAAGCGAGGAACCTTGACCACCACGTAGTCGAGCAGGTTCAAAGGAGGCAGGGGTGGCGGGTGCAGTGTGGTTGGGGATCTCGTCAGGGGTAACCTCCGACCTGCGACCTTGGCGGCGATCTTCGCGATCGGAAACCGGTGTATAGATGCCAGCGCAGGAACTTCGTGAAACGCGAGGATTCATCTCGATCACGATCATGCGACCGTTGTCAGGATTGATGGCGAACTGGATGTTGCATCCACCATGTCCACACCAACCGCGCGGATGATCGCGGTTTGACATCGCATCCGCTGGTATTCACGATCCGTCAGGGGTCATAGCTGGGGCCACCGTCACGGAGTCACCAGTGTGCACACCCATCGGGTCAGAGTTCTCGATGGAACAGATGATGACGACGTTGTCGGCCTTGTCCCTCCTTGACCTCCAGTTCGGTATTCCTTCCACCCGAGGATCGACTCCTCCGATCAGCACCTCGGTGACAGGGCTGGCAGCCAGGCCGTTCCTGCGATCTGTCGCGGCTCCGCCTCCGGATCGTGGGCAGACCGGAACCAACTCCCCATGGTGAAGGAGGACGCACCCACCACCTGCCGGATGGCCAGGCTCGTCGGCGGCGTATCACCTCGCAGGCTGTAGCCCGTCCGGGAACGGGCCACTTCAGGGCGCCACCGGGAATATCGGTCAGGGGACTCAACAATGGCCTTGAACTGTTCGCGATCCTCGCCGCTGAATCCTTTCGAAGGAAGCACCGATCAGCTCCCGCAGCCGTGCTTCTCGGGACACCCCTCTCTCGTGCGATGTGACGGCGGTGTTGAGCGCAGTCAGCCGCCCAGGGTCGCCAGGAGAGCATCCAGAAAGGGCGCTCCTGAGCGATGACGTTCCACGAACTCAGGGTGATCGGCTCTATGTGTGTGGCGTCCGCAGAAGTCGGGATCAGCGGTCATGATCGTAGCCGGGTTCGGGTTGACCAGAACCACCCGAATCCTCAACCCTTCGGGACTCCAGCAGGCCCTGGGTGCCCGGGTAGTCGAACTCTTGAGCCTGACCGATGATGATGGGACCGGAGCCCATTGGCAAGGATCGACGGATATCCAGTTCGACGGGGCATGGCTCTCCTGGGATATTCGATGGGTGTGGGGATCACTGCTGCTCACGCCACTCAGTCCGCATTCCTGCTCCCTCATGAGGTCGGCGAAGCGGTCAAAGAGGTGGTTGGCGTCATGCAGCCCAGCCGCGGCCTCCAGGTGGTACTGGATTGAAAATGCCACCAGTGTCCCGTCGGTGCAGTTCGGACCTTCGACGACGTCGTTGAGCCCGATAATGGGGAGACGCTGGCTGCCCGAACTCGGTGTCCACCACCCGGTCCAGGGGAGCATCGACGGCGAACCGTGGTTCTGCGGTGATCTCGACGCTTCCGGTGGTGCCGGGGTCCAGCACCCGGCTGGTTGATGCGGTGACCAGACTTCCAGCTTGTGGGTTGCCGAACCCGGGCGCGCCCGAACAGCTGGTTGCCGGAAACAGATCCCGAAGTACGGGATACCCGCAGCGAGCACCTGCCGGGCGGTCACGGCCGTCGGCAGTGGCTGGGTCGCGCCAGGACCGTTGGAGAAGAAAACCCCATCGGGTTCAGCGCGACAGTCTCTTCGAAGCGCTCGTCGACGCGGGCAGCACATACACTTCCATGCCACGACCAGCCATCCTGCGGTGTCATGCCCTTGATGCCGAGGTCCACGGCCGCCACCGTGAAGCGCCGCTCCCCACCGCGGGAACGATCCGGGCCTTGGGCGTGGATACTTCACCGCACGGGTCAGCGCCCGCCGCGTTTGAGCTGATCCAGCGCTCTGGCGCGGCCTGTCCGGGTCAACTCGCGGGTCGAGATCCCTACCCGCATCGCCCCAGGGGAGCGGATTAGCGGCGGGTCAGGCCCAGTGTCGATGTCACCAGATCCCCGACGATCCCCTGGTTCGCGAGTTCCCGCGTCGAGGCGCCTGCGGCTTCGCCAGTTCGACGGACAGGGCGCTGGGTCGCGCACGTATCCTGCCACCTGGATCGGGCCAAGCTCGTCATCCTCGTCGTTCCAGCCACGTGTTACCGATGTGGGGCGGTGGCCAGTACCACTTGCCCCAGTAGGAGGGTCAGTCAAGAGATTTCCTGGTAGCGGACATGCCGGTGGTGAAGACCAGTTCCCAGAAGGCCTCCCCTGAGCTCCGAAGGATCTCCCGAGGTCAGACGCCCATCCTCCCAGAACCAACAACGCGGGAAGGGGGTCATAGTCGCTCCAAATCCAGGGGTCAGAGTTTGTTTCTTTGGTTGACAAGGCCTTGCTCAGACCATTGAGGGAAACCAGGTGAGCCGTCAGTTACGGCAGTTTCTTGCGCCAGCCACACCGCCTCGGCAATGACGACAGGCCCAGGGTGTCTGTGTGATCCTCTCGGGAACCGCGATCCTCCGCCAGAGTTACGATCAACGGCTGGCATACGCTCTAGGGTGAGACATCGAGTGCAGCCGAGACGCGCGCGTCGATCTCCTCTTGCAGTGTTCAGCCGCCGTGGAACCGTCTCGTGGTGACTCGCGCACAGTGATCCGGTCAGGTCTCTGGCCTCGATGAAGGGTTTCGACGATGCTCCGGCCCCGCAGCTCTCGGCGGCGTGGGATGTCGAGGGCAGCTCATGGGGCGGCCTTCGATACAGGTGCCGTAACCGAACGGTCTCAGCCATTCACCCGGGAGATGTGAGATCCGTCGCGGGTATCGACGCGATCGCTTCCTCACCCGTGGTGATGAAGGCAGGACCTGGATCTCTTTGCCAGTTTCCAGGGTGTGGCGGTTTTGGTTCCGTTGGAACGGTCCTAAGACGGGTTCGGTGTGGGTGACCTCCAGTTCCCACATGGCGGGAGCTCGATGAACGGAGGTGTTCCTCGTGCAGAGCAACGGTGGCGAATCTTGTCCAACGGGTGAAACGAGCATCCCCTACAACATCAGCGGAGATGTGGATCTGGTCGTAAGGTGGTGTTGTCCATAAACACGTAGTCCTCACCATCCGCGGGTAAGTGCACATCTCCCGGCAGTCCAATGGTGGCAGTGTCCACCTTGGTGTCAGGTTGAATGTCTTGTCGATGATCTTTCCAGGAGGCACGATGCTTCAGCTTTGACCTGACGACGGTGTTGCCTTGCGGCTTGTGGTGTTGGAACCACTGCACCCACGGCTCACCGTTCAGGTCCAGCACCATTCCGTTCTTGAAATCCATTGGTGGATACCACGCCTGTCACGCCTTTCCGACTCACGGCTTGCACGGGCCGTCTCGCGGAATTTTACGAGCCCTACCCCGCCCGGAAACCGCAGCGTAGGAATCGGCGATTTCACTCTCGTCCGGGCTGGTCGGATGACTGGCTGTCCTGAGCGGCGAGGTCCTACGAGCCGCAATTCCGGCCTCGTGTCTTTTTGTCAAGCTGCATGGTGACGGTTCAGGGCCACACCTCAGGGGTGACTAACAGGCAGCCAGGCGCTCCAGAATCTGGAATGATCGGCAGCCAGGGCGGCATCAGCCCCCAGCATCACTCAGCTGACCTGCGGCGATCCAGACCATCCCGATGGAGATGGCCTGACCGTGACGCAGCCGAAACCACATATTACTCGACGGCATGTCCCAGCGGCCAGCGAATTCGGCTTCCCGACCCACAGAACCACCGTGGGACGTACGTTCTTTCAGGTCCTTGTACCACCAGCTTTTCACGGCGACCGCGCGACCTGCAGGGTCGACGAAGGTTTCAGTGACGTCGGGGCACCGTGAAGGTCAACGCGAATCCACCAAACACCAGATCTCGTCAGCCGAGATAAATCCACATTGACCACCTCAGCGGGTCGAGCAACCTCCTCCTTGGGAGTTCATGCGGCAGCTCAGGATCACAGATCACTTCTCGCTCGTGGAAGGCGCAACCGGGTTCTTGCCTGCCGACAGATTGATGCCGGTTTTCCCCGATCGCGGCATCGACCATACCAAAACACTGTGGTTTGGGACGCTGTGAATTCGTCCGCGCAGCCAGCTGGCGGCCACGAGCCCGCCAGATCGGTGGCGTGCCTCAGCAACGCAGATCGCTGCGCGTGAGAGCCAGCCGCGGCCAGTTCGTCCCAGCATCTCGCCAGCACCGCGGGGTGGCGGCCTCAGCGGCGTCAGGAATGGTGATCGTGGTCACCTGCCGGTCCCCGACGGTGCTTCCTGGCCTTTTCCGCAAAAGGTGCATCAGGGGCTCCGGGAACAATGACCGCCGCACCCGCGTGGCATCGCCGAGCACCTCACCGAAGCCGATCAGCGCACCGGGGGCGATGTATGTGTACCTCGTGGGACGCTGCTGCTGCTGTTCACCGGAATGATCACGACTGCCTCCTGGCTTCGGCGGTTCATTGCCGATCTCTCACGGGCCACGTCGATCGGTATCGACACGGGTGGTTGAAACCGCGCCTCCTGAACGTGGTGTGCGATTCTCGAAGCAGCGGTGGGCTACTCCCCGAAGTGCCGAACGCCGCTGGAGCAGCGTGGAGCCCAATGCGACGGGAGGCCTGCAGGATGAAACCTCCAGCCAGATGACGTCGTGACCCGCCGGAGGCTTTCGCGAATCCGATTCATGACTGCTCGCAGGCTCACGACCTGCCCGGTCTCCAGCGGCTCGAGGGCAGTCGATTCCTCAGAGCTGCGAAAGACAGGCCTCCCGTCATCCGCGAAGATCTCGGCGACAGGTTTTGCCACCGCTTCCTCGATCCGGGCATCACATCGGTGAAGGACCTCCCAAGCAGGCCCGCGCGACTGCGAGCCGTGCTCTTTCGCACCGGGGCGCCGACGAGACACGACGGTGCCACCTGCGCACTCCCAGGCCGCGGGCGGCAGCGTCTCGCAAGGTGAGGCATCCCGGTTGCGGCGCGGGTCTCCGCGACGGAGTCGCCACTGAATTCTCTCAGGGCGACCTCCCGCCCGCACCAGCGCAGTCACGGCCTCAGCTACCACCACTCCCGCCGCCGGAACCGCGCACACGATCGGGCGTTTGGTGATGAGGCCACCGCGAGCGTAAATCGAGACGTCCGGTATGCAGAGCCACGAGGAACGGTGGCTATCCGGCTTCATTGCGGCACGTGCGGAGCACACCCGGTGGACATGCGCCTCCACACCTCCCGAGTTGTGGGTGGCGCGGTGCAATGCCCTCCATCGGTGGGAAAGATTTCGTCGTGGGCGGCGGAACCGCGACGCCTGGCCAGTTCGGAAGCCATCGCAGACTCCACCCCTTTGATGGCTGGATCCCCATCAGCGCGAGCCGGGAATCGAGTCGGCGATCCCCTGGATGTAGAGACCGAGACCGAGGGCAGGCCCACACGACCACCTCCGACCACCCCGGTGTCGCCCGCTTGCGGCACTCCTCCGGCCTCCGCTGCCCGCCGCTGCCTCTGCATCGAAGCAGCGGGTGGGGTCGGCGTCGGTGCCGTGCGGTCCGCGACGCGGACGGGTCGTTGCACGGGTTGCTCGCACCCGCCGGGATTCTACGGCGCTGGCTGGCGATGCCGATGTCAGTGCTTGGTCGAGGAGAGCCGCCGCCATCGGCGAGTGCGCGCCGCGCGGTTTCCCGGGCCGAGGCGCGTTCCAGGATGGGGCGCGCCTCCAGGGAAATCGTGTTCTACGTCGGCCAGGTCGGCGTGACCGGGCCTGGGGCGAGAGTGAGCGGGGTGTTGCGCGCCTGGGTGGCGGTATGTTCAACGTCCACACCCTCACAGCCATCACGGTCTCCCACTTGGGCCACTCCGTGTTTCCGATCGCCAGTGGCGATCAGCGAGCCAAAGAGTTTCGCCGTGCCGGAAACTTTCGCCAGCAGGGTCAGCGTGTCGCCTCGAATTTCATGCTGCCCCTGTCAGCTCCGAGACGTCTTCTGGACAGGACGGCAGAGATCTCGGTTCTCCCACGAACATGGGCCGGGAATGCCATCCATGGTGGCGATCAGGGCTGACCGTGTGACTCCCCAGCTGTAGGTAACGCAGCATGGTGGCAGTGTGTCAGCTGCGCCGACGGGCTTCGAGTTCGGTCGTGGCGGCGGACGAACTCTCGCAAAGCTCAGCTCGCATCCGTCAAGAGGCCGGAACTGGTCCACGGCCTGACGTAGCAGCTCCAGCCCCGTGATCGCCGGCTGATCCCGATCGGCAGCACTGGCCAGTTGGCCCAGGGATCGTGACGACGTCCGAGCAACTGCTGCTGCGGCCCTTTCGGTCAGGCAGAGGCCCATTTCTCCGTCTACAGAGGTGGGAACTGGTGCTGGCCAACAGATCAACATCCGGAACGTTGCGTCCCTCGGCTGCGCGGTGATGTCGACAAGAGATTCCCAGCTCACACAGCGTCGCGGCAGGAGGAACCCGGAGCCAGCACCGTCACTTCGTATGAGCCAACAGGCCCGACAGCGGGCGGCAGCAGAACGCGCGGTGGCACCGTTGCCGACGATGACCGCCGTGGAAATGCCTTCCAGGCCACATCCGCCAGGCCTTGATGAACTGACACATCGGTGTTGTACAGCGGGGTTCCTCACCCAGGAGAATCGTGTTTTCGTGGGTCATGAGGAGATCGAGGTCGCTCGCCCAGTCGAGTAGGTCCTTCTTATGGGGTGCCGTGACACTCAGTCCGACCCACCCGGGTCCGTCAGGGAATCGATGAATTTCGGCGGCGTTCGAGCCCACCCCGAATCGCTTCATAGCTCAGTCAAGACCGTTGATACGGTAGCCCGCGCGATGGATCGCTGGGGACAACGAATGCTCGACAGGATCTCCGATGACGGCGCAGCGCATCAGACGCAGCGGCCCCTGATGTGACTAGCACCACTGCTGGAAACGGTTTCACGTTCTCCGCGTGACCCGCCTCGTCCTTCGGTACTCTGGTTTTCACCGGTGTCGAGGTCGACAGTGGTGAAGTACGGGAAATCGTCACCCGCTCGGATTCAGAGCGGCCTCGATGGCGGCTTGCCCCGGGTTTCGATATCGAGTGTGGGTGGCAGGCCCTTGACCTTGTACGTGTTGTAGGGGCGAGTCTGTGGCCCGGTCTTCCGGGGTTGTCGTGACATGGCTGAACTCCCCGATCGCGTAGTGCACCGTCGAGTCGAACTGCAGCGGCATGTCCTTCCTCAGCGGTTGTAGCCACCTGCGCGATCTGCTGGTCTGTCCTCCCGACGCGCCGCCTCTTTCTCCACGATGGATGCGAGCGATCAGGACCTCGTACGGGGTTCTTTCGAGTTTCTTGGCCCTTCTTGCAGTTTGATGGTTCTTTGCACCTTTGTTGAACTGATTCACCTGCTGTTTCAGAACCCCAGAGCGTTCACGGGTTCTTCCTCATGGGTCTCGGGGAAGAGAAACCTTCCAGATTGCCGTCACCACTGCCCACTCCGGCAAACCCATTTCCTTGTGATCCAAACAACGCGGTTAGTTGTTCCTCCGTGGGCCCGGGCTCCTTGCCCAGATCTCCCACTGCGTGTCGGACCCCTTCCCTCAGGGAATTGTCACCTTCAGCGCAACCCTATTGGCCCGGCTCACTAGCGCATCGCCAGTGCCGTCTCAGCCGGAAGCTCTACGCAGCCGGAAACGTCCTGCCCGAAGCTTGGATCCCATCGGGCTGGCGTCCCACCACCGACTGGAAAGTGCAGAGGTGGTTTGATGACGCCATTCTCCACGAGCACATCACCAATCTGCGGTGACGGTGGCGTCCTTCGGGATCACCACGACCACCTCGTCCTTACCCTCACCGGTGTGAGTCGCTCTCGGTGCGCCACGCAGTCCGGGCCTCGGTGAACCTGGCGGACGACAGACCGGCGCCACCGCCGAACAACACCACGACCGAGGAGCAGAGCCGCGCGAAAGCACTGCGAGGCGTGACCAGCCGATTTTGCGCCAGTCCGGTTGGCCCGTCGTTGTCGACAAGGTGCGGGACTCACGGAATCCTCCTATTCCGGTGGCTCTCCGGCCGGCCTGCCGGGACTCATCTCCCAGATCAACGCGCGCTGCGGGATCTCGACCGCGGCGGCCTGAGTCACCATGATCCGCCTTTGCTTGCCGGAGACCGCGGCCCTGCAAGACTACGTGACGCCTCGGCTGTGCGCCTCCGCTCATCACAGCAAGCCTGGTCGAGACGCCCGGCACCGCCGCGGCACGAGCGAGGCCTTCTCAGCTTCACGGGTGGGCGGCGAAGGAACGCTGCCCCGACAGAGTCGAGGGAAGGCCCACATGAGATCGGCTCGAGGTTCGTACTCTCCAACCAGTTCTTTTGAGCCGTTTCCAGTTCGGAACCGCAATTCACGCGGGCAAACCGCTCTCACGGGATAGGCGAACGGGGTGCCGCCGGATTGCTGTGCCACCAACACCTATCCTCACCTTGCCCCCAATCGATCCCGGACGCCCATAGCTCAGCCGCGATCAGCCCAGCATCTCCTCCAACCGCGGCGATCGCTTTCGGAGCAGCCGTGAGGATCAGAACCGCCTCCTTGGGCGGGGTCATCACTTACCGCCGCCCTTGCCGCCGCGAAAGCGCGGCGAGGCAGCGAAATCAGCTGGCCAGCGTGAACGCCCACGTCACGCTGCTGCGTTGGTGTAGCCACCACACCGTACCGCTTTTGCTCACCCCCAAACAAAGCCACGACTGCGGGTTTCCGCCCCAGTCGTTTCCCGAATGTCGAGGCGCGGTCGCAAATCACCGTCACCGCCGGCGATGCGAGGAGGGACTCGGCCACCAACCTGACATGCATACCGACCGCTCGGGCGTTCCTGCGGGCGCTCGCCAGAGCAGGGCCCAGCAGTTTCTCTGCTTGGAGGAAGCGATCTGCTTCTCCGCAGCCTTCAATTGACCGAGCAGTTTGTCGACCCGTTCACGAGCTGCTCGGTTGACCCCGGAGGTTGTCTGTAGGGTTGCCACGAGGCCCGTTCCGCTGCGAAACGCTCGAACGCGTCCTGCGCGACGAGGGGCCTCGACGCAGCGCACCCCCGGAGCCGATGGAAGTTCACTGGGCAGGTTCAGCACCCCGATCTGGGCAGTGTTGGTGACATGCGTGCCGCCGCACGGTTCGAGACCACGGGCCTGCGAACTCCACCACACGCACGACCGATGGGTGCTACTCGCCAAACAGCCCATATGCAGACCTTGGCCTCCCAGTTTCATCTCGACGGCGGTCACGTCGAAGGAGTCCCGAATGGCCTGGTTGGCGCGCTGCTCGACTTCCAACCGCAGGGGCCTCGCATACCGTGGGTCGCCGAATAGTCGAAGCGCAGGTAGCCCGGTTTGTTGTCGGGAACCGGCCCGGGTTGCGGTCTATCCCACAGTTCCCGCAGGGTGGCATGAACGATGTGGTGGCGGTGCGTGCCCTGCGACGCAGCGTGCCCTGGCACCGGATCCACGGCGGCGTGCGCCGTCGCCCCCTCACCGGGTCGCCGAACAGCTGAACTCGATGCACAGCCAGGCCTGGGACGGGACGCTGGACGTCAAGCACATCAGCGGACCACCCGTCACCGGTGATCCTTCCCGCGTCAGAGTCCTGGCCGCCAGACTCGGCGTAGAAAGGGGTTTCAGCCAGCACGAGTTCGACGACCTGACCGTCCGGCGGAAGTGACCACCTGGCCTTCGGAGACGATACCGATCGCTGGATCTCGTGTTCCGAGTTCTGGTATCCGGCGAAGGGGTTTCGTGGCCTCTCGAATCTTCTTCGTAGGCATCAAGGCTGGCGGCCCCACCTTTTGGCCTTCGCATCGGCGGGCCGTTCCTCTGCTGACATCAGCTCGCTGAAACGGACGATCCACACGAGTCCCGCCTCGGCAGCCATCTCGAGTCAGGTCAATCGAAACCACAGGTGTCGTGCAGTTGAAACGCCTCGTCGCCCGGAAGCTCTTTCGCGCCGGGCTTGCGACTCAGTCCACCGCGAGATCGAGATCGTGTTCCGGCGGACAACGTGCTGGAATGAGTCTCCTCATGTTGCTAATCACCGGAGATCCTCGCCCAGGAGTCGTTGATCTCCGGGTGGAGACGCTCATCACGTCCCTGCTGACGGGCGGCAGCTCGCATAGCACCGGGGCGTCGACGCCCAACAGCCGCATGGCCCGAATAGAGCGGCGGCGAGCGACGCAGGACATAGCCGCGGGCCTCGTTGCCGGTGACACCGTCGATCATCAGCATCAGCGAGGAACGTATGTGGTCCGCCACCGCGGAGCGCGTCGTCTCCAGGTCGGCTCCGCAGGTGCGTCCCGAGATTCTATCACCTGGCGATGACCAGGTAGACCTCATCGTCTCTCGTACATGTTCGCCACGCCTTGGAGCAGGTAGGCGATGCGTTCCAGGCCGCTGCCGGTATCGATGTTTTGCGTGCAAGGGCGACAACGTCAAATTTGTCATGCGGTGACGTTCGGTGATCTCCTCGTGTTGGAAAAACCAGGTTCCAGATCTCCAGGAAACGGTCCTCGTCGGCTTCTGGCCCGCCGTCAGGACCAAATTCAGGTCCGCGGTCGATGTAGATCTCGGGCAGGGGCCACCGGACCAGGCACCCCCATGTGCCAGTGGTTACTCTGAAGCCGCGCTCCTGGATGCGATCACGCGGAATTCCGGCCTTCTGCCACGGGGCGATGGTCTCCTCATCTCCGTGCAGGGCGGTCACCCAGAACATGGTCGGGCGAGAATCCCGAGACCGCCGTTGGGGACCTCGGTGGTGATCAGTTCCCAGGCGTAGTTGATGGCGCCTTCTTTGAAGTAGTCACCGAACGCGAAATTCCCCATCATCTGGAAGAACGTGCCGTGCCCGGGTGGTCTTGCCCACCTCGTCTATGTCCAGGGTACGTACACACTTCTGAACAGAGGCCGCCCGGCTGTAGGGGCTGGCTCCTCCCCATGAAATAAGGCTTAGAAGGAACCATCCGGCGTTGACGAACAACAAAGTGGGGTCGTTGTAAAGGAGCGACGCGCTCGGCACGACAGTGTGGTCGTGGCGCGCGAAGAAAATCGATAAAACCGGCTCCGGATCTCGGAGGTTTTCGTGAGGGAGTTTTTCCTTGAGGTCGATGTTTCTCAGGGCTTCTGGGGCATGGCGAGCTCCTCATGAGCTCCCTGTTTCTCTCGCATGGCTGCCCGTGAAGGTTGCGCGCGAAACTCGCGCTGAACCTGATGACGGCCTGCTGCCCGGATGCCTCGACGCGTTCGGCCACTCCCTGTGAACTGATATCAGCAACTTGCGGCCTCGGAGCTACAAGCACAACGGCCAAGGCGGCGCCAACCAGGATCCAGAACAGACGCCTCACTTCTTTTCGTCCCTTCAAAGACAGTTCGCCAGACCGTGGGCGACCGCAGCGCCACGAATCAGCCGCCAGGTGGCTGCGAAAAGCTGAGACATGTTGGCGGCATGTTCGCTGACCACGCTGGCGTGACCAGAGACACGCGCCACATCATCATCGGTAACCACGGACAGCTTCGCTGGCTCGTCGTTGGTGCTCTGACGGTGCTCTTCAGCTCGACCAGGACGGGAACCGAACTGGTGCCGGTCACGTACCGCGATGCGGACCTCATCGAGAGCTCGACCGGCCTTGATCAGGACAGCCGCTAGGGCCACGAGAACGCAGAGGGCAATGGCAGCAAGCAGACCTGCCAGCTCACCGACGGACATGTGAGGTCGCCTCCTTGAATCGAAGTATCGCCGTAACTCTAGCCGACCTACGTCCGCAATGACCCAGCAACTTCCGAACCGCCGTCATGCGTTCAGAAATGGCCGCCTCCGCTCCGTGACCGGTCGGCTGGTAATAGCTGGCTCCCACGAGATCATCAGGAAGGTACTGCTGGGCCGCCACGCCGGTGGACAGGTCATGGGGATAGATATATCCCTCGCCGTGCCCAAGAACCGCGGCACCGGCGTAGTGGGCGTCCCTGAGGTGCGCCGGAACCGCTCCTCCTCTGCCCGCACGCACATCAGCGACTGCCTTCTCCAAAGCCATGTAGGCGTGGACTTAGGAGCGGTGGCTGCTGCCACCGTGGCGTGAGAAAGGGGTGATGCGGGCCTCCGGCATCCCCAACAGCTGTACTGCCTGGGCTGCCGCGACACAGGTGCCGAGCACACCGGACGCGGCCATTCCGATATCCTCACTGGCCAAGATCATCAACCGGCGTGCAATGAACCGCGGGTCCTCCCCGCCTCCAGCATTCAGGCCAGGTAGTGCAGGGCCGCATCGACGTCAGGCCCCGCACAGATTTAATGAAAGGCGGAGATCACATCGTAGTGTTGGTCACCATCCCTGTCGTAGCGCACAGCGGCCCGATCCACCGCCTGGGCAGCAGCACCTCGCGGTGATCTTCACCAGCCCGAGCGCCTCCGGCAGATGCGAGCAGCCTCCTCGAGGTAGGTCAGCGCGGCGGGCATCCCCTCCAGCAGACGCACCAGGTCATCCCGGGCCGCATCGGTCGGGGCCACGACGCCCGCCAGTCCCTTTTCTCATCGAGCAGTGCCCGGGGAGACCAAGGCTGCGATGTCAGTGTCGGTCAGGGGTTTGAGGCGCAGCAGCAGCGAACGCGACAGTGTGGGGAGATCACGGAAAACTGGGGTTCTCCGTGGTCGCAGCAATCAGCGTGACGATCCGGTTCTCCACCGCGGGCAACAACGCGTCCTGCTGGGTCTTAGAAACGGTGCACCTCGTCGATGAACAGCACCGTCCGGACGCCCGCTCCAGTTCCCGCTTGGCCGCGTCGAGTTCAGCACGCAGTTCCCTGACTCCGCGGTCACCGCCGGAGTTCGACGGACCGGGCCCCAGATGCGTTGGAAACAATGTGGACGCCAAGGTGCTTACCGACCCCGGGGTCCCCACAGGAAGACACTCATCGGCTGCCTGCGACCAGCCGGCGCAGCGGAGCGCGGACCAAGCAGGTGCTGTTGTCCGACGAGCTCCTCCAGGTTGTGGGACTGCATCCTGACCGCCAGTGAGTGCCCCTCACCGCGAGCATTCCCCAAGGAACCACCCGTCGGCGGGGAATGGGATCAGGATTGCCGAAAAAGGTCAGGACTCACATCAATTACAGTAGCGGAGATCCTGGGCATCTGCCGTATCATTTGTTTGCTCTTGACGTCCCTGCATCCGCGAGGTTCAGAATGCCACAACCCTCGGGGACCAGTTCAGCACGCGCCGAGGGTGGCGACCATCGTCACCCTGGGCCTGTTGACCGGTCTCGGTCCATTCACTATAGACCTCCGTACCTGCCCACTTTCCCTGCTCTCAAGGCTGACCTAGGAATCACTGACTCCCAGGTTCAGGTGACCCTCTCAGCCACCACCTTGGGATTCGCTGTTGGGCAGCTCGTTGTGGGCCCTCTGAGCGAAAGCGTCTGGGACTGGAGTTCCGCTGGCGGCAGCCACTTTCTTACACATCGTTTCTTCGGTTCTCGTGGCGATTGCCCCCCAATGCCGTTTTCTCACCATCATGCGTGTTCTCGGGGTCGGAGCTGCGGGCGGTGCCGTGGTGTCGATGGCAATGGCCCGGGACCTGTTCTCTGGGAGGCGATTGGTCGTGATGCTTTCCCGCCTGGCGCTCATCAACGGCCTGGCGCCCATCATCCTCCTCCGGTGGGTTCGTGGATGGTCACAGTCCTGAGCTGGCGTGGGGTTTTCTGGGCACTGGCCAGCCATGGTGCGATCCTGTTGCTGCTGATCCTGCTCTGATCGTGGGAGCCCGCCCGCCCGGCAGAACGCACCGCGGGTGGCCTCGCTCCGCTTCTGGAGCCTACCGCCGGGTGCTGGGCGACAGGGTGTTCGTCGGCATCCGGCTGACCGCATCCTGCTGCTTCGCAGGCTTGTTCTCTCATCTCCACCTCGTCACTGCTGTTGCGAAACTTTCGGGCTGCGCGAAACCGGGTTTGGTGTCGTGTTCTGCCATCTGTTCCGTAGGGTGTGCTTCGTCGACGTTCAGCTGGAAGCCGCTGCTCTGCGCATCCGGGCCGCAGAGGTGCTCATCGCCGGTACCGCAGGAATGATCGTGGCGGCCTCATTGCTGCTGGGACTCGACGGCAATGCGCGGAGGTCCACATCCCTTGAGTTTCCCGCGATGTGCACCCTGGCCTTCGGGGCATGCAATCCTGCCGCCCAGGTGCTGGCGTTGCAGAACCATCGGAAAGATTCGGGGAGTGGCCGCATCCTGATGGGGGCCCTCAATATGACGCTCGCCGCCGTGGTGGGACCATCATCAGCCAGTTTGAACTGGCCTCGGCTGCCCTATGGCGAGTCTCAATGCTCTGCTGCGCCGCTGCAGCTGCGCTGTGCCTGTGGCTGATAGCCCGGCCAAGACGGATCGAGTTCACCGCTGGCGGGGAATTCACCGGTCCTGCTGGTGTTGCTGGCAACCACCTCGGTACAGATCGGTTCTTCCCACGCCAGGGGTTGCCTGTCGCGACCCCACCGCAGGTGGCTGCCTGGTGCGCATTCTGTTCGCCGCCTTATTCCTGAGCGCTGTGTTCCGCCCACCCTACGCGGCCGCAGCCCGGTGCAGTGGCTCGGCAGTGGGATACGGGGTTGCGCTCACCGGGATGAGTGCAATCTTCACCTGTCGATCAGCGCATTCCCCTTGGCATGGCGGTGACCTTCGAGTTCCTGGGGCCCGTTGACCGTGGCGTTCGGTTCAAACGCAGGCGTGACCTGATCTGGGTGGCCCTCGCCGCTCTGGGGTGGTTCTTCTGGGGATCAGTCCGGCCGCTGCTGGAACCCGTGGGCGTGGGCTTGGCTCTGCTGGCCGGGGCCTGCTGGGGCGCCACATCCTGCTCACACTCTCGGTGCCCGCTGGGAGGCTCTCCGGGTTGACCGTAGGTTTCTGGATCGCATATCCCTGTACTGCTTCCGTGACCTTGCCCGCAGCCATCTCGGGTGAGTACTCCTGGGCCCTGGACCCCGGTGTTTGGGGCATGGGGCTGGCCTCGGCCTGCTTGGCTCCGCCATCCCCTTCCCTCTGGAGATGCGAGCCCTGCAACGCATGTCTCAGGGCCACTTTCGGGGTCCTGACGAGCCTTGAGACCAGCAGCTGCCGCACTCATCGCCTTCCTGCTGCTGGGCGAACAGCTCGGCGCCCTGGAACCGACCGCCATGGCGCTGGTGATCCTCACAAGCGTCGGATCCATCCGAAGCTCCTCGACGGGCGAAAACTGACAAATCTGAGTCGACGGATCGGTGTCCAGCCTCACGCGCGTCGGTCGGCATCGACACCGCGCATCATGACCTGCGTTCTTCCGCTCGGCTTGGAATCGACGGCTTCCTTGCGCTGCGGCGGTGATCGCCGGTGCCGCGGTCAGCGGATCGTAGCCTCCACCTGACTTCGGGAAGGCGATGACCTCGCGGATCGACTCCGCACCGCTGAGCGGCGACGATCGGTCCGAAGGCGATGCCGCCGTGCGGCAGCGCCGAAGGCAGCATCCAGCGGAAACCAAACTTCTCCTGCGCCTGTTCCTGCGTGATGCCATTGCCAGACACCCGCTCCTGCACGTCACGGCGATGGATGCGGATGGATCCGCCACCGATCTGCGCTGCCGTTGCAGACCATGTGCGTAGGCGTAGGCGGTGGCCTCACCCGGATGTTCGTCAAGCCATCGAGGCCCACTCAGGTTTTGGGGGAAGTGAAGGCGTGGTGCACGGCGGTCCAGGCCCCCTCGCCAACAGCGACATCTCCCTCGGCCTTCGCCTCGGATGCGGGTTTGAACAGGGGCGCGTCAACCACCCACACAAAACTCCAGGAGTTTTCGTCAACCAGCCCGCAGCGACGGGCGATCTCATCGCGGGCCGCAGGAGGTTCTGGGATGCGGTGCGTTCCCCACTCGGCAAAGAAGATGCAGTCGCCGGGTTTCGCCCCGGTGCGCTCCGGCAGATGCAGCCAGTTCCGCATCAGAGGAGGTTCTTGGCGACCGGGCCACCCAGTTCCCCGGCATCGGAGACGGTGACGTACGCCAGGCCTTTCGCGCCGCGCTGTTTCGCCCACTCCTGCCAGGCATCGAACTGGCGTCGCGGTTGCGACGCACCGCCGGGCATGACCACAGCCCCCACGTATGGTGCCTGGAACACGCGGAACCCGGTCTCGAGAAGACATCGGTCAGTTCTGTTAGCTCGACATCAAACCGAAGATCCGGTTTGTCCGAACCGTAGCGGTTCATGGCGTCGGCGAAACTCGAGGCGCGGGAAGGGGTCGGCAGTTCGATCCCTTGATGCGCCGAGATCTCCTTGACGGTGCCTCCCCAGCTCGATCACGTCTTCTTGATCGACGAAAGCTCATCTCGATGTCGAGCTGGGTGAACTCCGGTTGCCGATCGGCGCGGAAGTCCTCATCGCGATAGCAACGGGCGATCTCTGGTATAGCGTTCCATTCCCGCCACCATCAGAAGCTGCTTGAACAGCTGCGGGCTCTAGTGGCAGCAGTACCGGAACCAGGGTTGAGCCGGGCCGGCACCAGAAAATCGCGGGCTCCCTCCGGTGTGGAGCGGGTCAGGGTAGGAGTCTCGATCTCGACGAAATCACGTTCCCCCAGCACCTTCCGGGCCGCCTGGTTCACCTTGGAACGCAGCCGGAGCGCAGCGGCTGGTGCTAGTCGCTCTCCAGATCCAGATAGCGGTGTTTCAGACGCGCCTCCTCGCCGACGGTGACGCGTTCGTCGATCTGGAAGAGGGCAGCGGGCAGACGGGGTTGAGCACCTCCAGCTCGGAGATCGCGACCTCGATCTCCCGGTCGGCAGATCCGGGTTGGCGTTGCCCTCGGGGCGGGTCTCGACCACGCCGGTGACCTTGATGCAGAACTCGTTGCGCAGATCGTGCGCACCTGAGGAGGCCAGCACCTCATCCCGGACCACCACCTGGGCAATACCGGAGGCGTCCCTCAGGTCGATGAAACGCCACGCCACCGTGGTCACGCCGCTTCGCCACCCAGCCAGCGAGCACCACTTCTTGACCCACGTTCGCGGCCCTCAGCTCACCCGCGTGGTGTGTGCGCAACATGCAGTTTCCTCTCTTCTCCGGCTGCGTGGACGGTACAGCCAGCCAGCGACGGATCCTACCCGGGCACGTCGTGTGTGATTGCCTTTCCGGCACGAAATGTTCAGCCTCGGACGACCCGCGGGGTGGTGTCCTCGATCGGAGGCAACCAGGCATTCGGATCTGCCGGCAGCTGCTCCCCGAGCGGATGTCTTTTGACCGAATCCTCAAGACCGGCTCCCGAACCCGGACGAACGGAATTCCTCTGCGTTCGGCGAGACCGGATCTGACGCCCGAACTTTGTCGGCCTTAGGGCGACCTCACCGCGATGCCGCGTTGTCTCAGTCTGCGTGCCACGAATATCGCCCGGTCCCGGGTCTCTTCCGCATCGACTGCCACCAGGACCGCCGATGGGACGCTGCGGGTGGCATCCAGAACACCCTTGCCGATCAAAGGGGCAAGTATCCGGGTGACGCCGGAAGGAGTACCCGACTCCGGGGAAGGTCATTCTCTCCGTCGCTGGCCAAGGAGTCGTAGCGACCGCCAGAGCCACAGAACCGAGCTTTCTCCGGGCCCAGCAGCAGGGTTTCGTAGACGGTGCCCGTGTAGTAGTCGAGTCCCCGCGCGATCCCCAGGATCAGCCACCACCCGGCCCGCTTTCGGTGACTGCGCGCGATCCGGATGAGCGAGGCAAGATCGCCAGGCCCTCCTCCAGCATCTCGTGGGTGACGCGGGCCCTGCACCTGATCGACGAAGGATTCGTCCTCGGGCTGATACCCGCCAGGGCGACACAGGCGCGGGCTTGAGAATCACCCAGCCCACCTGCTCGGTCAGCAGCTCGAGCCACCACATCCGGCCCCACTTTGTCGTACTTTGTCAACGACGCTGAAGCACGGCTGCGGTGTCGCTCGATCCCGAGTCCCCGGTAAAAGCCCTCCGAGAGTTTCCGGTTGTTGACCCGGATGCTCACCGAGCGGCAGCCATGTCCGAGTGCGGTTTGCCGAGACGTCCAAAGGCCACTAGGGGATCTCGGCGTCGTGGTGGTCAGCCAGCTGGTCGCGTCCGACGATGTCGATATCGGCTGGGTGAACTCCCGATAGCGTCCTTCCTGCGGGCGTTCACCACGCCAGACCTTCTGCACCTGGTAGCGACGGAAGGGAAAATTCAAGTGCCCGGAGTGCTCCAGCACGTAGCGGGCGAAGGGCACCGTCAGATCGAAGTGGAGACCGAGTTCATCCGCATCCCCTTCCTGCGCATGTAGGCGCCTGACGACATAAATCTTCTTGTCGATCTCCCCTTTGCGGGCCAGTTGGTCAAGGGGTTCGACGGCCCGGGTCTCAATGGGAGCAAAGCCATGGAGTTCGAGGTGGATGTGATGGCTGCAAGCACCTGGTTCTCCACCAGGCGCCCAGCTGGAAGGAACTCGAGAAACCGGAGATCGGTTTAGACGTGCCGTAGCTCAGTCCTTCAGGAAATCAGCTTGCAGGTAGGGGATTGTGAAGTTTTTGCGGCCCCGACGGTGGTGGGTTCCCCGTGTCCGGGCAACAGTAGCGGTCTCGTCAGGGAAGGTCTCGACGATGTCGGCGCAGGGTGATACGCATCTGCTCCAGATCGCCTCCAGGGAAGATCGGTGCGCCCAATGGTGCCCTCGGAAGATCGTCCCAGTCAACAGCACCTTCCGGTGTCGTCGACCTGCAGCGTCGATCGAGGGGTGTGTCCTGGAGCGATGTGAGGTCTAGTCTCAAGCCCGCAGGGACCTGGAAGACCTCATGGTCCCGTAGAGTCCGCAGGCCGCTCCAGCAGATCTTCGCCGAAAGCTGCCGTATCAGGGCACCAACCGGTTTCCCAGCCCTGCAGAAGCGGGATGAGCATCTCAGAGTCGGCTTTTCGCACATCGAACAGAACGCCCCAGAAACGGCCGCCAGGGTCGCAGCAGCGCAAACGTGATCGAGATGTCCGTGTGTGCAGGATGACTTCTGGGTGCCAACCGAGACGATTCAGGGCGGCGGAGACCAGCTCGGATCCGTTCACGCCCGGATCGACGACAAGACAGCCGCTCTCAGCCGGATCAGCCGCAATGAGATGGCAGTTCGCGGTCCACGAAACGGGAATGGTCTCGATACGCACGCGCCCAGCTGTGGCAGCGATCCGGGGTGTGCACAAAAGGTTCTCACGGAACCTTCGCACCCGCCCTGTCCCTGAAGGATTTGCCCGCTAGATTGTGTGCATGCGAGTCAACAGCAAGCGCCCGCGGACTTTCGGTCGTGTCGATCCGGACGGCACCGTCTATGTTCGCGTCGGTGACACAGAGAGAGTGTCGGGCAGATCCCCGATTCCACCGCTGAGGAGGCTTTGACGTTCTACACGCGAGGGCGCGTATGAGAACCCTAGCTGCTGAGGTGACTCTGCTCGTCTCCCGCGTGGAGGCCCAGGCCATGTCCCCTGAGGATGCGCGCAAGGCCATTGCCACCACTCGCGCCACCGTCACAGAGGCGAATGCCGTTGGTGATCTTGCAGCCTCGCAGCCCGATTGGACGCTCTCGAGGACTGCTCCCGGCTCAGATCGAGGCTCGCAAGGCTGCCCGCGCAGAGCAGAACGCGTCCACTATCGCCGCCAAACAGGCGATGGTGGACGAGGCCGAGTCCCTGGCGAGGTGGCGACGACTGGCGCCACAGGTGGATCGGTTCCGGGAGCTTCTGGAGGGTGGAAGGCGCTACCCGCGTCGACCGCACCACCGACAACGACCTCTGGCACCGGTTCAGCTCGGCACGCGCAGTACACGCGCCGGCGCAAGGCTCATTTTCCGAGCTGAACGCACGCCGCGACGAGGCGAGAACGTCTCAAGGAAGAAATCATCGAGGCCACGCCTTGGCCGAATCCACCGATTGAGGCCGACCTCAGGCGCTTTCACGATCTGATGGCTCGTTGGAAGGCAGCCGGATCCGCCCGGAGGCAGACGACGAATCCCTAGTGGGCCGGGTTCCACGCCCTACAGGACACATTCTTCAACGCCCGCTCAGCTGCCCAGCACGCCGCGGACGATGCGCAGGCGGAGAACCTCAGGACAAAAACCGCACTCCTGCAGCAGGCAGAACGAGACCTCGAGGGTGTGACGGATGTCGACGCCGCCAGAGCACGCCCTTCGTGGATTCTTGTCCAGGTTCTCCGAAATCGGTCACGTACCTCGGGCAGCCATGCGTGAGCTTGATGCCCGGGTCGAAACTTTCCGGCCGGGTCAGCGGAGTGGAGGCCGAGCGCTGCACCGCCTGCCGATCGAAGCCCGCAAACGTGCGAGGACACCGTCGCCTTTGTTCCGGTCGCAGGTGGACAAAGCTCACCAAGGATCTTGAGGCGGCGGAGGCCGCGAGGTGATCGCGCAAGGCGAAGGATGTACGCACATCGCTGGAGACCTACACCTCCTGGCTGGACCAGGCCCGGCAAACCCTTCAGGTTTCCAGGACATCTGAGCAAACACGATCAGGTCCTCTCCCCCACCTGCTGAGGAGGGACCCCATCTTCGAGGGTCTGTTGCGTGTCGTTCATCCACCTCGCGTGCGACCTCGAGGATCCTGGCTCTGGAGGAAGAACTGGCCTTCTGGTGTCAGGAATTCGTGCGGAAGGCGTCGAGACCCCGGGGACCAGCGTACCTGCTTCAGGACGTGGTTTCCGGGTGTCTGGGATCCGGTGACTCGAAGGTGAGCCTTCCGGAGAATTTCTTGTTGCGTCCTGGGGTCAAGTGTGGCCTCCAGAATATCGACGATGCAGGTCAGAAATCACTCGGCTGACATCCGCCAACAGCCCCGCTCGGTCTATGCCCTCGACCTGGATCGTGACGGGGAATTGCCGCATATCTGCCTTGTCCCAGGCGACCTTACCAGCCGCTCAGGGTTCTTGCAGGGCGGGAACGTTCGTACAGTCGGCACGGTGCCGACACCCCATCGGTTCGGGTGACGAAGCCCGTGATCCCATCCTGGGATCGAGTGGCGGCAGCGTGCCAGTTTACGGCCATTGTCGGTCGCCATCCACCAGCACGCGGGGTTCCGTGGCTCGAGGGCGTCTCCGGAATTTCCGCATCCCTCGTCCTCGGTGATGGTGTCCACGGCCTCGTCCTCACCCCCGACGAGTTCTATCAGGTGGGTGACACGGCCTGGGCTCGATCTGCCCTCACTATCGCTTTGTAGAGACCGGAGACATCTGCGTGGCGCAGTTCGTTGGCGACAGCGGTGAGTTCTCAGGGTGAGGAGACGCTGCATCGGCAAACCAGTACGCCGAAGCCGCCTCGCCAACATCTCCTTACCATCCTCGATCACCTCGTCACGACGTTCTCGAAAAATACTGTTTGATCTTCTGACGGGCACGGCTGGTGGCGACAGGCGAGCCAATCGCGGGCTCGGCGCATTCGAGGGATTTCGGTGAGAATCTCTACTTTGTCGCCCTGGGCAGGTTTCGTCGACAGCGCCGCAGGCGACCGTTCACCCAGGCGCCGATACAGCGATGCGACCTCTGTAGTGCACCGAGAAGGCGAAATCTGCGGAGTCGCACCACCGGCAGGACGTTCACCTCACCTTTCGGGGTGAACCACGTAGATCTCACGTCGGAGTTGATCTCGAACGTCATGCCGAGATCCGAATTCCGATCGGGTCCTCGGTTTCCTTGCACTCATCACCCCGAGCTGCAGATTGCATGGCGCAGCGCCTCCTCGGAGTGACCCGTTGCCTCAGGTTTCTCGCCTGTACTTCCAGTGCGCCGCGACGCCGTACTCTGGCCCGACGGTGCATCTCGTGGGTGCGGATCCTGCAGCTCCAACAGGTTCTGCGCGATCCCGAGCACCGTGGCGTGTAGGGACTGGTTACATATTGAATTTCGGGTTCGCGATGTAATCCTTGAGACCTGCCCGGGATCAGTTTCCGCTTGGAATGAGCAACCCCGGGGCACGCGTATGACGGTCCCGCACGTCGTCAAGACCAGCACCGCAACCCGGTGAGGGTCGTGAGATGTCGGCGAAATCACGGCGGACCATCATCTTCTGATAGATCGGTGGTAGAAGTGCTTTGGGTCGACCGTAGATGGTCGCCTTGATCTTGATATTGTCCGCCATTGGCTGTTTTGAACTGCGCAATCAGATCCCAGATGATAGCGTTCCCCGTCCTGGCGCCTGCTGAGCCACTGAGGTCCGCGAGTCTATCTGAGTGCACCTTGGGCTCGATGGCTTGGAAGGATGATCCTCCAACTCCCATTTCACGGTGTTCGCCTACCCAGCCGGTGGCCATGCATGCGAAAATATTGAGGGTTTTCCGTGGCGATCCTGACTTGTTTGTCAGACGAGAAAACCGATGGATTTCGCATGTTATTGAGGGCGATCCAGCAAGTTTGATGCACAGGACCCGCACCTCTTCGAAGTGGCGCATGATCATCTTCCGGATGGTTTCCGTAGCTGGCGGTTTCGCCGCCAGGTCACCTTGTTGTCAGTTTTCGTGACGATCCGCCATCCAGTGCAACCTCGTCGGTGAACTCTTCGCTGCGACTGGTCGAGCGTGTTACTCGGTGTCCTCTCGACCGTGTCCGTGCAGCGAGAGCAGCGACCAGCACAGGCTTTCAGTCATGCCCAGCTCAGCGAGGATGGTGGCCACTGCCAGCGGTGGGTGATGTAGGGATCGGACTTGCGTTTCTGCGGTGGAGCTGCTCCGCGGTGCGATGAGGCAGTGACTCGATCGGCGACAGATCGCCTTGGGATGGCGCGCCTAGATGGTCGCGAAAGAGGATCGAGCACGGCGGAACGAGGCCTGACGGCTAGCCTGGCCAAACGAGTGCCGCATTCGCAGCCGCAGCTGTTCCGCGTCCGCTGGTCCAGGCGTCGCAATGCTCCTTGGTGCGTCACCTGCTCAGCCATGGTGAAAGTTTGGTGCGATCGACGCAGATGTCTGGCTCAGTCATCGGTGTCTCGCAGGTTGGGTCGTTCCGACGACGCGACGATCAATGATCACCGGTCTGGATACTGGACGCCGTGGAATCGCTAAAAACGCCGTCAGCGTTCCGTTGCGGATGATTCGATATCTCTCCCCTTGACATCGTTCAGGGACGTCCCTGCCTCGCTGGGTATCGCCTGTCGTTGCTGAACCTCCAGGCCTGTTCCTGCGGTCAGCAGATCCTGGATGATAGCTCGAGCTCAGGACCAACCGCCGACGGAGGAGCAACATCCAACCGTGTCCGAGGGTCACCACAGACGTGGCACCCGACTGGCGGACCAAGACGACGTTGTCCTTCTCACGAACGCTGACGATGATGCGTGCCCCGGGGTTGAGCTGCCTGGCGGTGAGCGTGGTGAGGATGGCGGCATCGTCGCGGGACAAACAAATGATGATCTTCCGGGCTTTGGACACCTCAGCGCCGCAACAGATCACGGCGTGTCGCATCCCCAGAGAATGAGGCCAACCCTCGAGGTTTGGCCCTCATTCACCCGCGCGTCACTGCTGTCGTGACGACGATCGGTCGTCCGGTTCCCCGTGACGACGAAGAGTGTTGATTGCGCTGCGGCCGCCGTGCCGTAGCCGATCACGACAACGTGATTGCATTTTCTGCCTCCACTGCGGGTCACGGATGGCGCGAGCTGCCCTCATCAGCCAGCACAGCGATGGTGGTACCGACCAACAGCCAGGAAGCCGACACGCATCAGGGGTGATGAGGATCGCGTTCAGGGAGCCAGGCGTGCAGAGCAGGAAGGGTGATGCATCGCCGTGGCCCGTGGTGGTCATTGTGACCGTTGAGTAGTACAGAGCATCGAGTGAAACTAACCCCGTCGTGGCGGCTGTTGTCGATGTGGGTCGCGAGTCAGCTTCACACAACAAAGAGTGCTGATCATCAACAGCGGGGCGCCAGCGCACCTCGTTGCCAAGCTCAGCAGCGGCTGCACCTGCGGATGAGGGGCATGCTCCACCATTGAGGTGGCATGCACCCTTGCAGGGAACCCGTTTCCTCAGTCTGCCCACGGCCCTAGCTCGTCAAAACCGCCGAACAACTGCTGGATCCCCTGCTCGCTAAGCTTTTCCCTGCCACCCGAGGGCTGTGAGCTCGAAGCACGCTCACATGCTGCAAGCTCTGCTCGAGTCGTTTCAGCAATGCTGCCGTGGCGGCGATGGTTCCTCCGGTGGCGACGTCATCTGACGAGCTACACGTGCTGCGACGAGGGCATCCGCATGCATGGTGAGGTCGCGGTGCCGTATTCGAGATCAGAAGGATTCGCTCAGCACAGGACGGCAACTTTCGTTTCGGACCGGTCGAACCCGGCTCCGAGGGCCAGGGCGACAGGGTGGCAGATGAATCCCCGAGCTTCCGCCTACCCAACCACCACGTCAATGGCCTCGGGGGCTGACGTCACAATTGCGTCAACCGCTTGCGGAGACCCTCGGGGAGGCCAGCAACGGGGTGATGTCTTGCAGAGCCACTCCCGGGTTTGGGCCAGTCCGTACGTCCGCGATCAGGGAAACCAGGCTCATCGTTTCCTGGCGCTTCCTCTGCTCGCGCGACAGGTTGCTGCGCTGTTGCCTGCGTGTTCCCGAGGCGACGACGGCTTCGCTCCCCGGACGTCCTCCTTTCGTCGTCCGTTGCCTCCTGGGACGGTTTGCGTTCGGCCTTGGCGGTCACGTTCGGCCTGCGCACCAGTGATGCACGGTGGGCGATCTGGTCGGAGTTCCCGCTCCTTGCCACTGCCAGCAGCGGGTGGCGGTGAAGATAGAAGAGTAGGCACCGGCAGGTCATGCCGATGAACAGCGCCAGGCCGAGATCGGCGAGGAGGACACTGTGCAACGTGGCACCGCCGATCAGCGGGGCGGTGACCGGCGGGATACCGATCAGGGTGGTGTTCAGGGACCGGATGGGCACCTGGTTGATCGCCAGGTTGGCTGATTCTCCATATGTCCTCCTGCTGTCCTTCGGGTTCCTCGTGTTCTCCGTCACGGTCCGAAGACCACCACGGTGTCGTAGAGGAGTATCCGAGAATGGTCAGCACGCCGATGACGGTCGCAGGGGTGACAGTGAGAACCGATCAGGGGCATAGATGCCGATGGTAACCACCAGATCATGCGCCAGAGCTATGCAGCTGCCAGGGACATCTTCCAGTTTCGGAACCGAAACCGATCAGCACCATCACGAGCGCTATGAGAGCCGTCAGGGCTATCAGCGCCTGCCAGGATCTGTTCACCCACGAGGCGCCGATCGCCGTGTGGGTGACGTCAGCGGGTTTCACGTTTGCCAGCGCGGCGATGGCGGCGAACCGAGACGGTCTCCTCGGGATCGAGGGAGCGCGTCGGATCCACGGCACTCTCCCGGGGGAAGACCTGGGCTCGCCCAGGTCCTTGACCTCAGAGCCAGCCACCTTGGCACGCACCTCGTCGACGGTGGTCTCGGTGACCGGCAGCGCCACCGGAAGTCAGTTCCACCCCGGAAGTCGTTCGAGGACCAGCCCGCGAAACCTACCGCCAGAAGCAAACAGCGGGGATCATGGCTGAGAAACGTGTACCAGAACTTCTGGCCCGACGAAAGTCATGGGAATCTGGCCCGTATAGAAGCGGTGCGACCCAGCCCGTGTTTGGTGGACATCAGGCCTCCTTGGCGCGGTGGGTGCAGCGACTGCGACGGCCCAGCAGGAATCTCGGCTGGCTACCCATGGCTGGCATCAAGACCTGAGGCCGATGGCCTTCACGAAGAACTTGGTGTGTCCAGCAGCTGCACGAGTGGTTTTGGTGAAGAAAGCAGACCGCCAAGTCAAGCAGGGTGGTCAGGCCGAGGAGAGGCGAAACCCTTCACCCCACCAGCGGCGAGGATGAGATAGGACGATGGCGGACAGAATGGACACCATGTTCACGACCAGGATCGTGGGCCTGGCTGGGTCCACCGTCAGTGAGGGGGCGGACCTGAGACTTCGCCCGTCGCGTATCGTCACGAATGCGTTCAAGTAGATGACGAAGGGTCCGCCGTCACCGATGCCACAATCGCGCGCCGGCGATGGCCGGGAGGTTCAGGGGTGAATCCATCGCCTCGCCGAGAACCACCATGGGCATAGGTCGCGAGTGCCGCGACACGGAACCGATCACCACGAGTCCCAAGACCCGCGGTAGTAGACGAGACAGTACTGGGACCACGAGCGCCCAGCCGATACCGCCTGCGAGGCGGGCCGACGCAGAGCTGCTCACCGCCGAGTGTGGGAGAGACCGTCTCCACCTGGGAGGCTCGAAAGTTGAGGGCAGCACCGAATTTCAGGATGTTGGCAGAGTTCGTACGCGGACTCTGCGGTGAAGTTGCCTGTGATCTGGGCCTGGCCGTTGGTGATGGCGCTCTGAACGCGGCGCGGACTGCACCACGCCATCGAGCACCACCGCGAACTGGTTGGCCGGCGCCTGCTTGAGACCATGTGCCGTGGTCATCTGACTGAAGAGTGCTCGTGCCGCCTCGATCGAACTCGAGGTCACCACATGGGCAATCTGCCCTGCGGAACCCAGGTTGGCCCCTGACGACACGTTCGCCGACGATGGCCGCAGGGGCCAAGAAAGGTATTTCATCTGACCCGTCGGATCCGCAGCCACCGTGGCCCTGTCCGGTGGGCCTCGACCTTGTCGTTGCATTTGAACTCTTTGGATGCCTGGTTGTCCTGCTCTGTTGCGGTGTACGCCAACACCTCATCGACGCTGAGAACGCTCACCTCGCCCGGCTCAGGGGTAGGTGTAGGAAGCCAGGGAGGTGGGATCGGTGTTCTCACTGCGCTGCTTGGCCGACGTGAAGCACAGGGGCGGAAGAGTTAGTTGGGCGGTGCTGCCGATCAGTTTCACCATGTCATCGCGCTGAACGTTGGGGAGCGGAACGACGATGTGTCTATCGCCAGACGTAGTCACCGATGCCTCACCGATTCCCAAAGCCATCGACGCGTTTCTGAATGATGTTCTTGGCCAGCTCAGGCGAGATCCCTTGTCGACCGTTGAATTCGTGGCGGTCAAGGTGATGGGTCATGACCCCCTGAAGGTCGAGACCAAGCTTGGGGGACGAGCACCGACTGATGCCATGATCCGAGACATCGCGCCGATGGCGACCATGAAGACGAACAGCGTCAAAGCGGGTCGGGGTTTGCGGGATACCGTTGCCATATGGGCTCGATTCAGTGTTTCTCGGAAACGGGCTCTTCGCTCGCGGCGGCGTCCTCCGGCTCGGAGGCGTCACTACCGTCCACGTTCTCCTCGCCCTCGATGGTCTCCTCCACCTCGTCGGTGAATTCGAACTCTTCCTCATCGTTCTTGGCGACGCGTGCAATGGCCTGTTTGAGGATGGTCACCTCGACACCGGAGCCAGCTCCACGATCGCCTGTGTGTCGGCGATGCTGAGAAGAGTGGCGAAAATACCGGAGGTAAGGATGACCCGCTCACGCAGGCTGCAGCGCGTCAGTCTGGGACTGGTGTTCACGCATGCGCTTCTGCTGGGGCCGAATCATCAAGAAATATACGGCGCCCGCAAAGAGGACGAGCATCAAAAGCAGATCGAGACCTGGCATCTGTTCATTCCTAACGAGGCGGTTGGCGGGTTTGCCGTGGGTCAGAATAGCTCACTCGAACAATGAAGGCTCACCGGCCGGAGGGCGCAGACCGAGATGTCGCCAACCAGCTGCGGTGGCGATCCGGCCACGCGGGGTGCGCATCATCAGGCCTCACGGATCAGGAAGGGGCTCCGCCACCTCGGAGAACGGTCTCGGTTTTCCTCTCCTACGCTGAGCGCCAAGGTGGATAGGCCGACAGGGGCCTCCGTTGAACAGAGTGCACAGGTTGCGCAGCCTCCTGTCGAGTCGGTCCAGGCCGCGTTCACTCACCTCATACAGTTCAAGAGCAGCCCGGGCATGCTCACGTTTCACTTCCCGGTGTCCCCCCACCTGGGCGTAGTCACGAACCCGTCGCAGCAGGCGGTTCGCGATCCGGGAGTACCGCGACCGGCCCGCGATCTCTGTGGCGGCCACATCCTTCGGCTGCACCCCCAGCTTCACAGCCGATACCGCGACGATGCCTGCCAGATCTGCGGCGTCTGTAGAACTCCAGCTGCGCGGTAAAACCGAAACCGATCCCGCTCGGCCGGCAGCAGGCCCGCGGTTGTTGCTCGCACAGGAGTGAAAGGCGGGCAGATCTACTATGGGGATGGCAGTCGCCCTGGTCGCTGCCACCACGACATCGACCACGGAAGTCCTCCATAGCGAGGTAGAGCATCTCCTCGGCGGGGCAGGCGAGTCGGTGGATCTCGTCGAGGAACAGCACATCACCCTCGTCGAGGTCCCTGAGAGGATCGCTGCCAGATCCCTGCGTGTTGGATGGCGGGACCTGACGAGATGCGCAGATTCACCCCGAGCTCCGCCGCGATGATCGATCGCCAGGTGGTTTTCCCAAACCCGGAGGCCCTGACAAAGCAGCACGTGATCCGGGCTGCTGCCCCGATGCCTGCCGCGGCCGGGACCGACCAAGTTGGTCGCGAACCCGGGGTTGCCCTCGAGACTCGCTCAGACGCTTGGGACGCAGAGCCGCCTCGAGTCCTTCTCCCTCGAACGAGCGACGGATCCACCTCAGAGAAATCCATGATTTTCCTCCTCAGCGCTTTTGGCCACACGTCCCGAGGGCGGCCCCTCATCAGTTGAGCCACACCTGCGCCTCGGCAGCCAGATCTGCAACGGCATCACACGCGCGTTCCCGGCCTCCTGGTGGACCAGCCGAGGCCCCCGAAGGCCCTCCAGACCCTGATCGCGCCACGATTCGTTCATCGCACCGGGTGTTCCCGGCTCCGGCTCCGCGTCGTCCAGGGCAGAGCAGGCCCTGCCTTTGTCCTTGAGTTCCAGCACCAGCTTCTGAGCGCTTTTTGTTGCCGATCCCGGGCACCCGGCACAGAGCACGCAGGTCGCCCGCGAGAATCGCTCGTTTCAAGTCGCCCGGTGACAGCACGGAGCAAGATGGCCAGAGCGAGTCTGGACCCACCCCCGATGCGCTCTGCACCAGCTCGAAGGCCTCCCGCTCGGATTCGCCGCCGAAGCCGAACAACGTCAGAGTCCCTCACGCACGACAAGGGGACGTATGGACGGTTCTCGTCTCCCCGGACGCAACGCGGCTGCCGTGGCCGTGTGTGCAGTGCCCACGGAAACCCACCCCGCCGACATCGATCACGAACCAGGCGGCTCCCGCGGCTGTCACGGTACCCGTCAACTGGGAGATCATCGTTCTCCTCCGCGGCCGCGACCAGCGCCGCATATCGATTGGTATGGCCGCCTCGCCAGGCGTGACAGACAGCCAGGGCCAAGGCATCGGCCGCGTCCGCTGGCCGGGGCGGCAGAGTTGAGCCTCAGGATTGCGAGTGACCATGGAGGTCACCTGGGACTTGTCAGCCCGTCCCGAGCCGGTGACGGCCGCTTTGACCTCGCTCGGGGTGTGGAAGGTGACAGGAAGCTCGCCGGGCCGCGACCAGAGCGGCGACCCCGCGGCCTGCGCCGTATCGATCACGGATGCCGTGTTGTGCTGGGCAAACACGCGTTCGATGGCGACCACGTCCGGGGTGTGTTCGGTGAACCACTGTTCGAGTCCGGCCTCCACCTGAAGCAGCCGATGAGCCACGTCCAGGCCCGGGTTGGTACGAACGACCCCGACCGCGACAAAGACGGGGGCCTCCCACAGTGCCAGTCAACCACGCCGATACCGCACCGGGTGAGGCCGGGGTCTATACCAGAATGCGCTTTTTCTCGAACATCAGTTCGGATTATGAGACGATCAATCCTCGGAATCGAGGGCAGCCGCCACCGCCGGCGCGAGGTCCAGGTTGGTGAAGACGTTCTGTACGTCATCAGAGTCCTCGAGGGCGTCGATGATACGGAAGATTTTCTGGGCGAGTTCCACGGTGTCGATCTCCTGGTCGAAGGAGGCAACGAACTGCACTTCCGAGGAGTCGTAGTCGAATCCGCTGCCTCGATGGCGCGCGGACCTCCACGGTGTCGCCGGGATCGCAGACCACCTCCCAGGCTTCATCCTCGTCGTTGACCTCTTTCAAGGCCAGCCTCGATAGCCGCTTCGAGCAGGTCATCTTCCGTGACCTCTTTACTCTCCTGTCGTTTGGGGACCACGACAACTCCCTTGCGGGCGAACAGGCGTTGCACCGATCCGACATCCGCCATGGTGCCGCCATTGCGGTGACTGCGACACGCACGTCTGAGGCGGAGCGGTTGCGGTTGTCGGTCAGGGCATTCGATCAGGATCGCGATCCCAGAAGGCCGCGTAAGCCTCGTACATGATTGTCTCGTAGTCGGCGCCGCCGGATATGGCGCCGGAGCCACGTTTCACAGCGCGGTCGATGTTGTCGTTGGGGACGCTGGACTTCTTGGCCTTCTGAATGGCGTCGTAGAGCGTCGGGTTGCCGCTTGGGTCCCCACCGCCAAGCCGTGCCGCCGACCTCGACGTTCTTGATCAGCTTGGCGAACAGCTTGCCGCGTTTGGCGTCAATGACCGCCTTCTGTGTTTGGTCGTAGCCCATTTGGGTGTCCGCTCATGCATCCCGCGCCTTCGGGTAGAGGTCAATTTTTGCTGAGCGAGGCTTATCTCAAAGCAGCCGGGATGCTCTTTCCGAACAGGGTCACGCTGTCGCGCCCTCATACCCCCAGCACCCGGTGCAGCCAGTCCGCGACCGCACGGTTGCGGGTGTCAACCCAATTCCCTGCAGCAGGACAACCAGATGCAGCCATCGAGATGAAGGGGACCTGCACAGCAGGGCCTGAGCCACTCCGTGATGTCGATGGTCCCTGGCCACCCCCAACCGGTCGCACCACCCCTCCATCACACCATCCAACCCTGCGGGCGTCGTCAGTCCCCGACAAGCAGTAACCGACGACTTCGTCCCCGCTAATCGCAATCCATGACCAGTCGCTGCGGAAGGTCTCCTCTCTTCAGCGACTCCGTCCCAAGCGTCATCATCTATCTGGGCACTGAAGCACGAGTGTGCAGTTGCAGCACCTGGTGGCTGCGCTCTGAGCTGAAGTTCTCGAAGACCAGTCCCGGGAATGTCGTGCGGCCTGGGAAGGTCAAGCAATTCTCTGTGCATGTCGAAGAAGTAGCGTTCCGCCGAGAACCCTCGTTCCAGAAGAAGATGTCGCAGGCAGACCTGATCCGCTTCCACGTAGGAGCCGAGCCAGAGCGGCTCCCCGGATGATGCTCGTCTCGCCAGGTGAGCGCCTCTCCTCCTGCCAGGCCAACAATGCACGTCCGATTCCCTGATATCTGTGGGTTGGTGGACGCCACCAAGAAGAAAAAGTTTCTGCAGGGATGGCTTCGGTTCTGGATGTTCCACCCGAATGCCGACAGATTTCCGTAGGAGTCCCACCCGCCGATGGCGTCTCCCGGAGTCACGGTTTGGCACGCTTTCTCCGACCACCCGGTCGGTAGCAGGTAACACGAGGTCATCCAGCGCCTCCAGCTGGGCCCTCAAGGAAAGAAGATCCTCCCAGTCATCTTGGGTGAGAATGCGCCATCGCGAGATTGTTCTCGATGTAGAGATCCACGACTCCTCCTCACCCGTCACTCTTCCAGATGCGCCGCTGCCGATCGGGACGCGGTGCCGTCTGTTGCCAGAGCCTACGCCAGCGGGGCATGGATTCGCCGCTGGCCATGGGAGCATGACTCTGAACCGCCCACCACGAGAGCTCTTCGCTGTGAAAAAGTGCGCCCACCGCTCCCTGGAGTACGTCGGTTGTTTCCGTAACCGACCTGCCCCGGACATAGATCGGTGACCCGAACCGCACGGAGATCCGGGGCCTTCGCCTCAGAGCCAGCTTCAGCACCTCGTTCAGCTTGAAGGTTCCGACGATCGCCACGGGAATTATCGGCACATTGTGCTCGGTTGCCAGCTCCGCCAGCAGTGTGGTGAACTCCCCACTCCGCCGTCAATGAGTGAGGGTTCAGAGAAGACGACGATGCTTCGCCCTTCGTCAGCGCACGATTGACGCTCCGGGTGGTCGTGCGCAGCCGGGCGGGCAGCACAGCTTTCAGAACCTGCCAGTCACGGACTCCTTGTCCATTGACTGCGAAGACAACGGGCCCTTCTACGCCCGTCAACGAATCGAGACCGGCTACCTGGTAGTCCAAGCGCCAGGTCAACGGGTTGAACGGTTCTGGGGAGTTTCGGTCAGGTCTGAACGTGCCAAACGGTTGTGCCTGTGCCCTCACAGGGTGTGCGCGCGCCTGTTGGGCGTCGCTGCACAAGTCCGAATCCCGTCCGGGCGAACCCCAGCATGTCGGAGAACCAGGTGATCACTGAGGCTCCCCATGGATCCGTCCAGGCCCGTGCAGATAGGTGGCGGGCTCTCGGTCACCAGTGATCTGCCAGGCCAGCTCAAGCGCGTCATCCAGTGTTGTTGCTGCCCGCTGGCCAAGGATACGGGCGGTTTCACGATCTGCGTCCACCCAGATGACCTCAGCCAGTCGGCTGGCTGCACGGCAAATCTCGTACCAGGTGTGGAAAACGGCCAGCGGATGCCATGCATTGTGGTTGCGGTAGAGCTTCACATACCAGTCGTCGTCCTGGACCTGGGGTTCATATCTTTCATGAATCTCGGTCGGTTCTTTCGTGGCGGGAAGCACCGTGGTGAAGAAATCGGCGGCCGGGACGAGAACCCGATTCGGGAAAATCCGACTGAGCGGATGAAAAGCGATGAGCACCCCATCGTTTCGCAGAAAGGAATGCTCCGCATCAGTTCCCGCGTCACTCGGGGGCTCGATTCACAGCATTCACAGGTGATCCCACCGGATCCCCCGGATCGAAACTGCTACCCCACACGGAGGTCAGGAGGATTCCGGTTTGCAGCGCCGTCTACGGTATTGGCTGTCCGCCACACCTCTGCTGCGCGGGCAGCCACCTTCGCGGGAGCGCCTCCGATCACATCGCAGAGTTCATAGTCCGCTCGCGGCGCCGCGTAAAGTTTCTGAGCACCCTGCCGAGGCATAAGGGAAACGACTTGACGGGCTGTGGCATAGGCGACCTGTTCGGGAAGCCGCCACCCCACTCGCAGTGGTTCATGAAACTCAGCTGACGCCCGAGGTAGGGGTTGTCCGAGCACCGCGGCCACCGAGAAAATGGGGATAGCACCGTGAATCGCCGTGGCGATCTCCCGACGTGCCGAATCACTACCAGCGAACCCGCAGACACGGTTGATGGTGGCCACATCGGTTGCTCCGATCGCCAACGACATCGGTTCTCGTGGACCATGGCAGATGTCTCACGGACACCACCAGGTCCGACTCCGCGATTCGTGAAGTCACCCTGACAGGTTCCCCAGACGAGGTGGCAACGGTGACCAGATCCTCCGCAGTCACGTCGTGACTGATGATTCTTCCCTCGGGGAGAAAAGACGTGGCGACCCGATCACCGAGGGCCTCAACGATCTCCTGGCCGCCCCAGCGAGGCCCCAGACCACCGGCCACCACGATGACAACATCGTCTACCTGTGCTCTGGCGGCATGCTCGAGAATGCGCTCGAGGATGGTGCGTCTGATGTCGAAACGCATCCTCGGTTGCACCGGGTCGACATTGCCCACCACGAGGTCAGCTTCATGCCGGGCCGCAGCAACTTTTCCAAGGATGCGCTGTCGACAGGGATTGGCAAGAGCGCCCCTCGACGAGAGTGACAGGATCCGAGGAAGCAACGGGCTGTGGGGGTAGATCACCTCGGTGCCGATGGGAAAACGCTGTAACCGAGCTCCTGTCCCCCGCAAGGGTGAGCAGCTGTGGAGTGTGCTCGTCGACCTTCAGCGCAAAGCCGGGACGGCTCATGACGGCAGCTTCCATCTGGGTTGCATCGCGTGAGAGGGCCACTCGATGATGGACCAGCCGGACTCCTTTGCGGCACGCATCAGACCGATATCCGGGCTGACCGCAGCGGATTGCCGACAGAGCGCAACATCGGCGGGTCAACGTGGCTGTCCGCGTATGCGAAGGACGCTGACAGGTCGACGCCGTGGAGGCCAGCGTAATGGGTGAGCCAGGCCGCCCGGGAATCTCCCACCATAGGAGGGCCGGTCAGGAAGCCGGTGCACACCCCATCCTCATCCGTCGCCAGATCGGCGGCGACGATGTGGTCGAAAAGCCCCTCGAAGGGCCTGGTCAAAGGACGGATGACACCAGTGAGCAGGATCGTGGTGTGTCCTGCCTCCCGATGCTCCCGGATACGCCGAACCGCTTCGGGAGGTTCGGTCCAACACGAACGACGTCAAACGTTCGTCGACGAAGTGCTCCAGCTCATCCAGCCGCGCAGCCCTCATAGCGGCGATACACCCTGCCGTGAGGAGACGCCACGATCCTTGCGTTCAGCGCCCAGGTAGTTGGGAAGCTGAGCGGCAGCCTCATCAATTCCCCGCGCGCTGCGTCAGGGAAAGCTCAGGCAGCTTCAACCACAGGTAGGTTTCGATGACATTGGTGGTCATCACGGTGCCATCCAGATCGAAGGCTGCCAGCACCGTTCCGGGTTTGGCGGGTTTGAGGTCCCGATAGGTGGCGGAACGGGCTTTTACGACGACGCCGGGCAGCCTCGAGACGGCGTACAGGATCGGTAATGGCCGGGGCGTGAACATCTTCCAGGTAGTGAGTCCAGTCAAGAGTTTCCCGAGTCGAAACCAAAGACCTCGCGGTCCTTCTCGTGAAGGCTGTTGTGCAGCGCAAGGGTGCAATCATCGACGAAGTGCAGCTCGGATTGGAGATACTCACCGTAGAGACCCAGGTACCTGTTGAGGAAATCCAACTGCTTCGCAGTCTTGTCGAGGACCCGGGCAGCCGCGCGGTCCTCTTCCCGCGAGGCAGATCCCAGCAGGCACATTGCCTATCGCGACCCCTTCTCCGCGAACCAAAGCTTGCGTTCCACAGTTCGGTCCCGGGAAATTCCACGTCGCCAATTGGTGAGAGCCCTGCCCATCGCGGTACGGGGTGACGGGAGAAATAGGAGCGGATGTGTTCGTAGATGCCACGGAAAGTCAAGGGGTTTCTGGCACCGAGGAACAGTGGTAGAACTCCGGTTCGCCCACCTTCGGCTGGGTGGCACAGACCGCGATGATGGTGTTGACCACGTAGTCACAGGGAATGATGTCGATCAGCGGCGTCCGGGAGGCCGGGAACTCCGGCAACTGTCCTCGCCCGTAGGCCAGAATGATCGGATCGGCCATCTTGAAGCCCTCGATCCACCGGGTAGGGGTATTTCAGCGACGACTCCACGATCGCAGGGCGGACGATGGAGACCGCATGTCGCGGCACAGGTCCACAACGACCACTTCACCCATCGCTTTGGCGAAGGTGCTGGACATCGGTCCACCCCAACGGACAGGCCCGTTCTGTACCCGCAGCCACCAATTCCTTCTTCACCCACTCGAGGCGTCGCCTTTCGGGTGTCTTCGCTTGTGGTGAGAATTTCCGGCGCAGCGATGCAGTTTCTCGGCCTCCTTGCGCAGCGCCGTCAATTGCTCAGAGTATGGAGACCGAGCCTCGACAAGGTCCGTCATTAGCCAGAGCAGCCAGGTCTCGGCCTCGTAGTCCACCTCGTGGGATGGGCGCCTCCGGGATAGGTCCTGCGACGCCCCGCGGTGTAGGCCGTCGAGATGTGGACGTAGTCTGCGGACGCGCACAGGCTGCCGTTCTCGTCGGAGCAGGATTCGCGAAATCGTTTCAGCAACGCCTTGACGCCGAGCACGTTGTGTCTTAAACGCAGCGTCGATGGGCGGATCGAAGGGAGACGTCTCCCTGCGCAGTGAACCATTACGTCCATGTCGCGTGGTAGCTCCGGTGCGTCCGGGAGATCCTTCGATCACCTCGATGCGATGAGCCATCAGTCTCAACAGAGCCTGCTTCAGCAACGAGATCCTTGAAGATATTCTTCTTCAGCAGCGGCGGGCGACACGTTGTGTGGCGGACGGGGAACCCTTTGCGGCGCACCAGCACCGCCGTGGTCGTGTCCGGGCGGTCGGTGAGGAACTTCCAGAGCATTTGCTCACCGATGAGCCAGTGACGCTGTCATGGCGATCTTCTTGCCCGCGGGCAGCTCAGCGATCCGCCCGGTCAGCAGCGGCGGGGTGTGCAGGCGCGTCGACTCCGAAGCACCGAAACTGGTACGTGGTGCGGGACTCATACCACCCCTCCACTCTGCTGCGCCCAGCGACTTCGATGGCCCTCGGCCAGAGTGAATCTGCCGAGATAGAGGGCGGTGCCGACGATGGCCCCTCTCACGACCGTCAGCGGACGAGCCCGCGCAGCAGCGCAGATCGTCCAGGGTGGAGATGCCACCCGGGACGCGATCACCGCTGCACTCGTCCAGGCACAGACATCGCAACAGGTCGAGGTTCGGACCGGTCAACATGCCGTCAGAGTTGACGTCGGTGACCACGAAACGCCGACAACCGGCTGCGGCCAACCGGTCGAGGTTTCGGCCCACGGCCCCCCTCCGTGGTCAGCCACGAGCAGCGAGCTTCCTCTCCGCACGTCCAGTCCGATGGCGATGCGGTCGCCGTGGGTATCGATGATCTGTTCGCACCATTCTGGCCGTTCCAGGGCGGCGGTACCGATGTTGACTCGGCGACACCCCGGTTTGGAGGGCCAACTCCAAGGACACGTCATCCCGGGTTTTCCCGGGAGGTTCCAACGTCTCACATCTAGTGCGCCAATGATCTCGGCTGAGCAGAGCGGCGTTGGAGCCACGCCCGAAGGCGGCATCGAGATCAACGCAGATGAATCCAGGATGCGCCTTCTTCCTGCCACCCTGAGTGCCGCCGCCAGCCGGGATCCCCGAATTCCTTCTGGGTACCTGCACGCACTTGGACGAGTTGGACGGCCCGACCATCCTGCACATCGACTGCGGGCAACAACTGCAATGCTTCCACGACGCAACCCTACCGTGAAGCTGGCCTGCGTGACGAGAGCCATCCCAGTCGGGGCTAAAAGCACGAGGAGGTTCTAACAGGCTCACCGTCCGCGAAGTGAATCTCGGAACGTCGAGGGTGTGCCATGGCTGCTCTGAGGCCCCGTTCCTGGGCATCGAGGTCGACAGTGTCCTCCGGGGAACATGGATGAATCCACATTTCGGTCAGATCGTCCCGAAGGCGGCAGCCGCGTGCAGCAGCGTGATAAAACAAAGCGTTGCAGACGTGGCTTCCCGGCGCTGAGAGAGTTCTCCGGGAATCGGTGGCCTGCACGGCACGCAGCATGGCTTTCACGGGCAGGGTGGAACCGTGCCGCTGGGGGCGCCGGGACACCGGTCGTCCACCGGTTGCTCCCCGGCGTTGACACGAATACAGCGCGTCGATCGGGTTGATGGCGACCCGCTCCAGGAGTGAGTCCCGTTGCGCAGCCGGACAATCCCAGACACACCCACGTGGTTGGGGCGATGCTCGGCCAGCAGATTCGGCACCAGTTTTCTCACCGCATCAAACTCCACTGGAGCACCACGGTGATGACTTCGCCCACAAGCCGGGTAATCAGTTCCCTTGCGGGAGCACGCGGTCGGAACCGCCAAAAGGTTCGAATCCGGGTCACCAAGGTCTTCACCAGGTCAGAATATTCCCGACCAGGAGCGGGGTGGCTCACCAGATACAGGTCGGCAGACCGGCCCGTCCCAGGCAGTCCGGAGGCCGTTCCCGTCCCCGCTCACGGGGTCCATGCGCAGTGGGCTGTGCAGAGTGAGGGACATGAACCGCCAGAAACTGGAACCACTTCCCTCCGAGTTGCTGGAACCGAGCACGCTCAGCTCGCAGAATCCGTACTGACCGCCAGTCTGTCGGCGGGAGCCGGAGTCCCCACTTCGTGATGAATCGGCTGGCCTGTGGTCCCGATACTCGAAGCTTGATGGCCACCGAGGAGGATGGCGTGCAGATCCCGAGCTGGTGGGCCCTGGTACCCGCCATGGCGCATCGGGGATCGTGAGCTCCACGTGCCCGAACGCAGTGACACGAGAGGCGTCCCTGCGGCGGGTTTAGACGGCCAAGGACTTTCTCAGCAACACATGGACATCGTCACTCAGAACATTGACGCACCTTCATGATGCAGCGAGCAGGCTCGGCGGTGCTCTCACATCTCCATGGCAGGCTCGACTTCGTTTCCACCGCATCGACCGCGTCTTTCCGGCAATGAGGACCGTCAATGGCCTCCAAAGAGCCGGTCCTGCGGGAGTCCAGCCATCCCCGTGCGAATCCTGTGCGACCTCAGGCCCGAGCATCGTGTTCTTTCGGCGAACCCCCGACGCAAACGACATCGACGCATCCGCGCAGGCCGCCCAGCTAGCCGACCCGGCCTGGTGGGTGGGGGACCTCCTCAATCGTCTATCCGGCAGCCGCTACCCGGCTGGCGGCACGTGCCGGGGCGTTCGTGGTGGAGATCGGCGAATCCCACCCAACCTGGACTGCGACCTGCGCACCGGTGCGCCACCGCAGCTATCGGGTTACCTCGGCTGGTGGATCAGCTACCGGCGTCCTGAAGAGACCTACAGTCCCAGCCAGGTTGCGCGGCAGCCGCCGCGCGCGCTTCCCCGGATTTCTCGGGATGGAACTGATTGGAACAGCAGACGTTCCCGCGCTCCACGGCGGCAAACGAAAGGAACCTCGTGGTGGCGGTGGTCACCAGCAGGGTGCCGTCAGTCTCAAACATCCGGGTGCACTGCAGCTGGCTGTGAACGAAGTAGAACCGCTCGTCTTCAATGCCGGAAAACGGGCGAGCGCGGGAACCTCAACGCGGTTCCCACCCCATGCGCAAAGCGGCGGGCCGCCAGCGAACGGTCTCCTGGCCAGAGACCGAGGCCAGAGGTACAGATGCGTACGCTCGGTGCCCTCCTCGAAGAGAATCTGGTGCTCACGCGGATGCCCAGCGGCTGTTTCCCTGTGGGCAGCGATTCTCCAGCAGGTCCACTCCCCGGCAGCCCGCGGCCCCGCCATACAAGCGGCGCGGGCCCTGACGCGCGGGCACCACCAGCGCATCACATCCCGTCAGTCCCGGATGTCCGCGGTGGGCACAACCCTGCTGACCGCCCGGGCACGTGCCGCGGAGTGCAGGTTGCCCGAGCCGTGTCGAACAGCCCAACCTGGCGGTTTCAGGCGCCCCTTCGTGGAGGGCACGTCCGGCGCGGATCGAACTGCGTCCTGCCACGGGCAGGGCCTTGTACTTCGGCCTCGACGATATGGTGCCGGATCGCGGCCCGCAAGGAGAGCCAAAGATGGATGCACAAACCGGCGTTCACGGCGAGGGACTCGAAAACGTGGTATGTCATGGATCCCGCGTGGGTGACGCCTGTGAGCCGCCGATGCGGGCGCCGAGCTGCCCCTCACGAGGGTTCACCCGGGCACCGCGTAGAGGCGCCCGCCGTCGAGCCACGCAGTGCGCCAGAGCCTCGTCGCACCGCTGGCATCCGCGTCGCGCGGATGCCGCGATTTGTCGAGGGCCTCGCGCGCGCCACAGCCGACGCACGATCGCGGTGTCCTCGACGGCAGGTGCCCATCGTGTGCGCACCTCTCGCTGGCCTGGATCTCAAAGGTCGATCGGGAATGCCTGGACAGCGCGGTGAGGCATGTGATCGCACGAGACGAGCTCGGTCGAGATCTAGCTCAGAGCCAGTTTCCGCATCCAGATCGAGGTGACGTTGATCTCCCAGCTCGCTGGTGGCCCAGGACCTGGTTGCGGTGCAGCTCATGAGATGACGTCCTTCGGATTGATCTCGGCGAGGCGTTTACAGGGGGCCTGCCCATTTCAGTACCCACGGAGGCCCACGATCCCTCGGTCGGTCTCGCGAATCTAGCGCGCGCGATCCGGCGCCTGCCACAGGGCGTGGCGGTCCGTGACGCGATGACCAGACGGTCACGAAAGTTAGCCTCCGGGCACCCGCCTCACGCCTTCGTGGCTCCGCAGCCAGCCCTGGAAGGACCGGGCGTTTTCACTCAGTCGGGATTCACATCACCTGGGGCCAGCGAGCTCGTCTCGGTGCGCGAGGGGCCGCAGGCCAGGACCTGGGTGCTGGAGGCTCCAGATGGTGGAGCAGTCACGCACGATCCGGCGGGCGTCCACGATCTCCGCGGCTGCCAGGCGCATCCGACGTCCACCGGCCGCGGCGAAGGCCTTCGACATGGTGCGGGTGATCACGAGCCTGGGATGTCTGGCGGCAGCGAGCAACGCCCCGGGCAGCGAGAGGCTCCTGATGAGGCCTCCGTCAGCACGACGATCGCGTCCGTGGCGGAGCAGATCTCATCGATCACCTCCGGAGCGGTGCACGTGCCGGTCGGATGTAGAGGTGGTGATGACGACCCTCTGTGGCGTCCATCCGCGGGAGAGCACCAGAGCGGCGCTCCACCGTGAGTCGGATTGCGTTCGGTCACGTAGAGCGTGCGGGTGTTGCGCGCGTACTCGGGATACATGGGATGGAGGTGGGGTGAAGGTCAGCATCCTGCGGTCCACGGCCTCCGAAAGGCGGTCCAGCAGCCTGTCCCATGATCTCATTGGATCCGTTTCCCACCCAGACATTTGCGGGCAGTCAGACCATTGCCGAGGATGGGCGCCAGGTCACTCACGACGTCTACCGCCTCTCGGTCCGGGTAGCGGTTCATCGTCGCCGCAGCTTCCTGGATGGCCTCCCCATGGCCGCCCTCAATTCTCTGGAGGGGCGGATGAGGGGTTCTCATTGACGTTGAGGACCACGGGCACGTCAATCTGCGGTGCGCCGTAGGGCTCCCTCCCCACCAGGTCTTCCCGGAGCGGCGGGCCGGAGAGCCGCTCATCGCTCGTCCTGACCGTGATCGCAGCGGCGTGCCGGGGCAGAGTCCTCGGCTCAGCGCGAACCGTTCGGTCCCGTCAGCGATGTCGCTCAGGGCCTGCACCGAGTGGTCGATGACGTGCGCAGTGCGCGCATGAAGGAACACACGGTCAGGCCCGATCCGTGGCACGCTGGCCAGCGCAGTCGGCAGGACGTGGGTGAGAGCCGGTAGAAGGGTAGTCGCCTGGGGCTGACGGGCGAGAAATCGCCGACGAAGATGGCACGGCATTGTTGATCCGGGCGGCTACCTTTCTCGGCGTCGCGGGTTTGGATCTCCAGGTGCTCTGCGGCGTGAGGCGTCAGCCACATCAACCGCCTGGTCGAGGTCACGCACCAGCGGTACCGCTGACTGTTGACCCGTCAGAGCGGTGCGGATCCGCTCCGGTGTTTTGTGGCGGCCAACCTGAGGCCCAGCTCGGCCGCCACCCGGTCGGAGTTCAGAGAGTCCGTGATCAGGACGGATGCGGCCATCAGAGTCGTGTCTCGGCCTGGGAGATCAGGTCGGCGGCCAGCGTAGGCGGGGATTCGCGGAGGAATCCCGCGATAGTCGGCGATCTCGGTGGGTCCGGCCTCGGGAATCGATACTACGATTCCCACGCACCAACCGTTTCGCAGCCACCCACGCGTAAATGTTCCAGGGACCCGGTGACCATGGCGACGGGTGCGCGAGGGCCCGGCACACCATGGGCGACACATCGCGTTTGCCTGGGCCCCGCCGACGGCGTAGACCTCCTCAACGCCGAGCATGTGACTGGCACAGGGATGTTCGGAGTGCGGCCAGCCGCGAAAGCCCGGCACAGCGGCGGGGATGCGACAGCTATTTCCCGGACACCGGCCACCTGGGCGGGGACGACGTTCATGATCACGCTGGAGGCCAGCGGGCGAGCCCGCGGCACGTAGAGACCGACCCTTTCCGACGGGATATGACCGCAGCCCACCCGGGGCACCCTCGGCTGGGACCACGGGGCGGGGGTCAGGATCACATTCAGAGTTTCGGCGACCACGCGGCGACGCGATGGATTCCTCGAAAGGCTTCCGGAGCTTTGGGTCGAGGTTGTTCCGGCGGCCTCCACAGGAACCCGCTCCGAACCCGGAAGGGTCGCGGGAACCACACCGTCAGAGCGATGCGAGTACTCGGCAAGTGCCTCGCTCGCTCACGGACTGCGTCGCACCTCCCGTACCGCATCCATGGCTCTCAGCGTCCAGAGCCGCTCGGGGAATATGGGCGCGATGGTCACCCACGAGGGTCGGTCAGGTCAACCGTTCTAAGCACGGTCGATTCAGTCTACCGCCGCGATTCACCGAGGTTCCGATGGCGGTACCTGATGTGGTGGCAGTTCGAGGGCTAGAACGCTGCGAGGCAGCATCACGGGGGTGATGGCGCGGAACGGCCCCACCAGCAGAGCGGACATCGAGATGCTAGGGTCAGGTCGATTGGGATGATGTCCCCGCAGAAGCCGCAGCCAGGCGGGCGTCGAAAGGTCGGCGGCAGTTCATCACGCCCAGCCATGTGAGCAGACAGACCGCCAGCGCTCACCGACAACGCGCCACACACACCCACCAGCCGCGGTCCTGAACCACCACAGGAGATCAACGCGATTGCGATACCGCACAGAGCGGCGAGGCAGCGCGAACAGCGCATCCGTCGAGAAAAGACCTCGGCGAGCCCTCGTTCCGGCAGGCTCACTCCGAGTTCCTGGGACACGAGATACAGGGCTACGCGCGAGGCCATGCCCAGATGAGGGCACAGCACTCCAGCCCCAGCAGCAGCCCGAGGAACTGAAGCACACGCCACAGCGGGCGTGGCATGGCCCAGGAAGGGCGGGCCTCAGCCATGGTAGCTCCCCTCCCGAAGGACACCGCATTCAGTCCCAGGGTGCCTTCAGATCGGCGGACAGCGGCGAGCTCAGGGGCAACATGGAAACCATTGCCAAGCGGAAGGTGGTGAGGCGGTCACCGTTGCGGAGCTGGAGATGTACCTCCGCCGACCCGGGATGGCCCGACAGTACCTGCGCGAGGTTGCCGACAACCCCTGGAGTGCAACGCATCGTCGGCAAGGTCAGCACCACCGGTCCCAGGCCGCCGTCAGCGCTCACCTGCAGGGCGTGCACGTCCTGAGCTCGCATCCGTGCCCGATCCTCCGAATCCTCGACCACTCCCTTGACCGCGACGATGGTGTCCGGCGCCAAATACTGGGCCACCGCATCATCAGACCTTCAGGAAGACCGTGACCTCGATGCTGGCCTCCGGGGTCCTCCAGCATGAGGACCGCGTGAAAAGCCCCTTTCTTGTTGACCCGTCTGGTCACCGAGGGTGATGAGCCCGCACGGTGGTCTCGCCTCAGGATCCGCCTTCCGCAGCGAGACTCGAAACCGAATGTTTGCCGTGCTGGAGCAGCACATGTTCCAAAGCCGTTGAGCGGGTGGTCAGAGACATAGAGTCCAGCATCTCCCGCTCGAGGCCAGTTTCGTGCGCTTGTCCCATTCGTCAGGTCGGGGACAGGTTGCCTATCGAGACCACCTTCCTCGCCATCACCGCCGAGATTCTCCAAGAGGTCGAAACTGCCGTGTTCCTCGTTCTTCTTGAGTTCGATGACCGAGTCGACGGCATCCTCGTGGACGGTCATCAGCGACCTCCTGCTGTGTCCCTAGCTCGTCGAGACCCACCTTGATCGGCGACGCTCGATCACCCGCTTGTTGCACATCAGCAGGGGCGCCTTGTCGAGAAGTCGTCGGGAGAGTCCTTGGCCTTTCCAGCCCGGGCCCGTTCCGTGGTCCACGCGAAACACCTGTCGCCGACGTTCGGTGGCCCCGAGCCCGAAACGGATGTCCTTTCCGACCGGGGTGAAGGCGATCTCGGAGGAATTGACGTCGGGCGGCGGGACGTGAATTCCCATGCGACGACACTCCGCCAGGTAGCCGGCAGATTTGTCTTTGTCATCGCGGACCGACTGCAGCGGGGCTGCCATGTACTCAGTCGGATAGTTCGCCTTCAGGTGGAAAGCGGTCAGTGAAACCACCCGTAGGCGGCTGGGTGAGCCTTGTTTGAAGGCGTAATCCGAGAAAGGCAGGCAGGATGTTCCAGAGCACGTCGATGGGTTCCTGACTGAATCCTCGTTCCTGCATGCCCTTGCTGGAAGCGTTCGTGAGTGGGCGTCCAGCTCTGCCTTCTTCTTCTTGCCCATGGCACGGCGAAGCATGTCAGCAGCACCCAGCGTATATCCGGCAAGCTGCTGGGCGATCGCCATCACCTGTTCCTGATAGACGATCGGACCGCATGGGTTTCCCCAGGATCGGTTCGAGGGGCTTCGGCGAGCTCCGGGTGGATCAGTTTCCACCTTCTCGCGTCAGTCTTGCGTCGCGCGTATTTGTTGTGCGAGTCGGCCCCCATGGGACCGGGGCGATGGAAGCGCGCCGACGGCGAGATGTCTTCAAAAGCAGTCGGGCTGCATGGGACGCAGGAGCTGTCGCATCAGGCCACCATCGAGCTGGAAGACCCCCAAGGTATCGCCGCGTTGCAGCGGGTCCTGGGTGGCCGGATCGGTCAGGGGAAGATCCTCCAGTACGATATCGACGTCGCGGTTGATCTGATGTTGTTCACCGCATCGGCGATCACCGTGAGTTCCGCAACCCCAGGAAGTCCATCTTGATCAGCCCGAGGGATTCGCATCGGGTAGTCAAACTGGGTGATGATGGCACCGTCAGATTCCCCGTTTCATCACCGGGATGACGTCAGCGGGCATTCGACATGATCACCCCCGCGGCGTACCACCCACTGGCGTTTCAGGGCCCTCGATTCCTTTGGCGCCTCGACCACGGTCTTGACATCCGGGGTCCGAGTCGTAGAGGTCCCGAACTCCTGACCCTCGGCGTAGCGCTTGTGTTCGGGTTGAACAGGTCTGAGCAGCGGAACCCCTGCCGCGCTGACGTCGGCGGGCATGGCGCGGTGATCCGCTCCCCGACGGCGAACGGCATGTCCAGCACCCGGGATGCATCGCTTGACGGCGGCCTTTCGCTTTGATGGAGCCGTGGTGATCGATCTGGGCAACCTTGTCGGAGCCGTACTTGTGGGTGACGCACTGGATCACCTCGCCGCGGCGGCGATCGTCGAAGTCGATGTCGAAGTCCGGCATGGAGATGCGTTCGGGGTTGAGGAACCTCTCGAGACAGCAGGCCGTGCTCGAGTGGATCGAGGTCGGTGATGCGCATGGCATAGGCGCACATGGATCAGCCCCGATCCACGTCCGGGACCCACTCGGATGCCGTTGTTCTTGGCCCAGTTGATGAAGTCCGCAACCACCGGAGATAGCCGGTGAATCCCATCTTGGAGATGATTCCGGATTCGAACTCGGCACGTTCGATGACCGCATCAGGAATGCCGTCGGGGTAACGCTGGTGGAGTCCCTTCTCCCGCTTCCTTGTGAAACCAGGAGTCCTCGGTTTCGCCCTCTGGACAGATCGAAAACGTGGCATGTGCACGTGCCAATACCCTCATCAGAAGCGGTTTCCGATGCGTTCAGCGATACCGGTGTTATCACAAGCCTCGGGGATGTCCTTGAACAAGGCTACGCATCTCCTCAGAGCTCTTAAGGTAGTAGCCGGAACCATCGAATTTGAACCGAGTCGGTCTGGGCCTTGCGGGAACCGGTAGAAACGCACAACAGGGTGTCGTGGGCATCGGCGTCCTCGGCATGCACGTAGTGGAGGTCGTTGGTAGCCACCAACGGGTAGGTTCAGGTCGCTTGGCGATGCGGAGCGAGTCACGTCACTTTATTCTCGATCGACAAAGCCGCGAGTCCATCAATTCGACGTAAAAAGTTACCCTCCCGAAGATGTCGCGGAACTCCGCCGCCGCAGCCCGTGCGTTGTCGTACTGGCCCGAGTCGAAAGAAAGGTCTGGACCTCACCCGAGGGGCAGCCCGTGGTGGCGATCAGCCCTTTACCGTATTCGTTCAGGGTTCTCAGTCGGCTCGGGGTTTGTAGAAGAATCCTTCAAGAGCTTCGAGGCTGAGCTTGAACGGATTGTGCATGGCCTGCTTGTCGGAGGCCCACATCGTCATGTGGGATTGTAGGCGCCCTTCGATGTACGACGTCGTCGCCGGTGCATCACGGGAACTGCGCGTTTGCGTTCGAGTGCGATGGGTGCGAGGGGTGAGAGTGGGCCTCAAACCGATGATGGGTTTGACGTCGCGTAGTTCTTGGACGCCTTATAGAACTCATAGGCCCCGTAGAGGTTCCCGTGATCCGTGATCGCCAATGCCGGCATGCCCATACGTTCCGCGCCCTTGAACAGATCGTGGACGCGCGCGGCGCCATCGAGCATCGAGAACTCCGTGTGGCAGTGCAGGTGTACGAACGTATCCCCCGCTGACCGCTCCTTCCATCCGACGAACGGGCACTAGCCTCCCGAGGAAGCGGATCGGGCCTGCACTGGGCCACTGGGAACCGCGTGAAAGCGGCCCCATGCCCCAACCCGGACCACCTGCGCTGCTCGGATGCGGGATCGCGACGCCATCGAACAGCTGCTGACCGATGCCTACTCCGACGGTCGCCTGACGCGCGAAGAACACGACGAACGCCTCAACAGGACCTGGGAAGCGCAAAAACTTTCGGAGATCTGCGGGAGATCACCACCGACCCTGGTATCACCACTCCCAAAGCCCGCCTCGTATCTGGTGGAGCACCCGGGACGACCAGTCGCGCGTGCTGGTCGATCCTGCGGGGGCGGGACCGGAAAGCGGAACATCGTCGCGATCTTCGGGGGATGCAAAACGGGGCGAGGCTGGCGGGTGCGTGCCAACACCCACGTGAACACGGTCTTCGGCGACGTGAAACTGGACCTGACCAAAGCCGTGTTCGATTCCGCGTCCCCCAGTTAGAACGTCATGGTGGCCATGGGCGATGTGGTCCTGCGGGTTCCCACCGGGGTTAGGGTCCGCAACGAGGCCGCCTGCATTTTCGGGGACGTGGGGGTGGCCGGTCTGGAACCGGATGAGAGCGGTCCAGAGCTGGTGCTGACCGGTGTCTGTATCTTCGGAAACGTCAAGGTGTACGGCCCGAAACACAAATCTTTTCTTCAAAGTTCAAGGAGCTGCTCTCGAAACTGTCGGGCCAGCCCCACCCCGGGCCTCGTGCCAGCAGGATGGGAACACGGCCCGCTGAGGTGAAGAGTGAAACCATGAACACGAACCGCACTTTTCAGCCTCCCCTCGGAGGAACTATCGCCTACCTCCTGCTCGGCTGGCCCGTTATGTTGTTCGCCTTCATCATGGTCGTGACCTTCACGCGCTCGGAATCAGTGTACAACCGTCATCTGGGTTGGCCTTCCCATCCTGGCCTTCGCCTGTTGATGGCCCATGGGTTTCGCCACCATGGAACAGCATGTCCAGGCGGGACTCTTCAGGACGCGAAACAGCAGCATTGCACTATCGACAGCGCCAGAGAGGTTTCCTGGTTCGAGGCGATGCTCAGCGTCATCGCGAGATCCCAATCATGGCTCGATGTCCTGTGGGTGTTCGTGGGCTTCATCACTTCCACCCATTTCACATGGGCGCTCGCCGTGGCCTGGGCAGGTCTGTGCACAGGGCCCGGTGATGGGCCCCATTTCCGCTCTGCTCAGCGAGATTTTTCCACTCAGAATGGCGGCGGTCTCGCCTACCTCTACTGGTGGGGCACAGGTTTCCGCTCCCATGGAGCCCGACCCTCGTGAGAATCCTCGATGCACTCATCTCATGGTGGTGGGATTGCTCGCCATCAAGCTGGCACCACCCGTGTTCCGCGGACTGGCATGGCTGCGCAGCTCAGTAAGCGATGCCCTGCTGAACCTGAGGGCCCGCAACAATGCCCAGATCACTCAGCTCCGTGACTCTCGGGCTGCGGTGCAACGCGCCGAGACCGGAGCCCTGCGGAAGCTGGAACGCGACATTCACGACGGTCCACAGCAACGACTCGTGCGACTCAATATGGATCTGGCCCGCACCCGCAAGCAGATGGAACAGAGACCGGAGCGGGCCCGCGAGATGCTGGGAGGCCATGGCGGACTCAGGAAACCCTTGCCGAGCTGAGGGCGGCTGTCCCGCGGTATCGCACCGCCAGTACTGGTCGATCGTGGGCTCGAGGCCGCCATCGACGAGACCGCAGCGCGCTCCGCCATCGGTGACCGTCTACTCCAGCATCCCCGAAACTGCCCGACCACGTCGAGCAGGCGGCCTATTTCGTGATCTCGAGGTCCTTGTCAACGCCATAAACACTCCGGGCCACCACAATCGACCTGATCACCGCGGTCCAGGGACGGTTGGCTGCACGTCACCATCACCGACGACGGCATGGGGAGGTGCCTCAGCAGCCAAAGGGACACGGTCTGGCAGGTTTGGAGGAACGCCTCCAGGAGTCGACAGGGAGGTTGTCCGTGACTTCCCCGACCGAGGGGCCAGCCACGATCGAGGCGGTGATCGCTTGCAGATCCTGATGGCCGACGACTCGGTCCTGCTGCGGGAGGGCCTAGCATTGCTCCTGGGCGACGGCGGTCACGGGTGATCGCCGCCGTCAGGGAGTGGAACGAACTGGTACCCCGTGCACTCGAGGCTGCGTCGAGGCTGATCATCACTGACATCCGCATGCCCCGTCGAACACCGACGAGGGCCTGCGAGCCGCCATCGAGATCCGCAGCCGTTGGCGGGAGGCCCCCATCCTGTTGCTGAGCCAGTACGTCGTGGCTGCCTACGTGCAGGAACTGCTCGCCGACGGCGGCACCCACCTCGGTTATCTCCTCAAGGACCGGGTCGCCGACATCGACACCTTCCTGGAAGCTGCGGATCGAGGTCGCGGAGGGCGGGCTGGTTCTCGACCCCGGTGGTGGCGCAGGTTCTGGGGCGTAGTCGCAGGCGGACCCGTTGCCCAGCTGAGCCCCAGGGAAAGAGTCCTGGGACTGATGGCCGAGGGGCATACCAGCGCCGGCATGGCAAAGACGCCTGGTGGTGACGGAAGGGGCGATCCGAAGCACACCCAGCGCATCTTCTCCAAGCTTGGTCTCCACCCGGACCCGGGCGTTCAGCCGCCGGGTGAAGGCCGTCTGACCCTACTCTCCAGTTGATCCCGCCCCGCAGCTCGAGAAAATCAAAAACTCGAAGTTCGCTCACAGCGATCCCCGGCTTCGCCCTGACCGAGAATCTCGCCGGTCGGCACGGTCTGTGAATCAACCTTCTTGTTCACGGACCGCCCGCAATCAGTGGAACTTCTTAATCAGGAGAAGTCGAGGGCCAGCCGCGAAAAAGGCGCACTGCCATCGACGGTCCCGACGCGTTCTTCAACGAGCCCCACCAGCGGCGAGATGATCACGGTCCCGAGCGCGACCGGACCCGTTTCAGGAAACGCGACTGCTCGATTTCAGCCATATGTACTAAATCGTGGAGAGGAAATTTTGCTTGTGACGATTGCGCTCAGCGCTCAAGGCCTCCATCGTGTCGTCACGACCGGACGAACCGAGACCAGCATTCTGCATGGATGCGATCTGGGTTACAGGGAGGTGGTCTGACCGCGGTCGTGGGACACTCCGGTTCCGGGAAATCTTCGCTGCTGATGTGTCTGGTGGCTTGGACGAACCGACTTCCGGCACGGTGACGATCAACGGTCGCGACGTCTATCAGCAGTCCGCTGCCAAGCCTCGCGAAGATACTCCGCTCCGAGGTTAGCTTCGTCTTCCAGCAATACAATCTGGTGCCCTTCCTCACCGTTGAGGAGAACATTGCTCTTCCGTTTCTGCTCGACCACGAACCGGCACCCCATGACCTGGTACGGGACCTCATCGAGGTCGTTCGGCCTGAGCTGTTGCAGCCGCACTGCCCGCCTTGCTCTCCGGTGGTGAACAGCAGCGAACAGCACTCTGCCGGGCGCTCGCTCTCCACCGACATCGTGTTCGCGGACGAGCCAACAGGTGCTTTGGATTCGCAGGTACGCAGATAGTTCTCGGAACTCTCCGGAGAATGGCCGATGAGGGACAGATGATCATCGCATAGTCACCCACGATCTCTGCACGGCTGCCATGGCGGATGGGATCGTGATCATGCCTGACAGTAGAACCGTGAGACATCTTGGCCGCTGTACCAACCAAGAGCTGCTGCAGTTCGCGGCCGATCCAAAAGCGTGAAATCATGCGGCGATATGTGATCAGAATGTTCGCTGATGATTGGAAACAGTGGGTGCCAGCCATCGCTGTGGTAGCGGTGATGGCGACCATGAATCGGGCTGTGCGTTCACCAGTTCGCGTGGACCAGTGACTCGCGGTTCCGCGCTGCGGCAGTGCCTCGGGTGTCCCAGTTGCAGGTTCCAGATCCTCTCGGTCACGATCTACGCCGTGGTTGCTCTCACTCTGCGTGGGTTGCCCTGACCGTGGTGGGACGGACCAGTATCCACGCCATCCGCCGCACCTACGCCCTGTTGCCTGCTCTCGGGGCGGCTCCAGCCGCAGTTTTTCGGGTCGACGAGTTCTTCTCCTGGCCATTGTCAGTCTGTGTGGCGCGTTCCTTGGAGCACTCGTGTCGGTGTTGTTGAGGTTTTTCTGGATCGTTCCGGCATTCAACGCGATGATCTCGCCGACAGCCCGCCTGCCTGAATACGCACTCACCGCGTGGGCCTCCGTCGTTGCCATCGTCGCAAGTGTCCTCACCGCGTTGGTGGGTCGGACTTTCACCAGCTTTCATGCTTCCCGTACGTCGGTGCGGTTCTCGAGAACCCGACGGCCTGGCAGAGACCAGCCTCCGGCCTCCGGTTTTGTCGTGCGGTTTTCCTCATCGTCGCATCGAGGTCTCGTCGCCTCCGCCGGATTCGCTGGCCCCGCTCGGGGTGACCGGTCCCGGCCCGATGTTCAATCTGGCCGTCACCGCGGGCGGCAGCGCCCTCATGGCCGTCCACCTCCTGTGCCCACGCTCGCCGGGCTTCATCCTCTGGGCGCTCAGCGGCCTTTTCTCACGCATGGGCATCGTTTCCTGCCCTGGGCACCCGTTCTGCCGCGTCCCGCGTTGGCACCAGCGCCTACAGCGATCGCTCCGCTGGCTGTTGCCTGGGAGGTATCGGGCTGTTGCTGTGCGCCGTGAACTCCGTCATTGCGTTTCACCGATGCGTTTCAACCGGGAACTCGGGCAGACCTGACCGGCACGTGTGGATGATGGTTGCCGTCGTCGCCATAACAATGCTGGCCACCAGTGCCGCCGTGGTTGCCCTGTCGGCACGTGGCCGGGGAACTGCAATCGCTCTTCTTCAAGCGGCGGGCATGCGAGGACGACACGTCGGCGCCTGATCGCAACCGAGAGTTTCGCGATGTCCTTGGCCGCCTCCATCGCGGCAGCTGTTCCCGTCATGGCCGGAGGACTCGTCTGCGCCCTAGCGTCGAGGGCGACGCTCACCAGTGGCAGCTCAGTGGTTGTGTGGCCCGTGTCCATGATGCTGTGAGGTTTTGATTGCTTCGTAGAGTGCTCTTTTTTTCTCACTACTCCTCATGCCTGCGTTGGCGCCGCTTCGCCGAGGAGCTGGGGCACAGCTGCGTCGGCAGGAGACTGACGTCTCCAGAATTCAGTGCTGCAGAACCACAGGATGATCCCTCACCGCTGTTTCGCCGGCATTGGTCACATTGCCTGCTCTGGAGAGCCAACAGACTTCAGCCAGATCGGCAAACAAACGGTAGATCAACCTGGACCATCACCCTATGTTTGCTCCCGAAATCGACTCAAAGAAGAAGATCTTCAGAGTGGTCTCCGGGAGCGTCCTGCCAGATCAGAGGAAACGCTGAGGGTTCTCGTCGGAGGTCAGTGTCAACCTTCATGTCAATCTTCGCCTTCTTGCCCCTGAATGGTAACGTCGGAATCAAAAATCCGGGGTCAAGTTCTTCACCCGATAGGGTGTTCTTCTCCACTACCAGGGTGAGCAGGAAGTGACTGTTCGACTAAATTTTTGATACGGCTGCTGGACCCAGTTTTGTTGATGATATTGATCAGAGCCCCATGCGGGGAATCAGTTGAAAAGACATGGTTTCCACCCTCTTCTTTTACGCCCACCTTTTCAGGATTTTTCTGCACATCTCCACTGAGCGCCATGGACGACTGTTGCATCTGCCCAAGTAGATTCCGTGTCCTTCCTCAAACAACACTTCCCTGACCTTTTTATCGGCTCATCCTGCCCCTCCAATCGTGCGTAGGGCATGAGCTAATTCTCCCCATTTTGTTGGAAAGAGCGTGATGAGAGCTTTGCGTCACTGGTTTTCAGGGCTGCGCTGAGCTTCGATATCGACTCCAGCCTCGCTCCTGCCTCTGATCGCCGGGCTCCTTGGATTCCAGATCCATGTCCATCTTCATGGTCGTGTTGTCCATCGACATCGTGAGCACAGCATGCATGGCCTGATCCGGTCTGATCGAGGATGAGTTGCTGTGACGTGCCGCGATTCGTGGCCTTGCTCAAGATATCGCTGACATCAAGGTTCAGGTCGTAATCGATTTGTGACGCACTTCGTCCGCAGGCGGCGAGGCGAAAACCGCGCAAACAATGACCGTAAAAACGAGTTCGAAAAACAGTAAACTCCCCCATCCATCGCGAAGTTCAGTTCAAGATGCAGGAGGCCAGGCCAGCGCGTCACTTCGAGGATCAGCACACCCGTCCGCCAGTTCAGCACTCAGAGCGCCCAATCGTTTCAGGTCCCCGGCATGTCCGTCCATCGCGCGCCAGACAGCACGCGCAGGCGGAGCCGACAATGACCGCATCGCAGGCGCCGACGCCTCTGCGGCTAGCTCTCCGTTGCCGACTCCCAGGCCGACACCGACCGGCAGGCCCGGATCGATCTCCCGAGCGCGTGCGACAATCACCGGGGGCGGCCTGCGGGGTGCCCTGAGCGCACCAGTCACCCCATGACACTGGTGGCGTACCCCACCCGGCAGAGCTGCCATGGTCATGGCAGTGCGTTCCGGGTACTGGAGGGGCGATCAGGAAGATCCTGTCGAGGCCGTGAGGGCATCGGTGGCGGCACTCATTCGTCAGCCTCGATCCGGGGTGAGGTCGAGATGTGACGCCCGCTCCCGCCCAGCGGCAGCCAGGTCTCGAGACAAACACGTCAGGGGCCGTACTGTTCGATCAGGTTTCAGTGGGTCATCACCACCGGGGCTCCTGCCGCACGAGGCGACGGTCTCGGCAGCGGTGGCTGCATCACGGGTGCGCACCCCGGGCAGGGCCTGGTAGTGGCGTGCTGGGCTGACGGAGCCGTCGAGGAAAGGATCAGAGTAGGGCATCCCAATCTCCACGATGTCGGCCCCCTGTGCACAGAACACGTAAGCCTCGCGGCTTTTCGCAACGTCCGGGTAGCCGACCGGCAGGTAATGCCGACAAAGGCGGCACGCCCTGGGTGCGACAGGCGTCAGGAGCCTTGCCGGAGATCCCCAGGCGGGCGGGGTCCGTGAAGTTGCTCATTTCATCCTCTCCACGACTCGATCAGGGTTCGCCAGACATTCCCGAACCACTCCGAAAGCGGTGGAGACGTCCTTGTCACCCGCCAGACAGACAGACCAGGATGCGGGGGCGTGCCTCGGGTTTCTCACCGGTCGGTTTCCGGGCCAGACGTTTGGCACTCGCGACTGGCGTGCGCGGACTCGATCGCGGGAATGATCCGCTCGGTTCGACTCAGCGGTTGGAAAGCATCCGTGGCCTCGACGTCGGTGACGGGTTCGTAACCTGCCCTGCCGGTCGCAAAGCAGCCAGGGCGTGTTCAGGACCGAGCGGGTGGTCGAGTCCGGCGGAGATCGAGTGCGAGGTCCATGGTCTGCCATCCTCGGTCTGGAGCACGAAGGTGCGGGCACCGTGCAGCACACCGGGGCGGCCCGCACCGATCGTCGCTCGCGTGATGCCCGGTTTCAATGCCCTCACCCGCGGCCTCGATACCGAGCAGGTGCACAGATTCATCGGGGATGAACTCGGCGAACGCTCCGATGGCGTTGGAGCCACCTCCGACGGCAGCCACCAGCCCATTCTGGAAGGCCGCCGTGTTCCTCAAGCATCTGAGCGCGGGCCTCGGTGGAGATCACCGCTGAGTTCCCCGGACCGGGTAGGGGAAGGGGATGCGGCCCGCCGACCGTTCAATCAGGTAGTGGGTGTTCTCGACGGTCGACTTTCAGTCCCGCATCGCCTCGTTCATCGCGTCCTTCAGGGTGCGGGATCCAGAGGCGACAGCATCGTACCTCGGCGCCCAACAGTTGCATCCGAGCCACGTTAAGGGCCTGGCGTTCGGTATCCAGCTGCCCCATAGATGCGGCACTCCAGGCCAAAGCGGGGCGGTAGCCGTGGCGGTGGCGACGCCGTGCTGTCCGGCACCGGTCTCTGCGATCGCCGCGTCTTCCCCATTCGCTTGGTAAGCAGCGCCTGGCCGAGCACGTTGTTGATCTTGTGTGCGCCGGTGTGGTTTAGGGTCCTCGCGCTTGAGGGAAGATGGTGGCATTCGCCGCAGTGCCTGGAAAAGTTCTCAGCGACCGTTACAGGGGTCGGTCGTCCCGCGTAGTTTCGTTTGCAGGCCTGCGAGTTCACTCTGGAAAAAACCGGATCGGCCCGGGCGGCCCGGAACTCGGTGTCCAGTTCCGCCAGGGGCGGCGTGCAGCGCCCTCCGGCACGAACGTTCCGCCGAATCGACCAGAAAATGGCCTCGGCATCGGGAAATGCGGTCATGTGCAGCAGCCTACTGGGTCGCACGGGTGCGAACCTCGCTTTCCCACATCGCCGATGTCTTCGACGCCATCCTGGTTCTGATTGCCACCACGTGGTCCTTGTGCTCCTGCGACAGATCGCTGGGCCCAGGCCATTCACCGGTCTGCCAAGGAACGAGAACCCACCGGTCCGCGCGGTCAATCGATCGCTGCGAACTCCTCCACAGCGGCGCGGGGCTCACCGTTTAGGACCAATGCCTCCCCAACGAGGGATGGCGTCGGCTCCCTCCTGGCGAACCTTTCGAGCATCATCGAGGCTGAGGATCCCGGACTCAGCGACCTTGACCCGGTCATCGGGAATGAGAGGGGCAGGTTTCGAACTGGTCGAGATCCACCTCGGAGTCTTCAGGTCCCGGTTGTTGATCCCGATCACCTCAACCCCTGCGCTGACGGCCCGTTCCACCTCTTCCTCGGTGTGGGTCTCCACCAACGCGGTCATCCCCAGCGCGTCGGTCAGGTCAGGAAAGCCCGCAGCTCCACATCGCTGAGGGCGGCGGCTCTAGAGCAACACCAGGTCGGCACCGTGAACCCGTGCCTCCGTAGAACTGGTAAGGGTGCACCATGAAGTCCTTGCGGGCAGCGGGGTCTCCACTGCCTCACGGACCGCATCGAGATCCGTCAGCGAACCGTTGAACCGCCGTTGCTCGGTTAGCACGGAGATAGCGGTAGCTCCCCTGCTGCGTAGTCGACGGCAAGCGCCGCGGGATCCGTGATTTCGGCCAGGTCCCCCTTGGAGGGTGAACGACGTTTCACCTCAGCCATGACGGCAAGCCCGGGGGCTCGCAGAGCAGGGACCACAGGGCGCGCCGGTTGTACCCTCCCGCGCCAACTCCAGCAGTGACTCAAAGGGGCTGATCGGCTGGCGAACGGCCAGGTCCTCCCTGACCCCGGTGATGATCTCGTCGAGCACGGTCATGTGGTTTCTCCCAACTTTGCGGCGCGGCGGGCGCGGTGATGACAGCGGCAGCCTTGTGCGAACACTCGGCGTCCTCTCCAGGAACGGGTCGGCGACGATGCCCGCTCCTCGCTTGGACGTGGGCGATGCCGTCGCTGAGCACGGCGGTGCGGATCGCGATGGCACGTCCGAGTGCCTGCGAAATCGAAATAGCCGACCACGCCGCCGTAAAGGTCCGCGGCGGCTGACCTCAGGTGATCGATGATCTCCATTGCCCGCACCTTCGGCGCCCCGGAGAGGGTGCCAGCTGGGAAAGCAGGACAAGGTAGCGTCCAACGCGGTGCGCCCCTCGGCCAGTCGTCCGCTGACTGCAGCTTCCAGGTGCATGATGTGGCTGTAGCGGTGGATCTGCATGAACTCGTGGACGGTGACGCTGCCGGGTTCACAGATACGCCCCAGATCGTGCGTCCGAGATCCACCAGCATCAGATGCTCAGCACGCTCCTTCGGATCCGCCAGCAGTTCGGCGGCCAGCTCCCTGTCCTCTCACCTCAGTGCTACCCGTGGTCGCGAACCGGCGATGGGCCGGGTGGTGGCCACGCCGTTCTGGACCGTCACGAGGCCTCGGGGCTGGAGCCGATGACTGCGAAACCGGGCAGCCGCAGCAGGTGAGGTAGGGGACTGGGGTTGGTCGCTCTGAGGGGCCCGGTATACCTCCAGCGCATCGAGGTCGGTGGGCACGTCGAAGCGCTGTGAGACCACCACCTGGAAAGCTTCCCCAGCCTCGATCTCAGCGATGGTGGCTCAGACCGCCTGCTCATACTCAGCCGGGGTGCATTGCCGCCTGATCTCGAGGTCGACCAGGCCGTCGCGTGCCGGTTCCACCAGGGGAGGGACCGGCTCGAGCGAGCCGTTCGGCCATTTCCTCGATGCCGACCAGCGCCTCGTGATAGGCCCGTTCCACCCTCGTCAGTGCCGTCGTGGTTGATGGCGTTGACGATCAGAGTACACCCTCATGCGTCTTGTGGTCCAGCACCGCGACCTGGGATGCGAGCATCATCACCAGCTCGGGAAGCCTGGGGTCGTCGGTGCAGGTATCCGGCAGCGTCTCCAGCCGCCGCACCACGTCGTAGCCGAGATAACCGACCATCCCGGCGTGGAACGGTGGTAGTCCCTCGGTGGCCGGTGTAGCGAGTTCGGCGAGGGTCTGGCGCAGAACATCGAGTGGATCGCCGTCACCGATGCCGGTCAGTTCCCGCCCCAGCCAGATCGCCTTCCCGCCACGCTCCGTGAGGGTGGCAGCGGAATGCACCCCGACGAAGGAGTAGCGGGACCACACACCTTCCGAGGCCGATTCCAACAAGAAGGTTCCCTCGCGTGCCCCGCACAGGGTGGCGTACAGCCCAATCGCCGTGAGGTGATCAGCCAGCATGCGGGCATGGACTGTGATCACGCGACGGGTCTTCGCCAGCTCGGTGAATTCGGCGAAGGAAGGAGATGTTCAGCATTCGACGTCGCTTCCGGTCAGCTCGGCGAAGAAACAGGGTGGCGTTGCCCGTGTGACAGGCGGCCCGGTCTGTTCGACGCGTAGCAGTACCGTATCGCCGTCGCAGTCCACATGAACGGAGAGCACGCGCTGGTGGTTACCGGAGGTTTCTCCCTTGACCCAGTAGATCTGACGGCTGCGGGACCAGTAGGTAGCCCGACCACTCGTCAAGGTGCGGGCCAGGGCCTCCTCATCCATCCAGGCCAGCATCAGCACCTGCCCGGATGCGACGTCCTGGGCGACTGCCGGAACGAGCCCGTCGGCGTTGAACCGCACCCGGGCGGCCACGTCCTCACGCAATCTCATGGAGCCATTCTTCCCGTAAGCTCGTGACCTGGCCAACCCGAAAGGCCGTGGAAGGGCCACAGAAATTCAAGATTCTCTGCAGAATTCCGACCACACGGACCTCATCAGTGGCGCGAGAGCCGAGGTCAGCAGGCCGTGGCCAGATTCACGAGATCAAGAATCAACGAAGGGCGCCCGGAGGGACTCGACAGGGGTTGGGTGACGGGAAACCGGACCATAACTACCCGGGTGACTCCCTCCGACAGAGTTGCATTTCGCCAGCGAATTTGCCATGCTTCTCCGCGGCATCAAGGAAGGTGCCGGGCCCGGTTCACCGGGTGAGCGAGAAGGTTGAATCATGCGAGAAAAAGCAGTTCGGTCGCGGCACCGCGGCGCGTTTGCTGCGACTTGCCGTCTCAACCCGTCCCACGAACTCCGCACAGTCCCTGCTGAGTTCGGGGCACGGAGCCCTCTCGCCCGATTTTTCTCACATGCCTCGTTTCCGAGAGGGTCTCTGGTTGCCCCTGTCAACATTTCGAGGCCCTGCGGCTGGGTGCTGCCCACCGCGGATCCTCCGATTCAGGAGAACCATTATGTCCATCTACCCGGTGCCGCTGAGCGGCACTGCGTGACCTACCCTCATGTGGGCCGACGAGACCGACATTGAGGAGCCTGCGATCAGGCAACTCCGCAATGTTTCCGCCCTTCCGTGGACCCACGGGCTGCGCGTCATGCCTGACGTTCACTACGGGAAGGGCGCCACTGTCGGATCCGTGATCGCCATGCAGGCAGTGGCTCCCGCCGCGGTCGGTGTCGACATCGGCTGCGGCATGACCGCGGTGCGCCCAACCTGAGTCCCGACCGGCTTCCCGACGATCTCGGTAGCTCCGCCGCACCATCGAGCGGGGCGTCCCGGTCGGGAACGGGGCACAGGGATCACTCCCCACCATCGACCGGCACGGCAGGCTGAAGCGCCGGTTCACGCAGATGCGGGAGGGTTTCGAGTCGCTGCAGGCCCGCAGGCTCGCGCGTTCCTTCGGAAGCTCGAGACCAAGGCGGTGAACCAGATCGGTACGCTGGGTGGCGGCAACCACTTCATCGAGCTGTGCGCCGGGGACGATGACCGCATCTGGGTGACCCTGCACTCCGGCTCCCGCGGCATCGGCAACCGGCTGGCGCAGGAACACATGGAGGTCGCCCAGTCCCTCACCCACAACAAGGGCCTGGTGGACCGGGACCTGGCCGTGTTCACTGAGGCACACCCCGCAGATGGAGCCTACTCACGACCTGTGGTGGGCGCAGTCCCACGCGCTGCTCAACCGTGACGGATGCTCGCCAGCATCTGCGACGACCCTCTCACGGCACATCCCCGGATCGCCTTCGAGGATCCGATCCGTTGCCACCACAACTATGTGGCCGTGGAGACTTACGACGACCTGGAGCTGATCGTCACTCGGAAGGGGCGATCCGGGCCGAAAAGGATGATCTGGGTGTGATTCCCGGCTCCATGGGAGACCGGCTCGTACATCGTTCGGGGGCTCGGCAACGCGGTCTCCTACGGAGTCGGCCTCGCATGGTGCGGGCCGGAGGATGTCGCGGAGTCAGGCCAAGCGGCGGTTCACCGCCGAGGACCCGCCGAGCAGACCAAAGGAATCGAGTGCCGCAAAGATCCCGGCGTCATCGACGAAATCCCAGCCGCCTATAAGGACATCGATGAGGTGATTCGGGCACAGTCTGATCTGGTCGAGGTCGTGGCACGGCCCGGACCCCTGCTGTGCATCAAAGGGGTGAACCTGGGTCGCCTTGGAGCCGTTCTCCGAGGCGACCCATGCCCTCAAAGCCCGTAGGCTTGAGGCATGGGCCTCGCTTCCGGCAGCGCGATTCGCGCGATCTGATGTCCAACTCTGGGCGTGGCCCCATGGCGACGGCTGGAACGTCGGCGACCTGGCCGCCTCAGATCGACAATATCGCTGGTTCTGCAAGTTGAATACCGGACTGCTTTCTGACCGGGTGGGGCAAATTGACTCATCCTGGTTCCGGTGATTCATGGTCGGAAATCGACGCCGGACGTCGAGATCGTGACCAGGCCGATCAAAGGGCTGTCGGCCCTCGGCGCGAAAACTCCAGGCACTCGACGCCTACTGAGGGGTCCGACGCGATGGCAGATCATGTCGATGTTTCTTCACACTCATGGACCAGATCCGGTCACATGCCGGTACCCTACTGCGCGGTTTCTATGACCGCTTCCGTTCAGTGACGATCCAGCTCATTCAGCAATGATGGACTGATTTCAGGCTTCAGCCCGCTTCCTCTTCCCGGTCTTCCTTCGCCGCTCACGGAAGAAGCCAGCTGAGATGAGGACCATGGTGTATCCCGTCAGATGGCCGGTTCCCAAACCAGCCCGATCAAGGAGATCACCATTCCGGCGAACTGCAGTTGCTGCACGCAACGACCTTTTTCGATGATCTCTCGTGATCCGATGGCGTTCGCTCGTGCAACATCACGTGCGTATCGCCAACCGGGCGGTGCAGCAGCGTTGCGACGATGAGGTTCCTTCGAGCACCGGACGCTGATCACCTCGAAGCCAGCCCTCGTTCAGCAGGGAGTGGCAAAAGGTATGAGGCAGACGAAGAAGAGAAAATGCAGATTCGCCATCAGCCGCTTTCCGCGACACGTGTTGCTTGGTCGCGGGCGACGCGTGACTGACCCACATTGCTGCCAGCATCATGAAACTGACGCATAGGGTGCCCAGAGTCGGCAGAGTGCCGCTCAAGTAGCGCTCGATTGCCTCGTGCGAGAGAACTTCAAGATCTGGTGTCTTGATCTCCAGCACCATGATCGTCATTACGTGGCGACACACGCCGTCGGAGATGGCATCAAATCTACTTCGGGCATGTGCCGGCGCATGTCAGGACACTAACTCTGAGGAGGCGGCGATTCCGTGGTTCAGAGCAATTTCTCTGCAACAGCTCACGAACCCAGGCGGCATCCGCCTGGCCCTTCATGGCCTTCATGACCCTGCCCAATGAGCGCCCCCACCGCCTGGTGTTTTCCGCCGCGGATCTTCTGGACCCACATCTGGGTTCGTGGCAGATCACTCCTCGATGGCCGCGTTCAACGCTCCATCATCGGAAAACCACCTTCAGGCCACGCGTGGCGACCACGTCGCCGGGCCTACCCTCGCCCGCGATGACACCGTCAAAGCACTGCACGCGCCAGCTTGTCGAGTCAGCTCGCTCGCATCCACCATCGCCTGGGTTTCTGCTACATCGGTAGGGGGTGACGCCGAGCGCATCCAGCCCGACGCACCAGCCTCATTGGCCCGGCGGGCCAGTTCACTCAGCCACCATTTCCGGGCCGACTGCGGGAGGCGCAGCCACCGTCGCCTCGATCGGTCCAGGGCCCCGGCGGCCACGACAGCTGCCATGGTGCTTGGCATCGATGTTCCCATTCTTCGGCCAGGCGCCTGCGACGTTCGGCGGGGTTCGGGAAGCGTGGCACGCAGTTCCTCGATCCATTCCGCGCTAGGGCGCCACGGGCACGAGGTCCGGTTCCGCGAGGTGAGCGGTAGTCCCGTGCCTCCTCCTTGGAGCGGCCAGGGCTGGTTGAACCGTCGCCCTCGTGGAAGTGCCGGGTTTCCTGCGTGACTCGTCCCCGTCCGCGAGAATCTGCAGCCTCGGCGTCCGCATCTCGAAGGTGACGGCCCGTTCAATGGAGCGCAGCGAGTTCACGTTCTTGGCTCGGTCCGGGTTCCCAGCTCTGCTGATCCCTTGGGAGCCAGCGACACAGTTCGCGTCGCAGCGCAGTGAGCCCTGTTCCATGCGCACGTCCGAGACGTCGAGGGCGCGCATCCAGGTCCCGCAGGTGAGCGACGTAGGCGCGCGGCCACCTGCGGGCCTTCGCCCCGGCGCCGAGGATGGGCCGGGTGAGCGATCTCGATCAGCGGCATGCTGGCCCGGTTGTCAGTCGATAACGGATGGTCGGCCCCGTGGATACGTCCTGTCGTCCCGATGTGGGTCAGTTTGCCGGCGTCCTCCTCCATATGAGCGCGTTCGATCTCGACCACGAAGGTCTCCCCGTCGACCTCCAGTTCGACCCGCACCGTCGAAGGCGATGGGTTCGTCGTACTGGGAGGTCTGGAAGTTTTTGGTCATGTCCGGATGAAGTAGTTCTTCCGCGCGAACCTGCCCCCACGGCGCGATCCGGCACCCGAGCGCCAGACCAATACGAATCGCGGATTCGACAGCTTCGCTGACCACGGGAAGCGCGCCCGGCAGGCCGAGGCACACGGGACAGGTCTGGGTGTTCGGTTCCGCCCCGAACTCGGTGGAGCAGCCGCAGAACATCTTCGATTTCGTGTTGAGTTCGACGTGCACCTCCAACCCGAGCGCCGGATCGTAGTTCTCGATGACCTCATCGAAGTCCATCAGGTCCGTCATCACCACACCGCCCTTGTTCCGTCGAGGGGTTTCGCCCGCGTGAGGAGCGGACCCTCCAGCCGTCCTCCAGGGTTGCCTCGATGAAACCACCCACCTGGTAGAGCCGGTCATCGGCCAGCGGGGGTGCGATCACCTGCAACCCGACGGGCAACCCCTCATCGCTCCAGACCGACAGGGAAACTCGCCGACGCGTTGCCAGCAAGGTTCGACGGGATGGTGCACAGGTCTCGCCTTTGTACATCGCCATCGGGTCGCTGGTGCGCTCCCCAGTCTGAACGCGACGGTGGGTGTGGTGGCGAGACCAGCACATCGCACTCGGCGAAGGCCGCCTCGAAGTCGCGGGCCACGAGAGTGCGAACCTTCTGGGCGGATCCGTAGTACTGATCGTGGTAACCGCTGGACAAGGCGTGGGTACCGCTATGATGAGCCGACGTTTGGCCTCGCGTCCGGAAGCCCCTGTCCTCTGGTGAATGGGGTGACTGCCTCCATGTCGCGGGAGCCGTCATCGCCGAGCCGCAGCCCGTAACGCACCGCGTCGAAGCGCGCGAGGTTGCTGGACAGCTCCGCCGGCATGATCAGGTAGTAGGCGGCCAAAGGCGTATTCGAAGTGTGGGCAGGACACCGACCACTCCGGCTCCGCCGTCGCGCAGCCACTGGACGGCCTCAGTGAATCCGGGTTTCAACGGCGGCGTCGTAGCCCTCACCGCCGAGCTCCTGACCACGCCGACCCTCAGCCCCGGACTCGCGGCGACGCGCCGCTTCCACCAGAGGGGGCAGCGGATGCGCGATGGACGTGGAGTCCATGGGATCGTGACCGCCCATGGCTGCGTGCAGCAGCGCAGCGTCCAAGACGTTACGGGTGACGGGACCGGGCTGGTCCAAACTGGATGCCATCAGCCACCACCCCGTAGCGCGACACCCCGCCGTAGGTGGGTTTCACCCCGACGGTGCCGGTCACCGCCCCAGGTTGGCGGATGGAGCCCCGGTGTCGGACCCCAGAGCGAGCGCGGGGCGAGGCAGCCCGCCACCGCGGCGGAGGATCCTCCCCGACCCGCCGGGAATCCGGTCGAGGTCCCACGGATTACGGGAGGGCCCTGAAGGCGGAGGTCTCAGTGGAGGAGCCCATCGCGAACTCGTCCATGTTGGTCTTGCCGAGGATGATCGCCCAGCTCTGTTTGAGGCGCGCGATGACCGTCGCGTCATAGGGAGGGATCCAGCCTCAGGATTCGGGAGCCGCAGGTGGTGGGCAGCCCGGCGGTGCAGAAGTTGTCCTTCACCGCGATGGGGATCCCCGCCAGCGGGCGAGTTCCTCGCCTTTGCCCCGGCGATCATCGATCTCGGCATTGCTGCCAGAGCACCTTCGGGATCGACGTGCAGGAATGCGTTGAGGGGCGTTCACTCGCCTCGAGTCTGATCGAGGGGGCGCGGGTCGGTTCGACGGAATCTCACCCCACCCGCCGCGAGCAGATCGGCTTGTTCATGGGCCGTCCTGGTGATGATCTCGGTCACGGTTCAGTCCTCGCTCAGGATCCGGGGAACGCGGAAACGCTCGTCCTCGACGTCGGGGGCTCCTGCCAACACCGCCTGTTGAGGCAGGGATTCATGCACCTGGTCGGCGCGCATCACGTTGGTCAAAGGAAGCGCATGGGTCATGAGGGGGACGTCGTCTCCGCCACTTCGCCCACCCGGGGCCACGCGAGCCCAGGATCACTTCCAGCTCGGGGCCAGCTCGGCACATTCCGACTCGGTCAGTTCGAGCCGGGCCAGCGCTGCCAGCCGCGCCACATCCTGAGGGGTCAGAGCCACAGTTTCTCCTCGTTGGTCTGCAACCCGCTGCCGCGGGCGTGGCCAATCCTAGCGCCGGAAACTCGCGAGAGGGGCTCGTAGTGTGTGCACACCGCTCGCTGGTAGTCGTTCACGTCCCCGGCCTCGGCTGCTCTGAGGATCTCCGTGCGCACTGGGCAGGGTCCGTCACGGTGCTCGGCGGGAGCTTGGCCATTGTCACGACCTCGAACCTCCCAGAAGGCCGCGACCAGGTCCGCGATGATCCTTCTGCCCGCGCGATGCATGAGAGTGATGTGAAAGCTACGGTCCAGCTCGCGAAGGATTCCCCTGTCTCCTCATCTTGGCAATCTGGTCGACCAGCCCGGTGGAGCTCCTCGTCGTTGGTTCCCCGGAGAATGGAACAGACCTGATCGGCTCTCCCACCCAGGTCGATTCCCCGCCGCACTTCGACCACCTCGCGAAGCGCGTGCTGCTGTTTCATGAAGCATGCCCATGCGGAAAGTCAGCGTCTCCACCAAGGGACGGAGGGTGGCGTTCCCAACGCAAGGTTCCCCATGCCGTGTTTGGACTCGACGATATCCAGGGTGCGCGAGGGTCCTGCACAGCTTCCCGGACCGAACTCCGGGAAACACCGAGGCTGTCGCACAGGTCAGATTCGCTGGCAGGCAGTCACCGGGCTGAAGCCCGCTGGTTGTTATGAGCTGCTTGATCCGTTCGACGGTCTCCGCTGCTCTGGTCATCCCTGTGCGCGGGCGACTCTGCCCATCTCCCGACCTCCGCATTCACCCTCCTGTCCTCGGCCCCCAGAGACCAACCAGAGAAGTGGGCAAGATCGTAACGGAATCGGCTTCGATTCTTCGAGGCAGTCCCCTTCCAAGTCGTTGCGCCTCAGGAGGACTGGCTGCCACAGGAGCTGTGCGAGCAGAATCAGCTCTGGAATTCCTGTTAGGCCGGATGGTGCTCGTTAGGCACGAAGGGATGTCACCGGGATCGCCGTCAGGGTTGCGGGACGAGGACCATCGAGTTCACGCTCGCTTGTGGCGTAGGGTTCACACCTTGTCGATCGAGATGTCGGCACTGGTGCAGCTGGTGATAATCCTGCGCGAAGCGCAATTATCCCACTGATACCACTCGATTCCCTAAAGTTGTGATCATGAACCCAGCTCTGATCACGGATGGCCTGTTCAAACGATTCGGCCCCAAGGTTGCCGTGGACAACCTGAGCCTCCAGATCCCCAGGGCATCTGTTCGGCCTGGGTGGTCCGGGGCAACAGGCGGGCAAAACTCACTGCGATGTCCATGATCTGTGGCCTGCCCTGACCCGACTCTGGAACAGCTCGGGTGCTACTCGGCAACGATGTCTCGGGCCGATCCGGTGACAGCCAAGAAACAGCATCGGCGTGCTGCCCGACGGGTGCTGCTGTTCGACCGCCCGACCGGCGTCGAACTGCTCCGCTACAACGGTCGGCTGCGCAACCTCGCCCCCAAGGTCGTCGAGGAACGTTGCGGGAGTTTACTCGGTGCTGGACCTGGCAGATGCCGCCGATAAGCTGGTCGCCGACTACTCTACCGGTGCGATTCAAGAGCATCCATGCCAGCGCCCGATCCACGCCCCCAAATTGCTGATCCTCGATGAACCTCTCGAGGCCGTGGACCCGGTGTCTGGGTCAGTCATCCGCGATCTGCTGCGTGACTACGTGAATGGCGGCGGCACGGTGTTTGCTTTCCAGTCACGTCAGTGGAGTTGGTGGAGAACATCTGCGACGGGGTCGGAATCATGGCTTGGATCGCATCCTGGTATCGGGAACCGTGGACCAGGTCCGGGGCGACGGACTCTCAGCAGAAAATTCGTGGAACTGGTCGGTCAGGGACGGATGGCCGAGGGAGGAGACTCTGCAATGGTTGCGCCACTCGCTGTGAGGCTTCGTTCCCAGCCTCCGCTCTCGGGAGCAGCCCGTGGGCGATGGTCGACACTGCTGCTCGCGCTTGATGCTGCTGCCGCTCGTCGGCCTGACCGTGGGCTGTCCTGCCAAGGTTCCTACCCGTGTGCGCTCCCTGATGCTCACGGCGGGCGCCGTCCTGGTGCTGGTGTGGACCTTCGGGTCGGTGTGTCTTCATGGACGACCGTTCCGGTCCCTGTGTTTCGCGGTCCTGCGTCCGCGACCTGCTCACTGAGCCGGGGGTCTTCACCCTCCTGGTCTGCTGGTCGGTTTCGCGATTGGCTGGGCCACCGATCCGCTTCTGACAATCACCGGATCGCTTCCACGGCCCTCGGAGTGGTGACGGAATGACTCGCTGGCCGGATACTGGTGACCTCCCTGTCGCGCTGGCTGGCCGCCCGCGAAGCCGGGATCTCCTGTACGTCGGTGCTCCTGCTCGGCCTGATAGCGATCAGCTGGGGTGGGCCGCTACTGAGCCGCGGAATGTTCAATCTCGACCCTGAACCGGGAAGCCATCGAGCTGGTAGGCGATGCAGCCGGTTGGAGTCCGATGGGATGGGCCTGGTCCCTACCCGCCGACCTGGCAGCCGGGCGCTCCGGGGTGGCTGCGTTGCGTCTCGCCTGGCTCTGGTGCTGCTCGCAGCGATGATCTGGGTGTGGTCCGGCGGCTGGACCGGGCCCTGACCAGCCTCGCCAAGCGCCGGAGGTGGCGCTCGACCGTGTCCTCACCTTGGCTTGATCGTTTGTCTCCCCGAATCCGCCGGGGCCATCGCAGCCGGAACCTGCGGTATCTACGACGCGATCCCGCCGGTTCGCCTCGGTGCTGGTGATCGCGGCCACTCCCTTCTTCGTGGTTTTCATGAACATGGTCCGAGACGAGAAGCTGATCCTCGAGTTCCTCGTGGCTGGTGGCTGCCCCAGCCACCTGGATGGAGGCATCAGCGCACTGCAGGACACACCCATGGACGGTTCGGCGTTGTGGCTGCACGCGGTCTCCGGGATCCGGGGTTTCGAGGACCGGCTGGGCCGTCTCATGGCGAACTCCCTGATCTACGGTGGCACGTTCGCGATGACGATGGTGTTGGCTCGGACGCTGCTGGGGGCATGGGGAGTCTTTCCGTTCGCCTTCGGGCTGGGCCTGGGAACCTGATCGCCAACCAAGTGATGAGTCTTTTGATCAGTTCCTTTCCCAAACGGCACCGTCCCCTCCGGGCACCAATCCATCTGCCAGCACGTCGAAAGGCCAGGGGGCGGCTTTCCTCGCGAGCGTGCTCCAAATGATCGGCTCCAGCGATCCTGCTGTTGCCGGCGGCGGATGGCCTCTGCCTCCCTACCGTTTCCCGCTACTCGGCTGGTTGTTCCTGCCGGTGGGGCCGGTCCTGCGTCTCCTGGCCCGCCCTGGGGGTTGATCTCCTTGGGCGGGCGACAGCTGGACCGAACCTGGCCGGAGGTGTTGAAGGCCGTCACCTACGAGAAATAGGCCCCGGCCTCATCCCCAGTGAGCATCAGGTAGAAAGTCCGAGCCAGGAAGAAAACCCCGACGGCCAAGCCGACAGCGATCAGCGGTACGGCACCCGGGCCCATTTTCCAACGAGTGAGGGCACCACACCGTGTCCCTACCCCTGACCCGTTGCGCGCGAAGCGGGTGGAGCCGTTCAGGTTGAGGTCGGAGAAAAAGCGCACGACGGCAAGTTTATTGCAGTTCCTCAGCAACGAGCGTGGCTGCTCGCCGGAGCGCTGCCAGCTGACCGGGCACCTCTGCCAGTTTCCAGGAGGCCAGGCCACAGGCTGTGGTGAGCAGCACTCCAGAGTCAATGCTCGGAGCAGGAAGTTCCAGGGACGTAGCACCCGCAAGGTTTCTCGGACCAGTTCATCGACGCCCTGAACGCGTCCGGTCGCGCTGTCGACGATCCCCAGCGCCAGCCCTCGTCCTGCCTGGGCCCACTCCGCCAGAGCGTCGATCCCGCGGATTCCAGAAACAGCCGGGTGTCGACAGCCACTGCCGCAATCCGCGCGTTGCGCCACCGGCAGCCACTTCGGGGGCGCAGCAGTGCAGCCAGGCGCCCTCGACAGAGGCTTCAGGGCACCGGCTAGTTCCGGCACCCCGACCCGACGGTGCCTGCTGAAACCGGAGGCCGTGGAATGGTGCCTTCACCGACCGCCGCCAGTGCAGGTTCGTCGAGTTGCAGCAACAGCTTCGCCCCCGGGATGCGGCGTCTCAGATCCTCCCGGGCTGAGCCAGCCCCTCGGTCAGCGCCTGCGCCAGTTCTCTGCGGGCTCCGTGATCGGCCAGCAACCGGTCTCCCCGGGGACGTTCAACCGTGGCGGCGAGGGTCCACGGCCCGGCCAGCCCAATCTTCAGCACCCTCGAACCCCCGGAGCAGTTCCTCCGCGTCGTCCAGGTCGTGACGCCACCGGGCCCTTGCCCTGCGACGATCACTCCCGGAGGCGGCGGTCAGGCGCCACCCAGAGGTTGAATATCGAAACCGAGACCGTCAATGATCCCTAGCGCCCCGCCGATCATCCCCGGATCCCACACCCCGCGCGGGCAGTTCTGGAGGCAGCACCTCCGGAAGCGACCTCGGCCATTGCCGTCAAGGCCCCGCGGAAGTCGTCACCGGGCAGGGAACCGGCAGCGGTGACGCGCATCCTGAGGTCCCACTGATCGTCGCGGAACCAATAACCCGGGTGACATCGAAGAAAAACCATGGACTCGTCCTAGCCACCCCACGGGTTGGTTCGTCAAGTTCCACCACACGTGGTCGTTCCGGTGCAGGTAATGGTGGCGGGCAGCGCAGCCGTGGGCCCGGTATCTGCACCTGTCCCCGCCAGCTTCCAGATACCCTGCGCTGCGTCCAGGGTAGGCCGAATACCCCTCGAGGTGGCTGACCAGCAGCGATTCCCTGGGGCCGACGATCACGCGATTACCGACCGGTTCGATCCGCAACACGTAGCGGGGATTGCCATCCGGTGCGGGGACGCGCAGGTCGAGTCCTTTGCGCTGGCCAATGGTGAAAACCGTGGTGCAGCGTCCAAGCTCGGTTCCGGAACTGTCAACGATCGGCGGTGTCTCACCAAGCTGGGCCCTCAGGCAGCCCTGGGTGTCACCGCCGGGGATGAAACAAATGTCGTAGGAGTCGGGTTTGTCCGCGACCCTGAGGCCCAACGAATCGGGCCTCGCCCGCACCTGCGGTTTCGGGGTGTCGGCGAGCGGAAATAGGGAGCGGCGCAGCTGCTCCCGGTTCAGCACTCCCGAGCACGTGGGACTGGTCCTTGTCCGGGTCGGTGGCGCGGTGCAGTTCAAGTTCCGGCCCGTTGTCCACGATCCGGGCGTGTAATCGTCCCGTCTACGGCATCGAAACTCGAGCGCAAGACCGCGTTCCAGCACGGCTGCGAATTTGATCTTCTCGTTGCACCTGAGGCATGGGTTCGGGGTGCGACCCACACGGTACTCGGCTACGAAATCGTCGACCACATCCCTCTGGAACTGCTCCGAGAAATCCCAGACATAGAATGGAATCTCAAGCAGGTCGGCGGCACGCCTGGCGTCGTGGGCATCCTCCAGGGAGCAACAGCCACGCGATCCTTCGCGGTAGGGCTGTGGGTTACGGTTCAGCGCCAGGTGTGCCCCGGTCGTCGTGTCCGGCAGCAACGAGGGCGCGCCGCAGCGACGGCGGAGTCGACCCACCCGACATGGCTGCCAGTACCTTCATCTCCTCCCCTTCTCCGGATCCGCGGCTGAAGAATTCTATCTGGCTGCCCGGGCCCGTTCCAGGGGCCACCGGCAACACGTCACGAAGCCGATCGATGTCCCCCTGGCCGCTCGTGTGGCCGAGGGAGAAACGGACCGTGGACATGGCCTCATCCTCGGAGGATCCCATTGCCAACATGACTTCGCTAGGCCGGTGAACCCCTGCGCGGCACGCGGAACCTGCCGAGCATGGCATGTCCTCGGCATCAAGCAGGAACAACAGGTCCTGGGCCCTTATTCCGAAAAGGTGGCGCTGACGACGTGTGGGGCGCAGTTGACGCCATTGACTCTTCCCCGCAGGCTGAGACGGTCTCACGGATTTCGTCCCGGGCGTGACGAGGCCGTCTGGCCTCGACCTCAAGACCCACTACGGCCCGCCGTCGCGGCGGCAGCAAAAGATGCAGCAAGGGCCACCGAGCGTGCCGGAGCGAACACGGCCCTCCTGACCACCACCGAGCCCGATCGGCGCTGGAGTGACGCCACGCCTCACGACAAGGGGCCCCGATCCCAACAGGACCGCCGATCTTGTGGGCTGAGACGCTCATCAGGTCCAGACCCGTGGCGTGAGTCCAGGGGTACGTGCCCGAGGGCCTGCACCGCATCGCTGTGACTCCATGCACCCGTTCGTGAGCTGGCGGTGATCAACCCGTCGAGGGGGTGAATCACCCGGTTTCGTTGTTCACCCTCACCACCGAGATCACGGCCACTCGCTCATCCGCGACCTCCCAGTGCGGCGTCTTGGACGAGTCCGCAGGAGTTCACTCGCGAGCTCCTCGGCCCCCCTTTCCGCGGGCCTCCTGCACAGCCGGGTGCTCGACCGCCGATATCAGGCTCCGTGGTCTTTCAGGCCGGGCTGCCACAGAACCTCAGAATGGCGATCGAGTCGGCCTCTGATCCACCGATGTGAAGATCACCTCCCGGGGTGGGCACCGAGCGCCGCCGCCAACTCCTCCCTCGCATCCTCGAGGCGGCGTCTGGCCCGCTGTCCCGCGCGATGCTGGGATGAGGGATTGCCGACCCGTCCGAGCTCAGTCAGCATCACCTCCTGCGCCTCGGAGCGCATCGGCGAGGTGGCGGCGTGATCCAGGTAGGTGCTCACCGTTTCACTCTCCTTCTCTCACCCATCCATCTTGGCTGATCGACCGGATTTTTCTGCGAGATCAGATGACGTATGGCAAAATGATTCGGCCCTCGGAGCGGATGCCCACCGGGGGCCGGAAGGCAGAGACTATGTTCATTGAGCCGCTCGACACCAACCGCCTGGGAGCGAAGGTCGAGAAGGACGGCGTCAGCTTCGGTCTGTGGGCCCCCATGCCAAACGCGTGGAGCTGTCGCTCGTGGACCTGATGAAGAATCAACGCAATGTGGAAATGAAAGCGGACGGCCAAGGAAATTGGCACGTCTTCGTTCCAGGTATCGGTGAAGGGCAGGAGTACGGCTACCGCGTGCACGGAGATTGGGCTCCGAGCCGCGGTCGCCGCTTCAACCCGGCCCGGCTGCTGCTCGACCCCTACGCCCGAGCCGCTGACCGGCGGCATCGATTACCGGGGGCCGATCCATGACCACTGGCCCACGACGATTTCCGCCCCGACGCCACCGACTCCATCGGAGCAGTACCTCTCGGCGTCGTCGTCGCCGACACCCCTCCACCCTCCGGTGGCGGGAGGCAGGCGCCCGATGGCCGAGTCGGTCATCCACGAGATGCACGTGCGCGGTTTCACAAAGATGCACCCGCTGGTGCCCGAACACTGCGCGGCTCATACGCGGCCCTGGCCTGCCGGACGTAATCTCCTACCTGCTGGACACCGGCATCACAGCGAGTCGAGCTGCTGCCCATCCACCACTACGCATCCGAACCCTTCATCGCCCACAAGGGCTGAGTAACTATTGAGGGTACAACACCCTCAGTTATTTCGCTCCACACGCCTACTACGCGACTCAGGGGCACTCTTGGGAATCAGGTGACGGAATTCAAGGCCATGGTCGCCGCCCTCCACGATGCCGGTATCGAGGTGATCCTCGACGTTGTCTACAACCACACTGCAGAAGGTGGACACGAGGGTCCGACGCTCTCCATGCGCGGCATCGACCACGCGGGCTACTACCGCCTCACTGATGATCTGCGGGACGACTACGACGTGACCGGCTGTGGAAACTCGGTGAACTCCTCCACCCCCGCTGGTTCAGCAGTTGATCATCGATTCTCTCCGGTACTGGGTGAGCACATGGGCGTTGATGGATTCCGTTTCGACCTTGCCACCACGCTGTTCCGTGACAGCCAGCACCACTTCGTCCATGACCATCCCTTGAGGCAACAGATCAACTCCGACCCTGTTCTCTGATGTGAAATTGATCGCCGAACCCTGGGATATCGGCCCCTACGGCTATCAGCTCGGCAGTTTCGGCCCCGGCTGGTCAGAATGGAACGATCGGTTCGCATGATCACGTGCGTGATTACTGGAAGAGCACGGTTCACCGAGGTCCAGGAACTCGCGACTCGGCTTTCGGTTCCTCGGACGTGTTCCATAATGGCGGTCGTCCTCCACAGGCCTCGATCAATTTCGTGACCGTCCACGACGGGTTCACGATGCGCGACCTGGTCAGCTACGACGTGGGAAAACACAACTCCGCCAATGGCGAAGGCGAATCGCGATGGCAGCGACAACAACCGTTCCTGGAACCATGGCTTCGAGGGGCGAGAGCGACGATCCGGCCATCAACGACCTGCGGGCCCGGCAGGTGCTCAACATGCACGCCACCCAGGTTCTCGCGGCAGGGACCCCATGATCCTCGCGGGCGACGAGTTCGGCGCACTCAGAAGGGCAACAACAACGCCTACTGTCAGGATTCGCCGCTGAGCTGGGTGGACTGGACCCCTGACACCCGATGGCAGGGAGTCGCGCTCGCTTGGTCGATCTTCTGCGGCTGAGGGCGAAAAGCATCCCTCTGTTGCGCCCCGACCACTCATCTGCACCACACCGATGTCTTCAGCAGTCACGGAGAGAACCTGGGTCGCGTCGACCTCACCTGGTTCAACGACCACGGCGCCCAGATGACCGAGCAGGACTGGCACGATGGTTCTCGTCGCTTGTTTTAGGGTATGTATCTCGATGAGGCACACGCCTTCCTGACGTGGTTTCACTCGGGGTGCGATCCCATCGAGAAGCGCTTCCCGCCGCCTTGGGCAACCCGTCTACACATCATCTGGCACTCAGCGGAACCCGATGAACTGCCGACCGATGAGCTCACGCCCGGCTCCGTGCTGAAAACTCCCTGGACGCTGCGTGGTGGTGCTGATGCGTTGCGACGTGCCGACCACCGCCGCCGAGCTGCTGGGCATGCCTCTCGACCCTGACGCCCTGACCCGGGATAGCGGACACAGGAAAACCCCGCGGGTTCCTATTCTTCCCGCGGAGTTTTCCTGTCAGAAATCGTGCCGGCGGGACACAGACGGGTCCAGCCGGCGAAACCCCTGATCACCTGATGACGGCGAGACAATCCCATCTCGGGAGTCGCTGTCCAGCAGCGGATGCGAGGGCACCATGCGGGCTCAGGCACCGATTTGTCTCCGCATGGCGGGTGGGGATCTCGGCGACGAATCGGGTCACCCATCTGCTTCCCGACAGGGACCGCCGGATACTGCTGCGATGTTGTGAAGCCTGTCTTCGTTATCGACGTCACTGAAGATCAGCTGCACCGCGACGTCCTCAGCTCCTCAGCGCAGCGAGAGTCGGACGTCGACGGTCGGACAGGACCGTGCCGGTTTCGAGCGCCCGATGACACCGACGTCGAGACCGACGACTTGGCTGTGCTTGTCGCCGGCGGATCCTTTCTTCCACTTCGCCAGGTGGGGCGACGCTCACCATCTTCCGAGCAGCGAGGGACCGTGCGGCTGGGGGTGTGGTAGTCGCGACGTAGTCGCGAACCATGCGGGAGCGCAAGGATCTCGGTCCGAGCTCAGAGATGCAATTACGCATCATCTCGGCCATTCAGTGGCTGTTCGCATCAAGGGTGTAGAAGCGCGGAATGATTCTGCATTCTCAATGATCGAAAGTAGAGGAACTCGGCTTTCCGCAGCATCACGTTCGGCCCTGGTCCGCGATTCCCTCCGCCGAGGAATCTCCCGAGCCGAAACGCGGCGAGTAAGCACGGCTCATCCCACCAGCCATCGCGGATGGACGGGTTCGCGGCACCGTGGAGGGCTGCCTGCATGCAGATGTGCCACAGGCCCTCGTAGGGTCGCAGCGGGTGTTGACTGCACACGTCACAGCCCGGGTACAGAGGACGAGCCGGGGACATGTCGTAGTCGGGCAGGAGAGACCAGCTCTCACAGCGCGCGCATCGTCCTGATCGAGGAGAACTGCACCATCTGCATGGATCAGCGACTTTGCCGATGTTGTCCGCGGGTGAGCCTTGCCCGCGATCCACGATCTGGATGGGAGTGTGGTGGGATGGACGAGAAAGAACCTGCAGGCGCTCGATTCCGACAGCATCAGCGTCGAGGCGCTTGTCGGAGGCACCGCGGCGCGCGAGCCGAGGTCAGGACCCGCCCAGCTCGGCGCCTCAGAGGTCCAGTCGGCGGGGATCCCCTGGCCTTGGCGTGAACTCCGCCAAACTGCTCGTGCGCCATCTGGATCATGGAAGAACGCAACTGCCGTTTCAGGACCCCAGAGGGTATCGTCATCCACCTCCTGGATGGCGGCCCAGTCGCATCCATCAACAACCGTGCTGGCATCATCAGTGTAGTGAGGCCTTCCAGGATCTCCATAGGAGCTCCGGATGAATCCACGTGCGGTGGTGGACGCCGTTGGTGACGGAGCCGATGGGCACCTCGGTGTCGCCGAAATCAGCCACAGACCGTTGAACATCTCCCGTGAGACCTCGCTGATGAAGTTTCGATGACGCCGTTGGCCCGCTGACCGAGCCTCAGCCCAAGCACAGCCATGAAAGAAAGCGCGACGGGTCGCCGCCGGGATGGAGGTCTCGGTCCTGAAGGACGCGACGTCCTCCAGCGGCAACCCCAGTCCAAAGTTCGCGAGCTGATGCTCGACGAGGCTCTTTGTCGAAAACGGTCGATTCTCACCGGCAATGTGTGTGGGTGGTAAAACGGTTCCTGCGCGGGTCAGCTCGATGGCGGTAGCCGTCGTCGGCCAGGTACTCCTGGAATGTTGGAAACCGAGAACCTGCATGTACCCTCGCATGGTAGTGGTAGACATCGGGCCGAGGGACATCAGACCAGCAGCGGCGTGGTGCCCGGACACCACGATGCCTACACGACCTCTCAGTGCAAGACGATGCT
>BNJT01000917.1_pt1 | contig 82013 bp, 102 predicted proteins | sample 8540491 | NCBI WGS metagenome assembly BNJT01 (sample SAMD00202455, study PRJDB9452) | human saliva metagenome | host: Homo sapiens | reverse complement strand
CGGAGGGTTCCTGGCTGGCGATGTTCTTAGCAGCCTGCTGGGCGCTGCCCAGGATGCGGAGGACGGGCGGAAGTACGCCGGCGGCGGAGGTCCGCACCAGCTCCAGGGTGGCCTGGCTGGGCTTCCGGGCAGCGAGACCACGATGTTCTGCACGCGCCCTGGCGGAGATCTGGGCCTCAGAGATTCGCCAGGCGTCCACGCGTTGGCGGATCACCTCGATGGCCTGCTCAACCGCTGTCATGATCGCCGAGCCGTCGGAGGTCGTGGGCGTCAAGGATCTGGGTGCCGCCCTCGAGGTCGAGGCGAGCCGGGCGTCAGCGACAGCCTGTGTTTCCCACCACGAGCGCGAAACCGATGATGATGACGAGGATGAACATCGGGAGGCGGCGCTGGGCGCTTTCGCTGCTGCTGGACGTGGTCCCTTCCTGGGTTGGGTGTGCTCGGGCGCGCGGCGAAGGCGAAGTGAGTGTGGGGTTGCGATGTTGCGGGCACCGCAATGAGGCCCGGATTCCGGTGGGCTCAGTGAACCGCTCGCCAAGCGCAGGCGAGACCTGTGGGGGCCCGCTCGCCAGGATCGCGCCGACGTCGTGGGGACGGCCGGCTAGCGATCGGGAATGCAGCTCAGCCGTATCTGCTCAGCTCACGACATCGTCGTCGGCCTGCTCGACGTCGGTCCACCAGACTCCTCGTGGGCGGCAGCCGAGCCGAAGGCGGCTCCTCGACTGGCGGCGATGGCCGCTTGCTCCACAGGGTGTCATGGCGTGGCAGGGTGACCACGTCGCCTCGACCTCCACAACCGTGCCGTAAAAGCCGCCGTTTGCACACCCAGCTACCGGGCACCAGGCCTTCTCGATTACGGCGCTCTGCTCCTCCTGCATCGCGCGCTGCCTACGGCTGACGAACCACATCATCAGGAGCATCCGATGAGCATGATCCAGAGAAATACACGGCATGGGCTTCTCCGTTTCGACTAAGGCAGTCTCGGCTGATGCGGACACGACTGTCACAGGCCGGCGGTGGCGAGTCTGCACTGGGCCTTCCGTCGGCGGTGATCCAGGCACAACTGGGTACCAGCCGGTCACCAAAATGATCACATTACCCGGTTGTCGCTCAGAACAATGATCCCCTCGGCGAAACCGCTGGGTGGATGTAGGCAGCCGCCGTAGCCGCCACCCCGCGGTACGCGCCACCAGACCTCACGCGCACCAGGTAGGGCTCGGCCACGGTCTCCAGCGTCAGGCTCCTCCCCACGCTGACCGCCAGCGTCGTCAGCCCCACCGGGCCCCCACCGAACCGGGTGCACAGGGCCTCGAGCACCTGGCGGTCAGGCAGATCAGACCCAGGGCGTCGACCGAAGACGTCCGGGCGCCGCGACCGCCGTGAGGTCGAGTCGGCCGGCTCCCAGTGAACCTCCGCCCAGTCCTGAACCCGGCAGCAGCCGGTTGGCGATACGGGCGTGCCGCGGAGCGCGAGGCCGAGCTCATGGCGTCCCACTCAGGCTCACGCCCAGCAGCCCCTGCGCGTGAGGGATCAGGTAAGCTCGCCCGGCCCGTAGTAATCCAGGTGCCGGTGAGCCGAAGCGGTCCCGCAGCGGCGCGGGCAGCCCCGCACGCGTGGTGGCGCCGACGACAGTGAAGGGGGCAGGGACAGGGGATGGAGGTGGCGCCGGGCCCTTCGACGATGACACGGAAATCCTCCATCGCCAGGTGAGCATCTCCTCGGCGGTCCGCCAGTGGATCTCGTCGATGAACGGCACGTCGCCCTCCTCCAGGAGGACAGGATGGCCGCAGGTCTCGGCGTGCTGGATGGCGGGCCGGGTCGAGCAGAACCGTCCCTCGGCGATGATCATGGCCGTGGTGCGCCCGGGCGGCCCGGACAGCAGAACGTGGTCGGCCGTCACGCGCAGCCGGGCACGCAGGACCACCGAGCGGCCGCGCACCACCTCCTGACCGGTGAAGTCCTCCAAGCGCTTGGGTCGCAGGGCCGCCTCGGCGCCCGCTCGGCGCCCGGCTGCCGCCGACCAGGCGCTGCCGTCGCGATCTCCACTCAGCCACGGTGCCCGCCTCCCAGCCACCTCAGGAGGCCCACAACGGAAACCATGTCGGATCCGGTCAGGCCACGGCGGCATCAGCCGTCCGGTGACGGCCTGGCACCGCTGGCCTCGTTCAGCCAATTGCAGGGGCGACGACGTCAGCGTGGGCTCAGGTCCGCTGTCGGCCGCCCCCTCTTGTCCCCAGCAGAGCGGCCCAGGCACCGAATCGTCTCGGTGACGGGGCCAGGTTGTCGGCGTCAGGATAACGCGCTGGGCGCCTTGGGCCCGGACCGGGAACCCGGGTGAGGGCCGCGACGTCCTGGGAGGCGATGGCGCGCCTGGGCGAGTTAGGAGGTGTGAACGACCAGCATCGCCAGCGCCAAACGGCCCCGACACCCTTGGCGCTCATAAGGGTGCACCCTCCCGCTCATCGGCGTCAGCGAACCGAAACAGCGTCAGCAGTCCTCGCGGACAACCATCTCGAGTATGAACGAGGTCCTCCTCACCGACCTGAGGCCGGACAGCGGCGGTAGGCGTAGCCTGGATGCTCATGCCGACGCCGCCGGTCTCAGCGCACCGGTCAGGCCGACACTGAGGACAGTGCCGCGCAGCAGGCGATCATGGGCGACTTCTCTGGATGTTCTCAGAGGTCGACGACGCCAGGCCAGCTCGGCGGACAATGGCGAACTCGAACAACTGTTCAGATCCCTAGCAGCCCTTCGAGCAGCACCGTCAGCGCCGCACCGCCGCGGATCGACGGCACCGGGCTCCGGGCCGCGGCCTGGGCGGCAACCCCGCAACGCTGAGCCGGCGTGCGGGCGCAGAACGCACCGCTCCCCGCCGGAGACCATCTCGTGGCGTCGTCCGTCCCCGTTCCGCCTCCGCGCCAGCCGTGGCAGATCGCCTGGGCCAGGCGTCAGCGGCGTCGCCGGCCGGGGCGGGGCATCGAGGCGAGGATGCGGGTGACCATGGCCTGGACCTGGGCCTTGTCAGCGATCCAGACCGGTGACGGCGGCCTTGGCCTCACTGGGCGTGTGCTGGGCGACTTCAGGCGCGCGCCGCAGTGCTCATCATGACGCTGCCCATGACCTGGGCGACCCCGATGACGCGGCGCAGATTGTCTGGGGAAGACCCACATCAATGGACAACACCGTGGGGACCCAGGCGGGCGATCCGGTCTCGATGGCCTCCGTGATGGTCAGCAGCCCAGCTCAGGGCTCTGCGGGGCAGGTGCGCACGACGCCGACCTCCACCAGACGGACCTGGCGACGGGGATCGACGTCCACGCATAGGCGCAGCGGGTCAGCCGGGATCGATCCCGGACCCGCTTTTGCTCGGAATCAACAGCGCAGGCAAAACGCGGCCGGGAATGACGCGTCAGGGGCTCAGTCCTCGTCGCCTGCGAACTCGGCGGCCACCTCGGGCTGGGCCACGAGGTGTAGACGTTCTGGACGTCGTCAGGTCCTCAGGGCGTCGATGAGGCGGAGGCTGCCGCGCGCCGTCGACCGACCTCAACCTTGGTTCCGGCGACGAACTGGACCTCGGCGGAGTCGTAGTCCGTCCCGGCTACGTCAGAGCCCGGTGCGCACGGCGACGATGTCACCGGGCTCGGGTAGATCTCGAAGGACTCCCCTGTCCTCGACCTCCTCGGCACCGGCGTCAGGACGGCCGCGGGATGGGTCCTCACGTCCACGCCGTCGGCCTTGGCGACCTCGACGACGCCTTGCGGGTGAGTTGTAGGCCACCGAGCCCAGGTCAGCCAGGTTGCCGCAGGCCCACGGGAGAAGGCCACGCGCACGTCGGAGGCGGCTCGGTTGCGGTTGTCGGTGAGGCACTCGACGGGAAGGCGACGCCACCGGGCCGTAGCCCTCGTACATGATGGTCTGCCAGTCAAGCAGCCTCCTCACCGCTGCCCGTTTGACGGCGCGGGTGATGTTATCGGCCGGGACGGAGTTCTTCTTGGCCTTCTGGATGGCGTCGAACGGGGTGGGGTTGCCGGTCCGGGTCACCGCCGCCGGTGCAGCGCGACCTCAATGATGTTCTGTGATGAGGCGCGCGAAGGCTTGCCGCGCTTGGCGTCGATGGCGGCCTTCTTGTGTGCTTGGTGGTGGCCCACTTGGGTGACCCGACATATGTGCGCTTGGGAGTCGATGATGAGGGCGCAACAGCCAGGCGGTGCACCAGACCCGGCGCGTCACCATGGAACGAAGACGTCGTGGATCGATGGTCGCCTCCGACCTCCGGGTGGAAGGGCGTGGCGAGCAGGGCACCTGACCAGACCGCGACGGTGATCCTACCGCCGCCGTCGACACCTCTGACCCCAGCCGCTCGTCCCGCGCGGGTTCGTGGCGAGAATCTCGAGCGCCTTGGCCCTCACTCCACCCAGGGGGCCCGGATGAAGACGGCGTGCAGGGCTGGTCCCGCGCGCCCAGCGCGCCGCGATGAGTCCTCTTCGTGAGGAGTCGATCTGGCGTCCGAAGGCATTGCGGCTGCACGGTCGTCGATGCCGCCCGGGAAGGCCTGGCCCTCCTGCGCCTCGGCCCGATCGGCCCTTGCCAGTCATCCGGCGCACGATCCGCTATGGCGGGGCAGACCCGCACCGATCAGCGTGCGCAGAGCTCAAGCATGGCGAGGAGGTCGAGCGAGTGCTCATCGTCGTCGACTCCCACGGGATGCCAGGCCCGTCAAGCGGTCGCCGGGGTGCTGCTGCCGGTCGGCGGCGCGGCGTGCGACTTGACAGGGGCGCGCGCCCGCCGCCTCGAGGGCCAGACAGGTGCTCGCGCACGTCGCCCTGGAGCGCCAGGACACCGATCGTGGGGCGGGAGTCGGCGGGCGCGGGTGCGGGGAGAAGCGCCCGTGGATGGCGCGCGTCCATCGTGCCATGGGCCGGGCGGTGGGAGCGGTTCGGGCTGGTCATCTGCGGCCTTTGGGCGGGTTGGGACGGAACGTTTGGGCGGGAGCACGTTGAGCTCGGTCAGGATGTCGGCGTCCATCGGATCGGTGAAGTCGAGTCGGCTCGCCGCTCCAGCCGGCGCAGCTCCTCCGCGAGGCGCGGGCACGCGACACCGGGAATCTCGGCCGACTCCTGGGCGACCCGCAAATCATGGGGCTCCGCACGCGATGGGTCGACGACGTCGCGCTCACGTCGGTCCAACTCTCCTGTCGACGGGCATCCTGGCGGGCGGGCGCAGGAGAGAGTCTCGTCGCATCGGCGGAGAACGGCGGTGGCGAAGCGGAAGACACGCCTCCCGGTGGGCAGGCGGCGGACCTCGAGGATCTGAGGGGCCCGCGATCGGACTCCTCGGCCCGGTTCGCGCACGAGCTCCGGCGCTGGGTCCTCATACGGGTCGGAGCCCTCCCGGGTGAGGCAGGTGTAGCAGTCCGAGGTCAGCGGCGTCGTGACCTGCCAGAAAGCAGCCATGTCCGCCTTCCGGGTGACGACCAGGACCCGCGCGGCCGTCCTGAAAAGGCAGGCCGTCGCCTCCCGAACTCACTCGGAGGCGTTGAGGTACTGGTCCCGGTCCTCAGGGACCAAGTACCGGGTGACAACCGTCGAGTCAGCCGTCCGGGGACCGCAGGAGTGCCCGCTCCGTCAGTGCGCTCGGTGCGGCGATCGGTGGCGCGATCGATACTGCCCGGTGCGCCAGTCACGACGCCGCGTTCCGCCAGACGGTGGGGTTCGGAGGCGGCTCGTCGGCGTTGATCCCGACCATGGCCTCCCCAGGCCGCGCGAGGACCTCGGCGATGACGTCGGGGGCGTCCGAACTGGGCGGTGGCGCGCGCCATCGCGGCGGCGCGCGCGGCGGGATCTCCGGGCTTGAAGATGCGGAGCCCACGAGGCCGCCCTCAGCGCCCATCTGCATCATCATGCCGGCGTCGGCCGGTGGCGATGCCACCGGCGAGATGGAGCAGGACGACGGGCAGGTGCCCGGTGCGGGCGACCTCGGCGACGAGGCTCGTGAGGGCGAGCCAGTTCGCCCAGCGGCCATGTAGAGCTCGTCACGCAATGAGTCCAGGCGACGGATTTCGTCATGGATCGTGCGCATGTGGGTCTCACAGCGTCGGAGACGTCGGTACCGGCCTCTCTCTTGGAGCGGATCCTTGGCCGCGCCCTCGGCGATAGCGTCAGCGCCTCCGCCCGGAATTGAGTGGCCCCGCAGACGAAGAGGGACGGTGAAGGACTGCTTGTCGATGTGGTGGGCGTAGTCGGCGGGGGTGAGGACCTCCGGACTCGTCAGTGCCGAGTCCACGCCGACACTCGGCACCTGGGCCTCCACGAAGTGGCCGAGTGCAGGCCTTGGCCGCGGCGGGATGGAGACCGCCTCGATGATGCCCGTGATGAGTCAGGGTCGCTCATGCGGGCCACGCCTCCTGGGCGCGGATGTCGGCGGACGACGCTCGGGGCCACCGCGACGGCGACCGCTCCCGCGTCCTGGAGCGAGTCAGGCCTGCTGCTCGAGTGGCGGCGTCCATGATTGACGCCGCCTTTGAAGCATATCCGCCATGCCGCGCTTGACGGTGAAGTGCCGGTGCCGGTGGTCTGTCTGCGCTCAATCGTGGTCCTCGGTTCGTGGGCCCGTCGTCATCCGCGCCGGGGCAGGGCCGACGGCTCCGTGAAAGATGCTGACACTGCGCATGCTACTCCCTCGGTCCGCAGGCGGCCGGACGCTCGTGCTTCTGCGACCCACGGCGGACCGTCTGCGGGCGCCTTCACGGCTCCTACTCGGCGCCGATGAAGGTGCGGCGCGCCGAGTGATGCGGTCGAGGCAGCTCGGTCCTCGATGGAGAAATCTTGCCTTGGTGCGCCGACCACGGCCTGCTGACGCAGCTGTGCGAGCTCTGCGAGGCTCTTCTGGAAGACCCTCATCGCGTATGCCGCCTGCGGCGGGTGGTGTTGGCGTTTGCCCGCCACCCTCCGCCTGTGGTGAGCATCTGGACCTCGGCCGGTGCGAACCAGCCTGCCCGCAGGCGTGAGTCGTCGAGCCTGTTGCGCATGTGGTCCATGCGTTCGGCCCAGCGCAGCCACGCCACGATCATGTGCGGACGATCAGAAGATCGGAAGGCTCACCCAGGATGAGACATCGCGAAGGGGTTTCCGCTGGCTGCGATGGCTCCGTTCAGATGGCGTGGAGGGTGATCGCGCAGACCAGGCCGATCAGGGTCATCGGGCCCAGGCCGCCGGCGAGCGGCGCCTTGCGGACATGTACCGAGTGCTAACCCCGTGCGCGGTGTAGCGAAGGTCACGTGGGCGAAGGGCGAGAACAGGCTGACGGTAGAAGATGCAGTTGATGGGTCAGGATACCTGATGAAATAGCCGATGTTCTCGGCGAAGTGACTGCAGCGATTGACGGAGGCGTAAACGGAAGCCGTCGACGGCCCCGTTGAAGGTGCGTCTCCGGATGAGGGGAAGATGATGAGGACGCCGAGCCCTTGGTGGTCTCCTCGATGAGCGGCGCCGGGGACCACGGCCACGAGATCTGGAAGAGCCCTCCGGGCTGAGCGTCGACTCGGCCGCGGCGTGAGCGCCGTGGTGTTGACCAGCATGGGATGGCGGTGGCCACACCGGCCCCCATGGGAAGGCGACGATAAGAGTGGGGAAGCGGCTCGGGCTCCCAGCGGTCGATCCAGAACACGACGACGAGCACATGAGCCCCAGACGAGCGCGAGAATCGCCGTGGACAGCACGGAGGTCCGAGGCCGACTGGGGAGGCGATCCAGATGACGCCGATCATGAGGACCTTGGCGCCGAATGGTGCGAGAACCAGACGTGCGATGAGCTCGCCCGATTCTTCCTCGCCAGTGCGGACCTAGGCGGAATCCAGGCGGGCACAGCCTGCGGACCGGCTTGTCCCTCGGAGCGAAGGCGCGCTCTCGAGTGGACCTGGTAGCGCTGTCGTCGAGGCAGCGCGCTGGGAGGCTCGGCGTGGAGGGCTGGGGCAGTCCGTTTGAGCGATGGTATCCGCGGGGTGCAGGGGCTGAAGTCGTGCTCGGTCAGTTCGCCTCGATTGCCTACAGGTCGATCGATGGGCCGGCTGCACCTCGGGGGTGGTGTCGTCGTCGGCGTCGAAGGTCTGGGGCATGGGCGCGCCCGGCCAGATGACACACTCGGACGAGCAGTCTGCCCTCAGTGCCTGGGCCTCGCTGACATGGGTATTGTGGAACCTGCGTGCCCGGGACCAGGCGGGGAGCAGGCCCGGTCCAGGTCGGCCGAGCGCGGGCGCGCTCAGCGGGTCCTCGGTGAGACTCTCGGCGGGCGGACTCGCAGACCACCGTGCGCAGGACCCGGCTGGTCGGACTCGATGAGGGCCCGACTGCGGGTGGTCGGCGTGACGCCGCGCAGCTGCGCGCTTGATGAGGCGCGGCGTCCCAGAGCGCGGAAGGGTCAGGCCGTCGTCGACGATGGGACCCTCGGCGTCCAGCGCCTCGCCCAGGCGGCCTGTGCTAATAACGAGCTGGAGGCCGGGTCAGGGCACGGGTGGTGGCCAGGTCACTGCGGCCTCGGCGGTGGACGACTGGGCCTCAGAGTCGCCCGGCGCCCAGGACCTGACGGTGCAGTCGGTCCACTCTCACCGCCCCCTGGCGTACAGGGCCCATCCGTGACTGCGGCCAGTCCGACAGAGCAGCGACGACGCTCCACCGGCACCATGCGGCGGGCGTCGTGGAGGACTGCCGCGAGAAACCTGATCGTGCCTGCAGGGCGGTGATCCTTTCTGTCATGGCTGTCATTGTCGGTCCTATCCTCTGGATGGTCTTCGCCGGTCGTCATCACGTTCGTCCGTCGCACGATCCCGCCGCCGCGGATGCTAGTCGTCCGGGGCGTCGCGCAGTCGAGCCAGCATCGTACGTGAACCGGGCGCCGGCGCCGCGGGTAATGGGCGGTGGACGAGGCCATGTCGTGAACGTCGAGGACCTGGTCGGTGACCGTGGACCCAGTCATAGCGCCCGACGACCTGGGAGCTGCCTCCTGGACGGGGCCTGAGCGGCTGGGGCGTCCTGCAGGGTATCGATGATGACCCGGGCCAGGTCCTCCCCATCCTCGTTGCGGAACAGCGCCCGTGCGAGCCTTCGGCGAGCACGTCTGAGAAGGCCTTGAGGTCGGAGGCGATGACCGGGTGCCCGCGGCCATGGCCTCCACCGGGACGATGCCGAAGGACTCCCCACCGGTCTGCGGGGCCACGCTAGCAGGTGGCCGAGGCCAGCATGGCGGCCTTGTCCTCGATCGCTGAGCTCCCCAGGAAGACCACTGGAGTCGCCGAAGCAGGCGAGCTCCTCGCGGATCTCCTGGGCCTGCCCGCGGCTGCGATGAGGAAGCGGGCGCCCGGAGCGGACGTCAGCACCGTCGGGGATGGCGTCGGCCAGGACCCGCAGCCCTTTCGGGGCTCGTCGAGGCGCTCCCAGGAAGGAGATGGTGGGGGCGTCGTCCGTTCCCAGGAACCGGGGATCGTCCTTGGGCGCGTTGGAGAAGGGGGACATTGACCCCATTGGGGATGACGACGGCGTCGCCGCCGTGAGTACTGGATGAGGGTGCGTCGGGCCTCCTCCGAGACAGCGATGCGGGCGGAGGTTTCTCCATGAGCGGCACCGTCGCCGGGCTCCAGCAGCTCGCGGGTGAGCGAGCGGTCCATGGCTGCATGGAAGGTGCCCACGATCGGGCCGCTGGCGGCCTGGAGGGTCAGCATTCCGACACTGGGTGTGATGGGCTCGTGGATGTGGAGGATGTCGAAGTCACCGGCCTCCAGCCAGCGCCTGGCCCGCCTGGCGACGAGGGCGCCGAAGTTGAGCCGCCACCGAGCCGTTGTAGGGGATGGCGATGGAGTCCCCGGCGCTGGTCACCCCAGTCCGGCAGGTCGGTGTCCTGGGAGGCGGGCGCCAGGACCTGGACTCGTGCCCTCGCCGGAAGAGCTCACCGGCCAGGTCCATGACGTGGACTTGGACGCCTCCGTGAGCGTCGAGGGAAATAGGGGCAGACGATGCCGATCCTCATGGGTGCTCCTGCTGCTCGCGGGCGTGGCTGCGGGCAAGGCGGTCCTGGTCCAGGTCCGCATCGAAGACGGGTTGAAGCATGTGCCAGTCCGCCGCGTGCTCGGCGATCGACGGTCCCAGCTCGGCGACGCAGGCGCGCGTGTGCGCCACGACCCGCTCGCGTCCTTCGGCTCCCTGCGGTGCCGGGACAGGGCTGGGCGGTCAGCACGAGTCCCCAGCGGCGAGCCAGCCCGACGACGGCGCTCGCCCGACAGGGGCTCGTAGTGGATCGATACGGCGTACAGGGGGAGGTCCAGGCGCTGTGCGATCGCCGCGGGCCCGGCCGCCACTCGGGCGGTGGCCCCGCCTAGCTGCGCGGTGATTCCGGCTGATGACAGGTCCCGGTCGGCCAGCAGGGCGATGACGTAGTGGCCTTGGCTCGCAGTCTCAAGGAGACGGTCGAAGACCTTTCCCGTGGGCCTGGCCGATGATCTCATCCCCAGTCCCTCCCGGAAGGGCGACGAACTGGTCGAAGAGGTCGTCGGGCTCGAGGCGCTCGGCGACGGTCAGGACGGTGGCGAGCTCGCGGCAGGCCCAGGCGCCGACGAGGTCCCAGTTGCCCATGTGCGGCAGCGCCGTGACGATGCTGCCGGCGCGTACGTCGTCATAGAGCTGAGGTCGACGTCGGCACGTACGCGGGCGAGTACCTGGTCCTGGGTCATTCCGGGCGGGGCGAAGGCCCTCGTAGAGTAGCGCATGTAGGGGCGCATCCCGCGCGTGACGTCCGGTGCAGCGAGCGCGGTGGCGTTCCCACGGGGAAGGATGCGGGACAGGTTGCGCTCGAGCTGTCCGACACCGGTGGTGGTGCGCCGGAGGCGCTGCCATGCCCACAGGGCGTCTGCGACCGTGTGCGCCAGACCGTATCCCAGCGGCGCGGGCAGGCGGCGCGTACCGCGCCAGGCCAGGCGGTAGCGTCGGAAACCGTGGGCGAGCACTCCCATGCGGGCTCGCCCGCCTGCAGTGTCTGCTGGTGGACGGCCCATACGCGCTGAACCACGGTGATGAAGGAGGCGATCGCCACGTAGATGAGTGCGCCGGCGAGTAACCACTGCGGCGCTCTGAGTCCCCACGATGAAGGTGGCGCCGAGGGCCACGAGGAGCCGGTCGGTGCGCTCGGCGATCCCCACCTTGGCGGTGGCTCATGGACTCGGCCGCGCCCGGACGTAGGGGACGGTGGCGCGCCAGGACGATCGCCGCCAGAGCGGCGACCACCGTAACGGCGCGAAGCGTGCCGGCCGGCATGGTCGGTGCGGCCCAGGCCGCCAGGGAGCCCAGGACGGCGCCGTCGGCACGACGGTCCATGGTGGAGTCGAGGAAGCCGAAGACCGAGCTCTCACCGGTGGCGCGGGCCAGGATGCCGTCGAAGAGTCCGCCGCTAGTACCACGAGCAGGACGAGCGGGCCCGGCCACGAAGTGTCCCTCGGGCAGCAGGGGTGACCGCCGCCGTCACCGACAGGGACCGTCCCGGTGACGGTGAGCATGTTGGGAGTCACCCCGAGCCGGCCGAGCGCCAGCGCGGGCGGGTGAACAGGGCCTGGTCAAACCGCGGCCGTGGTTGCCGACATGGGGTCCTTAACTCTCGGGGTGGACGTCAGGGAGACAGATCGTTGAGACGGCGCGCTGGACGGGCACTGATGCGCTCAGCATGACGGTGATCGTCGAAGCGGGCCAGGGGTATCAGTCCCAGGCTCCTGAACATGGATGGCCCAGGCGGAGGCGAGCATGTCCCGCTGCTCGCCGAGCAGCTGGGGGCACAGGGTTTGCTCCGCCCGATGATGGGCATGAAGTTGGCGTCCTTCCAGCGCGGCACGATGTGCTGGGTGGAGGTGTGCGGCGATCCCCGCGCCGGCCACCTCGCCCTGGTTCATGCCCAGGTTGAAGCCCGTGGGGGTGACTCACCGAGCGCACGACGCTCATGGCCGTGGCGGTCAGCTCGCCGATCTCCTCCCTCGGCCACGGTGGCCTCGGTCCAGTCGGAGATGTGCCGGTAGGGGCACACCAGCAGGTGGCCGGTGTTGTAGGGGTAGAGGTTCATGATGACGTAGCCGGTCCGCCCCGGTGGACGATGAGCGACTCCTCGTCGCCGCGTTCCGGTCCCGTGCAGAAGGGGCACTGGGCGGGGGTGTGTTGTCCGAGGGCTTGTTCTGGCCTCCGATGTAGACCATGCGGTGCGGGGTCCACAGGCGCTGGAAAGGCCTGCGGAGCGCCCTCGTGGTAGAAAGGCGCTCCGGCCTCGAACGTCGTCTCCGGACAGTCGCGCTCGTCAGTCGTCTCACCTCGTCACTGTGCAGCTTCTCCCCGCCGAGTCGTTGATACGGGCGTCGATGACGCTGACGATGTGCGCCACGGCCTCCTTGACGGGCACGCCGTTGGTCTGCTCGCCGTCGCGGAACCGGAAGGAGACAGCACCGGCCTCGGCGTCCTCTCCACCGGGCGATGAGGGTGAAGGGATCTTGTCCTTGGAGGCGTTGCGGATCTTCTTGCCGAAGCGGTCGTCAGGTGGTCCACCTCGACGCGCACCCCCTGGGTGCGCGTAGCTGAGCGGCGACGTCGTCGACGTAGGCGTCGAAAGGCCTCGGCGACGGGGATGAGGCGGACCTGCACCGGGGAGAGCCAGGCGGGAAAGGCGCCCGCGTAGTGCTCGGTGAGCACCCCGATGAAGCGCTCCACGCTGCCCAGCTTTGGGCCGAGTGGATCATGATGGGGCGCTGGTGGGTGCCGTCGGCGGCCGTGTACTCAGGTCGAAGCGCTCGGGCTGGTTGAAGTCGTACTGGATGGTGGACATCTGCCAGGGTCCGGCCGATCGCGTCCTTGACCTGCACCGAGACCTTGGGGCCGTAGAGGCGGCGCCGCCGGGGTCAGGGACGACCTCCAGCCCGGAGGCGTCGCAGGCGTCCTGGAGGGCCTGCGTGGCGGCGGCCCAGTCGGCGTCGGAGCCGATGAACTTGTCCTTTCTTGGCGCCGTCCTCGTCGCGGGTGGACAGCTCGAGGTAGAAATCGGTCAGTCCGAAGGCCTTGAGGATGGACAGGGAAGAAAGTCGATCTGGGCGCGGATCTCCTCGCCCGGCCTGCTCAGGGGTGCAGTAGGTGTGCGAGTCGTCCTGGGTGAAGCCGCGCATGCCGGGTCAGCCCGTGGACGACGCGGACTTTCTCGTAGCGATAGTCGTGCCCCATCTCGAAGAAGCGCAGCGGCAGCTCGCGGTAGGAGCGGCAGGGAGCGGAAGATGAGGTTGTGCATCAGGGCAGTTCATGGCCTAGGTAGTACTCCTGGCCCGCCTTGGTGATGTTGCCCTCGGCGTCGCGCTCCTCGTCGGCGAGCATGGGCGGGAACATGGTGTCGGCGTAGTAGGGGCAGGTGACCCGGAGGTGTGGAAGAGACCCCGCCGCCGGAGATCTCGGGGGTGTGGACGAGAGTCGAAGCCGTAATCCTGGTGGCGATCGACGACGTACTGCTCGATCTGGTGGCGCAGCATGGCGCCCTTGATGGAAGACCACCAGGCCGGGGCCGATCTCCTCGAGGGAAGGAGTAGAGGTCGAGCTCGGCGCCGAGCTTGCGGTGGTCGCGCCTGGCGGCCTCGGCCAGACGGGTCTGGTAGGCCTGAGGTCGTCCTTGCTGGCCCAGGCGGTGCCGTAGATGCGCTGGAGGGAGTCGCCGGACTGGTCGCCCCTTCCAGTAGGGCCGATGAGGGACTTGGTCAGTGCGAGCCCTGCCCGATGAGGCGGGTCGAGGGGCAGGTGGGGGCCACGGCACAGGTCCGTCCGGGCGACGCTCCCGTCGCGCCGGACGTTGTCGTACATGGTCAGCCCGCCGGCACCGACCTCGACCGAGGCGCCCTCGGCGCCCGCGCCCTTGGTGGTGATGAGCTCGAGCTTGTGGGGCTGGTCCGCCAGCTCCTCGCGCCCCTCGGCCTCGGTGATGTCGCGGCGCACGAGCGCTGCCCCTCCTTGACGATCCGCTTCATGCGCTTCTCGATCTCGCGCAGCATCTCAGGGGTGACGGCGTCGATGGCGCCGAGTCGTAGTAAAGCCGTCAGTGATGAAGGGCCGATGCCGAGATCGACCCCGAGGAACATCTCTGGACGGCCTGCGCCATGACGTGGGTGGCACTGTGGCGCAGGATGTTCGAGGCCGTCCTCGCTGGACAGGGTGATGGGCTCGACGACGGCGCCTGCCGGGGACCTGGCGGTCCAGGTCCCAGGGCTCGCCGTTGACGCGCATCGCGACGACGCCGTCCTTCTGACGGCGTCCTGCAGGAAGAGCGTTCCCGTGGTGCCCGCCTCGATGGTGCGCGGTGCGCCGTCGAGGGTGATATCGATCGTGGGCTGGTCTGACACGGGCTCGTCTCCTCTTGCATCGGTATGGGGGCGCTGTACTGGGTGCACCCAGGTTCGGCCGCGAGTCTACGTCGTGGGCGCGCGGACTCAGTGCTCCCGTGAGCCACGCCGCGCGCTGAGTGCGTCACGCAGGCGCTTGGCGGTGGCCATCCCGGAGTAGATGACCGGGAGACCGGGACGTCAGGCGCCCGTCGACCTCGGTGACGTGCTGGGCGTAGCGCTTCTGTACTGACCCACCGTGTAGAGCGAGGGGACACGGGTGGAGCCGGCGCCCGCTGAGGTCCAGGCCGCGGTAGCCCTCCTGAGCCAGGGGTGCAGGCGGCCCCACCAGTCAGGGCCTCAGCTCCGCGGGAAGGTGCGCGACTCGTTGGAGGAGAGCGCCGTAGTACGCTCACGAGTCCTTGCCGGAGGTGAGGATGAGGTCCCCAGGCGTGGGGACCCCGTCCTTGCGCAGGACAGAACAGGCGGGCGTTCTTCTCCCCAGGGACGTCAACATGGTCCAGTAGACCTCGGCGTCGTGAGGGGCTTCGAAGCCGTCGCGCTCAGCGGTCTCACGCAGGACCTCGTAGACCTTGTCGAACTCCTCACGGCTCAGACCGGTCTCGTCGCTGATGGTGCAGCCGGCCTCCCGGGCCACGCGCTCGGCGCGCTTGACCGCGCGGCGCCCGTCCTTGGGCATGACCGCCGCCATCTTCTCAGGCGTCTTGGGCGCCAGGTCGATGACGTAGGTACGGTCGTAGGTGATGGTGGACAGCAGCTCTCGCAGGTCGGTGTCGCGGTAGCGGGCGTGCATGCGGATGAAGCGCACGGAGCGGTCGCGCTCCTTGACCACGGAGCGCAGCAGCCGACGCAGGTGCGCCTCACGCTCAGGCGACTGCTCCTTGAGCCAGACCGGGACCGTGCTTGGCCCACAGGAAGGTCTGACCTCCCATCTCGTAGCGGTACAGGGCGATGGCGGCTACGGGCTTGCCTCGTCCTCATAGAGTGACGCGCCCCACAGGGGACGCCCCATGGCCTCCTCGAAGCGCTCCCAGGCCTCGGTCTGCTCGACCGGGAAAGGGCTGTGCCCACGGCCAGGCGCATCTCGCGCCCGTCGACCTGCCGCAAGGTCTCGCAGGCAGTCCGGGGTGGAGTGCAGCAGCTCAGGGGTGCGTGAGCCGAGAGCGCCTTGGGTTTGTCGTCTTGTGCAGTCTTGGCAGGCTGGGCAGACTTGTCAGTCGTGTCGACCCTTCTGCTCAGGCTCGCTCGGGCCTCGCTGTCCTGGGCGTCGCCGGGCCTTCTCGTGTCAGCTGAGTCGTCTCGAGCCTTCTCGGGGGTCTGTGCGGCAGTATCGGGTCCCGTGGCGTCAGTCGTGGCGTCAGGGGGTGGTGCTGTCGGGCATGTTCTCGTTCTCGAGGCATTCAGCGGGACCTGTCGACTCGTTGCGGATAGTTGCGGGCGAACTTGCGGTGAGTGGTTGAGGCGCTGGAGCTCGATCGTGACGCGCCGCGCGAAGCGATCGCTCGGCCGGGTCGCGCAGCGGATCGATGCCCGCCCCAGGCTCTTGGCCTTGCGGCGCAGCGCCTCATCGGACGCATGGCGTGCGATGACGCCGTCGGGGAACCAGGGGAGTAGAGGACCTGCCGGGTGACCTCGACGGGCTCGTCGCGCTGGTCCAGGACCAGGTCCTTGAGCATGACAGCCATGGGGTTGGCGCCGGCGGCGGTCAGGTAGAAGGAGTTGCGGCCGATGCGGGGTTGACCTCGAAGAAGAGCTCTCGCCCGTCGCGGGGGTCGACCTGATGTCGAGGTTGGCGAATCCGCGGTACCCGGCGTGACGCAGCAGGCGGCCGTGGCGTCCCAGCAGGTCGGGGAAGGCCTCGGTGATCCATGGCGACCGGGTTACCGATCATGGTCGGGGCGTGGTCCTGCAGCGAGACTCGCGCCGAGCCGATGAGGCGCAGCTCGCCAGTCGGAGTCCATGTAGGCGGTCACCGAGCGCATGGCGGTAGTCGTCGCCGAGGATGCACTCCTGGACCAGGAAGGTGGAGCGGTAGCTGGCTTGCTTGAGGCTCTTCACATGCCGTGCCAGCTCGGCGGCGTCGTCAATGAACCAGATCTTGCGCTGCCGGGAAGGAGATGCGGTCGTAGTCGGCGCCGATGGCGGCCTTGGCCACGAGTGGGAACTCCAGGCCGAGTTCGGCGGCGCGAAGCCGGCGGCTCGCAGTCGGGGTCAGCCAGGTCGACGACGACCTCCGGGGGCGTGAGCACCCCACCTCCGCGCACAGCCGGGAGAGGAGGCCTTGTCGCTGACGGTGATCGAGCACGTCGATGTCCGGGAAGGGCAGGACATGAGGTGGGCTCGAGATCACTGCGGTGAGCGGAGATCATGGCGGCCGCGGCGTCGGTGTTGGCCATGAGCACGGCGCTGCGGGGCTCTCGATCCTGGACCAGCCGCTGCAGCGCGCAATCGTCCGCTCCGGTCGAGGCGGCCTCCTGGTGGACAACGGTGATGTGAGTCGACTCGGAGATCGCGGCGATCGGATCCGAGGCCACGACCGTCACCGACGTGCCGGTGACCTCGTGAAGCTGCCGCGCCAGGGGCGTAGGCGCCGATATCGCCGCCGAGGACCACGGGCAGCAGGTGCCTGAAGCGTTCCGTCATAACCATCCGTTTCTTGCCGCAGGACCAACTCCTCCCCAGATGGTAGAGCACTGGGACGCCCGTTCCCGACCGCTCGCGGCGAGCGTCGCGATCCAGAGACGCAGTCGGTCCCAGACCACTGCGGAGCGGCGTCGCAGATCCGGCCGTGAATCCGGGCGAATCCCGCCTCGACAGGACGAAAGCGCACTGCCTGCGGTGACGCACACCCCAGAGCCCGACGCACGCCCGTCGCCCGGGATACGGAATAGAGCCCGGGCGCGGGCTCCGAAGGCTCGAGTCGAACCGTTCGGTTCCGGTGGGCGATACTGGGATCGAGACCAGTGACCTCTTCCGTGTCAGGGAAGCGCGCTCCCGCTGCGCCAATCGCTTGAGCGGATGACGGACTCGAACCGCGACTCACCTTGGCAAGGTGATGCTCTACCAACTGAGCCACATCCGCGTCACACCCTTGTGGGGTGCGGGAAGAAAGTTAGTAGAAAGGTGTCCCTCGGAGCAAAACGCAGCAGTCACGTGATCCTCATGAGGTGTCTCACGCCCAGAGCCACCTGTGAGCAAAATACAGCCCTGAGGAGACGGGCGAGGCACAGGACGTGCGGGCTCTCATCGGCGCGCGAGCGGGGCGACGTGTCTTTCTCCCACTCGCCTGCCTTCGCACACCTCAGTCGTGGCAGGGGTTGTCCCCTATGACCACGCCGACGACACCGACGCCTCGGGCCACCCAGGAACCTCAGGATTCTCCGCAGCGCCAGATCTGGCCCGGCCACCCCTATCCGCTCGGGGCGACCTACGACGGCTCAGGAACCAACTTCGCCCTCTGCTCCTCGGCGGCCAGCGGCGTCGAGCTGTGCCTGTTCGACGCCGACGGGAACGAGGCACGAGTGGCCCTCCGAGAGGTCGACGGCGACGTCTGGCACGCCTACTGCCGGGATCTCGCCGGGCCAGAGTACGAGCTACCGGGGTGGCGGGCCCTACGACCCGGCCTCCGGGCACCGCTGCGACCCCTCAAGCTGCTGCTGGACCCCTACGCCAAGGCGATCTCCGGCGAGGTGACCCCGTCCCAGACGCTGTACTCCTACTCCTTCGACAACCCGGAGGTGCGCAACGAGGAGGACTCGGCCGGTCACACCATGCGTCAGTGGTCATCAACCCCTACTCGACTGGGGCCACGACCGCCCCAGGCACGAGTACCACGAGACGATCATCTACGAGGGCCCACGTTAGGGCAGCCCAGCTGCACCCGCTGGTCCCGAGGACCTGCGGGGCACCCATGCCGGGTCTGGCCCAGCCCGCCGTCATCGAGCACCTCAAGACTCCTGGGCGTCGACGGCGATCGAGCTCATGCCGGTCCACCGGTTCGTCAACGCACCCACCTGCAGGAGAAGGGCCTGTCGAACTACTGGGGCTACAACACGATCGGTTTCTTCGCCCCGCACAACACCTACGCCGCCTACGGCACCGAGGGTGAGCAGGTCCAGGAGTTCAAGTCCATGGTCAAGGCCTTCCACGAGGACGGGCATCGAAGTGATCCTGGACGTGGTCTACAACCACACGGCCGAAGGCAACCACCTGGGCCCCACCCTGTCCTTCCGAGGGCATCGACAACAGCTCCTACTACCGGCTCGTCGATGGCTCCGGCCCACTACTTCGACACCACCGGCACCGGCAACTCGCTGCTCATGCGCTCACCGGCGGTTCTCCAGCTCATCATGGACTCGCTGCGGTATTGGGTCACCGAGATGCACGTGGACGGGTTCCGCTTCGACCTGGCCTCCACCCTGGCCCGGCAGTTCCACGAGGTCGACAAGCTCAGCGCCTTCTTCGACATCATCCACCAGGACCCCGTGCTCTCCCAGGTCAAGCTCATCGCGCCGAGCCCTGGGACGTGGGCGACAGCGGCTACAACGTGGGCGGTTTCCCGGCCCTGTGGAGCGAGTGGAATAGGAAGTACCGCGACACCGTGCGCGACTTCTGGCGCGGGGAGCCCTCCACGCTGGGCGAGTTCGCCTCCCGCATCACCGATCCTCCGATCTCTATCCAGCACGCAGGGCGCACCCCGGTAGCCAGCATCAACTTCTGTCACCGCCCACGACGGCTTCACGATGCGCGACCTGGTCTCCTACAACGAAGCACTGCGAGGCCAACCTCGAGGGGCAACGCCGACGGCAGCAACAACAACCGCTCCTGGAACTGCGGCGCCGAGGGGCCCACCGAGGACCCGGCTATCACGGAGCTGCGTCATCGTCAGACCCGCAACTTCCTGGCCACCATCCTGTTCAGCCAGGGCGTCCCCATGATCTGTCACGGCGACGGTTGGGACGACGCAGAGCAACAACAACGCTCTGCCAGGACAACGAGATCTCCTGGATCGACTGGGATCTCGAGTGAGCAGGACAACGACCTGCTGGAGTTCACTCGCACGATCATGTGGCTGCGTCAGCGACCATCCGGTGCTGCGGCGTCGGCGCTTCTTCACTGGCGATGCCGGGCGCGGGCAGGCGAAAAGCGAGCTCGGCGAGATCGAGATGGCTCCTCCTGCCGGGGGTCGATGACCGACCGGGACTGGACCACCTGGTACGCCCGCGCCATGATGGTCTTCCTCAACGGCGAGGCGATCGCCGAACCCGATGAGCGCGGCGAGAGGATCGTGGACAACTCCTTCCTCAGTCCTCATCAACGCCTCCGACGAGGACATCACCTTCACCCCTGCCCGGGCGAGGGCTACTCCCCACCTGGAAGGTCGCGCTGGACACGGCTCCGGCAGTGGATGGGGACTCCGACCCGGTGCTGGCTGCTGACGACACCGTCGCTGGTCGAGGCCCGTCTCGATGCTCTTCCTCATGGACGCTCCCGAGGTCCGCCACGACCAGGGAGGCTCCACGCGCTGGGGGCTCACGCGTGACCATACGGCGCGGCACGACACACACCCACGCGCACGGCGTGCAGCCAGACGAGCTTCAGGAAGTCACGATGACCGACGCAGTGGACGCAGCGAGTGGATTCAGCGGATAGGGCCGCTTCGGCGGTTTCCGCGGACTCGGCGGAAACCCCGCCTACGCGCCGTGGTCGGGGCACGTGCCGGCCCCTGAGCACCGTGACCCCGGTGACCACCTATCGTCTCCAGCTCGGGAGCGGATCTCACCTTCGCCGACGTCCCAGGAACTGGTCCCACCTGTCCGACCTCGGGGTTACTCGACCTCTACCTCTCCCTGTCCTGGCGGCCGCACCGGGCTCCACCCACGGCTACGACGTCGTCGATCATCGCCGGATCAGCTCCGTCATGGGCGGACGCGCAGACTCGAGTCCCTGGCCGCTGCAGGCCGACGCCCGTGGGATGGGCATCGTGGTGGACATCGTTCCCAACCACATGGCGGTGCCCACTCCCGGCTGGCACAACCTGCCCCTGTGGTCGGTGCTGCGCGAGGGTCCGGACTCCCCCTACGCCGCCTGGTTCGATCTCTCCCTGGACGAGCCCATCCTCATGCCGATCCTGGGCAGGCGCATCGGCGCCGTCCTGGCCGACGATGAGCTCACCCTGGAGCAGGTGGTGGTGCCCGGCCAGGAGGAGCTGGGCGAGCAGTGGGTGCTGCGCTACTACGACCATGCCTTCCCCGTCGCCCAGGGCACCGAGGCCCTGCCGATGCACGTACTCGTCGAGCGCCAGCACTACCGGCTGGCCTACTGGAAGGTCGGCGATGAGGAGATCAACTACCGACGTTTCTTCGACGTCGGCACGCTGGCCGCGATCCGCGTCGAGAACCCGACGTCTTCGCAGGCAGCCACGGCGCCATCCTGCTGGAACTCATGGGGACGGGGTCATCGGCGCCCTGCGAGTGGACCATCCCGATGGTCTGGCCGACCCTGGCGGCTACCTCGCCCAGCTGGCCGAGGCCACCGGGGAGTCGTGGATCGCGGCGGAAGATCCTGGCGCCCCAGTGAGTCCCTGCCCACTCCTGGCCGGTGGCCGGGACCACCGGCTATGACGCCGCCTGGAGGATCGACCAGCTCCAGGTGGATCCCGCCGGTGCGCGCCCGGCTGGGCGCGCTCATGCAGGAGCTCACCGGCGATGCACCGGTGGACTACGACCGCATCGTCGAGGAGGCCAAGCGCGAGGTGATCGCCGGGTCGCTGGCCGCGGAAGTCGACCGTCTGGCCCGTATTCTGGACTCCTGACGTCCCAGGACGTGCGTCTGCGCGACCACACGTTGCGCGATCTGAGGGCCTGCGTCGTCGAGCTGCTGGTGGCCGCCGACCAGTACCGAGTCTACGTCGTCCAGGGAACGCCGCCCGGGCGGAGACCGCCGCCGTCCTGCAGGCCGATGCCGAGCGCGCCCGTCAGCGCCTCGAGCCGGACCAGGGCGAGACCCTCGACCTGGTGGTCGCCATCCTCCTGGGCGAGGCCAGTCGGGTCCGAGGGCCTGTCAGAGTCCCCAGGCGCGCCGAGGCCATCATCCGCTTCCAGCAGGTGTGCGGGGCCGTGACCGCTAAGGGGCGTGGAGGACACGGCCTTCTACCGCTGGACCCATCTGACCAGCCTCACCGAGGTCGGGGGCAACCCGGCCGGCTTTCGCGCTGAGTGCCGATGAGGGCCCATGCCTGGGCCGACCGGGTCCAGAACATCTGGCCCGACACGATGGTCACCTCCACCACCCACGACGCAAAGCGCGGCGAGGACGTGCGCGCGCCTGGACGTGCTGGCCTCCCTACGCCGATGGTGGAGCGACCTCGTCCATCGCCTGCGCGCCATGACCGCCCAGGAACGTCCCCTGGACCTCGACGGACGCGGCGAGAACCTGCTGTGGCAGACGCTGTGGGGCACCTGGGCGCCCGAGGCGCTGACGACCCCATGGACCCCGAGCGCCTGAGCGCCTACCTCATCAAGGCCTCCCGGGGAACAGAAGATCTGGACCACCTGGACCGCCCGGACCTGCCCCGTGAGCAGGCCCTGACCGACTACGCCACGCACCTGCTCACCAATGGGGAGGTCTCCCACGAGCTCGAGGCCTTCGCGAGCTCTGACAGCCCAGGCCGTGCGCACCGCCATCCTGGCCAACAAGGCGCTCGCCCTGACCTGGATGGGGGTCAGCGACATCTACCAGGGCAGCGAGACCACCCGCACCTCTCTGGTGGACCCCGACAACCGTCGCACGGTCGACTACGCCGGACCCGGCGCTCGTCAGTCTCCTGGAGCGCCTCGACTCCGGTGCCACCCCCGCAGCCTCGACGAGGACAAGCTTCTCCTCACCTCCCGTCTGGCGCGCCTGCGCTGCCTCGAGACCAAATCACCTTCGTCGGGCCCCGGTCGGGCTACCGGGCGGTCCCGGTCACCACATCCTTCGCCTTCGCCTACGCCCGCCTGCTCGACGGAGGTCCCCGACGTCGTCGTCATCGTCAGGCGCCTGTCTAAGCGCCTCGAGCAGCTGGGCGGGTGGCGCGAGGAGAGCGTCAGTCCTTCCGGGAGGGGACCTGGGAGGACGTCCTCGCACGGCGGGACCGTGGAGGCGGCAGCCAGCCCCTGGCCGACGTGGTCGCAGACGCACGCGGTGGTCGTCCTGGCCAAGGGTCGCCTCCCTCAGACCTCCCCGACCACCGAGTCCGCCCGTTAGTCCAGCCCGCTGAGGAGGCCGCCCCGCTAGGCCCGACGCCCCGAACCTGGACCTCCCCGCCCTTCCCTGTGGGACCGCGGGTGCCCGTGTGGGCCCCGCGGCGCAGACTGTCGAGCTGCACCTGCCGGGCCAGGACCGCCTGGTCGACGCATGGTCCCCGCCCCCGGCGGCTGGTGGACCGCCCCCTCGACCTGGAGCCGGGCACCGACTACGCCTTCCGCGTCGACGGCTCGCCGAATCGCCCCGACCCTCGCAGCGCCCTGCAGCCCCGACGGAGTCCACGGCCCTCGCGCACCGTGGACCCGGACGCCTGGCAGTGGACCGACCAGGACTGGGCGGGCAAGGACCTGCGCGGCTCGGTCATCTACGAGCTTCACGTGGGCACGTTCACCCCCGAGGGCACCCTGGATGCCGCCATCACCCGTCTGGGCCACCTGGCCGATCTGGGTGTCGACATCGTCGAGCTCATGCCCGCTGGCGCGCCTTCCCGGGCAAGGCCGGCTGGGGGTACGACGGGGTGGGCCTGTGGGCCGTCCACGAGGGCATACGGCGGCCCCGACGCCCTGGCCCGCTTCGTCGATGCCGCTCACAATGCTGGTATCGGCGTGTGCCCTCGACGTCGTCTACAACCACCTGGGTCCGTCGGGCAACTACCTCGGCGTCTTCGGCCCCTACTTCACCCGCGCCCACCACACGCCCTGGGGCGAGGCCGTCAACTTCTGACCACGACGGCGGCAAACAGGTGCGGGCCTTCGTCATCGACTCGGCCCTGCGCTGGCTGCGGGACTTCCACATCGACGCTCTGAGGCTGGATGCCATCCACGAGATCAGGACGACGCCGCAGCCGCCGACCCGCCCCAGACGCACATCCTGGCCGAGCTCTCGACGCCGTGGCGCACTGTCCGCCGAGATCGACCGCCCCTGAGCCTGGTGGCGGAGGCCGACCCTCAACGACGTCGGCGTCATCACCCCCACCGGTGAGCAACCGCCCGCCAAGATACCCGAGCCTGGGCATGACCGCCCAATGGGCCGACGACGTTCACCACGCCCTACGCCCGGCTCACCGGGGAGACCCAGGGCTACTACGGCGACTTCGCCGAGGCCGGGAGCCTGGGCCAGAGGCCTATGGACGAGCCTTCCTCCATAACGGCATCTGGTCCACCTTCCGGGACGAGGACTGGGGGCGCCCGTACCCGAGAACACCGACACGCAGGTTCGTGGTCTTCGGCTCCGACCACGACCAGGTCGGCAACCGCGCCGTCGGGGATCGCCCCTCGACCAGCCTCAACGACGCCACCTTGGCGGCCACCGCCGCCCTGGTGCTCCTATCGCCCTACGCCAATGCTCTTCATGGGCGAGGTGAGGGAACGCACCTTCCAGTTCTTCACCGACCACGAGGAGGACCTGGCCCGAAGCGTCAGCGAGGGACGCGTCGAGGAGTTCGCCGGTTCGGCTGGGACGCCGACGAGATCCCCGGATCCCCAGGAGCCGGGTACCGTCGAGGCCTCGCGCCTGCGCTGGGAGGAGCTGGACGCAGGCCGAGCACGCCCACATGCTGGCGTGGTACCGGGGGCTGATCGCCCTGCGCCGCAAGCTGGCCTGGTCCCAGCGCACTGCCTGGCCGCAGGTCGACGAGGACCGACGACGTCCTCACCGTGACCTACGAGGACATCGTCGTCGCACGAACCTCTCCGACCAGGATCGTCCCGCCCTGCGGCGATGACGGTGCTCCTATCCTGGGAACTCGGTCGACGCCGTCCCGCCGATCCTGTCTGTCCCGGACAAACACTCATCGCCCGGCGCTGACAAGCTCCAGCGGACGCTGCGGAGGACACGCCGCCCGCCGCCGTACCGAAACCCAACAGACGCACGTTCTTTCAGAAAGGCAGGGTATCTCGTTGACACAATGCAACCCTCCCAGCGGCGTGGCTTCATCTGCCCAACGCGGTAGCGCATTGGCGTATCAACCCGTGACTGTCAATGGTAGGCCGCGCCAGAACGAGGCAGGTGCCATTCCCGAACGATTCGAGGAAGCGCTCCTGTCCCTTCGCGACGCGCCCCGCCCGCGCAGGGCTCCTCATGGAGGAGGGTTCCCGCCCCGAAAGCTCGCCCCTACTCCGCCGCGCTGAGTGCCGAGACCGTGGAGACCGTGGGCGCCACCCCATCGCCACCGGACGCTTCGTCGTTCTGCACGATCCCAACGGCCAAGACGCCTGGGACGGAGACTTCCGCATCGTAATCCAGGCACGTGCCCGCATCGACGACGAGGTCGGCATGGATCCCCGTCTTCGAGTCCGCAGCCTGGAGCTGGCTCACCGACGGCCTTGAGGACTCCCGCGCCGGCTACCGGGCACTGGTGGGAACCGTCACCAGAGTCCTGTCGGAAACCTTCGGCGGCTGACCCTCACAGACTCTGCGCGCACGCCGGATCCGGGCCTCCTGGTCCCCACGACCGCACAGCTCGGCCCCCACCTGACCGCCTGGCACGAGCTCTCCTGGTCGCCTCCGGCCGTGAGCCGGCCGCCGTCCATCCCCTCACCCTCGAGTCGCCAGGTGACGACCCGCATAGCTGACGCCTCCCGCCCAGCTGGCTCCTCATGCCCCGCCCATCTGCTTCCTCGGCCGTGCCCCGCCAGCCATGCCCCCCGGGACGACGGATCATCCCATCGAACCCCACGACATCGTCGACTACCCGCGCCCCAGAGACGGGCTGCCGGAGATCACCGACACTCCCGAGAACCTGAGGACAGTCGCCCATCGCCTTGCCGGCGGACAGGGCCCCGTGGCCGTCGACGCCGAACGAGGCCTCGGGCTTCCGTTACGGACAGGACGCCTACCTCGTCCAGCTGCGGCGCGACAGCGCCGGCACCTTCCTCATCGACCGGTCACCTGCGGCCCGCTGACCGAGCTGGCCGCCGCTCTCGAGCGGCCCCGGTGGATCCTCCACGCCGCCGATCAGGACATCCCCTGCCTGGCGGCCCTCGGTCTGACAGCGGTCTCCCTGTTCGACACCGAGCTGGCCGCCCGCCTCCTGGGGCGCCAGCACGTCGGCCTCGGCGCCGTGATCGAGGAGACCCTGGGGCTGCGTCTGGCCGAGGACCATGCGGCCGCCGACTGGTCCACCGGCCTCTACCCGCCTCCTGGCTCATCTAGCCGGCCCTCGACGTCCGAGCTGCTCATCGATCTCGCGAAGCCCTGGCCGCCGAGCTCGAGGCGGCCGGGAGGATCAGTGGGCCGCGCAGGAGTTCGAGTACGTGCGAACCAGGCCGGCCAAGCCCGCCAAGCTAGACCCGTGGCGCAAAGACTCCGCGAGCCGGAGGCTCGTGCGCTCCCCGCTCACTCGCCATCCTGCGCGAGCTGTGGACATCGCGCGAGGAGCTGGCCGCCGAGGCTCGACCGGACGCCCCTCAGGTTCTGTCCCCACCAGGCCCTCGTCGCCGCCGCCGTCGCCCGCCCCGGTCGCGGCGCAAGATGACAGCCCTCAAGGAGTTCTCTTCCCGCCAGGCGCGCCAGAACCAGGAGCGCTGGTGGCGAGCCATCGAACGCGCCCTGGAGCTGCCCGACGACGAGCTTCCCCACTCCGGGCACCCACTGGGTCCCGATGAGCTCCCCACCCACGCTCCTGGCAGCGCCACCGCGCAGAAGCCGCCGAGTCGGCTCATCCGAGTACGCAGCGCCGTCGAGGCATCCGTTCCGAGGACATTCGCGTGCCCCCAGGAGCTTCTCCTGGCGCCTTGCAGCCAGCGCCATCTGGCCTGGGACCTCGGTGAGGAGATCGAGGCCGGGCGCACCAGCAGCGTCAGCACTCAGGAGATCAGGGTGATCGCCTGACTGCCATGGGGCGCCAGGCCGTGGCAGATCGAGCAGGCCGCTCCCAGCATCGCAGCTGCGCTGGTGGACTGAACCAGCGGGGCTCCGAAAAACCTCAGTGAACCTCGAAACCGTAGGAACGGAAGATCGCGCGAGTGGACTCCACGAGTTCCGGGCTCCGGAGGTCCTGGTGTCACGCAGCTGGTACGTCAATCCCAGGGCGTCCCACTTGTCGGTACCCATCTGATGGAAGGGCAGCACCTCGACGCGGCTGACCGAGCCCCAGCGCTCGATGATCCGGGCCACGTTGTGGACGTTCTCAGGGTCATCCGTCAGGTCCGGGACCAGCACGAACCGGGCCCCAGATCTCGATTCCCTTGGCCGCCAGGCGGTCGCCCGAAAGTGATCGTCGGGCGCCAAGGACGCCCCGTCACCTTCTTGTAGGTCTCCTCGTCACCGCTCTTGACGTCGAGCAGGACCAGGTCGATGTTATCGAGCATCTCGTCACTGGCATTGGCACCCAGGAATCCTGAGGTGTCGATGCAGGTGTGGATGCCCATCTTCTTGGCGCCGGCCAGAAGTCTGCCCGCGAAGGCGGCTGCATGAGCACCTCACCGCCCGACAGCGTGATTCCGCCCTTGGACGCGCGGAATACTCCCCGAGTAACGGCGCATGCGTCGAGAAGCTCCGTGGCCTCGACCGGCTCTCCGTCCTTCATGAGGGAAGGTGTCGGGGTTGTGGCAGTACAGGCACCGCAGAGGCATCCGTTGAAGAAGACCGTCATCCGGGTGCCGGGACCATCCACCGCGGTCACGAGCTCCCAGGAGTGGATCGAGCCCAGTTCGCCGGCTCGCATCCGGGCCAGACGCTCCGAGCGCTGAAGATCCGTCAGCTCCTCGAGGCCGCCGATACCCGCCCGCGCAAACGGGCGGCCGGAGCCAGGAAGTCCTGGTCCCGACCGCCGTCGCGCACGGTCGTCGTGGTCTGCGTCGCGACCGCTCGCCGTGCTCCAGGGCTCAGGCCTGGGCGTGGAAAGGTGCGGTGGAGCACGTCAAGCTGCTGCTCGCGAGTCAGCTTGACGAAGTTGACTGACGTAGCCGGAAACGCGGACCGTGAGGTTCGGGTAGTTCTCCGGGTGCTCCATCGCGTCCTCGAGGTGTTGCGGTCCAGGACGTTGATGTTGGCGTGGTACAGGCCCTTGACGCCGCCGTTGTCCTGACGCTGCGCCTTCATGGGCGAGGCGCTCTTCGTACGTGGCCATGGTGGCCCCTTTCTGAGGTGGTGTTGTCGGATGGTGAGAGAATTGCTGCGCGGGTGATCAGCCGCGGAGACGACTGGTTCAGATCTCGGCGCAGTCGTCGGGGACGAAACCGGCGTCGAGGATGCCCACGAGGTTGGCGACGCGCTCGTCGAGCGTGCGGCCCAGCCCCTGCAGGGGTGATCGTGTTGGTCAGCGAGATGCCCGTCGAGGGGCGTCGTTGTAGTCGAGCTTGCCGACGCTGAGCATCGAGGCGACCATGCCGTGGGTGTCCATCCCGTTCTCCGGGTTGGCACCGGGCGAGAGGGGTGCCCTTCTGGTGACCCGAAGGGAAGGGCCGGTTGCCTTGCCGTAGACGACGTTGAGGTGATCGTCAGCACCGACTGGGTCGGGATGGCGTCGCGGTAGAAGGGCTGGGCCTTGATCTTGGACATGATCGTGTGGACCACGGTGGCGGCGATGTCGTCGGCGCGGTCGTCGTCGTTGCCGTAGATCGGGAAGTCGCCCTCGGTGACGTAGTCGATCACCAGGCCGGTCTCGTCGCGCACCGGGGTGACCTTGGCGTACTTGATGGCGGCCGGGAGTCGGCCACGATCGACAGGCCGGCGATGCCGCAGCCCATGGTGCGCACGATATCGGAGTCGTGCAGCGCCATCTCGATGGACTCGTAGGCGTAGCGGTCGTGGCAGTAGTGGATGATGTTGAGGGCCTCGACGTAGGTGGCCACCACCCAGTCGAGCATCTTCTCGTACTTGTCCCAGACCTCGTCGAAGTCGAGGGGACCGTCACCCTCGATACCGGGCAGGCCGGTGACGACCTGCTTACCGGTCATCTCGTCGCGGCCACCGTTGATGGCGTAGAGCAGGGGCCTTTGGCGGGAGTTGACGCGGGCGCCGAAGAACTGCATCTGCTTGCCCACGCGCATCGGGGACACGCAGCAGGCGATCGCTGCGTCGTCGCCCCAGTGCTCACGGATCTGCTCATCGGCCTCGTACTGGATGGAGGAGGTCGTGATCGAGATCAAGGGGCGCAGAGTCCTTGTAGCCCTGCGGCGGGTTCTCGTCCCAGAAGATCGTGATGTTGGGCTCCGGGCGCGGGGCCGAGGTTGCGCAGGGTCTGCAGCAGGCGGAAGGAGGTCTTGGTGACCAGGGCTCGACCGTCCTCACCGAAGCCGGCGTCGGACCAGGTGGCCCAGTAAGGGGTCGCCGGAAAGATCTGGTCGTAGTCGATGGTGCGCAGGAAGCGGGTGATGCGCAGCTTCGTGACGATGTTGTCGATGAGCTCCTGGGCGCGGGACTCGTCGATGACGCCCATTGCGCAGGTCCCGCTCGAAGTAGATGTCAGGAAGCCCGAGAGGCGGCCGATGCTCATGGCGGCGCCGTCCTGCGACTTCACGGAGGCCAGGTAGGCGAAGTAGGTCCACTGGACCGCCTCGTGGGCGTTCTTGGCCGGACCCGGAGATGTCGTAGCCGTAGGAGGCTGAGCCATGACCTTGAGCTTCTTGAGCGCCTTGATCTGCTCGGGTGCTCCTCGCGGTAGCCGCCCAGTGCTCGGAGAAGGGGCTCATCCGCCACGGCGTCCTTGGCCTTCTGCTTCTGCTCGATAAAGGAAGTCGACGCCGTAGAGGCGCCACACGGCGGTAGTCGCCGATGATGCGGCCGCGGCCGTAGGCGTCGGGCAGACCGGTGATGATGTGGCTCGAGCGCGCCGCACGGATGCGCGGGGTGTAGATGTCGAAGACCGCGTCGTTATGGGTCTTGCGGTAGCGGGTGAAGATCTTCTTGACCTCGGGGTCGACCTCCTTGCCCGCCTCCTTGATGGCGGTCTCCACCATGCGCCAACCGCCGTTGGGCATCATGGCGCGACGCAGCGGAGAATCCGTCTGCAGGCCAACGATGACGTCGTCATCCTCGCTGATGTAGCCGGCCGGGGAATGCGTCGATGTCGGCGGGGGTGTGGGTGTCGACGTCGAGGATGCGGACCTTGCGCTCCTCGGAGAGGTAGTCCTTCTCCAGGGTGTCCCACAGGCGCAGGGTCTTGTCCGTGGCGCCGGCGAGGAACAAGGCGTCACCATCGTAGGGGGTGTAGTTGCGCTGGATGAAGTCGCGGACGTCAATGTCCTCGGTCCACGGTCCGGCAACGAAGCCCTCCCAGGCGTCATTGCCGCTCGCCGTGGTGGCAGATGTTGTGACCTCAGTGGTCATCCGTGCCCTCCTCGTGTGGGTGACCGGAGGGCCACCCGGTTGCGATCGCCCTTGTGAGGCGAGGCGGCACATCGGCGCGCCGTCGATATCAGACTAGAACTCAGAAAGGGTCTTGTGGGCCACTGGTCCCAAGAAGCACCGGTGTGATGACTCACAGGTCGATCACGCCGTCGCATTCGATCGGGACATAAGTCCCTATATCGACTCGTTGGGCAGAGAGACGTCCAGCACCTGACGCCAATGCCCTCTTCCTTCGACGAATCGCAGACGAATCTGGGCGCGTTCCTAGCTGCGTCGACCTATCAGAGTCAGATTAGGGACGGGTGTCCCGCAATCCGCATCGATCCGCCACGCGCGGATCGAGGCGCTCCGGGAGGTTCCGAACGCCTACGCGGGCCCTCATTCAGGTCCTGGTCCCGATGCGGGCGCATCTGCAGCCGTCGGCCGCCCTGCGGGCCGCACTGAGCGATATCAGCCGCTCGCATGCCGGGAAGTCCTCCATCAGCTGCGCACGGGTGGCCGTGTCGACGAAACTGGCGCGGAACGCCGATGCGACGGAAGAGCGACGAGCCCCGTCAGACCGCTCGTGGACGGCAAGCCGGTACTCCTCGACCGCGTCGCTGCGCTGGGAACCGATACGCCGTCGACCAGACCGATCCTCGACCACGACGACGACGTCGGCCTCAGCCGCGGCCGTCACGAGGGAGCAGGGCGGGAATCACCCAGTGCGGGATGCACCACGGTGACGCTCGCGCCTCCTGCTCGAGGGACTACCAGCCTCGTGCAGGCCTGGGCGGCCATGACACCCACGCCCACCAGCAGGATCCGCGGGGTCACCGGCGGGCGGGCGGCTCTCGAGCAGGACATCGACGACGTCGAAGGCGACCTCCCCGGAAGCGTGTCCTGGTGCAGGATCCACCCCGCGCCTGCGTTATCGGTTCTCTCCGATGCTCCGCCCGAGGCGGCGCACGACGGTCAGGGGCTCGGGCAGGCGCCCGCTGGGGTGGCGCACGACGGTGGGGGCGTCGTCGAGCGCTCACGGCTGTGCGCAGGCTCTCGCGCAGCGTCGCCTCGTCACGGGGGCCGCCAGGCGCGGACCGGGACGTGCGCCAGCAGCGCCATGTCCCACATGCCGTTGTGGCTGGCTCCGTCGGTTCCCGTGATTCCGGCCCGGTCCAGCGACGATCGTCACTCCCGCGCGGTGCAGGGCGACGTCCATGAGCACCTGGTCGAAGGCTCGGTTGAGGAAGGTGGCGTAGAGGGCCACCACCGGGTGCATGCCGGCGAAGGCGAGCCCGGCGGAGAAAGGTCAGCGCGTGCTGCTCGGCGATGCCGACGTCGATGACACGCTCAGGCATGGTCGTCGGCCAGGGGCTGGAGGCCCACCGGGGCCTGCATGGCCGCGGTGACCCCGACGATCCGCTCGTCGCCGCGCGCCAGGGAGACGATCTCCTCGGCGAAGACGGCGGTCCACCCGAAGCGCTCGGCCACAACCGGCAGCCCCGGTCTCAGGGATGGATCCGGCCCACGGCGTGGAAGCGGTCGGGGACGTGCTCCTCGGCCGGGGTGTATCCGCGCCCTTCTCGGTGATGACGTGGACGATGACCGGCTCGGCGTACTCGCGGGCGCGGTGAGGGCGAACTCGATGGCGGTGATGTCGTGACCGTCGACCGGTCCGGTGTACTTGATCCCCAGGTCCTCGAAGAGGCCGAGGGGACCAGGACGTCCTTGAGCCCCCGTTTGAGGCCGTGCAGGGCGTCGAAGGCGGCTCGGCCGAGGGCGCCCCTGGGACAGGAGCGTGCGCTTGACCCCGGACAGGACACGCTCGTAGCCGGGGATTGGTGCGCAGTGCGTCGGTGGTGGAGCCCAGTCCCCCGATGGTGGGGGCGTAGGAGCGGCCGTTGTCGTTGACGACGATGACCAGGTGGCGGTCGAGGAGTCGGCGATGTTGTCCAGGGCCTCCCAGGCCATGCCCCAGTCATGGCGCCGTCGCCGATGACGGCGACGACGTAGCGCTCGTCGTGGCCCTGGAGATGGTTGGCCCGGGCGATGCCGTCTGCCCAGGACAGCGAGGTGGAGGCGTGGGAGTTCTCCACGACGTCGTGGACGGACTCGGCTCGGGAGGGTAGCCGGACGAGCCCGCCGCGCTCGCGCAGATGAGTGAAGTCCTGACGGCCGGTGAGCAGCTTGTGGACGTAGGCCTGGTGGCCCGGTGTCGAAGACGATGGTGTCCGCGGGGGAGCGGAAGGTGCGGTGCAGCGCGATCGTCAGCTCGACGACCCCGAGGTTGGGGCAGGGTGGCCGCCGGTGCGCGCGCACGGAGGCGACAGATACGGCGGATCTCGCGGCGAGCGTCACCAGCTCGCTCGCTGGTGAGCCGATCGAGGTCGGCGGGCTTTGCGCACGCAGCGGCAGGAGCGCTCTTGCCGGTCTGTCCGGCGGGCCCGACCAGTATGCTCAGCTGCTGGCACGGTGCGCCTCCTTGTCGAAGGTGAAGGTGATGATGCGAGTCGTCCGTGTCGCGCTAGGCGATGCGTCGCGGACGACCAGGTCGCTGAGAGCCGGCACGGCACGGGGAAAGAGTAGCCGTTGTACGCGGCGAAGGGATGCTTCTCAGGCGTCTGTTCCGGGATCGCCGCCGACGACAGGCTCCTCGGGACGAGCTCCAGGAGCGCCCCGAGGGCGATCCTCAGCATAGACGCCGTCAGCACTGCTCACGGTCACGTGTCACGCTGGTCACGGACTGAGCACGTACTGTATGCCTTGGGCGTCGGAACCGTTCGCGCCCACCGGTCGACGGCGTCGTTCCCGATCGCCCGACCGCCCTCAGGACTAGCCCTCCAGGAGGAACCCATGAGCACCACAGCCCCTTTCGGCACCTGGCCCTCGCCCATCACTCAGGCACCATCACGACCCGGACGGTCCTGCTCTCCCAGGTCCCGTGTGGACGGCGCAGACACCTACTGGGTGGAGCAGCGCGCCTCACAGGCGGGCCGCAACGTACTGCTCCGCCGCAACGGCGACGGCCAGATCGGTGAGGTTCTTCCGCTGACACCCGCCGACGAGCTGGTCGATGTGCGCACCCGGGTGCACGAGTACGGAGGGCGGGCCTACGCCGTCGACAGCGGGATCATCGTGGTCTCGCACGCCGGGGACGGGCGCCTCTACCGGTACGACGTGGCGCACCGCATGCGGGGCCTGGTCCCGCTCACGATCTACGGGGACGTGCGACACGGCGACCTGGAGATCGACACGGGCCGGGGCCTGGTCTACGCCGTCCGCGAGGACCACCGAGGCGGCGGCGAGGCCGTGAACACCCTGGTCGCCATTCCCCTGGACGGCTCGGCCGCCCGCGATGACTCCCGCGTGCGCACACTGGTGTCGGGCACGGACTTCGTGGTCGCCCCGAGCGCTGTCCCCGACGGCGAGCACCTGGCCTGGATCACCTGGGACCACCCGGGGATGCCGTGGGACAACGCCAGCCTGCACGTGGGGACCTCGGGCCCGGACGGGGCACTGGGTGAGCAGACGCTGGTGGACGGCGGCAACGGGCACTCGGTCTCCGAGCCCCGCTGGACCGAGGAGTGCGAGCTGGTTCACGGCTCCAACGCCTCGGGCTTCTGGAACCTCTACCGCACTGAGGGCTTCCCGGTACGCGGCACCAACTGCACCGGCTGGTCGGAGAAGCTGCGCACCCGCCCCTGCACCCGGCCGAGGCCACCTTCACCACCCTGCCTCCCTGGCAGCTGGGGCCCGCACTCCTTCGACGTGCTCGACTCCGAGCACATCATCACCTCCTGGGCCCGCGACTGCGGTCTCGCACCTGGGGACCATCAAGCTCGCCAACAGGGGAGCTCGAGGTGGAACGTGGGGTGGCAGCCCGATCGGCAACGTCGCCTCCAACGCCGGTCGCGTCGTCATGCTGGCCTCAATGAGATGTCGATGCCCAGCATCGTGGAGGTCAGAAACGGAACGGTGAAGGTGCTGCGCGGCTCAGGCGAGTTCGTGCCTGAGGGCACCGGGTGTCCTTCCCCGAGCCGGTCTCCTGGCCCACCAGCGACGGCGCCACCGCCCACGGCTACTACCCGCCGACCTCGGCCTCTCACACTGGCCCCGACGACGAGCTGGCGCCGCTGATCGTCAACGTCCACGGCGGCCCAACGGCCACGGCGGTCCCCGGCTACGACCTACGCATCCAGTACTGGACCAGCCGGGGCTTCGGCTATCTGGACGTCAACTACCGCGGCTCCATGGGCTACGGAACCGGCTACCGCAAGGCCCTGGAGGGCAAGTGGGGGCATCTACGACGTCGACGACTGCGTCAGCGGGGCCCAGCACCTGGTCGACGCCGGGACTCGTGGACCCGCGCCGTATCGCGATCCGCGGAGGTTCAGCCGGAGGCTTCACGGTGCTGTCGGCCATCACCCGCTCCTCCGTGTTCACGGCGGCCAGCTCCTGCTTCGGGGTGACCGACCTCAAGAGGCTGGTGCGCACCACCCACAAGTTCGAGTCGCACTACATCGGCCAGCTCATAGGCACCCAGGATATCGACGACCCGGTGCTCGATGAGCGCAGCCCCATCAACCACATCGAGGACATCAACGTCCCGCTGCTGCTCATCCAGGGCTCGGAGGATCCGATCGTCCCGGCGGAGCAGGCCACCGCCATGTACGAGGCTCTCAAGGAGGCCGGCGCCCCGGTGGCCCTGGAGGTCTTCCAGGGTGAGGGCCACGGCTTCCGTCTGGCGACGAACATCCGACGGCGTTACGAGGCCGAGCTGAGCTTCTACCGGCAGGTGTGGGGGATCGGCGCAGCCTCCTCCCACGTCGAGGGGCAGGGCGAGGAGGAGACCTTCACCGTCAAGGTGGAGAACCTGCACTGATGGATCGCGTCTGGAGGAGGCTGTCCGCCACCCTGTCGCGGCGCGCAGGCAGCCTCTTCCGCCATCATCGCTTCGGCCTCTACATCCTGGCGGTGCTGGTAGGGGCTCGCCTCGGGCCTGGGGGCAGTGCTGTTCCGGCTGGGAATCGACGCCTGGTCCCAGCTGCTGAGCGGAGCCGACGACTACACCGTGTCGATGGGGCCCTCGGTCGGGCTCCTGGCGCCTCTGGGAACCTGGTTCGTCCTGGTCACCCCGGTGCTCTCCGGGCTGCATCGTCGGGACCGTTGATGTCCCGACTGGGCCGTACCCCCACGGGCCATGGGGTGGCCGGCGTCATCTGGTCCACGCGCCACGGCGACGGCACCATGGCGCCGCTGCCGGCTCTGGCCGCGACGACGTCGGCCGCGCTGACGATCGGTGGCGGGGGCTCGGTCGGTCCGGAGGGACCGATCGCCGAGCTGGGCGCGTCGACGGCGAGCATCATCGGACGGGGCTGCAGCTGCGCCGGTCCTCGATCCGCCACCTGGCCGCCGCCGGAACCGCCGCCGGCATCGCCTCCGCCTTCAACGCGCCACTGGCGAGGCCTTCTTCGCCCTGGAGTCATCCTCATGGGCTTCAGCGCCGACGCCTTCATCGTCATTGTCCTGGCCTGCGTGTCCTCGACGGTCCTGTCGCACCACCTGCTGGGGACGACGCTGTCGCTGTCGCTCCCCTACCTGGACCTGTCCGGTGACGCCCAGCTGGGGCTGGGTCGCGCTGCTGGGCGTCGTGGGCGGGGGCGTCGGTATCGGCTTCATGCGTCTTCGCTTCGTCATCCTCGATGCCCTGACCCGCGCCTGGCAGCGCTTGGGCGTTCCGATCTGGGCACGTCCCGGGCATTGGCGGGCTGGCGGTCGGTGCGACTCCTCCTGGTTCTGCCCGAGATGTACGGGCGAGTCCTCAGCCGCTCTCAACCGGGCGCTGGCAGGACGCTACGCCCTGACGCTGCTGCTGGTGCTGTGCGTGGCCAAGATGCTGGCGACCTCCTTGACCCTGGGCATGGGCTTCGTCGGCGGGGTGTTCGCCCCGTCCCTGTTCATCGGTGGGACGCTCGGCGCCGCCTTCGGCACCCTCGTGGCTCCCAGCTACGCGCCGGCCGCCGGAGTCTTCGGGGTGATCGGCATGGGGGCGGTCTTCGCCGGTGCGGCTCGCGCCCCGATGACGGCGGTCCTGCTCATCATTGAGATGACCGGGCAGCACGCGCTCCTGGTGCCCCTCATGCTGGCCACGGTGCTGGCCACCTTCATCAGCCGGTTCCTGTCACGCGGCACACTGTTCACCGAGGAGCTGCGTCGTCGCGGAGAGGATGTCGAGGATCCGATGGCCACCACACTCCTGGGACGCACCCGCGCCTCCCGACTCATGGTGGATCCTCCCGGGGTGCTCCAGGCCACGGCATCGCTCAGCCAGGCCGCCTCCGTGATGAGCCGGCGTGGCCTCTCGGTCCTGCCCGTGGTCGCTACCGGACAGAGCGGCACCGGCGAGCTGCTTGGTTGCGTGACGGCCGCGCAGCTCGCCGGGAGCGCTCCTGAGCGAGGACTCCGACGACGCCTCTGCCCAGCCGGCGACGGTGGCGGACCTGTCGCTGGTCCGTGACCGTCTCGACTGCGAGGACGAGGCGACCGACGTGCTTCAGGCCCTGACCGATACCCGCCTGGAGGGCCTTCCGGTGGTCGCCCGCGCCGCCGGCTCCGGTGCGGAGGGAGCTGGTGGGCTGGGTGTCCCAGAGGATCGTCGTCGAACGGGTCTACGAGGCCCAGGCGCAGGCTCGCACAGCCGCCGCAACCTACACCTCCTGGGGCTCACGGCTTCAGGACAGGTGGCACTCCCGCCCCGTTCCTCGGCGCAGAATCGGAAGGATCAGCCGTATCAGCCGAGTCAGCTCGCGCAGCTCGCGCCGTTCCAGGCGCCGATGAGAGTCCGCCGGGGCTCGACGCGCTGCGGCCCTGTTCAGGACTCGCCGCAGCGCCTCACGCGGTCCCGACCACCGCGGGACGTCTTGTGAGTCCGGCCCTCCTGGACCGCCCGGGCCTTCTCGCTGATGCTCTCGGTGAGGGTGTCGGACAGCTCGGTGATGCGCTCGGCGTTGGCCACGATGCGCCGGGGTCGGACATCCACATCCACGCAGCGGCGACCACCGGGAGGATCGCGGGCAGGTACCACCGAGACCGGCCCCAGTGCGCCCACACCGAGACGCTGAGGGTCGGCGGGCGAAGGGGTGGGCAGGGTGAGAACACCGATGAGCACTGCCATGGTGGCCAGCGCCCCCAGGCACATCCAGCCGATATTGCGCATCCGGCGCCCGTTGTGAGCCACGCAGACGGCCAGCAGGATGTACAGGACGCCCCCCAGGAGGTTGAGCGACCACACCGCGGGCTCCTCATCAGGGGCTTCTCAACAGCGTCGTCAGGGAGGGGACGAGGACGATCGCCCCGAAGACGGCGAAGACGCCGACCAGGATCCGCCCCCACCCGTATGCGGGACGGCGAGTGTCCTGAACCGGGCGTACCGATGAGCGCTCGTCCATGAGGAACGACCTTTCCGTGTGATGACCTTCGGCACGCGCAGCGCCGGTTCAACCTCCAACCAATGCCAGAACGTTACTATTCACAACGTGAGCACCATTAAGTTGACCAAATCCCTGAACGCACGCGCCTCGGCGGACGATGACCGCAAGGATACCGACCTCAGCAGTCAGGCCGAGGTCGACACGGTCGAGGAGGCCGAGAGCTCGAGGGCTCCCGCAGCCGGCGACGGGGCCCGGCTCGACAGATGCCGAAGCCGCCGAGCGGGGCCTGAAGCAGGACTCCGACGGCGACGAGGACGCCTCCGAGGACCAGGAGGGCAACGCCGACGGTGCCAGCGTCAAGGGCAGCAAATCCGAGGTGGGATCCGACGTCGTCCCTGATGACGCCTCCGGCACCGAGGCCGACGTGCTCGTCCTGGCCGCAGCGCCGGGCCGGGACGGGGCCGAGGCCCCCGAGATTCTCCTGGAGGGCCTCGAGCCGCCGTCGAGCACCGCCCTGGAGGACCTGGACATCAACGCCCTGGTGACCCTGCTGCCCGCCCTGGGCTTCTCAGGCGCCCAGGACTCGGTGGTGCGTCTGCCCTCCTCCGCGGTGACTGCCCAGGGCTACCGGGGACCGGCGACGATCCTCGTGGTCGGCGTCGGAACGGGCTGGGCCGACACCGATCCGCTCGCCGTCACCACCGATGACGAGGCCGCACTGGGCTACGACCAGACCGGGTCTCCTGCGCCGGGCGGCCGGACGCGCCACCCGAGCACTGGCCGGGACCGACTCCGCGGTCCTGGCACTGCCCACGCTCTGCGAGGAGCAGCTCGCCGCCGTCGCGCACGGAGCCGCCCTGGGCGCGTACTCCTGGAGCGCGACGAAGAACGAGGACCGCCCCGGGCAGGAGAAGACCTCGAAGAAGACCTCCCCGCTCACGACCATCTCCATCATCTCCCCCCTGGCCGACACCCCCGAGGGGCAGGAGGCGCTGGCGGGAGCCCTGGCGCTTGCCCAGGCCACGGCACTGACCCGGGATCTGGTCAACGAGCCGCCGAACCGGCTGACTCCGGAAGTCTTCGCCGAGAGGGCCCGCGCAGCCGGGCAGGGAGGCCGGCATCCGCGTTGAGATCTGGGACGCCCCGGCACTGGTCGAGCAGGGCTTCGGGGGCATCCTCGGGGTGGCTCAGGGCTCGGTGCACCCGGCGCGCCTGGTCCGTCTGGAGTGGTCGCCGGAGCACGCAACCGAGGCCGCTGGCGGGCAGGCGGGCTCACAGGCCGAGGGCGACGGCGCAGCCGGACGCCCCAAGCACGTCGCCCTCATCGGCAAGGGCATCACCTTCGACTCCGGCGGGCTGTCCCTCAAGCCGGCCTCCTCCATGCCGGAGATGAAGTCCGACATGGCAGGGGCCGCCACCGTGCTGGGCGCCATCATCACGGCCGCGCGCCTGGCGCTGCCGATCCGTGTCACCGCGTGGCTGGCGCTGGCCGAGAACATGCCCGGCGCCGACGCCCAGCGGCCCAGCGACGTCATCACGATGTTCGACGGCACCACTGTGGAGGTGACCAACACCGACGCCGAGGGGCGCCTGGTCATGGCCGACGCCCTGGCGCGGGCCGTCACGGAGGAGCCCGATGCCGTCCTGGACGTGGCCACCCTCACCGGGGCGCAGATCGTGGCCCTGGGCGACCATGTGGCCGCCGTCATGGGGACACCGGACCTTCGCGAGGAGGTCGTCGCCGCGGCACAGCGGGCCGGGGAGTCCTTCTGGCCGATGCCGCTGCCGGCGCACCTGCGCGCCACCCTGGACTCGCCCTTCGCCGACCTGCGCAACACCAAGGTCGGCTCGCGTGCCGGCGGGATGCTCTCGGCCGGGCTGTTCCTGCGCGAGTTCGTCGGGCGCCGGCCATGGGCCCACCTCGACATCGCCGGCCCCGCCTACAACGACTCCTCTCCCTGGGGCCTGACTCCGACCGGCGGGACGGGCATGGGGGTCTCCACCCTGGTGGAGCTGCTCCGTTCGCTGTCCGCCGAGGTCAGCATCCTTTCCTGAGCCCACGCCCAGCGGAGACGAGTTGACGACGAGCCGTGCCGGGGCCTCACACGAGCGCCCTGGCACGGCTCGTTCCCGAGCTCACCCATGAACGGTGATGCGTCTCACCCCGTTTTTCAGGACTCTGGTCCCTAAACAGCAACCCCCGTGGCTCCTGCACTCCCTCTTCAGGTGGAACAATGGCCCCGTGCCGAGCCGCCCCACGAGGGGCGACGTGACCAACCAACAAGGAGTGAGTTCGTGACAGAGACCGTCTACGACATGGTCATTCTGGGCGCGGGATCAGGGGGCTACGCCGCCGCCCTGCGCGGCGCCCAACTGGGCCTCAAGGTCGCCCTCATCGAGGGCGGACAAGCTGGGGGCACCTGCCTCCACCGCGGCTGCGTGCCCACCAAGGCCCTGCTGCACGCCGCCGAGACCGCCGACGCCGTGCGCGAGGCCGCCACGGTGGGCATCAAGGGCCGCCTTCGAGGGGCGTGGACATGCCTGGCGTCCAGAAGTACAAGAACAGCATCGTCTCGCGGATGCACAAGGGCCTGGAGGGCCTGGTGTCCTCGCGGGGCATTGACCTGATCCAGGGGTGGGGACGCCTGGTGGCCGCCGACGCCGTCGAGGTTGACGGCCGTCGCATCACCGGCCGCAACGTGGTCCTCGCCTCCGGCTCCTACTCCAAGACCATCGGACAGGAGATCTCCGGAGGCGTCATCACCTCCGAGGAGGCCCTGGAGATGGACCACGTCCCCGCCTCGGCAGTGATTCTGGGCGGCGGCGTCATCGGGGTGGAGTTCGCCTCGGCCTGGGCCTCCATGGGCAGCCAGGTCACCATCATCGAGGGGCTGCCCCACCTGGTGCCCAACGAGGACGAGGCGATCTCCAAGCAGCTCGAGCGCGCCTTCCGCAAGCGCAAGATCACCTTCCGCACCAACACGATGTTCGAGTCGGTCGAGCGCCACGACGGCGGGGTGACCGTGCGCACCCAGGACGGCAAGACCCATGAGGCCGAGGTCCTCCTCATCGCCGTGGGCCGTGGACCGGCGACCGCCAACCTCGGCTACGAGGAGGTCAGGGGTCGCCATGGACCGCGGCTTCGTCCTGGCCGACGAGTACGGCCGCACCAACGTCCCGGGCGTGTGGGCCGTGGGTGACATCGTCCCCGGTGTCCAGCTCGCCCACCGCGGCTTTGCCCAGGGCATCGTCGTGGCGGAGAAGATCGCGGGCCTGGACCCGACCCCGGTCGATGACGTCCTGGTCCCCAAGGTGACCTTCTGCGAGCCCGAGATCGCCTCGGTGGGGCTGTCGAGGCCAAGGCCGCCGGGATCCACGGCAAGGAGAACATCACCTCCGCCGAGTTCAACGTGGCCGGCAACGCCAAGAGCCAGATCCTGGGGACCCAGGGCTTCGTCAAGCTCGTCTCCCTCAAGGACGGCCCCGATCCTGGGCTTCCACGCCATCGGCGCCCGCATGGGCGAGCAGGTGGGTGAGGACAGCTCATGGTGTCCTGGGAGGCCGACGCCGACGACGTCGCCGCCCTGGTCCACGCCCACCCCACCCAGAACGAGACCCTCGGCGAGGCCGCGATGGCCCTCGCCGGCAAGCCGCTGCACAACCACGGCTGATCCAGCTAGACGAGAGTAAGGAAGACAGTAATGTCAGAGTCCGTGAAGATGCCCGCCCTGGGTGAGTCCGTCACCGAGGGGACGGTCTCCTCCTGGCTCAAGGCCGTGGGAGACACCGTCGAGGCCGACGAGCCCCTGCTGGAGGTCGCCACCGACAAGGTCGACACCGAGGTCCCCTCCCCGCATCCGGCGTCCTGCTGGAGATCCGCGTCCCCGAGGACGAGACCGTCGAGGTCGGCACCGTCCTGGCCATCATCGGCGACCCCTCCGAGGCGGGCTCCGCCCCGGCACCGGCCGCCCCGCGCCGCAGGCTGCTCCCGAGCCCCCAGCTCCGGCTCCGGCCCCGGCCGCTGAGGGCCCCGGCACCCGCCGCCCCGCAGGCCGGCGGCTCGGCCGAGGGCACTGAGGTGACGATGCCGGCTCTGGGTGAGTCCGTCACCGAGGGGACGGTCTCCTCCTGGCTCAAGGCCGTGGGAGACACCGTCGAGGCCGACGAGCCCCTGCTGGAGGTCGCCACCGACAAGGTCGACACCGAGGTCCCCTCGCCCGCATCCGGCGTCCTGCTGGAGATCCGCGTCCCCGAGGACGAGACCGTCGAGGTCGGCACCGTCCTGGCCATCATCGGCGACCCCTCTCAGGCGGGCTCCGCCCCGGCCCCCGCAGCCCCCGCGCCGCAGGCCGCGCCGAGCCCCCGGCTCCCGCCCCGCTCCGGCCGCTGAGGCGCCGGCACCCGCCGCCCCGGCTGCGACCGCGGCGCCTGCAGCCGCCGCCCCGGTGAGCTCCGGGCCTCGGGTTCCTACGTCACGCCGATCGTGCGCAAGCTCGCCAAGGACAAGGGTGTGGACCTGTCCACCGTCACCGGTACGGGTGTGGGCGGACGCATCCGCAAGCAGGACGTGGAGGCTGCCGCCAAGGCCGCTGAGGAGGCCCGCGCTGCGGCAGCCGCCCCGGCCCCGGCTGCTGAGGCCTCGGCGCCCGCCGCCGCGGCCAAGCCGGCCTCGGCCAAGCCCGAGGTGGACACCACCCTGCGCGGCCGCACGGAGAAGATGAGCCGACTGCGTCAGGTCATCGCCGATCGCATGATCGACTCCTGCAGACCTCCGCCCAGCTGACCACCGTCGTCGAGGTGGACGTGACTCGCGTGGCCGCTCTGCGGGCCCGCGCGAAGAACGACTTCCTGGCCAAGAACGGCACCAAGCTGACTTTCCTGCCCTTCTTCGTCCAGGCGGCGACGGAGGCCCTCAAGGCCCACCCGAAGATCAACGCCTCCATCGAGGGCAAGAACGTCACCTACCACGATGTCGAGCACGTCGGCATCGCGGTGGACACGCCGCGCGGCCTGCTCGTGCCGGTGGTCAAGAACGCCGGGGACCTCAACATCCCCGGGCTGGCCAAGCGCATCAACGACCTGGCCGCCCGTACCCGGGACAACAAGGTCAACCCCGATGAGCTCAGCGGCTCGACCTTCACGATCACCAACACCGGCAGCGGCGGTGCCCTGTTCGACACCCCGATCATCAACCAGCCGGAGGTCGCGATCCTGGGCCTGGGCGCCATCCAGCGCCAGCCGCGCGTCATCAAGGATGCCGACGGCGGCGAGGTCATCGCCATCCGCTCGGTGTGCTACCTGGCCCTGTCCTACGACCACCGACTGGTGGACGGCGCGGACGCGGCCCGCTACCTCATGACGGTCAAGAAGCGCCTCGAGGAGGGCGACTTCGGCGGCGAGCTGGGGCTGTGAGCCTGCGCTCGGCCCGCTAGGCCGTCAACAACGGGGCCCCGCACCATCACGGTGCGGGGCCCCGTTCGTTTACCAGGGCTATCGGGTCCTGTACTCGGGCATACGACAACCGCCGCTGTCCGTTCCCGGGCTCGAGGCTCGGCTCAGGAGTCCTCCGCTGCAGCCCGCGCGATACCGGCGAGCGTGTTCTCCAGCCCCAGACGAGTCCCGCGCCAGACGATCGGGTAGAGCAGCGCCCCCAGCCGCCCCCATGTGCGATGCGCCAGGACCAGACGGACACGAGTGCCACCCGGTGCCTCGATCAGGTGCAGATCCTTCACGAAGGCCACCTCACCGTCGCGACGCCCTGAGACGACGGTGCACGACCAGGTAACCCTCGTGTCCACGGCCGTCTCCAGCCGCCACCTCAGGAAGACGGTCCGACGTCGCCCCTCCACCCTCTGCACGGCGCCGTCAGAAAGAACCTCAACCAGCTGCTGTCGGGGCATCCCCCACCACGTGAGCCGGTCCGGGTCCCTGAGTAGGGCGGCCAGCTGAGCCGCTGACGCTGAGATGAAGCGTTCCTGACTCAGGACCCGATCCAGGCCGTACCCACGGTACTCATCAGTCATCCGGTAGCGTCCCCGGGACGATTCCTCGTTGGCCGCTATCTCACTGAGCTCAGTGCGCAGGTAGCCGACATCAACACCGCAGTGAGCAAGAAGCCTGACGACCGGCGACTGGAGCGAGACGGTGGATGAGGAGATGAGGGCTTGCAAAGCCTGAGCGCTGGTGCTGAATGAAGCCCCCATGTCGTCAATGAACTCGGCGGCAGCGTCCGAGAGGGAATCTCCTCCCGCATTCGCAGTCAGCTCTTCGGCTGAGATCGGCGCAGGCCTGAGCGCGTCGGGAAGGTTGATGCCCACGCGCGCAAGATCCGCATGAGCCATGTCGTCGACGGCGGCACGCGCTCGCGTGAGAGTCACGCCCTGGGCCGCCAAGACGGCCGCAGCCGTCCCGCCTTGGGCGAGGAGACCGAGGAGCATATGCTCCGGCTCGACCTCCCGGTGGCGAAGGCGCGCGGCTTCCGCGTGCGTGGCTTCGAGCCAGGTCAGGTAGTGGTTAACGGCGGGCATCGTCATCTCCTTCGGGTCGGGGCCAATCCGGGCTGAACTCGCTTTGCGTACTTCTTGTGGACTGCCTGACGAGAGACTCCAAGACAGGAGGCGATCTCGATCCATCCCATGCCCGCGCGCAGAGCGGCCTCGACCTGCGCAAGCTCAAGGCTGTCCGTCAGTCGTCGCAGAGCCGCCACGGCTCGTAGCCCGTCCTCGGGGCGAGTGGTGTCAGCAGCCTCAGTGGCTGCGGTGAGCGCATCCATGCGAGCAACCTAGGTTGACGAAACTACTTTGTCAACCTATGTTGCTACTCATCTCCAACAAGGACATTCAGTCCGGAGGCCGAGCACCTTCTTCCACTTACGCCACACACCCACCACTGAGCCGACTCCCCGCCCTCAGCCCCTGCTCGCCACAGACACCTCAGCAAGGTCGACGACGCCGCGAGCAAAGTCGATGCGATCCTCCGTGGAGCTGAACTCGCCCGCCAAGGGGCCGTCGAGGAGCAGCGAGGCCAGGCCGTGCACGCCGGACCAGATCAGGACCTCCGCCTCGACCTGAGCACCATCGCCCATCATGGCCTTCGCCAGACGAGCCAGCTCATGACGCGCACGCTCACCGGCCTGCACCACCTCCGGGAAGCGCTCGGGATCGCAGACGTCGGGTCGGAACATCACCCGGAACACCCCGGGGTGACGTAGCGCGAACTCAACATAGGCGTTTCCCGAGGCCACCAAAACCGCATGCAGATCCGCACCCCCAAGCCCCTCGTGCGCCACAGCGAGCCGGTCCGCGAGCTCATCGAAGCCCTCACATACCAAGGCCGCCAGGATGGCCTCGCGGTTTGCGAAGTAGTGGTACGGCGCCTGGTGCGTACAGCCGGCACGACGTGCAACCTCTCGCATACTCAGGGCACTGGGGCCGGCTTCATCGAGGAGCTCCCTGCTGGTTCGCAGCAGCTCGGAGCGCAGATCCCGGCCACCGTGGCGCCCTGAGGCGCCTGTCGTTTCAGAGGTCATGGAAGGAGTCTAGAACCGAACTACTAGACAGTGTCCAGTTGACTGCTATGCTGACTTGACACTGTCTAGTCAATGGAGGGGTAAGGGGATGTCCCACGACGTCATCGTGATCGGTTCGGGTATTGGAGGCCTGACGACTGCCGGCCTGCTGGCGCGGGCCGCCGGCAAGCGAGTTCTGGTCCTGGAGCGGCATACGGAACCGGGCGGACTGACTCACACCTTCCGGCGTGACGGCGCATCCTGGGACGTGGGGGTGCACTACATCGGTCAGCTCGGCCCCGGAAGCCAGGGCCGCGCCTACTTCGACTACCTCTCCGGTGGCGAGCTGGAGTGGAACCGTATGCCCGACTCCTATGACAGGTTCGTCTACCCGGGCGTGGACCTGCGCGTCAGCAGCGATCCAGTTCGGTACGAGCGTGATCTGGTTGCCGCGTTCCCCCGGGAGGCCAGAGCCATTCACCGTTACTTCCAGGATGTTCGCCGGGTGACACGGTGGCTGACGCTGGGCTTCGTCCAGGGGATGGTCCCCCAACCTGCGAGCCTCGCTGCTCAGGGCCGCCCAGCGCCTGGGAGGCCGGAAAGCCACTCAGACGACGAAGGCGTATCTGGATTCCCACTTCCGCTCCCCCAGGCTCAAAGCCGTCCTGGCCAGTCAGTGGGGGACTACGGCCTGCCGCCGTCCCAATCGGCCTTTGCCGTGCACGCGCTGATTGTCTCCCACTACCTCGAGGGCGCCTGGTTCCCCCGCGGTGGCAGCGCTCGGATCGCCCGCACCTTCGAGAAGGGCATCGAGCAGGCCGGAGGCGCTGTCCGCGTCGCGCAGGAGGTCACCGAGATCCTCACCGAGAACGGGACGGCGGTCGGGGTCCGAGTCATGGACCACCGCGGCGCCCAGGTACGCGAACGCGTCTACCGCGCCCCGGTCATCGTGTCCGCCATCGGCGCCTCCAACACCTTCAACCGTCTGTTGCCCACATTCGGGAGATCGGGAGACGCACCGGGCCCGCACGCCGCTCGCTGGAGCACCTGGGTACGGGCACGTCCGCGGTCACCGTCTTCCTACGCTTGCGTGATGACCCGCGCAGCGTCGGCATCGATGGTGGAAACATCTGGGTGAACCGGGACCTCGATCACGAGGGTGCACAACGGTACAGCGATTCGCTGCTCGAGGGGCACCCTCACGATGTCTTCGTCTCCTTCCCCTCTCTGAAGTCCGGCGAGTCCCCGCATACCGCCGAGCTCATCTCCTTCTGTGACGCGAGGCCTTCCGGCAGTGGGCCGAGCAGCCCCGAGAAAGCCGCGGCCCCGAGTACTTCGCTCTCAAAGGAGCGCATCGCCCGGGCATGCTGGAGCTGGCTGAGAGCGCGGCTCCGGGGCTGACCGAGCTCGTGGACTACGTGGAGACCTCCACTCCCTTTGACCTACGAGCACTACACCGCTCATCCCGCCGGGGCCTTCTACGGTCCTCCGGCCACTCCGCTGAGGTTCCGGTCCCGCCCTCTGGGACCGCGCACGGCCGTCCCCGGTCTGTTCCTCTCCGGACAGGATGCCGGGAGCGCCGGCATCATGGGAGCCATGATGGGCGGAGTCGCAGCCGCGTGCCAGGTCCTTGGGCCCCGCGGGTATCCCACCATCGCCTCCGCTCTGCGCGAGGGCCCGAGACTCCTGAGTCTCGCGCAGTGCACCCACTGCCCGAGGGCAAGCACCTCGCCACCCTGGTCTCCAAACGGCGTCTGACTCCCAGCGTGTGGGAGGCGGAGCTGCAGTTGGACGGCAGGATCGGCTCGTGGGCGCCAGGGCAGTTCGCCCGTCTGCACGTGGGCGATGACGCATGGCGTGACTACTCGATCGCGGGGCTGGAGGAGGATCGTCTTCGTCTGCTCATCTCCACCCGGACAGGCGGCCGAGGTTCCCAGTTCATTGAGAACGCGGACACGGGCGCGCAGACAGTGGTGGAGCTGCCCCTGGGCGGTTTCGGGCTCGCCGACTCGGGCAGGCGCCGCCTGTTCATCGCCACTGGCACGGGGATCGCGCCCATGCTGGCCATGTTCGCTCAGGCTGCCGGCCTGGAGCACGACACTCTGCTCTTCGGGTGCCGTTACCAGGAGGAGGACCTGACCACCAGGATCAGCTCCCCTTGCCGGGGACCGTCGTGCGCTGTCTGAGCCGCCAGGAGGCTCCAGGCGCATTCCACGGACGAGTCACCCAGGCCCTCACCGCGCTCGCTCACGACCTCCAGCTCGATCCCGAGTGCACGGACGTCTACCTGTGCGGTTCGGCGGCGATGGTGGCAGACGCACGAGACGTGCTCGAGCACGAGGGCTACACGTCGGTCCTGACCGAGCCGTATTGAGCCCCGCGGACCATATCCGCCCTGAGTTCGCTCCGATCGTCGACCGAGCCTGGCCTGCGGTGCCCCTGAGAGGTCACTCCACGGCTCGAATGTCCGCAACGCGCCACGGCTCCGGGACGACGATGAGCACGACCTGGCGAGGTGCGAGGGCTGGAACCGTCCGCGTTCCCTCAGGCCCCGAACGTGTTGAGGCGCTTTGAGACAGCGTCACCTGGACCGCTCTCGCGCCGGGCCCACTGCTCCGCCGCGTCATCAGGCAGCCTCACCTCAGCGACCTGGCCGACGGAGGTGTGCAGCTCCTTGACGCCTTCTCCGGAGTCCGACAGCTCGGTGAGAACCTGAGTATCGGCCCGCGCCGCGGGCGACCCCGGTACCGTCGTGGCCGCCAGAGCGACGGCATCGCCGGCCATGAGGGCCCGGTCTCGAGCCGCGGACAGTCCGACGACGACGCTGGCCACGTCGACGCCGCCGCTCCCGCCAGGAGCCTGCGTCGACGCCGTTGCGACTGAGCTCCCGGCGACTAAGGGAGACGGGCTACGTGAAGGGATGGCTCCGGCGCGGGAGGAGGTCAGCGGCCGCGCCGATGCTGTCGGGCCGGCGGCCGCTCTGAGCGCCCACGCGGGCCTGTGCGACACCAGGGCCTTGGCCGGCCCCCAGGCGGCCAGGCAGATGGCCACCAGCGCCACTGCCGTAAGTCCCCAGGCGCGCGCGTGTCTGCGCCCTGATCCTCCTCTTCTCCCCCAGCGTATGGCCGCGGGCCCTCGCCCGGTGCGGCCGGCACTGCCATGGTTGTTCCGTGGCTCGATCCTCGTCCTCGGCCGGCGGCTCGGTCGGGCTTTGGGCCTGAGCCTGGAGCCGACCGTGCGGGTCGGGGTGCGGGCTGCTGCTCGCAGGGAGCCTGCAGCCATGCGGGCGCCGTCAGGCAGTTCGATGGGTGAGGCCTGCCCGAGCTGAGGTGCCCGGGCCGCCAGATCCCGTGCGGTGGGACGGTCTGCGGGCTCCTCGGCCAGGGCATCAGTCAGGATTCCCGCCAGGCGCCGGGAGGCGGTACCGCCCCTGTCCCGAGCACTCGGTCAGCAGACGGGCCAGGGCGTAGACGTCACCGGCCGCGGAAGGCGGGGCACCGGCGAGGCGTTCCGGCGCGGCATACTCCTGCGTGCCCGTCTCCATGACGGAGCCCAGCAGGTCAACGAGAACCGGGTGCCCATCGGCGGTCACCAGGACGTTGCCACTCGACACGTCCCCGTGGGTCGCTCCGTGCTCGTGCAGGTAGGCCAGTGCCGAGCCCAGAACGTCCAGGAGCGTGGCCAGCGAGGAGACGTTCAGCCGTCCTCGCGCCCCCAGAACCACGTCGAGTCCCGCCCCGTCGACGAGGTCCATGATGACGCCCGCCCGATGCTCGGGCAGCGAGACCACCTCCCGCACGGTGACCAGGCCGGGGTGGCGCAGGACGCGCAGATCGGCCAAGCGCCGTAGGACCAAGGCTCCAGCGCGCCCGCGGGGCAGGTCGACGACCCGGATGACCACATGGCGGCCCTGCGCATCCAGGCCACGGCGAGGGGCGCTGGGGGGCAGTGGAACGCCCCATGACCTCACCGACGGTGTAGCCCTGCTGCGACAGGGCGCCAAGCGCCGAATCGGGAATGCTCGGCTCCGCGTCCGAGGGAGGCAGTGAGCCGGCGCGAGGGGCATCCGCGCGGCGCGGCCGCAGTCGCCGGCGAGGTACGGGACGGCGTCGGGGCCGGGGACGGTGGGAGGCGCCATCTCCGGGGCGGTCGGCGGGGCGGGGGCACGTCGTCGGGCTCATGCACTCCATGGTCATCACGGCGCGCCGTGATGACCAGCCCTTTCGACCGGCCTGTGGATAACTCAGGTTCGGGGGCCGGTTGTGGTCACGTAGACTGCACCCGTGCTGCGTGAGGACATGGAGCTCGGTTCCCGGCTCATCCCCTTCCATGAGGGGCTGGCAGCGGCAGAGGGATGTTCACGGCGAGATCGTGGAGGGGCGCCGCCCCTCGACCCTTCTACTCGTGGAGCACGAACCGGTCTACACCGTTGGCAGGAGGGCCCACTCCTGGGAGCGGCCCAGCGCCGACGTCGTCGAGCCCGGTCACGTACCGGTGGTCGACGTGGACCGTGGCGGCAAGACCACCTGGCACGGGCCCGGACAGCTGACCGTGTACCCGATCCTGCGCCTGGCCCAGCCCATTGACGTCATCCGCTACGTACGGGCCCTGGAGGCCGCCGTCATTGACCTGTGCGGCCTCTACGGACTGGAGACGATCCGTGTCGAGGGGCGCTCCGGGGTCTGGCTGCCGGCCGATCCTGAAGCCGCGGGCGAGGCGGATCAGCTTGCGCGCCCCGAGCGCAAGATCTGCGCCCTGGGGGTGAGGGTCGCCCGCGGCGTGACCATGCACGGGATCGGCCTGAACGTCGATCCCGACCTGGAGGCCTTCTCCCTGGATCGCATCATTCCCTGCGGAATCGACGACGCCGGAGTGACCTCACTGGCAGCGGAGACCGGCCGGCACCTGGCGACCGGCGCTCCCGCGGACGCCTTGGTATCCACCCTGGAGAGCCACCTGTTGCCCTTGGTGGCGGATGCCACGTGACAACAGGCCTTACTCCTAGGGCCGGAGGTCCTAAGAACCTCGGGAGCGTACTAGACTCCCCGTAGAACCGTCGTCAGCGAGGAGAGGTAGACGTGAGCACCACCGTGGCCCCTGAGGGACGTAAGCTCTTGCGGGTTGAGGCGCGCAATGCCCAGACCCCCATTGAGTCCAAGCCCGACTGGCTGCGCACCCGCGCCGTCGTCTCCGACACCTACCAGGAGGTCCGCGGCCTGGTGCGGGAGAAGAGCCTGCACACGGTGTGTGCCGAGGCGAACTGCCCCAACATCTACGAGTGCTGGAATGACCGTGAGGCCACTTTCCTGGTGGGCGGCGAGATGTGCACCCGACGCTGCGACTTCTGCGACATCGCCACCGGCCGCCCCACCGAGTACGACGTCGATGAGCCCCGGCGTGTGGCGGTCTCGATCAAGGAGATGGACCTGCGCTACGCCACCGTCACCGGGGTGGCCCGCGACGACCGTCCCGACGGTGGCGCCTGGCTCTACGCCGAGACCGCCCGCCAGGTGCACGAGCTCTCGCCGGGCACCGGCGTCGAGCTGCTCATCCCCGACTTCAAGGGAAACCCCGACGCGCTTGAAGACGTCTTCTCCTCGCGCCCTGAGGTTCTCGGCCACAACCTGGAGACGGTCCCGCGCATCTTCAAGCGGATCCGGCCGGCCTTCTCCTACCAGGGCAGTCTCGACGTCATCACGGCCGCCGCGGAGGCAGGACTGGTCACCAAGTCCAACCTCATCCTGGGCATGGGCGAGACCCGTGACGAGATCGAGGCGGCCATGGCCGCCCTGGTGGAGGCGCGTTGCGACATCCTGACCATCACCCAGTACCTGCGCCCCTCCAAGCTGCACCACCCTGTTGACCGCTGGGTCAAGCCTCAGGAGTTCGTGGATCTCAGCCGCCTGGCCGAGGAGATCGGATTCGCCGCCGTCATGAGCGGCCCCATGGTGCGTTCCTCCTACCGCGCCGGCATGCTGTGGGGACGGGCCATGGTCAAGCGCGGTCGTCCCATCCCCGAGCACCTGTCGCAGCTCGCCGAGCCGGCCACTGCCCGCCAGGAGGCGTCTGCCCTGCTGGGAGCCCACCCCCACCTCGCCGCCGCCTGCTGAAGGCGAGGCGCGGGTCCCACGCAGCCGACCGGGTTCCCGGTGCGCACCGGCCTGCCACGCTGACGGCGAGACCATGTGTGCCGGCGCACCAACGTCGTCTATGGTGTGCCCGTGAGTAGTGCCCAGTCCCCCCAGCCGAAGAAGAAGCGCCGGCTGGCTCAGTACCTTCAGAACATCAAGGACTCCTACACGATCTCGCGGCGAAGCTACCCGTGGATCGGGTGGACGATGCTGGCGGTGCTCGCCACGTGCCTCGCACTGGGGGCCGCTGTCTCCTTCGGTTACGGACTGTCCCTGTGGTACTGGCTGATGGTGGGCATCCTCATGGCGCTCATGATCGACATGGTTATTCTGTCGTTCACGGTGCGCCGCGCTTCCTTCTCCCAGATCGAGGGAATGCCAGGAGCGGCGAAGGCCGTTCTGGACCAGATCGGTCGAGGCTGGTTTGTGGAGCCCGAGCCCGTGGCCTTCACCAAGGACCAGGACCTCGTGTGGCGGCTGGTGGGACGCCCCGGCGTCGTTCTCATCGCTGAGGGCCCCAGCACCCGAACCCGCCGCATGCTGGCCGAGGAGGAGCGCAAGGTCCATCGGCTGCTGTCGACCGTCCCCATCCACACCCTTCAGGTGGGCACCGACGCCGGACAGGTGCGTCTGACCGACCTGACCAAGACGCTGCGCCAGCTTCCAACCAAGCCCACGTCACTGACTGACAGCGAGATCACTCAGGTCTCCAAGCGTCTGACGTCGATGGCGGGCAAGAACCTGCCGATCCCCAAGCACATCGACCCCAATCGGGTCCGCCCCGACCGCCGCGCCATGCGCGGACGCTGAATCTCCGCCCCAGATCACCTCCTTCTCCCATGACACATGGCCCCTGCCGACTCGAAGAGTCCGGCGATCAATGGGCGAAACACTCAGGCAACACTGACGCCATTCCTTTGTCACGGTAACGTCAATATAGTGACTGCCGTCAGCCGCAGTGCATACGCGTGAAGTATGTGCGCCGTTCCCACCTGGAGGAGATATGTTCAAGGACGCATCCGAGGCACTGACGTTCATCGAGACGGAGAATGTCGCGCTGGTCGATGTGCGGTTCTGCGACCTACCCGGCGTCATGCAGCACTTCACCATTCCTGTGGCCGCCTTCAAGGACGAGGCCCTCACTGACGGCCTGATGTTCGACGGCTCATCGATCCGAGGCTTCACCGCGATCCACGAGTCGGACATGAAGCTGGTTCCCGATGTGACCACCGCCTTCCTGGACCCGTTCCGCGAGGAGAAGACCCTGGTCGTCAACTTCTCGATCGTCGACCCCTTCACGGACGAGGTCTACTCGCGAGACCCCCGCTCGATCGCCGCCAAGGCCGAGGACTACCTGCGCTCCACCGGAATCGCCGACACCTGCTACATCGGGGCCGAGGCCGAGTTCTATCTCTTCGACTCGGTGCGCTACGAGGCCTCACCGGCCGAGTCCTTCTACGCCATCGACTCCTGCGAGGCGGCCTGGAACACCGGCCGCGAGGAGGAGGGCGGCAACAAGGGATACAAGACCGCTTTCAAGGGCGGATACTTCCCCGTCTCCCCCAACGATCAGATGGCCGATATCCGTGATCGCATGGTCCGCACCTGCCTCGCCTCCGGACTGGAGATCGAACGGGCCCATCACGAGGTCGGCACCGCCGGACAGCAGGAGATCAACTACCGCTTCAGCTCTCTGCTCGCCGCGGGCGACGACATGATGAAGTTCAAGTACATCATCAAGAATGAGGCCTGGCGCAACGGCAAGACAGCCACCTTCATGCCCAAGCCGATCTTCGGCGACAACGGCTCGGGCATGCACACCCACCACTCGCTGTGGAAGGACGGCAAGCCACTGTTCTTCGACGAGCGGGGCTACGGCCAGCTCTCGGACCTCGCCCGCTGGTACATCGGTGGGATCCTGGCCCATGCCCCGGCGCTGCTGGCCTTCACCAACCCGTCGGTGAACTCCTTCCACCGCCTGGTTCCCGGCTTCGAGGCGCCGGTCAACTTGGTCTACTCGGCCCGCAACCGCTCGGCCTGCATCCGCATCCCGGTCACGGGCTCCTCCCCCAAGGCCAAGCGGGTGGAGTACCGGGTGCCGGATCCCTCCTCCAACCCCTACCTGTGCTTCGCCGCCGTCCTCATGGCCGGAATTGACGGCATTCGCAACCGCATCGAGCCCCGCGAGCCCATCGACAAGGACCTCTACGAGCTGGCTCCCGAGGAGTACTTCGACATCGACAAGCTCCCCGACAGCCTGGACGAGGCGCTGGAGGCCCTGGAGGACGACCACGACTTCCTCACTGAGGGAGACGTCTTCACCCCCGACCTCATCGAGACCTGGATCGAGTACAAGCGCACCAACGAGATCGAGCCGCTGCGGCTGCGCCCCCACCCCTACGAGTTCCAGCTCTACTACGACCTGTGAGCCGCTGACCCAGCTCAGACGGCGGCCCTGAGCCTCCTACGCACGAGGCTCAGGGCCGCCGTCGTGCTGTACGCCACCACCCCAGTTTGCATATCTATACTGCATTGCGGATATTCTTTCTCTGTCTTGATCCACTCCGAAGAGGAGATCCCACGATGAGGATCCGCCATCACGCCTCCCTCGGGCTGGCAGCCACCGCCTGCCTGGTCCTCAGCGGATGCACCAACGCCGCTGACTGGAACGCGAACCGGAGCTCGCAGATCCACTCCTTCGACACCTCGTCGATCCAGGCGCAGCCCGACATCATCGCCAAGCTCCCTCAGGGCACCCTTGAGGACGGTGTCCTCGACGTGGCCGCCTCCACGGACTACGCGCCGGCCGAGTTCCTCGACCCCTCGGGCACGGCCGTGGGCTACGACGTCGACCTGACCAATGCGATCGCCGCCGTCCTGGGCGTCAAGGGCAAGGTGCACACCGCCGAGTTCGACTCCATCATCGCCTCGATCGGCTCGAAGTACGACGCCGGCATCTCCTCCTTCACCGTCACCCCCGAACGGACCGCGGAGGTCGACATGACCGCCTACATCAACGTGGGCTCGCGATTCAACGTCCAGGCCGGCAACCCCAAGGGCGTCGAGACCTCCGACCACCTCCAGCTGTGCGGACGGACCATCGGCGTCCAGGTGGGAACCGCCCAGGGAGACCACCATGCGCGACGCCGCCGACAAGTGCGCCCAGGCGGGCAAGCCGGTGCTGTCCGTACGCTCCTACTCCAAGCAGTCCGAGGCCACCACCGGCCTGGTGGGCGGCACCATCGACGCCACCTACTCGGACTCCACCGTGGCCGGCTACGCCGTCGAGCTGACCGATGGCCAGATCGTCACCCTCGGTGAGATCGAGGACGCCGCCCCCCAGGGGGTGGTGACCGCCAAGGCCGACCCCCATTTCACCGCCGCGATCCAGGCCGCCGTCCAGTACCTCATGGACCACGGCATCTGGCAGAAGATCCTGGACAACTGGGGCGTGAAGGACGCCGCCCTGACCACCGCAGAACTCAATCCCGCAGTGAAGGAGTGAGCAGTGACCGCCTCACCCGCCTCTGAGGACGACAAGGTCGTCCTCAACAATCCCTAAGCCCGTCCCCCGCCCGGGGACGTGGATCAGTGCCGCGATCGTCACGGTCCTGGGGGCCATGCTCATCCACGGGCTGGTCACCAATGAGAAGTTCCACTGGTCCACGGTCTGGTTCTTCCTGCGTGAGGTCCACGTGGTCAAAGCCGTCGGCTGGACGCTGCTGCTGACGTTCATGGCCATGGCCATCGGCATCGTACTCGCAGTCACCACGGCGATCCTGCGCCAGTCCTCCAACCCGGTCCTGCGCTGGGTGGCGCTGGCCTACCTGTGGTTCTTCCGTGGCACCCCGATCTACACCCAGCTGGTCTTCTGGGGTGCGCTGTCCGCGCTCTACCAGAAGCTGAGTCTGGGCATCCCCTTCGGTCCCGAGCTGCTGACCTTCAAGACGACGACGGTCTTCACCCCCTTCGTCGCGGCGGTCCTGGGGCTGGGCATCAACGAAGGCGCCTACCTCTCCGAGATTGTCCGCTCGGGCCTGAACTCAGTGGACAAGGGCCAGAGCGAGGCCGCCGGTGCCCTGGGCATGAGCCGGGGCCAGATCCTGCGCAGGATCGTCCTGCCCCAGGCGATGAGGGTCATCGTCCCGCCCACCGGGAACGAGACGATCTCCATGCTCAAGACGACCTCCTTGGTGCTGGCGGTCCCCTTCACCCTGGATCTGACCTTCGTCACCAACTCCTACGCGTCGCTGACCTACCAGATCATTCCGCTGCTTCTGGTCGCGGCCATCTGGTACATCATCATCACCTCGATCCTCATGGTGGGACAGCACTACATCGAGCGCTACTACGGCAAGGGGCTTCGACTCTGACAAGTCCTCCGGCCCCTCGGGCCGGGGCCTGTCGGCCCGCCAGCAGGCCATCCTCGATGCACACACCACCAAGGACGATCCCTTCCTGGAGGTCACCCCATGAGCACATCCGCCCAGGCAGCAGCCGCCACGCCCAAGGTCGAGATCAGCGACCTGCACAAGTTCTTCGGTGAGCTGCACGTGCTGCGGGGCATCGATCTCATCGTCCCGCCCGGCTCGGTGACAGTCCTCATCGGCCCGTCGGGCTCAGGGAAAGTCCACGCTGCTGCGCTGCATCAACGAGCTGGAGTCCATCGACGCCGGCCGGATCAAGGTCGACGGCGACCCTCATCGGGATGCGTGAGGTCGAGCGCAGGGGACGCATCGAACTGCACGCCCTGTCGGACAAGGCCCGCGCCGCTCAGCGCGCCAAGATCGGGATGGTCTTCCAGCGTTTCAACCTCTTCCCCCACATGACGGCTCTGCAGAACGTCATGGAGGCACCGGTCCTGGTCAAGAAGACTCCAAAGGCCAAGGCCCGTGAACGCGGCATCGAGCTACTGGAGCGAGTGGGGCTGGGGGATCGCCTCGACCACTACCCTCCCAGCTCTCCGGCGGCCAGCAGCAGCGGGTGGCGATCGCCCGGGCCCTGGCGATGGACCCCGAGCTCATGCTCTTCGACGAGCCGACCTCGGCCCTGGACCCCGAGCTGGTCGGTGAGGTGCTGCAGGTGATGCAGGACCTCGCCGCCTCCGGCATGACGATGGTCGTGGTCACCCACGAGATGGGCTTCGCCCGGGAGGTCGGCGACCAGCTGATCTTCATGGACGGCGGTGTCATCTGCGAGTCCGGTGACCCCGTCAAGGTCCTGGACGATCCTCAGGCCGAACGCACCCGGGCCTTCCTCTCCTCGGTCCTGTAGGGGCGAGCCGGTTCAGGAGGGGACCTGGTCCCAGGCCCCGTCATCCCAGGAGGTCAGGCTCCATCCACCGCCGGGATCGCCGTCGACGACGGTGATCCCGGTGTTGTGCATGGGGCGATCGGCGACCCACAGCGGGTCCACGCCGCCTCCAGCCGCGGCCCTCAGGGAGGTCCACAGACGCAGCGCGGTGCCGTGGGAGACGAGCAGGGCCGCTGGAGTCCCCCGCCCGGGCGGCCTGCTCGCAGATACGGCCGACGGCCTCGTCGAAGCGCTGAAGCGTGTCGTGCCCATCCTCCGGGGAGCCGGGGATGCGGCAGGCGGGGCGCCCCGCCATCCAAGCCCGGGTGGTGTCCACGTAGCAGGCCACCGAGCGCGCGTCGGTGTTCATCTCCAGGTCGGCGGCCAGAACCTCACGCAGTCCCGAGTCGACGGTGGCGCTCAGGCCGGTGGCGGCCTCGATAGGGGCGATGGTCTGCCTGGCGCGCAGGATCGGGGAGACCCACAGTGACCCCAGCCCCTGGAGCAGTCCGGCCTTATCCAGACGGCCCGGCAATCCGTCGGCCTGCCCCAGTCCCACCTCATCCAGGGGATTTCCGGGGAAGGCGGTGTCGAGTGCCTGCATGACATTGGCCTCGGTGCGACCGTGGCGTACAAGAATGAGCCTCACGGCGGCAAGTCTGCCAGGTTCGTAGCGCGGGGACCCACGACGACGGTGCGATCCTCATCGCCCAAAGACCCGCGTCCGGTGCCGTCTGCACCCGGTCAGCTCCAGGGGTAGGGTCCCTCCGGTCGCCTTCTCGTGGCGCGGAGACGGCTGGCCCGCTTGGAGCCCTTGGAGGCTGCCGCCCCAGTATCTCGGCGGGACCGTGCGCGAGAGCTCCGGGCCGAGCCTGCTGAACGTGGCGGCGGTGACTCCTGCCTGTGCGGCTGAGCCGCTGACACGGTGCTCGCCGGCGCTGAAGCGGTGGAGCCGTGGGCGGCGTCGGTGAAGACGATGCGCTCGGCCACTGCGCGCGCGTGGCGGGCGCTGCGGCGGTAGAGGTCCTCGAGCTCTCGCTCCCTGCCCGCACTGAGGCCGATGAGGCGCCCCACCAGACGGATCTCCCGGCTCTGGATGGGGAGGACCTGGGAGCGCGGCCCCGAGGCGCGCCCGGTTCCGAGGACGATCGCCGAGCGCAGGCGGCTGGCCAGGATCCAGGCCGCGACCAGTTCTCCCCCGCCATCCGCGCTCAGTACCCCGGCCTGGACCGCGGCCTGGAGGGCGGCGACGGTCGAGGTGGTCCGCAGCTGGGGTATCTGTCCGGCATGGGCGAGCTGAAGCACCTGGGCGCTCCACTCCACGTCACTGAGCCCACCGGGGCCGAGCTTGAGGTGGCGGGCCGGGTCAATGCCCCGTGGCAGGCGCTCGGCCTCCACCCGCGCCTTGATCCTGCGGATCTCCCGCAGGTCCTGGGGCGCCAGGCCCTCCTGCGCCCAGCGCAGCGGGTTGATGAGCTCCTCGAAACGCCGGCCCAGGTCTCTGTCTCCGGCGCAGGGACGGGCGCGCAGCAGTGCCTGACGCTCCCACAGGGCGGACCAGCGGCCGTAGTACTCGCGGTAGGCGTCCAGCGAGCGGCTCATGACGCCGTTGCGTCCCTCGGGCCTCAAATCGCAGTCCACCTCAAGGGGATGCGGGAGCGCCGCGGCCAGCAGTCCCATGACCTGCTTGGCGACGGCCTCGGCCTCCCTGGGCGGCATCCTCCTCACCCGCCCCGTCGCGGGCCTGGTGGACGAAGAGGACGTCCGCGTCCGAGGCGTACCCGATCTCGCGGCCTCCCAGGCGTCCCATGGCGATGATGGCATGGCGGGCGCGGGCGGCCTGCCAGCACCCGCTGGCGTCGGGCCCGGCGGAGACGGACTCCAACCCGTCGCGCTGGGCGATGACCAGCCCGGTGGCCACGGTCAGCGCCCCGGCCAGGACCGCGTCGGTGGCGTCGGAGAGGATGGAGGCGGTGCGTGCGGGGTCGATACCGTCCAGGCAGTCCGCCAGTGAGGGCCCGTACCTCTCGCGGGCGCGCACTCTCAGGATCGCCTGAACCGCCTCGAGCGCCTGCTCGGCAAGGGCAGCGTCATCGGGGCCGGTCAGGCTGCGGCGGCGCAGGACGGCGGCGACCTCCTCCGCCAGGGCGCCGGATCGGCGGGGGGCGAGCTCGTCGTCGTCGTCGAGCCAGGCGATGGACTCGGGGAACTCCGCGAGGCGCTCGGTGGCCCAGTGGGCGCTGGAGAGAACCTGGCACAGTCTGCGCGCCGCCACCGGTGAGTCCCGCAGCATGGCCAGGTACCAGTGCGAGCCCCCGATGGCCTCGGACAGCCGCCGGAAGGAGAGCAGACCGAAATCGGGGTCGGCTCCCCCACCGATCCAGCCGATGATGACCGGCAGCAGCTGGCGCTGGATCGCGGCGCGACGGCTGACCCCCTCGGTGAGGGCCTGGATGTGGCGCAGGGCCCCATCGGGATCCGCGTAGCCGACTGCGGTAAGACGCTCGCGCGCCGCCTGAGGACTCAGAGCCATCTCATCGGCGCTGAGGGCGGCCGCGAAGGCCAGCAAGGGACGGTAGTAGATCTCCTGGTGGAGGGCCCGTACCCGCCGGCGCAGGTCCTTGAAGTCCTCCCACAGGCTGTCTCCGCGGCCCAGGCAGTCACTGATGCCCCGCTCGACACGGCGCAGGTCCTCCTCCTTCTCGGGAAGGTTGTGGGTGCGGCGCAGCCGGAAGAGCTGGCTGCGATGCTCCAGCAGCCGCAGGGCCTTGTAGCAGCCGCTCAAGGCCGCCGCGTCGGTGCGGCTGACGTATCCGCCTGCGCTGAGCGCGTCGAGAGCCTCCAGGGTGGAACGCACGCGCAGGCTCTCGTCGGAGCGGCCGTGGACGAGCTGGAGGAGCTGGACAGTGAACTCAACGTCCCGCAGTCCCCGGGGCCCAGCTTGATACGCCGGTCCACTCCCCCACGCGGCACGGACTCCTTCTCCACCCGGCGCCGCATGGCACGGGCGTCCTCAACGAAGTTCTCCCGTCGGCTGGCCTCCCACACGTAGGGCGCCACGCCCTGCTCGTAGCGGGCCCCGAGCTCGACGTCGCCGGCGCAGGCCCTGGCCTTGAGCAGGGCCTGGAACTCCCAGGAGGCGGCCCACCTGCGGTAGTAGGCCAGGTGGGAGTCAAGCGTGCGCACGAGCGCACCGTCCTTGCCCTCGGGACGCAGCGCCGTGTCCAGTGGCCACAGGGGAGGCTCGGGCGCGGTGGCGGAGACGACGTGGGCGAGCTCGGTGGCGACATGCGTGCCGACCTCCACGAGGCGCTCCTCGCTGATCGGCTCCTGAGCACCGCAGGCCTCGTGGGTGGGGCCGACGACGTAGACGACGTCGACGTCCGAGATGTAGTTGAGCTCGCGGGCCCCGGTCTTTCCCATGGCGATCACGGCGAGGGCCACGTCGTCGGCCTGCGGTCCGACGGCGGCGCGGGCGACGAGCAGGGCCGCGTCCAGGGCGGCGTCGGCAAGCTCGGTCATGCGGCGGCACACGGTGGGGACGTGCTCGATCGGGTCGGCGCTGGTGAGGTCATCGGCGACGATCGCCGTGAGCCGGTCCCGGTAGGCGCGTCGCAGCGCCGCGGTCGCCCGGCTGACGGCAGCGTCTCCCGGGTGTGGGGGCCTTTCGTCGCTGTCCGAGAGGTCCGCATTCACGGGGTCGACCTGCCCCAGCGCGTCGCGGACCGCCCGTTGCAGCGCCTCACCGGCGCCGGGCTCCTGCGGGGCGTCCCACGCCCTGTCAGGCGCGAGCGCGGTGAGGCGCTCAGGATGGGCCACGAGGAAGTCGCCCAGGGCCTGCGAGGCGCCCAGGACCGCGAGCAGGCGGCGCCTGTGCTCGCGGCCCTGCGGCGGGGTCGCTCATGACGCTGCACAGAAGTGCTGCTGGCGTCGTCGTACCCCCAGTCTCGACACCGCCCACCGATGCCCGGTGAGCCGATTCGGCCGCGGTGGCGGCCTCGGCGAGCCGGACGAGGCTGAGCAGAGCCATATCGGGGGTCCGCGGTGAGTGCTAGGGAGTCAATGAGCTCCTCACGCTCAGGCCCCAGCCGTACCTCAGCGGGTCGGCCGCCCAGCCGTGTGGAGCGGTCCGCCAAAGGCGCGCCCACCGTGGTCACCTGCCTCGCCGACGTCGTCGGCCTGAGTGCCGTCCAGCAGGAAGGGCAGCAGCGCCGGGTCGCCCAGGAGCTTTCCGGCGCGGGCGGCGTCGTGGAATCCGGCCCGCAGCAGCAGGGTCCTGGGCGAGGAGCTGTGCCGGGAGGGGGACCCGATCGGCGCTCGCTTCTCGCTGCGGTCTCTCACAGCTGTCTCCTGCTCCGCTCAGGCGCGCGGGAAGAACTGGCTGATCTCGAACTCGGTGACCTGGGCATCGTAGGCCCGGTACTCGCGGCGCTTGTTGCGCAGGAAGAACTCGAAGGTGTCCTCGCCGAAGGTGTCCGCCACCAGGTCGGAGCGCTCCATGGCGGCGACCGCGCTCTTGAGCGAGGTGGGCAGGGCATGGATGCCCAGCGCCCTGCGCTCCATCTCCGACAGGGCCCAGACATCGTCCTCAGCCTCGGGGGGAAGCTCGTAGCCCTCCTCGATGCCCTTGAGGCCGGCGGCAAGAATGACCGCGTAGGCCAGGTAGGGGTTGGCCGAGGAGTCGATGCCGCGGAACTCCACCCGCGCGGACTGGGCCTTGCCGGGCTTGTGCATGGGGACGCGCACCAGGGCGGAGCGGTTGTTGTGGCCCCAGCACACGTAGCTGGGGGCCTCGTCCCCCCCACAGGCGTTTGTAGGAGTTGACGTGCTGGTTGGTGACGGCCGTGATCTCCGAGGCGTGGTGCAGCAGTCCGGCGATGAAGGAGCGACCGGTGGCGGAGAGCTGGTACTGGCCGGCGGGGTCGAAGAAGGCGTTGCGGTCACCCTCGAACAGGGAGAAGTGCGTGTGCATGCCCGAGCCGAACTCGTTGGGGAAGGGCTTGGGCATGAAGGTCGCCAGGCATCCCTCCTTGAGGGCCACCTCTTCCACGACGGCGCGGAAGGTCATAATGTTGTCCGCCATCGACAGGGCGTCGGCGAAGCGCAGGTCGATCTCGTTCTGGCCCGGGCCACCCTCGTGGTGGGAGAACTGCACCGAGATCCCCATCTGCTCAAGCATGAGGATGGCGTGGCGGCGGAAGTCGTGAGCGGTGCCCCCGGGCACGTGGTCGAAGTAGCCGGCGTCGTCAGTGGGGCGGATGCGCCCGTCGGCGTCGCGGTTGACGAGGTAGAACTCGATCTCCGGGTGGATGTAGCAGGTGAAGCCGGCCTCGGCGACCCGGGCGAGCTGACGCTCGAGCACCGAGCGCGGGTCGGTGCGGGCGGGCTCGCCGTCGGGTGTGAGGACGTCGCAGAACATGCGGGCCACGCCGTTGTCCCCGTCCCGCCACGGCAGCATCTGGAATGTGGAGGGGTCGGGGGCCAGGAGCATGTCGGACTCGAAGACGCGCGTGAGTCCCTCGATCGCCGATCCGTCGAAGCCGATCCCTCCTCGAAGGCGCTCTCGACCTCGGCCGGTGCGATGGCCACGGACTTGAGCTGTCCGGAGACGTCGGTGAACCACAGACGGATGAAGCTGATGTCGCGTTCCTCGATGGCTCGGAGCACGTACTCCTGCTGCTTGTCCATGGTGCCTCCTCAGCGTGGGGTGCGGCAGCGGGCCGACGGCGTGGCCGGCGTTCTTGCGCCTGAGACGTTCTGCTTGGTCCAGCCTAGTGCGCGGGTGCGTCAGGCAGGTTTCGTGCGCCACCGTCTGTGGGACAAGCCGGCCGCGAACTCGGCGGACGACTCAGCCCGCCAAGGAGGCCCGGCGACCTCCGGTAGCCTCGGATCATGGCTACACCCGAGTCCCCTTACGGATCTTCATCCGCCCCCGTCGTCGCAGGCGGCAAGCCCGTACGCGTTCATCACCTGGCATCCGCCAAGAAGGACGGCACCAAGCTGGTCATGCTCACCGCCTACGACGCCGTGACCGCCCGGATCCTGGATGCGGCGGGAACCGACCTGCTGCTGGTGGGCGACTCCATCGGCAACGTCATGCTGGGGCACGACTCCACACTCCCGGTGGAGCTCGACGAGATGGTGGTGGCCACCCGCTCAGTGGCCCGGGCGACCAAGCGCGCCCTGGTCGTGGCCGACCTTCCCTTCGGCACGTACGAGGCCGGCCCGGAGCAGGCACTGGCCAGCGCGGTGCGTCTCATGAAGGCGGGGGCCAACGCCGTCAAGCTCGAGGGCGGCACCCCCCGGGCAGCCAGCGTGAGGGCACTGGCCCAGGCGGGCATCCCGGTGGTGGGGCACCTGGGGTTCACCCCGCAGAGCGTCAACATGCTCGGCGGCTTCCGGGTTCAGGGCCGTGGCGAGGCCGCTGACGTGCTGATGGCTGACGCGCAGGCACTGGCCGAGGCGGGGGCGGTCGCCCTGGTCCTGGAGATGGTGCCCGAGCCCCTGGCCGCGCTCGTCACCGAGTCGCTCACGATCCCCACGATCGGTATTGGCGCGGGCGCGCACTGCGACGGGCAGGTCCTGGTGTGGACGGACATGGCCGGGATGACGGACTGGTCTCCGCGCTTCGCCCACCAGTTCGGACAGGTCGGCGAGGCCCTCAGGCAGGCGGCCGCCGACTACGGGGCCGCGGTGCGCGAGAGTCCTTCCCGCGGAGAAGCACTGGTTCAGCTCCTGACGGTTCCTGACAGTGATAAGACCCACAGCGTCATGGTGGAGGCCCTGAACCACAGGCTGGAGGGAAGGTCCCGCGAACCGGATGCCTCCTCCCTATGCTTACGACCATGACTTCTTCGGCTTCCCCTGCGTCCTCGGCCTCACTGGCCGACCGCGCGCCGCGTGGCACGCTGACTCCCGGGACGCTCAGTCCTGAGCGTCATGTGCCTGCGTCCATCGCACGCCCCGAATACATGTTCCACGACGGCCCCGAGCGCGTCACGGCCTCGGAGATCAAGGACGCCGAGGACGATCGAGCGGATCAGGGTCGCGGGGCGGCTGGCCGCCCGCGCCCTGGCCGAGGCCGCCAAGGCGATCGCCCCGGGGGTGAGCACCGACGAGCTCGACCGGATCGCCCACGAGTACCTGTGCGACCACGGCGCCTACCCTTCGTGCCTGGGCTACATGGGTTTCCCCAAGTCGATCTGCACCTCGATCAATGAGGTTATCTGCCACGGCATCCCGGACTCGACCCGATTGAACGAGGGAGACCTCATCAATCTTGACGTCACCGCCTACGTCGGCGGGGTCCACGGCGACACGAACGCCACCCTACGCCGTCGGCGAGGTCGACCGCGAGACGGAGCTGCTCATCGAACGTACCCGCACCGCGATGGAGCGGGGCATCAAGGCCGTCAAGCCGGGGCGAGAGGTCAACGTCATCGGCCGCGTCATCGAGGCCTACGCCAAGCGCTTCGACTACGGGGTGGTGCGCGACTACACCGGACACGGCGTCGGGGAGGCGTTCCACTCCGGCCTCATCATCCCCACTACGACGCCGCCCCTCTGCACGACGACGTCATCGAGACGGGCATGGTGTTCACCATCGAGCCGATGCTCACACTCGGTGGTATCGAGTGGGAGCAGTGGGACGATGGCTGGACGGTGGTCACCAGGGACCGTTCCCGTACTGCCCAGTTCGAGCACACGCTCGTGGTGACCGAGGACGGCGCCGAGGTGCTCACCCTGCCTTGAGGGTGGGTATCGCTACCCATCCACATCCAGGGACGATCGAGCGCCGTCACGTTGCCTCACGATAAGGTGACGACGTAGGGTCCTTGAGTAGCGGACATCTCTATTCTGCCCAGGAAACCCATGCGGGTTTCTCCCTGTTTATTTCCTCCCGGAGGTTCTCATGGCTTTGCGCTTCAATCCACCGCCGAACTGGCCCGCGCCACCCGAGGGCTTCGAACCGCCTGCAGGCTGGCAGCCCGACCCGGCCTGGGGACCGGCTCCAGAGGGCTGGCAGATCTGGGTCGACGACTCCGCCGCCTCCGCTGCTTCGGCCGCAGGCGCCGCTTCCGAGGCCGACCCGGCGTGGGCTCCGACCCAGGCGGTGTCGACCGCCCCGACGGCGTCGTTGAGCACTGCCTCACCGGTTGCCGACCCGACAGGGCATGTCGGCCTCCGCCCCCTCCGGGGACTACGCCGGCGCTCCCGCAACTGGGGGCAGCCCTTACGCGGCCAACATGGACTACGCCCAGTCGCCCACGCCCTACCAGCCCCAGGGGCCGCCGGAGGCATGCAGCCTCCCGCTGGCGGGTGGCAGCCCAACGCCGCCGCTCCGGCCGGCCCTGGCAACGGCTCCAAGCCGCTGACCCAGCAGTGGTGGTTCTGGACCGGTATCGCTGCAGTCGTCGTGGTCGCCCTGGTGATCGGTAGCATCTTTATGTTCAAGGGGCGATTCCAGCGAATCGGACGACAAGGCGGACAGCACGTCAACCTCGGAGCCGAAGAGCCAGAAGAAGGCTGACTCTGACTCTGACTCCAAGAAGAAGGCCAGCGACTCTGACGAGACTGGCAGCTCGGATCAGAAGAAGACCACCAAGACCAGCAAGCCGGGCAGCAACGACCCGGGCTCCAGCGAGAAGAACCCCCTCGACCCGAAGGCCGGGCCGATCACGCTGAATGCCGGTAAGTACGACGACGACCCGAACGCCTCGGTTGACGTCACCATCGGCGATGTCGAGTGGAACGCCAATGAGTCGGTGAAGGCCGCCACGAGCCAGTACAGCTACAAGGGAGCCTCCTGCCGGCAAGGTGTACATTCGCGTCCCCGTTGAGATCACCTACCACGGAGAGGGACAGTTCCAGGAGTTCAGGCTCAGGTGGGGTTCACCCACGAGGGGAACACCTCGGAGGCCGAGCTGTCTATCGGCGGGCAGTCGCTCTTCATTCGCCAGAGCATGCCTCGAGATGGAGGTAAGGCGAAGGGCGATTTCGTCTTCCTCGTTGACGAGTCGGCTGCCAATGAGAAGAAGGGCGCCTTCGCGGTGAGCGCTCTCTCAGGTGGACAACAAGAATGAGGGTCTACGTGGCGGCGAAGTAAACGCGCTACCCGCCTCTGACCACGTGTCGGCTGTGGCCCGCCAGGATCATCCTGGCGGGCCCACAGCCGTTTCAACAGGTTCTATGGGGCGGACGAGCCGACCTGTACGCCGGGTTCTGTTGCCGCCCGCCGTTGCCGGCCTGGGCGGTGGCGACCATTCATCTTGGACCGCTGTTGCCAGCGGCCTCATGCGACCCACCCGCTGACTCGGGCGAGCAGCCTTCAAGCGCCAGCTGTGCGGTCTTGCTCCGGGCGGGGTTTACCGAGCCGCGACGGTCACCCGCCGCGCTGGTGGGCTCTTACCCCACCCTTTCACCCTTACCCACCGGTTTCCGATGGGCGGTCTGCTCTCTGTGGCACTGTCCCGCGGGTCACCCCGGGTGGCCGTTAGCCACCGCCCTGCTCTGTGGAGCCCGGACGTTCCTCAGCCCGCCACCGTTATGAAGGCGGTGGCGGTACCGCGGCCGCCCGGTCGGCTCGTCCGCACGAGTCAGTGTAGCGCCGTGGGGCATCAGCACGGAGCCTCGCTCACCGTCGGCCCCTGACCTGCTAGGAGCCCCTATCATGTGCGGGTGCTGATCCTGCTGCCTCCCTCTGAGGGAAAGACCGCTCCTGCCAGTGGACCGTCACTGGATCTTGACTCGCTTCTTGACGCGGACAGGCTTACTGCTGCGCGCCGCGAGGTGATGTCCGCGCTGGCTGAGGTGAGCCGGAGCGATGAGGGAGCCTCCGTCCTGGGACTGGGGCCGCGCAGCGCCGAGCAGGTATCAACGAATCTGGCGCTGGAGACCTCGCCCTGTGTCCCCGCCCATCAGCTGTTCACCGGGGTCCTGTACGAGGCCGCCCGGCTCGACTCGATCGCCGAGGAGGCGGCCGGCCGGGCTGCTCTGGAGCGCCACTGTGTTGTTCTCTCGGGACTGTGGGGCATCTTGTCCCCCCACTGACCTGGTGCCCGATCACCGCCTGTCGATGGGCACGTCCCTGCCTGGACCGGGGCGCCTACCGGCGTTCTGGAAGCAGCACCTGGCGCGGTCGCTCACTGAGATGGCCGCACAGGGGGTTGGTGGTGGACTGCCGGTCGGCGGACTATGCGGCCGCGTGGAAGCCGTCCGCGCGCGACGGCATTGAGGTCGTCAGCGTGCGCGTGGTGCGCACCGCTGACGACGGTACGCGCAAGGTGGTCTCCCACATGGCCAAGCACGCTCGCGGACTGCTCACCGGAGAGCTCCTCAGGGCCGTCGCCGCCGAATCCGTGCCTGAGCACGTCCACGTGGACGACATCGCAACCATCGCCGGGCATCTGGAGGGCATCGACGACGTCGAGGTCGGCGAGCCGGACCGGCAGGGGTCGTCGGGCTCTCACCCTGGTGACTCGCTGAAGTCGGTTGCGGCCGGCTTCAGGCGGGCCGCGCCGTCAGATGTCCATCCGTACGACGATGACGTCGTTCTCCTCGGCGTGGATGACTTCCTCGGCCGGAGCGGCCACAATACGGGCCAGCTCCTGGGGGCTGATCTCGACGGCGCCGCCGTCAACGGTGCGTCCTCTCAGGGCGACTGCGCCGAGCCCGCCTGTGGAGGTGCGCACGGCCTCGTAGTCCGCCAGGAGGGGCGCCTCGATGGTTCCGGCCAGGTCTGCCCGCTGGTTCTCCAGGGACTCGATCTCCTCGTCGAGTCGGGCGAACTCGGCGTCGCGCTTGGCGGTGAGCTCCCGGCCGGCCGCACGGATCTCGGCCTCCTCCTGGCTGAGCCGCTCCGCCTCCTGCCGGGCGGAGTCGAGGGCCTCCATGGCCACGATCTGCGCCTCCTCCAAGGCTGACTGGCGTTGGCCGAGCTGGTCGATCTCCCCCTGGATGGCGGAGAGGTCGCGGGCCGCACTGCTGCCGGAGTGGAGGCGCTCGCGCAGCACCTCGGCACGGCGCGCCACCTGCCCGACCTCGTCCTCACTGCGAGTGGCCTGCTTCTTGGCCTCGTCGAGGGCGGCCTCGGCCCGGATGGCTGCGCGCTTGTTGGCTTTGAGGCGCTCGATGACGGCCTCGATGCGAGTGAGAACCGGAAGGTGCTTGCGCTCGTGACGCAGCCGTGCCAGGTGGGGAGTCGAGGTCCTGGAGGTCGATGAGAAGGCGCTGCTGGGCGATGGGGGGCGCTGGTCACGGCGGGTGCTCCTTCAGGTGCGTACAAGTTGTTGCTGCGAATCCTCTCATGCCCGGTCTGTTCCGGTCGGGCAGGCGCAGCGCCCAGGGGTCCGTGACAATGCGGGAGACCTGGACGGCCAGGGAGGCTTCACGGGAGTGGGCGTCCTCTGTGAGCCTGCGGGCAGGGGCTCCAGGCCGACCCACTCGGTGGCCCAGTGGGTTCCGCACAGGAGATAGGGGCGGCCGTCCTCCAGGTGCTCGGAGGCTGGGTGGTGGCGCAGGTCGGCGGTGAGGAACACGTCGGCTCCGGCCTGCCGGGCCCGTTGCAGGAGAGAGTCGCCCGCTCCACCTGAGACGGCGATGCGTTCGACGACGGCGTCCAGGTCCCCGCCCACGAGGAGGCCGGGGGCGGAGTCGGGCAGGGCTGAGGCGACGCCCTCGGCGAACCGACGCAGGGTGACGGGCTGGGGTAACGTGCCGATCCGTCCGATGCCCTGATCCGGGGAGGCGGGGTCGGGCTCGAGGGGACGGTGGAGACGAGACCGACGCGCTCGGCCAGGGGCGTCGGCCACTCCCCCGTGGGCGGCGTCGAGGCTGGTGTGGGCGTTGAGGAGCGCGATGCCGGCGCGGATGAGGCGGTGGACGGTGCGGCCCTTGGGGTCGGTGGCCGCGACGTGGTCGGTACCGCGCAGGTAGAGGGGGTGGTGGGTGATGACCATGTCGACTCCGGCATCAATGGCCTCGTCGACGACGGCTGTCACCGGGTCGACGGCCAGCAGGATGCTGCGCACTGGCTCGGCGGGGTCGCCGCAGATGAGCCCGTTGGAATCCCAGGAGGCGGCCAGGCCGGGAGGTGCGGCGGCCTCCACGAGGGCGACGACGTCACCGACGGTCAGGTGGCCTTCCGACGTGCTGCGTGCTGGCCCGTGTCCGGCCTCAGGGGATGCGGGTGCAGGAGTGTGACTCATGCGACCAGGCTAGCGGCCTGGCGAGGCAGTTCCTGAGATGTCAGGGGCGACGGAGCGTGGCGCCTGCGCGCGGGCGTACCTGACGGAACACAGTGGGGAAAACGACCGACACGGCCGCTGTCTGGGGTAACCTACTTCCGCGCTGCTGCCCCCTCCGGTGCGGCAGCGTCGGCCTCCTCGACGCCGTCGATGTCGTGGCCGCGCCCCCATAGCTCAGCGGTTAGAGCAGCGAGCTTATACCTCGTATCGTGTCTGATAAACACAAGGTCCTGGGTTCGAATCCCAGTGGGGGTACTGTCGCCCTTTTATTCATATATTGGGGCGCGTCTCGCCTCCGTGGTGGAATCGGTAGACACCGCGACCTTAAAAGTCGCTGCCTACGGGCGTGCGGGTTCGAGTCCCGCCGGAGGCACCACAGCATCGCTATACAAACCCTCACCTCCGATTCTCGACACATCGGCGTCCCTTCACGGAACCTTTGCCCTCCCGCTACCGGAAGGGGGACACTGGTCCTGTTCTGCCCCCGCGTCAAGGAGTCGTCATGAAGATCGCCGCCCGGGCCACAGCCGCTCAGCCCTTCTATGCGATGAGCATCGGCGAACGCGCCGGAATCCTCCAGGCGGAGGGCCACTCGATCGCCAAGCTCAGCCTGGGTGAGCCTGATTTCGGCGCCCCTCCCGCGGTCCGCGAGGAGATGTGCAGTGTCATGGATGGCCGGCCACTTCCCTACTCCCCCGCCCTGGGCCTGCTCGCACTGCGTGAGGCCATTGCGGGTTTCTACCGGGACAGGCACGGCGTCGAGGTCGATCCCGCCCGGATCGTCGTCACCACTGGTGCGTCGTCGGCGCTCCTGCTGGTGGCCGCTGCCACCACACAGCCCGGTGACGACGTCGTCATCGCAGATCCGTCCTACCCCTGTAACCGACAGCTGGTGGAGACCTACGGCGGCCGGATCGTTCTGGCACCCACCAGTCCTGCCAGCCGCTACCAGATGGACCGGGCCGCAGCCGAGGCGGCGTGGACTCCTCAGACGAGCGCGGTCATGCTGGCGACCCCTCCAACCCCACGGGCACGTCGATCCCCTTCGAGGGAGCTGGAGTCGATCTGTGCACTGGCACGCGAACGCACCGCCTGGCGGATCGTCGACGAGATCTATCTGGGCCTGGCCGATCCGGGCGAGGACGGCACACCCGCCCGCACCGTCCTGGAGACCGACTCCGAGGCCATCGTCATCAACTCCTTCTCCAAGTACTTCGGGATGACGGGATGGCGACTGGGCTGGGCGATTCTTCCCGAGCAGCTGGTGGCCCCCGTCGAGAACCTGGCGGTCAACTACTTCCTGTGCGCCTCGACGCCCATTCAGCAGGCCGCGCTGGCGGTCTTCTCCCCCGAATCCATCTCCGTGTGCGAGCAGCGCCGCCACGAGCTCCTCGCCCGCAGGAGCATCGTGCTCGATGGGCTGGAACACATCGGCCTTCCGGTCCCAGTCCTGCCCGACGGCGCCTTCTATGTCTACTTCGACGTCTCCTCCACGGGGCTCGACGCCCAGACCTTCTGTCACCGTGCACTGAGGAGGCGCATGTGGCCCTCACTCCAGGGCAGGACTTCTCCACGACCACAGCCCGCTCCCATGTACGACTGTCCTACGCAGCCTCCCGCGACGAGCTGCGCGAGGGAATGGAGCGCCTCGAAACTTTCATCAACAGTCTGTAAATAAACAGGCATTCAACTCAATAATCTAGTGTCGAGCCATGTGCATCAATGTGGCACTCACCTGTTCACATGTTGCACAATTCTCGTCATGTCCGTGCAGACCCTGCTTCTCTCCGCCGCGCTGGCGGTTTTTGGAGTGATCGCCACTATCGAGATCTCCAAAACAATCCATCAGAAAATACGCTTGCGCCGCGACAAGGCAGCTTCCGCCCCGCACCGGGGTGAGGAGTCCACATGGAATGAGCTCACTGAGCACCATCGGCCTGTCAGGGACTCTGCGCCCAATGAGTTCACCGCCGGCCCACATGAGCGACTCCTGGCGATCTGCGCGCCGTACTCCCTGTGCCGCCGGGACCCGTGGGACCGTCTCACCTGCTCCGATCTTGACGGCACGCGCACCATGCTCTCCCTCGATTGGGGAGTGTGCTCCCGCACCGACCTCCTCTCCCGGGTCCACTGGCTCATCACCTCCGGCCACCGCACCGGCTTCGAAGCGGAGCGCGCCCGCTGGGTCGACATCTCCCTGGCGGAGGCCGAACGCCACGAACTACGAGAGACTGCCGAGTCATCCTCAGACGCAGCAGAGACACTGTGGCGCCTCGAGCGCATGCTCAACAATGATCGCGACATCCGCAACGTGGACTTCGCCGCCTGGGACCTGGTGCGTGCCAGCATGCTGACGCGCTGTGGATTCGCGCTGGGGTGGCTGACCGAGGACGAGACCTGGGACACGCTCGCGATCCTGGATCAGGGGCTGCGAGAGCGTTATCGGAGCTGGACGCAGGTGTCGGAGTCATTCCGGCTGGCACGCTGGTACTGGAACTCCACGAGCGGCAAGGACGAGCACTTCAACGACCTGCACGACCTCAACCGCTCATTGGTTCTCCTCAGCCCCGATGGGCCATGGGGGCTCATCGACTGGGACGTCGAGACTCCTGAGCCCTCGTTCCTGATCCTCGACGACCTGCTCGACGCCGGCGTGGCCACACCATTGAGTGCGGGTGATCGGAAGCGTGCCACGCACTGGGAGCGCTGGATTGACGATCAGGTCATTGCTCGCGGGCAGCACCGCCCCCAGCACTTCGGCACCCACGCCGACCAGCATCACCGCTTCGCCAAGCGCGCCTGAGCGATCGCGTCAACGGCGGCTCGGCGCGGGCAGCCAGGTCCGGGCTGGGACTATCCGTGCTTGTCCACCATCATCTCTGCTGCTTTGACGGCCCGGCGACGACGGGTCTCGGTGCGCTTTCGCCTCACCGATCCATCGCAGGTACTCGTGCCGGTGCGATGGGGGCAGAGCCGCGAATATCCTCTCCGCCGCCTCGTTCTCCGACAGCCCCTCGGACAGCTCCGCTGGTATGCCCGTCTGGTCGTCACTCATTGCCTCTCCTTCGGCCGCTTGACAGAACTATCGCACGGATAAGGGACAAGTTAGGGCAGCTCGTAACGGGCCTCCGTCGTAGACCCAAGCACAGGCGCAGAGGCTCGCGCGACTAGCATCGACGTATGCAGGCCAATCCGTACGCGCCCTTCCTGCCGCCCCACCACCAGCACGCGGCCTCGTTAGCGCCTAAGTCGACGTGGTGGCAGTGGCACGGCCATCGGGTGCACATTGCACGTGCACCCGAACCGGGGGCGCCAGCCAGGGTGCTGCTCGTCCACGGGGCGGGCGGGCACAGCGGGGCGCTGTGCCCATCGCCGCACTGGTGGCCTCACGCGGCATCGACATCAGTGCCGTCGACCTGCCTCTGTACGGGCGCACGAGGTCACCGGATCCCGCAGCCGTGCGTTACGACACCTGGGTTGATCTCCTCATCGACCTCGTTGAAGCTGAGCGCGACCACCGCCCCCTGGTGCTTCTGGGCGCTAGCATCGGTGGCCTTCTCGCCTATGAGGTGGCGGCCCATTCGCCGCATGTTGCCGCGGTGGCAGCCACGTGTCTGCTCGACCCGGGCAACTGGCGCGCCCGAGCGCATATGACGCGTGCAGGAGCACTAGGCGTCCTGGGCGGGCCATTGTCGATGCTCGCCCGAGGAGGACTGGCGCACACCATGGTCCCGATGAGCGCGGTGGCGAACCTGCGGAGGATGAGCCGCGATCGCGCACTGTCTCGTCTGTGCTCTATCGATCCGCGTGGGGGCGCCGCCAGGGTCCCCTTAGGGTTTCTCGCCTCCTACCTGCGGTTCACACACACCCCACCCGAGCGCAACCGCACGCCGGTGACGCTTCTGCACCCAGGTCGGGACGCGTGGACGCCGATCGAGCTCAGCGCCCGAGTTCTGTCGCGAGCAGCGGGTCCGGCCGACCTGGTGATTCTGCGCGAGTGCGGCCACTTCCCCGTCGAGGACCCCGGAGTCACGGAACTCGTCGACGCCATCGCCGGCCTGGCTCGGCGCCTCGGTTCGCAGGGTGAGGCCTGAAGTACTGCGGGCCTGTCAGCACCAGGTCACGCTCATGGTGGCCCTCCTTACCTCTGTCACCAAGAACTGGCAGACACTACTAGAGTTCGCCAGGACGCTGCCGCTCGAAGGCGAAGTCCCCACCGCCACTGCCACCACCGACGGAAGAGTCCCCACGGCCGCAAGCCCAGCAACCACCGACAACGAAGCCACTACGACCACCATAGCCATTCCCCCGCCTCGGCGTCTGCGCCAGCATCACACCCGCCTTACGCCAGCGCAGAAGGATGAGGTGATCACCCTGTACCAGCAGGGCACGCCAGTACGCGAGATCTGCCAGCGCTATGGCATCAGCAGGCAACAGGTCAGTGACCTCCGCGCCGCTCGGGGCATCCCCTGCCGGCCACGTGGCTTGAGCGACGAGCAGAAGCGCCAGGCCGAGCAGCACTACCTCGCCGGCCAGTCCTGCGCCACCATCGGCCGCCAGTTCGGCGTGCATGCCGAGACCGTCCGCCGCTACCTCCACACCACCGGCATTGCCCTGCGTCCCAGACCCGGTGCTGCATGAGCGGCACACAGCAGATGTGTAGCACCAGGCAGAACGCCACCAGCAGACGGCGCGCTCATTGTCAGCAACGACGTCGCTCAGCCAGCCGCAACCCACTCACCCTTCATCCTCCACATACCGAGCCAGCGCACTCACCAGCCGCCGGGCACTCTCTAGGGTGATGCCGAGGCCGTGGGAGCGAGAGTCGTCGCCGATGTAGAGCCAGGTATCGCTGTCGTGTGGGCATTGGTAGCGCACTAGGGTGAGTTCGGTGGCGGTGGGGTGATGGTGGACGGTGCCAGTCTCATCGGTGGTGCGTTCTAGGGGCGATGCAGGGCATGAGGGCTGGGGTGGCTTCGTGGAGGTGGTCGTCTGTCTCATCCAGTGCAGTAGCGTTGTGGCCGATGCACCAGGTTGGGCAGACGGTGGTTGGTGGTGTCTGTCTCTCGTTGTCTTCTGTCTTTGGCTGCATTGGTCTCCCTTCCTTGCCCTTCAGCATGTAGTAGGGCTGTCAGGGGGAGAGTGAGGGTGGGAGGAAGTGGTAGGGCGGACGGCTAAGGGAGAACGAGGAAATAAGCTGGGCTACACCCGTAACACATTGATGATTCAGATTATTCAAAAGGGGCGGGTCGGACTCAAACCGACCATGCCAACATCTGACGGCCTCACTTGCGAGTTACCCGTCAGCTTTCATACGCTATTGCGTGACGGCGATTCAACGCCGCTTCGCCCCTCAAAATGAAGATTAGCAGACTTGTGGGACAAATACAAACTACCCGCCCCATAAGTCTGCTAACTACTCGCCACTAGTGCTCCGTTATCCTCTTCGTCTTATGGTCGGTGGAATGATCCTTTTTCGTCCCCGGATTATCCCACGATCGATGCCAGCCTTCACCGTATACAGTGACATGTTCGTCAGCACCTATAGTACCGTAGGCATTCTTGTTTCCATTAATCGACATCCCGGTCGGCGACTTCCCATTGCTGCCGCGCTGGTAGATTGTTCCCTCCACAGGCTTGTCCGCCATCTGCCCACCCTCTCTGCTAGCCGCTTCGACGATCTTCATATTCTGAAGATAAAAATTATTCTACTCTCCACCAACACAAAGTAAATTAACCCAGCAAACTGTAATAAAATCGTTACACACGGCCGAAATAGTCCCACATCGGCAGACCACTCAACAGCGTAAATCCCTACAAAGCTTAATAGCAGTACCACAAATGAGAGCAAGAAGTATAGCCACACCGTAAGGTCGCGGTTCACGCTAACATCAGCACACTACTCACCTTCCACAATTCTAATCCACTCCGTTGTGCCATCAGTAGTATTGTGTACAGCGATCACCTTCCCGCTCCGACTCCTGGATATATATCTACGCGACACGTTGACCCATTTGCAAACGTGTGAGTGAGGGTGAAGCCGTTTTTCAACTGCTCGCGAGTAACCGCGTACGCCTTCGAGATCGTATACTTTCCTATCTTCGATCTACTGCGATAGCGGCGCTCTATCCTCGGATCTTTAATCCCGTGCCCTTCAAGCAACTTCCCAAGGAGCTTCCGGCAGCCGCCACCCTTCTTTCCTGTGACCAGGTAGTTGTCTGTCGATAGATAACTGCGATAGTAGTACGACCCATTTTTTGTCAGATAGCCATTATTCTCGTCTTCGTATCTCACACGGCGATCAAGCAAAAGCAGTAGATTTTCGCTCATCGGCGCCCACCCGCCTTCAACTTCATACCTTTGTCTGCTGTATCCCAACCAGATCTGGAAGCTGGAGTAATGAAAGCAGGCAAGTTCGCCAGTGTCAAGCAAGCAATACAGCGAGTATTCGTATATTTGGCGAGACTTCTTCGACATATTCCCAGAGCAAGGATTCCTCAGTTTTTCATTTGTCGTATCTCCAGTCTCAGTTTTACAAATAACCCAGTACCCAATATGCTCCCTCGCGTAACGCTTTTCCGGAGTATCGTTCGGTTCCGCCGCGAAGAGGTTGCGGAAGAACTTTGCGACCTTGCCGGAGCCATCGTTTGCCTCCGCTATTCTCTTATCCACCTCGCCTTGCTTCTCGTCCGTGTATCCCATAGGAGAGATATGATGATCGACGAGCAGCTTCGCCGCTTTCTGCGCGTACGACGTCACCCACGCCATGTCGAGGGTGGATGCCTCGTAGTCTTTGGCTACCTGTTCCCAATCTACCTTTGCCATGATCTACTCCACATCAATACGGATCAGTTCAACTTTGCCGCTTACACCGTCGTAGGCCGGGATAACTTTACCTGGCTTGGTGCATGGTGGAATCCGGACACTCGCCGATCGACCGTCTTCGAATGTGTGCTCAATTCGGCAGCCGTGACGCAACTGCTCGGCAGTCAACACGTATCGTCGCGATTCCTCATTACTGCTACGTACCCAAGCGCTTCGCACTGCCACCGATTTTTCTCGCGCGGGCCAGCAGCTGGTTGAAGTACTTCTGCAACCGCCACCTTTTTCCGCGACAATCAGGTCGTTGTTAGCCGAGAGACTTTCCCACTCGCTGTGCCAATACTCGCCTGTCGCCTTATCGTATGGCTTATCTATTTCACGATGTCGCACTTCGTGGTCAAGCAGTAGAATTTCCTCCTCACTCATCCACTCCCATCTACCTGATGCGGTGGCATCAAAAACGATGTCTAAGTCCCGTCGCCGATGTTCACGAGCATCGAAGTACCGGAGGGATCCATCAGCAAGCAGCACGTACCTGGTCACGAAGTTGGCGTCAAGCGATTCAAGACGTATTTTGTCGAGCCAGTCAATGTAATGGCGCCGCTGCCCTATGGTATGGGCCTTTATCTCGACAAGCGTCCAGTACCCAATATGAGGAAGTTCGTCTGTCTTCGGCAGTATGTCATACGGCAGGCCAAACATCTTTCGGAGGAGATTTGGTTTAACCTTCGTCCGAGCGCTTTCATTGTACTCGAGGCGATCAAATTCTGCTTGCCGTTTCTCTACCTCACGCTGCGTCTCATCCACATAGCCGCTGTACGGAATATGGTGCTGCTTCAGGACAGACGCCACGCTGCAGGCGATGTCTTGGAGGGTGGGTAGATCGAGGGTGGATGAGTCGTAGTCGATACTACCCGGAGAATGATCATGTGTAGGCATACTATCCGCCTCAGGTCTCGAGACGTGGTTTTGTATAGTTGGCATTGAGTTAGGGGAAGTGCATGTTACAGAATAAATATCTTCCGTTAGGCTACAGTGCACTGGAACTGTCACCCACACACTGTCAAGTTCACTGGAATTAAAAGTAGTCCACTACCCGAAATACCAGAACATCTCCGCTAAACTGTGAAGTGCGTTTCTAATTTCCTTCCAACTAGAACATTGCATAAATTCAATCGCCACAATAACGAACGCTGCACATACAGGAATAAGTATCATTGCGACAAAATACGCTGGCATGGAGGGTGAAGATACACATAGTCTTATCGCTGCATATCCCAGCAGTAGTGCGAGCACAATAAGCAGCAAGCCGATAATTCTACTTATATACTTCATGTTATCTCTATAATCGCATGTCGTTGAAGCCGTGTCAATGACTTCAACGACATGCGTAGCAACGGACGAAGTTACTTCTTTCCGCTGGTTCCAGTGCGTCCTTTATCGCGAGTGGCGCTGTTGAGCTCCCTGGTTTGGCGCGATGCTTGTTGTTGCTCCTCATATTTTTCGAACTTTTTGTGCACTTCCGTCGGTTGAGATACTGCAGTGATCGCTACGGCGCCTGCATATACTACCGCTTTTGCGAGTTTTTTGTTTACCATGACGTTTCCCTTCAGGTGTCGGATCGATTCTGTCTTTAGGCTATGCAGACATAATATGTGAGATCTTCATGTTGTCGGCGGAGCATTTTTTCGCAATGACCTCTCCTTTCATTTTGTAGGGTGATGGAAGCCGTTACGCTCCCTCCTCTTTCAATCTTGGATCTGCTTCTCGCAATAACAGCACCAAATTGTCAGTCAGCTTCAGGCTGGCTCCACGCTTAACGTCGAACTGCAAACCATACTTTTTCGATAATGCACGCAAGATTAAGTCTCGTAGCGACTCCCAGATAGGATTGATAGTGATGACGCATTCCTTGTCGTATTCGTGGACCGTGACAAGAATCAGACCTTTCCCGCGAATGCCCATAATGCGCGAGATGAAGATTGCCCACTCATCCTCTGCGTGTGGCGCAGGCGTGAGATGTCGCTGTCGAAACGACGCGCCAATGAGTTTTTCGACAGCATTCGTTGATAATATGGTACTACGCAATACCACAAGCGGCCCTTCAGCCATGTCACACTTCCTGTTGCTTGAGAAGAGGTACTGAAACTGTTGTTGCTATTCAGGCCTGCGATTGGTGGAAAGCAAAGGGCTGCTTTGCTCCTCGCAGTTAAAAAATTAGTACGTTCGATTGAGAGGCGCAATATTCTACAACCGAGAACACGCAACTCTAATGTTGTGGACAACTGACAATGTTCCTTCACTTGTATAAGTTCTTAGACTGTCGACGTCTTGACATCCATTCAATATAGGAGTAAGACGCTTCGACACATATGTCATTAAAGCGCTAGCTCTTACTTTGTATAGACATATGTTTGAGGATCGTGGTTGGTGCCCCTGTCTAGTCGGGTAGCCCATGACTCATCCTTTTCAGACGTCTCGCCGGACGGTTCGCTCGACGCATCGCTGCACTCAAATACTCCCACTTTCCCGCACAATCTAGCGGTTTGGAGCTGCTTTGCGGCGGCGACTGACAGCCCCTGCTGGACTCCCTCCTCCACTACCCACGCCGCCAGAGGTGGCCACTGTCCTCCGAGTTGCTTCGCCTCTGCTCAGGCTGGTAGTAGAACCGGCTGGGGCGTCAGTGCTACGCCACCTGCCTGGCGAACTTCGCAGCCCGCGCTGCCTCCTCTCCTATCTGTGGTTGGCTCTATCTCGCCCAACTTCGCACTGGACTTCTCGGGCATTCTGAGCGTCAATGGAAAGAGACAGTCGGTCATGATGGCTGGTATGTCCAGACAAACGGATAAGCGAAAGGAGGATATGTGTATGACAGCAGGAACAACACAACCAGGCGTGGTGCAAGGCGGCGCGGCGACGGCTGGAGTGGATCCTTCACCGCCATGGCCGCGCAATTGACACCGAAGCGCGCCGTCTCCCTACATCCGCGTCTCCACCCGGGGAGCAGGCCCAGCGTGGTGGGTCGGAGGAGGGCTTCTCCCTGCCGGCTCAGCGTGAAGCCAACAAGCGCAAGGCCCAGTCGATGGGTGCGCTAGTGGTCAAGGAGTTCGCCGACCGCGGTGAGTCCGCCAGGTCTGCCAACCGCCCTGAGCTACAGAAGATGCTGGCCTACCTCAAAGAAGATGGCGGGATCGACTACGTCATCGTCCACAAGCTCGACCGTCTCGCGAGAAACCGGGCGGACGATGTGGAGATAAACCGGGCCTTTGAAGAGGCCGGTGTCCGCCCTCGTCTCCACCAGTGAGAACATCGACCAGACGCCTGGCGGCATGCTGCTGCACGGCATCATGAGCAGCATCGCTGAGTTCTACAGCCGCAACCTGGCCAATGAGGTCATCAAGGGGATGGGTGAGAAGGCGAGGAACGGCGGGACGCTAGGGAAGGCGCCGCTCGGCTACCTCAACGTCCGCGCCAGGGATGAGAACGGGAGAGAGATCCGCACCATCGCTCTGGATGAGGAGCGCGCACCGCTGGTGCGGCTGGCGTTTACGGAGTATGCGACGGGGAATTGGACGGCGCGGCAGCTGGCCGACCATCTCAACAATCGCGGCCTCACCATCCCGCCAACTACCCGCAAACCGACCAACCCTGTCTCGGTCAGACTCTTGCAGACGCTGCTGCGTAACCCCTACTACAAGGGCGTTATCTCCTTCCAGGGCATCGAGTACGCCGGGGCGCACGAGCCCCTTGTGGACGCCGCCACCCTGGCAGACGGTGCAAGACATCCTGACCGCTCATACCAACGGCGAGCGGCAGCGTACGCACAATCATCACCTCAAGAGCACCATCGTCTGCGGCCTGTGTGGTGCCCGCCTGCTGGTGCAGCACGCCACCTCGCGCGCCAGCGGTACCTACCACTACTTCGTCTGCGCCCGCCGCCATCGGGTACACGACTGCACCTTCAAGGCGGTGCTCATCGACGAGGTGGAAGCCCGCGTGGCCGAGCTCTACCAGCAGATACGGCTCAGTAGCGATGACCGCCGCGAGATCGAGCGCTACCTGCGCGCGGAGTTCGCACACATCCAGGCCAACCGCCAGCAAGACATCCAGCGCCTGACCACACGGCAGCAACAGCTAGAAGACCGGCGCCACAAGCTGCTCGAAGCCCACTACGCCGGAGCTATCCCCCTTGACCTGCTCAAGAAGGAACAAGAGCAACTGACCAACGGCATCCTTGCCATCCAACGCGAACTGGACGGCTACACAGCCGACGCCGCCCTGGTAGAGCAGCACCTCATCCAGGCGCTCGACCTCCTGGAGGACTGCTCGCGACTGTATGTGGCAGCGCCCGCTCATCTGAAGAAGCAGCTCAACCAAGTGTTCTTCGAGCGCATCCTCGTCAATCCGGCAGTGGATGAAGATGGCCGCCCCATCATCCCACCACCGGCGCTGCAGACGAGTCTGAAGGCGGGGCGACGAGGTGGAACCAGTGGGCAGACGGCCGCCACGCAGAGTGGGGAGAAGACAGCGGAGAGCGCGACCTCTTCTCGCGATGAGAGTGCTGGGGATCAGTCGGCCGGCTCAGCATCTCATGGTGGCCATGGTGAAGCGCAGCCAGACTCGATGCATACGGTGCGCTGCAACACCATCTCCAACATCGATCCCGCCAGCCACACCGCCGTCACCGGTGAGCTGGCCCCACCCTTCGACCAACTCTGCAGCCGACAGCTACAGCGAGCGGCACAGCAAGCGGCGATGGGCGCAGTACCCGGCCAGACGGCAGACTGCGAAGTGCCCACAACAAGAACGCCCGTCCACAATGTGGACGGGCGTCGTCGATACAATTCAGGTAGTGATTTGGCCCCTATGTTACTCAGGCCAAGGGTTCGTATACGGAGCTTGTGGTGGACCCGGCCGGACTCGAACCGACGACCGACGCGGTGTAAACGCGTTGCTCTACCAACTGAGCTACAGGTCCAGGTGCAGTGGCGGCCGGGAGCACGTTGCCCGAGTTCCCAGTGCCTGCACACAAAACTGACGGCGCGAGCCGCCTCAGCCGGAGACTTTACCGTCTCCGCCGGACGTGCCACCAATCATCTCCGCCACGGAGAGCGGAGAATGTCGCGCGGCCATCGGGGTCGTCTCAGCGCCCTCGGCTGGAGACCCTGATGCCACTCCAGTGCTGCCCCATGGAGGCTGCGGAGGTCGCATGCATGCCTGCCGTCTGGGCGGCCTCCTCCACCTCAGCGGCCGGGACGGCGCCGGTGGTGCGCGCCTTGGGCGTCAGCACCCAGATGAGTCCTGCACCGTCGAGGTTGGCCTGGGCGTCCACGAGGAGATCGGTGAGGTCGTCGACGTCGCCGTCGTCGTCACGCCACCACACGATGGCCGAGTCGGCCACGTCCTCATAGTCCTCATCCACCAGAGTGGTTCCGGTCTCCGCCTCAACGGCCTGCCGCAAGGTCTCGTCGACGTCGTCGTCGTAGCCGAACTCCTGAATGATGAGACCGGAGGCGAAGCCGAAAGCCCCACCCGCTGTACTCGCCACGTCTTTACACCGTCCTTCTGGGCCCAGCCTGTCTACCGCTCGCCCGTTGCTGGGCGATAGGTACTAGCCCACCGCACCGGGCACCAGCCGCGCAAGTGAACACGCACGTCAGGCTACCTTGGACTTTCCTTTGAAGGCTGGTTCCTGCGCGGCCGCGAACTCGAGGCTCCTTCCCCTCTGCCCCAGGCACCGAAATCAACCCACCACCATGTGAGCCACACCATACGTGAGGTAGGACTTTCCTCCCGTTGGGTGCAGCGTTCGCGCCGTTGCAGGTCGTAGATTAGGGCCGTCATCCACAGTGGCCTGACTTCAGGCGCACGCCGACGCCGCTTTCGGCGCCACGGCACGCAATGAGGCTCGGGCCGACCGCACAGACGCGAGGAAAGAGGATTCCGTGAGCCCCACCAGTGACTCCACGCCGCTCATTGACGGCCTCCTGACAAAGGTGACCGACAACGACCCAGAGGAGACCAAGGAGTGGCACGAGTCCCTCGATGCCCTCATCGCGGACAAGGGCGCCAAGCGTGCGCGCTACATCCTGCTGAGCATGCTGGCCCAGGCCCGGCAGAAGAACGTCACGGTCCCCACCGAGACGACGACGCCGTACATCAACACCATCGACGTCGCCAACGAGCCCTACTTCCCCGGTGACGAGAGCGCCGAGCGCACCTACCGGCGCTGGCTGCGCTGGAACGCCGCCGTCATGGTCACCCGCGCCCAGCGCCCCGGGGTCGGGGTCGGCGGACACATCTCCTCCTACGCCTCGACCGCGACCCTCTACGAGGTCGGCTTCAACCACTTCTTCCGTGGCAAGGACCACCCCGGCGGCGGCGACCACGTCTTCTTCCAGGGCCACGCCTCGCGGGAAACTACGCCCGCGCCTTCATCGAGGGCCGTCTCACCGAGGCCGACCTGACGCTTCCGCCAGGAGGAGTCGCGCCCGGCCGAGCGCCCGCCCCAGTCCGGTCCGTCCGAGGCGATCTACCATTTCCTCAAGACGATCAACACTCCCAGCATCCCAGCCTGAGGCTTCTTCAAGGGCGCGGCTGAACGTCATCAAGGTGATCTGGGCCGTGGCTGGGACCAGCTGCCGCGGACAGAATCACCACGCATCCGCCAACATTGTTG